>Ga0208736_1000246_pt1 | contig 16489 bp, 17 predicted proteins | sample AntDryMetagUQ255_FD_188090 | JGI IMG/M metagenome (GOLD analysis project Ga0208736, IMG submission 188090) | Polar desert microbial communities from Antarctic Dry Valleys - UQ255 (SPAdes) | ecosystem: Environmental > Terrestrial > Soil > Desert | place: Antarctic Dry Valleys | collected 2008-12-31 | reverse complement strand
CAGCAGCAGTGCAATGAAATGGCTTACCATACACCAGTTTGCAGATGCTACAACATGTTTCGAAATAATAAAGAGGAAGCATTCACGTATTTTAACAACCAGCTTAACAACAGACGCCGTAAGTTTATATGATCTTGATTTTACGCAAAGCGTGGCGCTGGTTTTTGGTAATGAGCACGATGGTGTGAGTGAAGAGATCAGCAAGCTTGCAGATGGAAATTTTGCTATTCCGCAGGTTGGAATGATCCGGTCTCTGAACGTAAGTGTGGCCTGCGCTGTAACGCTTTATGAAGCGTTGAGACAAAGAACAGCAGGAGGGAAGTATTACAAGCCCACACTTGATAAAAAAACCTATGAAGAATTAAAAACAAAATGGATATTAAATCATGAAACAGATCAATAAAATAATTCTCCTTTTCGTATTTGCATTTTCATTGACTTCAGCAAATGCACAGGAAATTAAAAAATGGAAATTGCAGGATCTGGAAGCAGCTATAAAAAATTCAGACAAGCCAACCATTATTAATTTTTGGGCTACGTTTTGCAAGCCTTGCATAGAGGAACTTCCTTATTTTCAAGAGACAGCAAAAAAATACGATAGTGCGGGTGTTCAACTAATATTAGTGAGCCTTGATTTGCCCCAGGCTTATCCAAAAAAAATCAGCGCTTTTGCGGCAAAAAATAAAATTAAAGCGCCGATAGTTTTTTTGGATGAAACGAATGCAGATCTTTTTTGCCCAAGGGTAGATCCAAATTGGTCGGGCGCTATTCCTGCAAGTTTGTTTATAAATAATAAAACAGGCTACAAAAAATTTTTTGAGGACCAGCTTTCAAAAGAACAGGTTGAAAAAGAGATCATCTCCATGATAAACTCGAAATAAAAAGCCGGCATATTAACCGGCTATCTTATTAATTAATTTAATTTTTAAAGTCTCTTGATTGAACAACCAACTGATTTTGACGTTTTGACGGATATTTCTTCTCCTTTAAGTAATTGATCCATTGCTTCTTTTAAATGTTTGCGGCTTACTGCGCTTTCATTTGAAGGGTTATCATCAATAGCACCATGATAAACAAGCTTTCCAGCTTTATTAAATAAATAGCATTCCGGAGTTTTCTTAGCACCAAATGCATCCGCTAACACAGAGTTTTCATCTACCACATAATTCCATTTATATCCATGCTTCTTTGCATATTGCTGCATGGCAGCGTAAGAATCATCGTCGGAACGTTGCCCCTCATTGGAGTTGACTAAAATAATACCGATATCTTTTGTATTTGCATAATTAGCCACTTCTGTAGTACGTTGCTGGTTTTTTATAACGTAGGGACAAGTATTGCAACTAAACATTACAAGCAATCCATTTTTCTTAGCAGCATCTCTTAATGTGACTTCCTTACCACTTACGTCCTTCATCTTAACCTCTGCCTTAGGCATGGCTGCACCAATGGGTAACTCATTTATGCCAGTGAAGGCTAATAAGCTAATAGAAGCTACAGCAAGGACTGAAAACATATTTTTTTTCATAAAAAAGATTTGATTGCCAAATTTCGTAAAATAATTTTATTAATGATGGCCGTTAATGCCGGTAACACGCCACTCATCCTGTTAATTCTTTAGTAATTTTTTCGCTTTTTAAAGTCGCGATCGTTACGTTCAACTCAAAACCAATTAAAATCGCCATTGCATTAATGTAAATAAAAGCCATCAAAATGAATATGGCACTGATAGATCCATACAATTTGTTATAATTACTGAAGTTGTTTACCCAATAGCTTACAAGCAATGAAACAAAAATCATCAAAGTAGTTGCAAAAACAGACCCGGGCGTTATAAACGGCCATTTGACTACTACAGAGGTCCCAAACCTATAAATAAATGAAATACTGTAAAACACTAAAAGCACAATTACTACCCATCTTACATTATGAATAACAGACCTGAGTACAACGTTCTTTACACCTAACCATTCTAATACCGCACTTTGAGCTACGAGAAGTAGAATACAAAAAAAGATGAAAATAAAAAATACAAGTGTAAGTTTTAATGCCGTTCGTCTTTTTTTCAATCCAGATCGTTTGACAAATCCTTTATAGTCGTTATCAAAGGATCGTAAGATTCCCATCATGGCATTGCTTGAAAAAAGTATAGCAAACAATAAACCGAATGATAATAATTCATTACGAGGCCTGCTTAGAAAGTCAGTCAAAAATCCAATAATGGCGGTATTGTTTTTTTCGCCTGGAATAATATCCCTGATCAATGCAAAAAGTTCATTGATAAACTGATCCGATATAGGTAAATAAGGAATTAAGGTAAAGACAAAGATCAACGTTGGCGGAATAGCCATGAATACATTAAAAGAAATAGCCGAAGCTCTCTCAAATAAGCTCGAGTTCTTCATCTGTTCAACAAATGGTTTCCATATTTCAAATAAACTAAAATCACCAAAACCTGGCACCATCAGGTGTTTGCTTCCGCGGATAAAACTTTGCACCGGCGCAGAAGCGATAATAGATTTTTTAAATGTTTGTCTACTGGGCATTAGCTCAATTAGTATTATTATTCCTGATGGATTGTTGCAGGTTTAATGCTTGCTGGTATTGTTTTGCTTTTTGCAAATGTTCGCTATAGGTTGTGCTAAATTCATGTGTGCCATTAAAATCAGGACTGGCTACAAAATACAGGTAGCTTGTTTTTGGTGCGTTCAATACGGCATCAATTGTTTTTTTTGAGGGAGTACAAATAGGGCCAGGAGGTAAACCCTTATTCCGATAGGTGTTGTAAGGCGATTCGGTAAATAAGTGCTTTTTATAAATACGTTTCAGGCCAAAATCTTTTAAGGCAAATTTTACAGTTGGGTCAGCTTGTAAGGGCATGCTTTTATTAATTCTATTTATATACACACTGGCAATATTGCCCTTTTCCGCTTGTGCATTTGTCTCTTCTTCAACAATGGAAGCCATAATATAAACTTCTACAGGGCTAAGCTTTAGGGAATCGGCTTTTGCATTTCTCTGATCAGTCCAAAATTTTAATGAAGCATCAGCTAATTTTTTATAAATTTTTTCCGGCGTCGTGTTCCAGAAATATGTGTAAGTATCAGGCAATACAAATGCCAAGGATGTTTCGGCATCAATTCCATATTTTTTTACAGAATCGTTGTCATTTAAATAGTTTATCATCTGTGTTGAATCGCATTCAAAACGATTGCCAACCAATTTTGCAAGATCTTCTTTTGTCCGGATTTTTGTGATGATAAGATTTACGGATGTTTGTTGCCCATTGCGCAGCATCCTTACAATACTTAAAAGACTGCTACCTTTTTTTACTTCATATTTACCGGGTTTTATGTTTTTCCAATAATTCATTCTTTTGGCTACCATTTCAAAAATGCCCTTATTTTTAATAATTTCATTTTTCTGCAATGAATCTAACACAGCTTTTTTAGTAGCTGCATTTGTTCTTATATAAATGGTTTCTTTATCACTTTTAAAAGAAGTTGCAGGGCCAAATAAAAACCAGGCACCAACGGCAGCTATAAGTACCACAATCACAAATAGAATAAGTAATATTTTTTTCATAACGGTTGGTAAAGTAAATAAAAAAACCCTGCCTGCAAGGCAAGGTTTTATAAGTTTAGCAATATGGTTATTTAGTTGTGTCTGGTATAACCGGCGCAGGTTGTGTACCCGGCAGGGTAGTAGTGTTATTTGGTAGTGGCTGCCTTTGTTGAGGGGTTACAGGTCCGGTGCCAATATTATCCAGCCTATCCTGCACTTCTTCTCCACCGGATATAAAAAAAGTGGAGGTAATACACAAAACAGCAATTACACCGGCGAAAACCCAGGTTCCTTTTTCAAGCACATCGGTTGTTTGCTTTACACCCATAAATTGATTGCTAAAGCCTGCAATATTTCCGGCAAGCCCGCCACCTTTGGGATTTTGTACCAGTACAATTAAACTAAGGACAACACAAGCGATAAGTATTAATATCAAAAATAAAATGGTCATATCAGGTCTGTTCTTTTAGATGGTCAATTTTGGCTGCAAAATAAGTGCTTTTAGAAGGATTCTGCAAACATAATTTGTTATAAACTTCAATAGCTTTTGAAACATTTCCCTGCTTAATCCATACCTCCGCCATGGCCTCAGTAAACACATCGGCGTTTTGTACAGATTCAGCAGCCATGTGCTCCACTTTTTGTTCCCTGTTGCTGCCCAATATTTTTTCAAGTTCCGGTGCTGGCAACCGCTTCATGGTTTTTAGCCATTCGGTAAAACTTTTTAACTGCATTCCTATACGATCCTTTGTTATTTCTTCCTGTGAAAGTTTTATGCCAACCGAAGCAAAATAATCTACAGCATGAAACGGTTCAAAAGCAAGTTGTTCTGAAGGTGCAGCGGCTTGTTCAACAAAGGTCAGAGACTCTTTTTTCTCTTCTATAATCGTATCTGTATAATCCTTATTTCTTGTCTCTTGTTCCCAGTCTGAATCATTCAGCCGGACAGGCTTAATATTTTTTTCTTCGTCTAAATTATCCTGGTGAATTTCTGTTTTTGATTCTTGAATAACTTCTGTTTTTGATTCTAAAATGATGTCATCATCTTCGGATTTTGGAATAATCTCTGATTGGTTGGTATGCATTTCGCGTAATGCTGCTTCTTCCTTTTCAAAACTGCATTCAAATTCTTCGGCATTAACTAAAAAATCAAAAGCAACAGGATCGTGATAATACAATATGGCTTTTTGAAACTGTGCCTGGTAAGCTTCGGAATTCTTATCTAATTTTTTAAGCAATAAAAATTGTGTGGGAGAAAAGTAAGGATGCTGTTCTACAAATGATCTTATTTCATGCTCACTACATTCCTCAAGTGGCTTATTAAATATTTGTTGTGATAAATAATTAAAACGAACATCCATAAATGGTTACAAACTTACCAATTAGAAAACAAACGATTGAAGATATCGTCGGTCAGGCTTCTTACCATTTCATCCAGCAATTGCGATTGGGCAGTTTGTAGTGTTTGGCTGGCACTGAACTCAAAATTCCGGGACACGTCAAATTCCTCAGGGGGTAAATTTGCAGAGCGTAAAAAGGTTATGTGAACACTAACAGTAAGCCGGTTGGTAACTTCCGTTTTATTAGTTACGCCGGTTGTAGTTACTGAATAATCTGACACATAACCTACAATATCATAATGGGCATTCTCGCTGTTCGTTTGTGAAAGCTTTGTTTGGTTAACTATCTTTTGCCTAAGCCTTTCTGTAAGCGAAGGGCTTAACTGAGGATTGACATAAGGTGCACGGTTTTCATTTAAGTTAAGTCGAAAGGTCTTAACAGTATCAGGAATGGATACATCTACAAAACTATATACACCACACCCGGAATTGAAATTAAATATGGCAATAAGTATTGCTGATATAAGAAGGATATATATTTTTTTTACAGCCTGCATCGTACTCGAGCTAAATTATTTCTTATTCGTCAATATCATATTCTTTTAACTTTCTGTACAGCGTACGTTCGCTGATACCCAAGTCAAGAGATGCATCTTTTCGTTTGCCTTTATGCTTTTTTAATGCCTTAATAATAAGCTCTTTTTCCTTATCCATAATATTCAGGCTTTCTTCCACTTCCACATGATCATGAATATCGTTATGCATAATAACAGGTTGTGATGGTGGCGCATTATGCGGCATAAAATGCGGTTGATTTATCTCTTTAGTATTCAGTTCTTTTAATTCATTAACAAAGCCAGGATTTTGTGTTATTATTGAAGGGTTCTGCACAACATCTACAAACAATTTTTTTAATTCTGTGACATCGCGTTTCATATCAAAAAAAAGCTTGTATAGAATTTCACGCTCATTATTAAATTCATGACCGTTGCCATTGCTGCTAGCTAATACCGGTAAGCGATTAGGATTTTCCGGTAAAAAGCGGGTTAGCTCTGTTGCCGTAACTAATTTTTCTGTAGAAAGAACAGAAATTTGTTCAGCAATATTTTTCAATTCTCTTACATTGCCAGGCCAGGAATAATTAATAATTTTTTCACGGGCCGCATCATCCAATTGTACGGGTATTGCTTTGTAGCGTTCCGAAAAGTCAATGACAAACTTTCTGAACAACAAACTAATATCCTCTTTTCTATCACGTAAAGCAGGAACACGGATAGGCACGGTGCTTAGACGGTAATATAAATCTTCTCTAAATCTATTTTGATGTACAAATTCAAGAAGATCTCTGTTGGATGCTGCAATAACCCTGACATCTGTCTTTTGCACTTTAGAGGAACCAACGCGAATAAATTCGCCGCTCTCTAACACACGCAGTAAGCGGGCTTGCGTTCCCAGGGGCATTTCACCGATTTCATCTAAAAAAATAGTTCCGCCACTAACTGTTTCAAAATAACCTTTGCGGCTATCCATTGCTCCTGTGAAGGAACCTTTCTCATGACCAAATAATTCTGAATCAATAGTGCCTTCCGGAATGGCGCCACAGTTAACCGCAATAAAAGGGTTATGCTTGCGGGCAGAAAGAGAATGAATAATATGTGAAAAAGCTTCTTTCCCCACGCCGCTTTCCCCGGAGATCATTACCGTTAAATCTGTATTGGCAACCTGAACTGCTACTTGCAACGCATAGTTCAGTGCCGGTGAATTTCCTATTATTCCAAATCTGTTCTTTATACTTTGAATTTCCATGCTATTCAAACTTTTTTAAAATTGCTTCAATTTCTAATTTCAAGCCCGGGAGTTGATTTTGTATGATTACCCAAATATCCGCAGCCCTTACTACGTCATAATCATGAACGATTATATGACGTAAGCCAATTATTTTATTTTTATTAGTTATCAATAGATTCTTTTCTAGCTTGTCTGCCTGATATAATGCTTCTCCAATTATTCCAAATCGCCTGCAAACAGCATCGAACAATAATTGATTTTGTTCTAACTCTTTTGATAATGTTATTCCGGCAACATAACTTTCTATATCTCCAATTGAAAGTTTGATGTCTTCTAAATATTTGGGCAGATTATGCTTCATACAATTTAATCCTGTCTTCTAAAATACTTTGCACCAAATATTTATTTCTTATTCTTCCATCTGAAACCAAATCAACTTTTTTTCCCGTTATTTTTTCTAATTTCCAAAGCAGATCAAAATAATCAAACCCAGAAACTGGCAGACCGTCTTCAGTTTTAATATATTCAAATAAAAAATCAAGGTCACTGCTTTCTGAATAGTCTGTTACCCTTGCACCTGATCCAAACAAGTATAAATATTTTACCTGCATTGTATTACAGGTTTGGATTATTTCACTCAAATTATTTTTTATTACGTCTACCATATTATACTATTTCGCCTAATAATGTTGCCTGTGTGCAATGGTTAACTCTTACTTCAACATAACTTCCCGGTACTAAGGAATGTATGGATTTTGGAAAAACGATCACTTTGTTTTGGCTTGTTCTTCCCATCCAATCCTTATTACTTTTTTTTGAATCGCCTTCAATTAAAACCGTAAAAATTTTTCCCAGATCTTCTTTATTACTTTGTTGCGATAATTTATTCTGCAGGTCAACAATTTCCTGCAAACGCCTTTTTTTTATTTCTTCAGGAATATCATCCTTGTATCGCCGATGTGCTAATGTGCCTGGCCGTTCGCTGTAAAAGAACATATAGCTCATATCATATTTACTATATTCCATTACACGTAAAGTTTCCTGGTGATCTTCTTCTGTTTCCGTACAAAAACCCGCTATTATATCAGCACTGATTCCGCAACCGGGCATAATTTCACGAATGCGATCTACTTTTGAGATATACCATTCACGGGTATAACTGCGATTCATTAATTGCAATATCCGGTTGGAGCCGCTTTGTAATGGCAGATGAATGTATTTGCAGATATTATTGTATTTGGCCATGGTAAACAACACTTCATCTGTAATATCTTTTGGGTGAGAGGTAGAAAAACGAATTCGAAGTTGAGGGGAAATTTGTGCGACCATTTCAAGGAGCATGGCAAATGTGATAAACCCAGCCCCCCTATCCGCCTCAGGCGGAGGATTGTCCAACGCACTTTCCCCGCTTTTTGGAGTGTCGTTATCCATTAAAGTATTTCCGCTAAGCGAGGGCTGTGTATGGACTTTTCCCCTTTGGGGGACTGAGGGGGCCGTGGCCGCAGCTTGGTTGTAATAATAACTATCTACATTTTGCCCTAATAATGTTACTTCTCTATATCCTGCATTAAATAAATCGCTGCATTCTTTAATGATGCTTTCCGGATCGCGGCTTCTTTCACGTCCGCGTGTGAAGGGCACCACGCAAAAAGAACACATATTGTTGCAACCACGCATTATACTTACAAAAGCTGTAATGCCATTGCTATTTAGGCGAACAGGAGAAATATCTGCATACGTTTCTTCTCTACTCAATAACACATTAATTCCTTTCTGTCCATCATCCGCATCCACAATCAAACCTGGCAAACTGCGGTATGCATCCGGGCCAACCACCAGGTCAACTAATTTTTCCTCTTCTAAAAATTTAGATTTTAATCTTTCAGCCATGCAGCCTAATACTCCAATCAGTAATGAAGGTTTTTGATGTTTAAGTTTTCGAAATTCCGTGAGCCTTTTGCGAACAGTTTGTTCTGCCTTTTCACGAATCGAGCAAGTGTTAACTAATATAAGGTCAGCTTCATGTAGATGGCGGGTAGCGCTAAAGCCTTCATTGAATAAAATGGAAGCTACGATTTCACTATCGCTAAAATTCATGGAGCACCCATAACTTTCAATATAGAATCGCCTATTAAACTGTTTATCATCAGTCGTCATAGCTGGCGTGAACGCTTCTCCCTGCCTGCTTTCATCATGAACCTTATGGGCTATCTCAAACATAGAAAATAAAAATGGAGACAAAGATAACTTAAACAAATTCTATGGGTGACAGGATGTCATATTTTAAGAAGTTTTTATTGATACCTAATCTTCTAATTTTGTTCTTTTCATGAAATATTTATTTTTTTTCATAGCTCTTCTTTTTTACATTCAGGCAAATACACAAAACCGTTCTTTAGGTTTAATAACTGGTAACGTACTTAGCGAGCAAAAAAAAGCAATTGAGGGAGCAACTATCCATATTATTTCTTTAAACGATTCTGGTTATAAAAAATCTGCGTTAACAGATAAATTTGGTTCTTTTTCTTTTAAGAATATACCTTTCGGATTTTATAAAATCACCTTTTCCTTTGTAGGATTTCAAACGTTAATAATTGACAGTCTTCATTTTAGAACTGAAAGATTTGATTTTAATTTGAATGATATTCTTCTGAAGTTAAAAACTTTTGAGAGTTTAGATGAAGTGGTTGTATACGCAGAGAAGCCATTGATTGAGAGTAAGGATGGAAACATAACTTTCAATGCCGGAGAATCAGCTCTTAGTGCTGGAAGTAGTGTAAGCGAGTTGTTGACCAATGTGCCTCTCGTAACCAAAGACCCATACGGTAAATTGTTAGTTCGTGGCAAAGAGCCAAAAATTTTAATTGATGAAAAGCCGGTTGAGTTAAACCAACAGCAATTGCAGGATTTGTTGGAATCTTTACCCGGAAGTTCAATTGAAAAGATTGAGGTGATGACAAATCCACCGCCGCAGTATGCAAATGAACAGGGTGGTGTTATAAACATCACCACTAAAAAAGGAAGAGTTGGGAAATCGGGAAGGCTAACTCTTTCGGGAGGTACAAGGGGAGAAGCGAGCTTAAATGGAAATTTTAATTACCGAAAACAAGGCTTTGCCGCAAACATAAATGCAGGTGCCGGTTATAATGAGTTTTTAGGCGAAGGTTATTCAGAAAGAAGAAATGTTTATATCGATTCTTCAAATTTATTTCGCACTCAAAATGTTTCGGAAAATAAAAATTTACGACCCAACCTGCGGGCTAATTTTGATTATGATCTGAATAAATTCAATGCCTTCAACCTGGTGCTTAATTATAATCAAAATGGGTATAATAACGAGGCAGGCACTCAATTTAGAAATATAAACAGGTTTGATTCCATCTACAGATTAAGCCAACGGATTATTAACAGTGATGGCGAAAGTTATAATCCAAACATCAGCCTTTCTTACACCCTAAAAACCAGAAAAAAGGGTGAGGTGTTTAAATTTATCAGCAATTTTAATTTGTCACGCAATGAAAATACCCGGCATTTTTACCAGGAATATTTGAACCCGGATTTTTCACCAAAAGGAGTTGATTCAACCCAACAACAAATAACTAACAATAAAACCCATAGTTATAATCTGCGTTTCAATTATGATGTGCCTCTGAAAAACAAGAAAACATTTTTATCCGCCGGATCTTTTTACACGGTTTCAAACTCACACATAAAAGCAGATGCAGAATATTTAAGAAAATCAGATTTCAAATGGATAGCGTTAAGTGCATTAACCAATGAATTTAAATTTCATCAATCCATTGTTAATTTACGAGGATCATTCAAACAGATTTTAGGTCAAAATTTTAGTACTACTGCCGGTTTATCAACTGAATTGACCAGAATACATTTTGATTTATATAAATCAGCCATTGATGCCGGAAACGATTATTGGAGTTTTTTGCCTTTTGGCAATATTAATAAGAATTGGAAGGATATTCTCAACCTTACTTTCTCTTATCGCAGAACCATACGCCGTCCGGGAGTAAATGAACTGAATCCTACTATTGATTCTTCAGATGTTTATAATTTGCGGAGCGGCAATACATCATTGATGCCTTCACTATCTCATAATTTTGACCTGGTGGCTGGCAAAACCAAAAAGCAATTTTATGCTAATCTGGGACTAGGTTATAATATTGTTGATGATGTTTTTAACCAAATAAGGTTGCGTCTTTCAGATACCATTACACAAATTACCTGGCAGAATATAAGTGGGAAAAAAGAGTATGAGATCAGCACATGGAGTGGGTATACTGCTAGTAAAAAAATGAAAGTAAATTTTAGTGTTAGCTATACTTACAATGAGTATAGCAAATTTGATAAAGAAACAAGAAAGTTCCGCAATGGGGGTTCATTTACATCCAACATCAATACTAATTATAACTGGAAGGAATTATACAATATCACCGGCAGTTTTACATTTAATCGTTTTGCCAATCCACAGGGAACGGTTAGAAGCAATCTTAGTATGAATCTGGGTTTCCAGGCAAAAATGTTAGAGAAAAAAATAACAGCTACTTTAAATGTAATTGATCCTTTCAGGCAGCAACAAAGCAAAACGTTTACCTACGGTACAAACTTTACGCTGGAAAGTTTTAATACAACTCAAACGAAAAACATCCGTTTAACACTGAGCTACAATTTTACGCAAGCAAAAAAACGTAAATAAAAATGCACCGGCGTAAAGGGTGTCACGGTTTAGAGGGTATATAGAATTATATTATATTGGGCAACCGTGGCACGCTTAGAAAACACCAGCGCAACAAAATGCTGCCGATAAAAATAAACAGAAATAAAAAAAATATTGGAAGTGCAAAACCAAAAATTTAGGAGCTGTTTAAAAGATTTATTGATTTATAATGCAGAGGCGTGCTGCGGTTTGGGCATTCTTCCCCAACCTGCAAAGCGTTTGTAACCGTGGCAGGCCTTAAACTAAAAAATTCAACAATCTTTATGACTCATTTTAAACAACTTAAGCAGTCAGTTGCAATTTTTTAGAAAGCCATGAATTTTTTATGGGAACAATCCAGTTCTCTTCTAATTCCTTTTTTGCCAGAACAAGGTTATTAAAATATAGCGTGTCTCCATTTATAAATCCATTTTCAAAGGCATATTGTAACTGAGCTAGAGGCAGCAGTTGAATTTTATCTTTTAAAATAAAAGCAAGATTGGTTCTGTTGAAAAAGTCAACCTGAAATGTTTCTCCTAATTCTTTTACAAACCGAACCGAGCTATCAGTACTGCAACCACTTACTGTTACGTCTTTTCCATCCGACATAAATACGAGAAACTGTCCAAAAAATAAATTGGCATAGGCGGTTACTTCTGCACCGTGCGAAAGCCATTGGTTGCAAAATGCATCTAATAGTTCTTCTATTTCCAATGCTTCGCTCAAGGCAAAACACCGGTTACTTTGATAAACCCAAACACGACTATCGTCAGAAAAATGTGCAGGAAGAAGGTGTTTATATTCAAGGTTCATGGTATGCAAAAATACTGTTGAATTTTGAATAAATTACTGGAACGTATAGGTGACGGGCCTACAGCAATGAATAGAATTGCAAAGCTGGTTGACAAACGTTTATACCTGTATATTCTTTTCTAAAAGACTGTGATTTATTAAGAAATTTGAGATCCCTACGCAGCCTGTACTGAGGCACGAAGTATCGACACGACAGAAAAAAAATATAGTCTTGCTTGTCATCCCGACGAAAGGAGGGATCTCAGATTTGATTTGATAGTATGATTTAATTATGAAAGTGCGATTATGTCACTCATAATTCTCATTCCATGCTTGCCGCAACTAATTCTGCAACATCTAAAACCTGTACATTTTCTTCCCTGTCTGCTGCTTTTACTCCATCTGTTAGCATAGTATTGCAAAAAGGACATGCTGCAGCAACTATTGATGATCCTGTGTCAATCGCCTCATTGGCCCGGTCCCAATTGATCCTTATTTTACCAGGTTCTTCTTCTTTAAACATCTGTGCACCGCCTGCACCGCAACAAAAACCATTTTTTCGGCAACGCTTCATCTCCACTAATTCTGCATCCAATGCTTCCAACACTCTTCGGGGAGCTTCATAAATATCGTTGGCTCTTCCTAAATAGCAGCTATCATGGTATGTAATTCGTTTGCCTTTAAATGTGCCGTCATCTTTCAACTTAATTTTTCCTTCATCAATTAAACCTTGTAAAAAACTGGTGTGATGAACTACTTCATAAGTTCCACCCAATTCCGGGTATTCATTTTTAAAAATATTAAAGCAGTGAGGGCAGGTGGTTACAATTTTTTTTATGCCATAGTTATTAAGCGTCTGAATATTTTGATAGGCCATCATCTGAAATAAAAATTCATTACCGGCTCGCCTGGCCGGATCGCCGGTACAGGCTTCTTCAGCGCCAAGTATGGCATAATTTATACCTACTTTGTTTAAAATAGTAGCAAAGGCTTTTGTAATCTTCTGTGCACGCTGATCAAAACTGCCTGCACATCCTACCCAAAATAATACATCAGGGGTTTCACCATTTGCTACAACTTCAGCCATTGTTCTAACCAGCATACAAAATATTTTCTGTTTTCAAAAATAAGGCATCAAGACTTTGAATAGTATATCTCTTTTTTATTGCTGCAACCATCAGCAGTAATTATTTTTGCAACCTTATTATATACATGAAAAATTTTTTTGAAAAGTGGAGCAATTGGGAGTTATGGCCTTTCAGATTCCGGTATTTTTTTATTACACCGATATGGCTTTGGTATTGTCTCCGGTCGGGATATATGTGGTTTTTTACGCCATCAAACCCCACGTTGACATTTGGAGGTTTTGAAGGAGAAAGCAAAAAAGAAATGTATGAGCAACTGCCCCGGGACACTTATCCAAAAACCATTTATATCCAGCCGCCTGCTCATTTTGACGAAATCAAACGGATGATCTCAGATGCTGGCTTTACTTATCCTTTTGTTGTAAAACCTGATATTGGCATGAGTGGTATTTTATTTCGTAAGATTGAAAAAGAAGATCAGTTACGATACTATCATCAACTAATGCCGGCAGATTACATTATACAGGATCTTATACATTACCCCATAGAATATAGTGTTTTTTATTATCGTTATCCTAATCATTCAAAGGGTGTAATCACCGGATTTTTACAAAAAGAACCATTAGCAGTTACAGGTAATGGAAAAGATTCTTTGTTACGATTAATTCATCATCATTCCAAAGCAAAACATCGTTTAGATGAATTAGTAAACTGGCATAAAGATCAACTTGAAAATATTATTCCATTTGGTCAGAAATACTACTTAACACTTGCTGCTAATTTAAGCAGGGGAGGAAATTTTATTAACCTGCACACTGAAATTGATGAACAGTTAACTACGGTATTTGACAAACTTAACCATCACTCCGGGCAATTTTTTTACGGGCGGTATGATTTAAAGGCAGGTTCGCTGGATGATTTAAAAAAAGGGCAAAATTTTTTGCTGCTGGAATTTAATGGAAGCGGAGCAGAGCCCAACCACATTTATAATTCAGGCTATACGCTCTTTGGCGCCTATAAAGAAATTTTAAAACACTGGGAGATTCTTTACCAGGTATCGCTTTACAACCGAAGGCAAGGTTTTAAACCCTGGCCTTTTATGAGAGGATGGCACTATTTGAAAAAATCAAAAAGACATTTTAGGTTATTAAAAAAATTGGATACCATTTAGACAAAAGAGTAACGCCCCCATCCCCTAAAAGGGAGCATAGGTTTTTAGTAATATTCCTTTTCTGTGGACTAAGAACAAAAAAAGCGAAAATTTCAAATGCATCCGCAAAAAGACAATTCAATATTAATTTATATTTTCGGTTATAGCTAAAAGTTTTGCATGTCAAAATTGGGTCGTATTTTTTTTACAGGAATGTTCATTTCCTTTTTAGGATCATTGCCATTGGGTACACTGAACATTGCTACCATGCAAATTTCAATTAGTGATGGTATAGGGCAGGCCGCTCTTTTTGCACTTGGTACTCTGACGTCTGAAATAATTTATGTACGCCTGTCTTTAGTGGCTATGGATTGGATACGTAAACAACACAGGCTATTTCGTATATTAGAATTGGTTACCCTTGGTATAGTAATCGCCTTGGCCTTATCAAGTTTTTATGCAGCAACACATCCTTCTGAAAAAGAAAATATTATTCTAAGCAGTACGTTGAACCGTTTTTTATTAGGACTTATTATGTGTGCGCTTAATCCCGTGCAAATTCCATTTTGGTTTGGATGGAGTACCGTCCTATTTTCAAAAAAAATATTATTACCTAAAAACAGTCACTACAACAGCTACATTGGCGGTATCGCTTTAGGAACGGTTTTTGGCAATTGCGTTTTTATTTTTGGAGGGCAAATGATCGCAAATAAACTGGATACAAACCAGGGTATTTTAAATTGGATCATCGGCGGTATTTTTGCTTTAACCGCATTAATTCAGCTATATAAAATGATGACGAAAAAAGATGTTGAGCACCGGATAGAACATCCGGAAGAGGAAACGAAACATTTTGAAGAAAGGGTAGATGAAATAAACAAGGAACAAGTAAAATAATTATTGGCTGCAAAAGCAGATCAAAATAGAATTTTGATTCCAGTGTTGCAAGGCGTGCTACGATTAGCAAATTTCCAGAATTCTATCAGGCTCCTATAACCGTGGTACGCCTAAAAATGCTACTGTTCAAAATCTCAGGAACTAAACGTTTAAAAGCTTTTAAGAATTAATTACCTCCGTCAATTCAATTTTTTTATTTCGAAGGTCGATCCCTCCTTCAAGTATAGATTTTAGATTTGCGAGGTAAAACACCCATCCTTTGCTACAACCCAAATGATAATATACCTGCCCTTTTTCATCCGTAGGAATTGCATCCTGCACTAACTCTATCATACTTTCACCTGCTTCTTCTTTTATGTTTACCGATACATTGCCAGCTTTGCCAAAACTAAATTGCAGAAAATCTTTTCCATTAGCCTGCATAATCGTTCCTTTTTCTATTACATCATCTCCGTAACCATGCCACATCCATTCATAGGTATCATTAACTTCAAGAGCGCTGTTTCTATCTCTTTTATTACCATCTTGTTTCGTAAATTCTGCCTTACGTAGAAACCAGTTTTCAAGCTTTTCCTGTGTTGTCCATGCACGATAGATGCTGGGAGCATCTGTTTTAATAGATATTTTAAGCCGAAAGCTACTCCAGTCGTGTTGCATAAAAATTTTACAAAAAGGTAAGAAGTTTTATCCAAATAATTAAGCGCCAGTTCATCATAATTTAATGTAGACATGTGTGTAATTGCACTAACTTTTGAATAAATTATTTAAACCAAAAACTTAAAACCATGACAACACAAGAAGCCGTTATGACCACACAGGATGTGGCAAGCCGTTTTTCTGAACTCGCTAAAGAAAACAAATGGATGGAGATACAGGAAGAGCTTTATGCTGATGATGCGGTTAGTATTGAACCACCTCAAGCCGCTGCCCAGGGATTGCAAAATGCAGAAGGGTTAGATGCCATAAAGAAAAAAGGAGAAGAATTTAATAAAATGATTGAAGAAATGCATAGTGGGTGGTGCAGTGAACCGGTTGTTGGAGGAAATCATTTTTCTGTAGGTATGGGTATGGATGTAACGATGAAGGGTGCCGGCCGCATGCAAATGGATGAAGTGGCGGTGTACGAAGTGAAAGATGGGAAAATAGCGAAAGAACAATTTTT
>Ga0208736_1000244_pt1 | contig 16523 bp, 19 predicted proteins | sample AntDryMetagUQ255_FD_188090 | JGI IMG/M metagenome (GOLD analysis project Ga0208736, IMG submission 188090) | Polar desert microbial communities from Antarctic Dry Valleys - UQ255 (SPAdes) | ecosystem: Environmental > Terrestrial > Soil > Desert | place: Antarctic Dry Valleys | collected 2008-12-31 | reverse complement strand
GACTAACGACCAACAAATACCTTTGGAGGTTTCTATAAAAACCAGTTCCGGCTGGAAAAAAATTACTGATGTTACAACCATAGGCCCGTTGGCTACACGCCAAATAGTAATACCAATAGGCATAGATGAAGTATCATCCTCTTCTATCGAGGTTAAATTGTCCAGCGGTTTTATGTTCTGGGAAATTGACTATGCAGGTATGGATTTTACGGAAAAAGATGCATTTAGTGTGCAAAAACTTTCACCGTTTAAAGCAACAGACGAGGGGGGCAAAGATGTGTCAGCACTCTTGCAAAAAGAAGATGGGCATTCCCTGGCACAGCCACATATTGGCAACGTGGCTACGCTTGTTTATAAGACCGATGTATTGAGCGGCCCGGACGAAACGCAAACCTATTTTCTAAAAACAAAGGGATATTACGAACACATAAGAGATTTTAAAAATAAACCGGATGCAGCCTTCCTGCGGCAGTTTAAAAAGCCAAACGCTTTTCCTGTGTACGGAATGGGATTATACAAAAAAATCAACGAAGAAAATATAAGGTCATTAGCAAGGTCAAACTAATGATGTAAACCGGGATCGGCATTTGAAAGGTCTCAATAATTAAATAGCATTTTATGGAAGTAACAATTTCGGCGGATAAGCCAATGCTCAAGAGCAAACGGATTACAAAACTTTCCGCATCTTCTGCTACAGCAGTTTCATTACAAAGTCCCGGAAGGAGGGAAAGAACTTTAATTTGGTGCGCCATTAAATTGCGCATTTTTTACTTCGCCTGTATTATATTAAAAAACCCTAAAAATATATGGCGTGTATATAAAGGGATGCTGAAACTACGTACCAACGTTTGGGGTGGCGATTTAAAAAAAATTTATAGAATCGGGGGCAGGTATTATTTCAACCAGTACACACCGGGCTGGCCTTCAAAAGCGTTTGATTCCCTCATCAAAAGCGAGTTGCGTTGCCAGGCCTCACCCCTGACAGTAAGCGAAAAACTTTCATTTGTTTTTTTAGCCATTACCCGCAAATGCCCCATGCGTTGCGAACATTGTTTTGAATGGGATAACCTGAACCAAAAAGAATCATTTACCAAAGATGATCTGTTTAAAGTAGTGGACCTGTATCAAAGAGAAGGCGTAATGCGGTTTCACTTTAGCGGAGGAGAACCCATGGTTCGCTTTAAAGACCTTATTGAATTAATTGGCTTTGCCAGCAAAAAAAGCGAATGTTGGGTGCTTACATCTGGCTTTAACGTAAACGATCGTACGGCCGGCCAACTAAAGGAAGCCGGCTGTAAAGGAATGGTAATAAGTATCGATCATTACATACCAGAAATGCACAATCTTTTTCGCGGACATTCTTCTTCGTTTGAACAAGCTACTGCTGCAGTTAATGCCTCCCGGAAGGCAGGGCTTGTTGTATCTGTAAGTGTTTGTGCTACCAAACCTTTTTTAAATGGCGGTCATTTGCTTCCGTACATTTCCTTTGCAAAAAACCTCGGTGTTCAATTTGTGCAGGTATTGGAGCCTCGTAATGTAGGGAACTATGAAGGGAAAAATGTGTTGCTGGAAAAAACGCATATCGAAATGTTAGAGAAAGTATTTACAGAGATAAATCACTCGCCTGCTTACAAAAATTATCCTACACTTTTATATCACGGTTATCATCAACGCAGGATAGGATGTTTTTCCGGCAGCCGAAGTGTATATGTGGACTCAGCTGGTGATTTGCATGCCTGTCCTTTTTGCCACACCAAATCGTATAACATTATTACACTTGTTCGCAATAACGAAACACATTTACCGAAAAAAGAAATTAGCTGTCCGCTTTTTGAAAAAATTGTATAAGAAAACTGAAGAGAATGTCGGTCCGTTTAATTGTACAATGAACTTTTTTAGAACATATGTAGAGGCTTCGGCAAGCTCAGCCTGACAACAGTCGTTACGTATCGCGTAGTGGTTGTCGCCTGAGCTTGTCGAAGGGTCATTTATTACACATTATTCATTTACAAAATCAAAAGATCTTGTATGAAGACTTATCAAATAGATCATTTCTAAAAATGATTTTATGATCCCACCAATTATACGTACGGTGCTGCTGTTCTTATACAGAAATGTCAATGAATTTTTTTAAAGGCATCTCTAAAAACTATGTCAGCCTGATGTTTCGGCAGGGCTCAACATGACGAAGGCTAAATTTTAATGAAACTATTGTATAGTAAGGCTTCGGCAAACTCAGCCTGACAAGGTGTTTTTTTAAGCATAGTTTTTAGAGATACCCTTAATTAAAAATGTCACTAAATTTTTTTAATAACCCCTTGCGGCATAGCCAAATACTTTTTTCAAAATTTCGGTAGTACGGGCAACAGGGTTTTCGCGAATGTTCGCTTCTTCTTTTGCAATCTGGTCAAACAATGCAGTGACAGCTTTATTTACTACATAAGATGGAAGATCAGGATTTAATTTATTGAGCGTGGTAGGAAAATTATTATAAGTGTTTACCACATCCGTATAATATTTTGTGGCACTGAATTTATCTAAGGAATTTTTTATAATGGGAGAAAAAGCGGTAACTAATTTCTCAGTTGTCTTTTGACGGAAGTATTGGGTAGCCGCATCTTTTTGTCCTTTAATAATATTGATAGCATCAGTGATAGTTATTTCGCGGATGGCATCTAAAAAAATGGGACGTGCAGAACCCACTGCATCTTCTGCGGCACGGTTTATTTGTAAAATAGCTTTATCTACCAACCCACTCATTCCTAATTGACGTAAGGTATTTTCAATCCGCTGGGCTTCCGGCGGTAAAAAAAGTTTGTAAGTTTCATTGCCAAAAAAACCATCCTGTTGATTGAGTAAACTAATTCCCTTTCCTACTCCCTGGTCAAGCGCCTGGCGCATGCCTGTAGCAGCTTCGTTTTCAGTGATAGTGCCAATTCCATATCCCGGTAAATTAGAAAGCGTTTCGCAGGAAACTAACGTGTAGCTTAAAAAAAGGGCAATAATGTAGCGTTTCATCATAAAGGATTTTAACCTATGTTTCAAAATACCTGCCAGTTTTAAAACAAAATGAGAGTTGAAGACTATTTCTCTATTGGTCTGCGGCGTAATTTCAAATTTCACTTCTGACTACTTACTACTAACCCTATATTTCCAACTTCGTACTTCTGACTTCGTACTTTATACTTGACCGCTATCTTTGCGCAATGGAGCAGATCTTGCAGCAAATTGAAACATTTACCAAAGAAATAGAAAACTATTCTATCTCTGGTACGCAAAATCTTGAAGAATACCGCATTCGTTTTTTAGGAACAAAAGGGATTGTAAAAAACTTATTTGGGGAAATGCGTAATGTACCTCCTGAGAATAAAAAAGATTTTGGTTTTGTGCTGAACCAATTCAAACAACTTGCAGAAGCAAGGTATGAAGCTTTAAAACAATCACTTTCAGGCAATGAGTCCTCAACTGTTGACGATATTGATCTTTCTCTTCCCGGCAATCCTGTTGAATTTGGCTCAAGGCATCCTATCAGTTTAGTTCGCAACCGCATTATTAATATTTTTCAACGGCTTGGGTTTTCCATAGCAGATGGCCCTGAAATTGATGACGACTGGCATAATTTTACTGCGTTAAATCTCCCTGAAAATCATCCTGCCCGCGATATGCAGGATACATTTTATATTAATCAAAATCCAGATTGGCTTTTACGTACCCACACCAGTAATGTGCAGATACGTGAAATGCAAAAAGGAAAGTTACCTATCAGGATCATTTGCCCTGGACGTGTGTATCGAAATGAAACCATCAGCGCCCGTGCCCACTGTTTTTTTCACCAGGTAGAAGGATTGTATATAGATGAAAATGTAAGCTTTGCTGATCTGAAGCAAACCTTATATTTTTTTGCACAGGAAATGTATGGCAAAAATGTTAAGCTGCGTTTCCGGCCTTCTTATTTTCCTTTTACAGAGCCCAGTGCCGAGCTGGATGTAAGTTGTTTTATATGTGGCGGTAGCGGTTGTCGTATTTGTAAGCAAACAGGATGGGTAGAAATTTTAGGCTGTGGTATGGTGCATCCTAAAGTGCTGGAAAATTGCGGTATCGATCCGGAAAAATATACAGGTTATGCATTTGGAATGGGCATTGAACGACCTGCCATGTTACTTTATCAAATAAATGACCTACGTTTATTCAGTGAAAATGATGTTCGGTTTTTGAAGCAATTTACAAGCGCTGTTTGAGGATTTTATATTGCAGATTAACGATTGCAGATTTTTTTAATTCATTCACTCTGACATTGTGAAACTGAATTGATTCACAATCTTATATGATTTGAACTTTTAGATCTGCAATCTGCAATCAAAAAATCTAAAATCGATTCATCCCATATCCGATTCCATTGGCGGCTTCGGAAAATTATCTTGCGTACCTGGATTCTCTAAGTCGAGTTGGGGAGCTCTTTTAGGAGGATTATCATAAGATATCTCTTCCTTTTTTCTCATATATAAAATGGCAGCAGCGGCAATAGCCACAGTAGCGGCGCCAACTAAAAGCATTTTTTCATTTTTCATGATCGCCTGTTTTTTTAAAAATAAAGTTAGCAATAATTGTAAGGCCAAGTCCTAATTTTAGGGGACAGTTAAAATTTTAAATTTCAATTTCGTATTTAGTAGTTAAGATACTACCGAAGGATCCGGCCCGATAGATGTCTTCACCAAACCTGGTAATTTTTGATGCATCAAAATTTTAAGTCCTGATCTTTATGGATATCAATACAATTTGCATTTGTGGCGCCGGAACAATGGGTAGTGGAATTGCACAGGTTTCTGCCATGGCTGGTTTTCATACTATAATTTATGAAATAAATAAAGAAGTGCTCGAAAATGCAAAAACAACCATCGGGGCCGGCTTGCAGATACTGGTTGAAAAGAATAAAATCACCCTTCAGAAAAAACAAGAAACGCTTGCCCGAATTCTTTTTACAAATGATCTGCAATTATGCCTGGCCGATGTTTTTATCGAAGCCATTGTAGAAATGGCAGATTATAAAATAGCCTTGTTCAACCAGTTGGCAGAGCTTAACCATAGCGAAACTATTTTTGCCTCCAACACTTCATCACTTTCTATTTCATCTATCGCTGAAAAAATAAATAATCCACAGCGTGTTGCAGGTTTACATTTTTTTAATCCTGCGCCCGTTATGAAATTGGTAGAAGTGGTAAAAGGTAAACAAACAGATGAAGTGGTAATAAAGCGTTTGATATTGCTTACAAAAGAGTTGGGTAAAACACCTGTTGTATGTAAAGATTCGCCGGGTTTTATTGTGAACCGAGTGGCCCGTCCATATTATATTGAGAGCTTGCGATTGGTGGAAGAAGGCCTGAGTAATTTTGATGTGATTGACCGCTTGTTGGAAAGCAGGGGTTTTAAACTAGGCCCTTTCAAACTAATGGACCTTATTGGCAATGATATCAATTATACGGTTAGCAGTTCTGTGTATGAACAATTAGCAAAACCGGAACGGCTTAGGCCTTCGCCAATTCAAAAAGAAAAATTAGATAAAGGAGAGTTGGGGCGGAAGACAAAAAAAGGATACTACAAATATTAGTGATACGGCAGACGTCAAACGTAAGATGCACTTCACACATTCACGTTTTGCTTACGACCTTTCCCGTAACTTTAAGGTTTAGAAATTATGCCAACTTCATTAAACATAAACGACATACTTTCCCAGGTGAAAAGGCTTGATAAAGAGGAACCGTTAAACCTTCTTCAACGACTTGTACTTTTACTTAGAAATACAGAGATAGCTAAAACTTCTTCATTGCGATTGACTTCTCTTTCAGGCTTAGGTAGCGAGATATGGAGGAACGCCAATATCGATAAATATATTGACGAAGAAAGGCAATGGTAATTCAGGACTTTTCTTCAAAACTTGTATTTCCGGACACAGCTCCACATATCTACTTCATTGAAGGGCAGAGTCAATACCAGGAAATTCTTTCCAAAATTTTCGACCTTAATGATAAAGGAGGGTTTTCTTTTGTCACTTCATCCATAACTCTTCTTGAAGTTCTGGTCAAACCTTTAAGAGAGGGCAAGACTGACATTGCTCAGCAATACAGAGATATTTTAACAAAGGCACCTGGAATAGAGGTACTGGATGTAACATCTTCAAAATCTGAAATTGCAGCCAGCCTGCGGGCTCAGTTTAATTCAAGAACTCCGGATGCTATTCAGCTTGCTACATCAATTGAAGTTGGAGCAGACTTCTTTTTGCCAAATGATATGCAATTGAAAGTAGTTAACTCAATAAAAGTGGTAGCAATCAGTGAACTACAATAGAACGATTTTAGTTACAGGAGGAACCGGTTTTTTAGGTGCCTACATTATTAAAAATTTAATTGAAAAAAATTATAGAGTAAGGGCTATTCGCCGTTCTTCAAATACTCCTTTTTTTATACCATCACGTATCATGGAGCAAGTGGAATGGGTTGAAGGAGATGTATTAGATATTGTTGCATTAGCTGATGCCATGCAGGGAGTGGAAGCCATTATTCATTCAGCCGCTATCGTTTCTTTTGATAAAAAAAACCGCCGCAGCATGTATGCTGTCAATTGTGAAGGCACGGCTAACGTGGTAAACATTGCCCTGGAAAATAACATCAAGCGTTTGGTACATATTAGCTCCGTGGCTGCATTAGGACGTACCATTAAAATGGATAAAATAAATGAAGAGAGAAAATGGACCGAAAATAAAAACAATACGCATTATGCCATCAGTAAACACCAGGCAGAGATGGAGGTGTGGCGGGGATTTAGTGAAGGATTGAATGGAGTGATATTAAACCCAGGTACAATCCTTGGTTATGGTGACTGGCATACATCGAGTTGTGCTATTTTTAAAAATGTTTACAAGGAATTTCCCTGGTACACAGAAGGTGTCAACGGATTTGTAGGAGTGGAAGATGTGGCAGAAGTTACAGTGCAATTATTATTATCAGGCATCACAGAAAAACGTTTTATTGTAAATGCAGAAAACTGGACGTTCAGGCAATTGATTAATACGATTGCAGAACATTTTGATAGGCAAAAACCAAAGAGGGAGGCAACACCAATGTTAGGAGAAATTGCCTGGCGCCTGGAATATTTTAAATCGCTTTTTAATAGAAATAAACCACTGCTAACCCGTGAGTCTGCAAGGGTAGCCCACAGCAAAACCGAGTTTGATAATAGTTCCCTGTTAAAAGCCATCCCGACATATTCTTTTACTCCTCTAAGCACGGTTATTAATAATGCATGCGAGAAATATAAAGAGGCAATGAAAACGGGTCGAATAACGTTATAGCTATAATAATTTTTAATCCTAATGAAAAAGCAAGTCTATTTTTTTATTCCTATTTTTTTCATAACACTTACCGCTTTAGCGCAAGGCTCTGTAAATGGTCACGTTATAGATGCAGAAACCAGGCAACCTTTGGAAGGTGCATCTGTATTTGCCCAAAATACCACCATTGGCGCGGTTACTAAAAACGATGGAAGCTTCAAGTTATCGTTTAATAAAGGCGGATACGAATTAGTCATTTCTTTTACCGGTTATGTAAGCCAGCGACTGAATGTAGAAGGGAATGAGGATAAAACAGTTGAAATAGCCCTGCAAAAAGAAGACAAAAGTTTGAGCGAAGTAGTGGTAAGAAGCAGTAATGAAGTAACGGATGGCTGGACGAAACATGGAAGTTTTTTTATTGAACATTTTATTGGCGTGACGCCTTTTGCAAAACAAACCACACTGCAAAATCCGGAAGTGTTGAAATTTTATTATTACAAAAGATCTGATAAATTAAAAGTACTTGCCACTGAACCATTACGCATTACCAATAATGCCCTGGGCTACACTTTGCAATATGCATTGGATTCATTTGTTTATTATAATAAAGATTTTATTTCTTCTTACCGCGGTAACTGTTTGTATTTACCCATGGAAGGTGACACTGCGCAACAACAACAATGGGCAGAGGCAAGAAAAAATGCCTACACCGGTTCCCGCCTGCATTTTATACGCTCCTATTATGATAGCACGTTAAGTGCAGAAGGTTTTACGGTTGATATGCTATCTTCTACCGACGCAAAAAAATTTGACCGCCTTGTGAATCCTTATGATACAGCTTACTATTTAGTGGATGATTCTACTGCAGATGTTGAATTATTTTTTCCTGTAAAAGTGAGCATTACCTACACAAAAGAAAGGCCCGAACCGGAGTACCTGCAGGCAATGAAATTTCCTGCAAATGTAAAAACACAAATTTCTTATGTGAATTTGGCCGATGCTATTTTGATAATGGAAAACGGTTATTTCCTCGAACAAAAAAGCTGGGTGAACCAGGGTTACTGGAGTTGGAAAAATTTAGCCGATCAACTGCCTTTTGATTATGATCCTAAAAAATAAACCCTGTGCATGAGCATGAATATTTGCAATTTTAAAAAGTATAAAAAATTTCAAGCATCATGTATTACAATAAAGAATTAGGAACATGCTGTATCTCCATTATGGGTTTTATTTTAAGCGGCTGTACTAGTAACAGAAATAGCCAACCTGTTCAGCCAAAGGATACGTCATTGGTTAATACCAGCCATCTTGATTATTATATACCCCTCTTAGTTTTTCAACGGGGCTCAAGGCAGCTGGTATATTTCTTAGAGTGATAAAATCTATGAATTTAAATCTTTAGGAAATAAAGGCTTCTCCTATCAGATGTGGGTATATCTTACTTAAAGCAACAAGTAGGTGAAAAAATATATAACAAAGCCGTTAAAATAGAAATGCACGAAATAGAAAATTTTCAAAACTATTTTTAAACCGGTCATTTATGGTTCTTCACTGAAATTAGTGGAAACCTACCTGCTGATACAGAGGTGGGAAATAGTTGAATCTGATCTTTTTATTTTTAAACCACAGTAGAAACATAGGCACATAAGGCCTTCACATAGTTTTTCTATGTGTGTATTTCTATATGTTTCTATATACTATGGAGTTCATGACAAAATAATTCCGATCTTTTTGACGAAAAACCCTTCTCCGTGAGGAGAAGGGTAGGGATGAGGCGGATTTCTATCCCATCATCTTCTGCCACAATTCCGGTATGCGTTTAATCCAAACAAGTTCTTTCATTTTTAACGCAGCCTCCTGAACAGGTGTACCAAAATATTTTTTTCCTCCTTCAATAGATGCAGGCACACCACTTTGCGCATAAACTTCTGCGCCGTTGCCAATGTTCAGCGTTTTACTTACACCTACTTGCCCCCATAGAATTACATTATCACCGATCGTTGTGGCACCCGCAACACCGACTTGTGCAGCAAACAAACAATTTTTTCCTATTACTGTATCATGGCCAATATGGACCAGGTTATCCATTTTTGTTCCGGTGCCAATAATGGTATCACTGCTTACTCCGCGGTCAATGGTACATCCGGCACCTATGTCTACATCATTTTCTATTAGTACCCGACCGCAGCTTAGCATTTTTTTATAATGCACCTCACGGTCCGTTTTTTTATTATAATAAAAAGCATCACTGCCGATAACCGTTCCTGCTTGTACAATAACATTATTGCCCACTACGCAATAATCCATGATAACCACATTAGGATGGATAATACAACTACTGCCAATAGAAACGTGATTACCAACATAGGCACCCGGCATGATGATGGAGTCTTTGCCAATAGAGGCAGTATCACTGATATTTTTTAAAGAGGGTGTGAAAGGACGAAAATAATTTACAATTTCCTGGTAAGCTTCAAAAGGCTTATCAACCATAAGCAATGCTTTTTCTGAAGGAAAAGTTGTTTCCTCGTTGATGATGATATAAGATGCAGCGGAGTCGATGCACTTTTTATAATATTTTGGATGGTCAACAAAAACAAGATCCCCTTTTTCTACTTTATGAATTTCATTAATTCCTGTGGCATTTGCTTCTGCATTGCCGATAATTTTTGCGTCAATAATTTTTGCTATTTCTATAAGAGATACTGGTCGCTCAAAACGCATAAAAAAAATTTAAGCTTAAAGGTAAACGAAGTAAGAGTGTACGCGTATTTAGATGATCACGGATTGAGAGAATGAAATAAAAAATATTTTGATCAGGAAATGCAAAATTTAATTTGAAAAGCACTTCGAAAAAGAGGAGCAACTGATAAAAAAAACCTTCATGGGTTCATTGTATTAACAAGAAGAGAAAAAAAATGTTGATAAAAAAGTTTATATTTTTTTTTAGTTAGCAAAAAATCTTTTTAATATTGTGATAGGAAATTTATTTCCTTACTTACTAACCCATCTTCATATTGGCCCCCGATTTATCGGGGGCTCTTTATTTATGCCTCCCCGCAACATTTATAATCACTATTAGAATAACTTTACGCACATCAAAAAAATATAGCACGAATGCTAAAATCAATGACAGGCTTTGGCAGAGCAGAGGACACAGTAGTTGATAAAACTTTTTTAGTTGATATTAAATCGCTTAATGGAAAACAATTTGAACTACAATTAAAAATGCCTGCCTTTTTAAAGCCTTTTGAATTTGATATTCGCAAGGTGCTATCAGAGGGGCTTGGCCGTGGATCGGTCGATTGCATGATATGTTTAAAAGAAACCGGTAATGCTAAACCTATAACTATTAATACCGACCTTGCAAAGGCTTACTACCAACCGCTTTCGCAATTAGCTGCCGACCTGAATTTAGAAAAAGGCGACCTGCTAAGTACTATTCTTAAGCTTCCGGAAGTCATAACCCCGTCAAGCGAAACATTGACAGATGAGGAATGGCAACAATTCAAAAAAATTCTACAAAACGCTATAAATAATTTGAATGATCACAGGCGGGATGAAGGAAGATCACTAAAACAAGAGTTGGAATTACGTATTGATAATATTTTTCAGCAGCAAAAAACTGTCGTGGAATTAGAACCGTTACGGCAGCAAAAAATACGCGAGGGCATTACCAAACTCCTCGAAGAAAATGTGGGCAAGGAACATTATGATGACAACAGGTTGGAACAGGAACTTATCTATTACATTGAAAAAATTGATATAACGGAAGAACAGGTGAGATTAAAAAATCATTGCGACTATTTTACCACTATATTAAATGAAGCGGAAGAATCGAAAGGGAAAAAACTTTCCTTCATTTTACAGGAGATCGGCCGGGAAATAAATACGACTGGTGCAAAAGCCTACGATGCCACCATTCAAAAATGCGTAGTGTTGATGAAAGATGAATTAGAAAAAGCAAAGGAACAGGTATTGAATGTTTTGTAAAGAAAGTTTTCCTGCAGCGACTGTCATTACGTTTAACCCAATTTAAAAGCAACATGTTTCCCAAACGGATCAAAATATTTTTTACAAATTTCGAGCCCGTATGGAAAAGTTATTATTTATGTCTGCTATTTTTTAGTTTACTGCTGGCGTCCTGCGATACCATTGATCTTTACGAGAAAGTTGTTTCCATTCCTAAAAATAAATGGGCTTCAACTTATAAGCCTTCATTTACATTCTCTATAAATGATACCACTACTGCTTACCAGTTATATTTTATTATTCGTCATAATGAAAAATATAATTACAATAATATATGGCTAAACCTTTACACAAAATCTCCAGACGGCACCGTTTCAAAAGCTCCCTATGAAATGCCGCTGGCTACAAACGAAAAAGGATGGCTGGGTACGGGTATGGATGATCTGTATGAACATCGTATCGCCTTAACACCACTTAATCGCCAATTTTATTTTAAGAAAGCCGGAAACTATACATTTAGCGTGGAGCAAATTATGCGGGAAGACCCATTAGAGAGTGTATTGAACGTAGGTTTGCGTATTGAAAAAAAATAAAGTTAAAAGATGGTGCAGGAAAGTAAAAAAGGATTGCGCCGCGCCACTGTTATTTTTTGGATCCTCTTTCTATATATTATTGCAGCATTGATCTGGTGGTTTTTTTCGTTGGAGCAACAGAACAAAACTATTCACGAACTTAGGAAAGATCGTTTAGCCATCACTTCGCAAAATAATTTGATATACAGTAAGGAGGTGGCAAAAATTGAAAAGTTGCGGAAGCGGGAAACGGTTAAATACGTTGCAGAAGGACTAACTTTTTTATTACTCATTATTTTTGGAGCCGCTTATATTTACAGGTTAGTGCAGCGCCGGTTTAAATTACAAATGCAGCAGCAGAATTTTGTAATGGCAGTAACACATGAGCTAAAAACACCCATTTCTGTTGCCAGGTTAAATTTAGAAACCATGCAAAAGCATAAATTGGAAGAAGGTAAACAGAAAAAACTTTTGCAAATGACTGTGCAGGAAACAATGCGGTTAGATACGCTGATCAACAATATCCTTATTTCTTCTCAGTTAGATGGTGATGTATATAAAACTTCCAAAGAAGAATTAAATTTTTCTGATTTGGTAACCGATGTAATTTATCAATTTCAAAATCGCTATGCTGAAAAAAACATTGTTTCTGAAATTGCGCCAGAAGTTGAATTAAAAGGCGACCCACTTTTACTAAAGATGTTAATCAGCAACCTGTTGGAAAATGCAAATAAGTACGCTGACAAGCAAACCGGGATTATTTGCCGGTTACAAAAAAATGAGCGTAAGGTGCAATTACAAGTTATTGATGAAGGAATAGGTATAGCTGAAAACGAAAAGAAAAAAGTGTTTGAAAAATTTTACCGGTCAGGGAATGAACAAACCCGCAAAACACAGGGCACAGGACTTGGGCTATTTATTTGTAAAAAAATTGCACAAAGTCATAAAGCTGATATTAGTATTACAGATAATGAAAAGGGTGGAAGTATTTTTACAGTAACTTTTAAAACGAAATAAAAAGTATTTAACATTAAATCAAATGTCAAAATTATCTGTTTTACTGGTAGAGGATGAAGAAAACCTGCACGAAGCACTTAAATTAAATTTAGAGTTAGAGGGCTATGAAGTCAGCTCGGCATACGACGGAGCCGCTGCCTTAAAAGCCGTGGAGGACGAATATTTTGATCTGATCATTATGGATATTATGCTGCCTGAAATTGATGGTATTGATGTAACGCAGAACATCCGTCTAACAAACAACGAAGTACCTATTTTAATATTAAGTGCCAGGAACAATAGCGAAGACAAGGTGCTTGGTTTAAAAAAAGGTGCTGATGATTATTTAACTAAACCCTTTAACCTCGAAGAGCTTTTATTGCGTGTTAAAAAATTGATCCAGAAAAACAAAAAATTACAGGATAAATCAACGGTGGGAGATAGCTATTCATTCGGCGGGCACACACTTAATTTTAAGGCACAGGAAGCTATGATAAAAAGCGGCGAAAAAATTGCCCTGAGTAAAAAAGAGACCATGTTACTGAAGCTGTTGATAGAAAATAAAAATGAGGTAGTAACGAGAGAAAAAATACTTCAATCGGTTTGGGGCTACAATGTTTACCCCACAACACGTACCATTGACAACTTCATTTTAAACTTTCGCAAATACTTCGAAGAAGACAGCCGCAATCCTGTATATTTTTATTCCGTTCGCGGGGTGGGTTATAAATATGCTGAAGCCTCCCCCAACCCTTCCGAAGGAGGGGCTTAACATTCGCACGCAAGCGAATGATTGAGATAGGTTTACTTTCCCGAAAGCAGGCCTTGTGCGCAGCGAAGTCCTCATCCCGGGAGGTTTTAGGTGGGTTTCTTACAGATCTCCCAATTGCGGACGAATGACAATTTCTTCAACTGTTGCCTGGGGCGATAATCGGCTGGTAGTATAAATCAAGGTGGCAATATCTTCCGGTTCCATAATGCGGTCTTCACTTACGCCGCTGCCTTTCCATGAATCTGTATAAACTGCGCCGGGAATAATAGCGGTGACTTTTATATTGTGTGGCATCAATTCTTTTCTAAGATTTTTTGTAAAACCTAACAAGGCATATTTTGAAATACTATAAGCGCCTCCATTAGGATAGGCAGCTAAACTGGCAATAGAACAAGTGGTGAATATATGACCTGTTTTGTTTGCTATCATTTTAGGCAGTACAGCCCTTGTTACATGATAAGCGCTGAATAGATTTACCTCCAGCATGTTTTCTAATGCCCCATCCGGTTCATCCGATATATTACCGGGGATGAAGGTCCCTGTATTGTTAACCAGTACATCAACTACATCCACTTCGTTTACAATCCACTGACCAAATAATTGTGCTTGTTGTTTATTGCTTAGGTCAAACGCTTTTGCATCAATTTTTATATTAGGAAATTCTGTTTTTAATTCTTCAACTGTTTGCAACAAGGTACTTTCTGTGCGGGCAGTTAAATACAGATTATACCCATGCACTGCAAAAATTTTGGCAATCGCCTTACCCATTCCTCTCGATGCCCCGGTTATAACTGCGTTCATCTTATTTTTGTTTATTTACAAAGTAATATTATTTCACGGCGAATCTGCAATCTCAAATCTCAAATCGAATGAACAGCCAGTCACATGAGAAGTACAAACATATTTTTTTTGATCTTGACCATACGCTTTGGGATTTTGATGCTAACGCAAGAGAGACACTGGAGCATTTGCATCGGGAATTAAAATTGCATGATAAAGGGATCTACGATTTTGATCTCTTTCATAAAAATTATTTGCAGCACAATGAAAAATTATGGGATAAATATCGCAAAGGCCAGATAAAACACGACGAACTGCGGTTAAAAAGAATGTGGCTTGCCCTTCTCGATTTTCGTATTGCGGATGAAACCCTTGCAAGGGAAATGGGCGATCTTTTTTTGCAATTGCTACCTACGCGTACTATCTTATTTCCCCATACAAAAGAAGTGTTGCACTATTTAACAGGCAAAGGTTACCAGCTTCATCTTATCACCAATGGCTTTGAAAAAACGCAACACAGTAAATTACAAACAAGCGGACTGAAGATTTTTTTTAATGAAATTATTACATCAGAAGGATCAAACAGTTTGAAACCGCAAAAAGAAATTTTTGAATATGCGCTTGCTAAAGCTGGTGCAACGGTTAGTGAAAGCGTTATGATTGGCGATACACTTGATGTAGATATTGTCGGCGCTATGGGTGTTGGCATGGACCAGGTGCATGTAAATTTCAGCAATGCGCCGCAAGATTTAAAACCAACTTTTACCGTAACGACTTTGAAAGAATTAGAAAATATTTTTTAAAAATCAACGGTTGTCAGGCTGATGTTTCGGCAAGCTCAACATAACAATGCCGAAGCCTACACTTTTAACTGCACAGATTTTTTTAGCAACGCCTTTTAATGAAAAAGTCTCCCGGGCTGGAAGACTTAATTTTTTTAGCTGAAGAAGCAGGAAGTTTTTACCTTATTACAGGATTTCTTCTTTTCCACTTTCTTCACTTCTTTTTTTACAGCGGTCTTTTCTTTGGTTTCAAGTACAGTTGCTGTAACAGCAGCAGTAGTGAAGAGAGCAGCCACGCCAACAAGAATATATTTTTTCATGGTAAAAATTTACATTACTAAGTTACTAAAATTCTTTAACCATTAGCCAAAGCCCAATATTAAGTTTACCATTTTCCAAGAACGGTAACACCGCCCTTTACTTTCTGGTTGATCTTTACTTCCACCCTGGTATCGGTAGGTAATAAAAGATCAACCCTGGAGCCGAATTTAATAAAGCCCATTTCTGCTCCTTGCGCCACCTGATCGCCGGGTTTTAAATAATTTACGATGCGTTTGGCAAGAGCACCTGCAATTTGCTTGACCAGTAGTTCTTTTTCCCCCGTTTTGTAAACTACAGAATGCCGTTCATTATCTAAAGATGATTTGGGATGCCAGGCCACGAGGTATTTTCCTTTATGATATTTGCTGTACAACACTTCACCGCTCACAGGGTTACGGTTTACATGCACATTCAGCGGGCTCATAAAAATGGAAAGCTGTAAACGCCGGTCTTTAAAATATTCATCAGCCTCTACTTCTTCAATCACTACAACAGTTCCATCACAAGGGGCCACAATATTTTCTTCTCCTTCTGCATGTATGCGCTTAGGTATGCGAAAAAAAGAAAGAATAAAAATGAGCAGGCCTACAGTACCAATAGTAACAATCCATCCAATTATTGGGTAACGGGCACTGACAAAAAACAGAGTTAGTAAATTAACGATAGCTACAATAATAATACTGATGATAATAGTTTGAAAGCCTTCTTTATGTATTCGCATGTAGAAATTGTAAAGGGCAAAATTAGGCGATTGGGGATTATGTGCGTGGTTTTCATAACGAATGTTACTGGCCGGCATTAGCATTTATAATGCGCTTGGTTATAAATGTTTATGCTACATTAGTTGCGTCAAGCGACGAGTTGAACTAACATCGCCTATACAGGCGCTGAGTTTTAGATTCTGTAAATTGTAAGCTTATTATTTAATCACAAAATTTACAGTAATCATGGAAAAAAAAATCTTTAAGTCCGCTGGCTCTTGCGGCACTGGAAAAAACTAATCA
>Ga0208736_1000243_pt1 | contig 16547 bp, 20 predicted proteins | sample AntDryMetagUQ255_FD_188090 | JGI IMG/M metagenome (GOLD analysis project Ga0208736, IMG submission 188090) | Polar desert microbial communities from Antarctic Dry Valleys - UQ255 (SPAdes) | ecosystem: Environmental > Terrestrial > Soil > Desert | place: Antarctic Dry Valleys | collected 2008-12-31 | reverse complement strand
GCAGCGCCGCCAGCAGCCACTCCCACGCCGGCGTGCTCCACGCTCCCCGCTGTGGCCAGCCGTTCATGACGGGACAGATGACGACCTGGGAGGAGCGCGACGCGCCCGCCTCCTCGGCCGTCACCGCCGCTGCGCAGCGGGCGCGAGTCAGCCTGGCGGACGGCGCAGACTACGGCCTCGTCGTGACCGCCGCCGCCGCGGCGATCCGGCTTGTCGAGCACGACCTCCGACACCCCCGTGACGAAGCGGCCACCTGCCGCGTCGCCGGGCACGACGAGCTCCGGCTGTAATGCGTATGTAACGCTACGAGCGCTCGACGACGACGATCGTCGATTTCACGACAGCCGTCGCGGTCTGGCCGGGTCGAAGATCGAGCTCGTCCGCTGCCTCGCGCGACATGAGCGAGACGATGCGAAACGGGCCGCACGCGAGATCGATCTGTGCCATCACCCCGTCGCGCTTGACGTCGACGACGACGCCGGCCATCCGGTTGCGCGCGCTCGAACGCGGGTTCGTGCCGCGATCGCGGAGCACGCGAGCGAGCTCCTCCGGTGCAAGCACGCGGCGGTTGCCCCGACGCTGGAACGCGATCCGCCCGTCGCGCTCCCAGCGACGCAGCGTGTCGACGCTTACGCCCAGCGCCTGCGCAGCCACTCCGATACGGATTCCTTCGTCCACCGACGGGGAGCCTACCGGGCGAAGCGGCTGCGTACCTAGGCAACAGTCCCCCAAACCTCGCGCGCGCCAGCCGACACCGACCGCGTGTCTAGTCACCTCCCCCGGAAAATAGTCGGCGGGTCCGTCCGATGCGATACGACCCCGTGACCGTGCTCGACCGCGACCCTCTCAACGGCAAGGTCGGCCGCGAACCTAGTCCTCGTAGGGCGTGAAGTCCTTCTTGCGCGCGCCGCAGACGGGACAGAACCACGTGTCGGGGATGTCCGCGAACGCGGTGCCGGGCGGGATGCCGCCGTCGGGGTCGCCCTCTTCGGGGTCGTAGATGAAGCCGCAGGATTCGCAGATCCAGCGTGTGGTGGCGGTCTCGGTCGTCATGCGCTTGAGGGTACGCGATCACCCGTGAGCGATAGGTTCGGGGCGTGAGGCGACCGACCACGGGGGAGCCGCTGCGGCGCGAGGGCGAGCCGACGCCCCCGCGTCAGTCCGCCTCCCTCATCCTCGCGCGCGACGGCGAGCGCGGCGTCGAGCTGCTGCTCGTCCGGCGCAACCCGGCGGCACGGTTCATGGGCGGCTTCTGGGTCTTTCCGGGCGGCGCCGCCGACGCCGGCGAGGATCACCGCGCGACGGCCGTACGCGAGCTCGCCGAGGAGGCGGGCGTCACCAACGTCGAGCCCGAGGCGCTTGTCGCGTACAGCCGCTGGATCACCCCCGAGCTCATCGCGATCCGCTTCGACACGCGGTTCTTCGTCGCCCGCGCACCGGCCGGCGTGCGCCCGCGCGTCGACGGCGAGGAGTGCGTCGATCTTCGCTGGACGACCCCGCGCGCCGCGCTGGACGCCTACGCCCGCGACGAGCTCGCGTTCGTCCTGCCCACCCTGCGCCATCTCGAGGAGCTGTCGGCGTTCGCGACCGTCGACGCGCTGCTGGAGCACGCCGGTGGCCGCGAGATCGTCGCCATCCTGCCGCGCGTCGTGCTCGACGGCGACGAGCGGCGCGTGCTGCTGCCCGGCGAGCCGGGCTACGCCGCCTGACCCCCCGGCGTCACTCCGCGACGCGCAGCCGCCCGGTCATCCCCCGCTGCTCGTGATCGGCGAGCGGGCAGTACCACCTGTACGTGCCGGGCGGCAGGCGGACGGAGAGCAGCGCGCGCTGGCCCGGGCGCAGCGCGCTCGTACGCACCGTGCCCGCAGGAGCATCGACGGCGAGCGCGTGATCGACGAGCCCGTCGTTCGTCGCCTCGAACGCGACGATCCCGGCGCGCCCGACGCGCGGCAGGCCGGCCTCCAGCGCGTAGTCCACGAGCGAGACCGTGGCGAGCGCGACGGCGCGCGGGTCGAGCGACGGCACCGTGCCGACGGGCTCGGGCACGGTGCGGGCCGCATCTCCGCGATCCTCCCCACAGCCGCCCGCCGCGAGCGACACGGCGGCGATCAGCGCGAGCCCGGCTCTCATGCCGGTGAGCGTACGTCACGCGCTGGGGCGCGCCGCCCCTGTCGTACACGCGCGCTGCGCGCCGGGCCGCGATTGGCGCGCAGGCGGGCCAGAAGGCGCGAATATGTCGCAAACTGGACTTCCCCCGAGGGGGCACATGCCCGTAGACTGACCCGGTCCTGCACGGGATGCGAGGTGTGAACGAGGAAGCCGGTCTCGTCACTCAGCGCCACGGCTGGCACCCCAGCTTTGAATGGGAAATCCGGCTGCAATGCAGCAAACCAGGGGGAATACATGCCTGACGACAGCTCGAGCACCCACGGCCACGGGAGAATCCGCCTGCGGGGCAGGCCGGACCCCGAGGTCGCGTCCCCGCCTCCGTCCTCGGACGCGCAGACGGCTCCCACCGCCGCGGTCGGCCACGGCACGATCCGCCTGAAGGGGCGCCCCGCGAACCCGGCCCCTGCCGCACCCCAGGACCCGGCTGCTGCAGCACCGCCGCCCCCTCCGCCGGCGCCCGAGCCGTCGGGACCCGTCGGACACGGGACGATCCGCCTGCGCACGTAGCGGACCCCCTGCGCGAACGCGCGGGATCCACCGGCGGGCTCAGGGCGCCAGGCCGAGCGCGTCGCGGGCGCGTGCACGGGACACGTTCGCGCCCGCCAAGCCGTCCGGCGCGCCTGCCAGCCGCGCGCGCTGGCGGGTGATCGCGCGCTCGCGCAGCGCCGCCGGCAGCCGCATGAGCGCGGGCACCGCATCAGCGCTCAGCTGCGCCAGGTACCACGTGTCGATCCGGCCCGTCGCCTCGTAGCGCTCGACGTTGTGCGCCGCGATCCGCCGATCGGGATCGCTGAGCCAGAAGGCGAGCCCGGCGCAGGCGGCGAGCAGCACCGTCGCCTGCGCCAGCCATCCGCGCCGGTCGCTCGCCAGCGCCACGACGACCAGCACGAACAGCGCGCCGCCGAAGAGCAGCAGAGCGTGGACGGCCAGCCGCATGCGCGTGAAGCCGTAAGCCTGCTCGTAGAGCCCGAGCCGGTGCAGCGCCGACGCCAGCACCACGAGCGTGAGCAGGCACAGCAGGCAGAGCAGCGCGCGCAGCGCCCGCGCCTGGCGTGCGTCGGCCGTGCGCGCCCAGCGCAGCGCGCCCGCCACCACCGCCAGCGTGAGCGCCGCGACGACGACGAGCTGCGCGAAGCCGGAGCGCGCGTACTCGGCGTAGGTCAGCCCGGCGCTTTCGCGCACGTAGTCGTCGCCACCGAACGCAACCGCGAGCTGGACGGCGACGAACAGGGCGAACAGCGCGTTCAGGCCGCCCAGCGCGAGCAGCCATTCGCTGCGTCCGAGGCGCAGTAGCGGTCCCCGGGCCGGCTCGTCGGCGATCGCCGCCGCCCGCGCGAGGCCGCCGGCGAGCGACACGACCGCGCCGAGGACGAAGAGGCGCAGCGGCAGATCCTCGAGCGGGAGCGCGTCGGGCAGGACGTCGCCCGCGATCTGCGCGAAGGCCTGGTCGCCGGTCGCGAACAGCGCGCCGAAGATCGTCAGCAGCGCACCGGTCAGCAGCAAACCGCGCCCGAGCGCGAAGGCCTGGCCGCTCGAGCCGCGCGGCAGGGCGCAGACCGCCGCGACCGCGACGAGCCGCGCGCCGGACAGCATCCGCAGCGGCGCCGCGAACGCGCCTTGGACGCAGCCGCGCCAGGTGCGCGGCGCGCTCATCGCCAGCGAGCCGAGCCCGACCGCGGCGACCAGCTCGCCGTTGACGACCCAGGCCGCGTCGCGCACGGTGGCCGATGCGGCGAGCGCCAGTGCGAGCGCGCCCAGCAGCACCGCGCGCCTGCGCCGGGCCGAGACCGGTCGCGCGGCGAGCGCCGCCGCGAGCGCCAGCGCCACCGCCACGACGGTGAAGCCGAGCCCGACGGGCGCGCGCGGGAGCAGCATCGCCGCGAGCACGCCGGCGGCGAGCGCGGCGAGGGCGAAGCGCCCGGATGCCACTGCCGGCGCCTCGGCGGACTCGTCGCCGGCCGCAGCCGACCCGGCCGCGATCAGGCTCACACGCGCCCCCGTGGCAGCGTGACCACCATGTGGCTGCCGTGCGGCTCGCGGCGCTCGGCGCGGATCGCGCCGCCGTGCAGGTCGACGATCCAGCGCGCGATCGCCAGGCCCAGGCCGGCGCCGCCGCGGTCGGCTCCCTCCGCGACGCGCTCGCGCCCGTCGCCGCGGTAGAAGCGCTCGAAGACGCGTTCGAGATCCGCCTCGGCGATGCCAGGGCCCTCGTCGTCGACCTCGAGCACGACGTGCCCGTCGACGCCCGTCGCGCGCAGCTCCACGTGGCCGGGCCGCGGCGAGTAGCGCACCGCGTTCTCGACGAGGTTCACGACGACCTGATGGATGCGCTCGGCGTCGCCCTCGACGAGCAGCTCGCCGGGCGCGTCGACCGAGAAGACGACGTTCTCGGGCGCGTGCAGGCGCGCCTCGCGCGCGGCGCTGTGCATGAGCTCGCCGATCGCGAACGGGCGGATGTCGAACGGCTGCTCGCCGGCCTCCAGGCGCGAGAGGTCCAGCAGCTGGGTCACGAGCCGCCCGAGCCGGCGCGTCTGCGCGAGCATCGTGCGCAGCGTCTCGGGGTCGGGCTCCGAGACGCCGTCGACGACGTTCTCGAGCACCGCCTGCAGCGCGCCGAGCGGCGTGCGCAGCTCGTGCGAGACGTTGGCGACGAGGTCGCGGCGCAGGCGGTCGGTCTCGGCGAGCTCCTGGGTCATCCGGTTGAACGCCCGCGCGAGCTCGCCGACCTCGTCGTTGGAGGTCACGGCCACCTGCCGGCCGCGCTCGCCGCGCGCCATCGCCGTCGCGACCGCGGCCATCTCGCGCAGCGGCTTCGTGGTCCCGCGCGCGAGCAGCTGCACGCAGGCCAGCGCGAGCGCGATCCCGGAGCCGGCCCCGACGATCGACGGCAGGCCCAGCCACCGCACCGCGACGATCGTCGCCACCGCGGTCACCCAGACCGCCGCCACGATGACGATGCCGAGCTTGAGCTTCAGCGACGACAGCGACGCCAGCGGGCTCATCACGGGGCCTGGGCTCCGAACGCGTAGCCGATGCCCTGCACCGTGCGCAGCACGTCGGCGCCGAGCTTGCGGCGCACCGCGGCGACGTGCGAGTCGACGGTCCGCCCGCCGGTCGTCCCGTCGGCGTAGCCCCAGACCTCCTCGAGCAGCTGCTCGCGGGTGAAGACGATGCCGGGTCGCTGGGCGAGGCGGTGCACGAGGTCGAACTCCGTCGGCGTGAGGTGCACGAGCCGGCCGTCGCGGCGGATCTCGCGCCGCTCGGGGTCGATCGCGACCGGGCCGGCGACGATCGGCCGCGACGCGGGCTGCTCGGCCGCGCGCTGCACGCGGCGCAGCAGCGCCCGCACGCGGGCGACGAACTCGCGCTGGCTGAACGGCTTGGTCATGTAGTCGTCGGCGCCGACGCCGAGCCCGACGAGCAGGTCGGTCTCCGCGTCCAGCGCGGTGAGCATGAGCACCGGCACGGGGCGGTCGCGTTGGATGCGGCGGCAGACCTCGTGGCCGTCGATGCCGGGCAGCATCACGTCGAGCACGACGAGGTCGGGCGCGATTCGCTCGCACAGCTCGACGCCGCGGGGGCCGTCGCGGGCGACCTCGACGGCGAAGCCCTCGGCACGCAGGCGAGCCGCCAGCGCATCGGCGATCGCGGGCTCGTCCTCCACGATGACGACCGTCGCCGCTGGCGTCGTCTCCCCCATGTGGCGCATGCTAGGTCGCGGCGATGGGTGCGGGGCGGAGATCGTGTGTGGATGGTGTGGAGGAACGGGCATCTCGGAGCCCCTGGGTGGCATCTAGCCTGCTGGGATGCCGCGCTCCGCACCCGCGACCGATCCATGCATCGCCATCACCGACCGGCTCCCGCCGCAGGCGCTGTTCGTGCTCGGCGGGATCTCGCAGTACGTCGGCGCGGCGCTGGCGGTGCTGCTCTTCGCCTCGGTTCCCGCGGCGGGGGTGGCATGGCTGCGCGTGGTCGCGGCGGCCGCCGTGCTCGTCGCCTGGCGGCGGCCGTGGCAGACCCGCTGGACCGCCCAGCGGCTGTCGCTGACCGCCGCGTTCGGCATCGCACTGGCGCTGATGAACCTCACGTTCTACCTGGCGATCGACCGGCTGCCGCTCGGCACGGCGGTCGCGATCGAGTTCGTCGGGCCGATCGCGGTCGCGGCGCTGGGGTCGCGCACGCGGCGCGACGGCGCGGCGCTGGTGCTCGCCACCGCCGGCGTGCTCGCGCTCGCCGACGTGCACCTCACGGGCAGCCCCGGTGGCTTCGCGCTGGCGCTCGCCGCCGGCGCCTGCTGGGCGGCGTACATCGTCCTCGGCCACCGCGTCGCCGCCGATCCCGGGCTGCGCCCGCGCGACGGCCTCGCGCTCGCGATGGCGATCGGCGCCGTCCTCCTGGCCCCCGCGCTCGTGACGAGCGCCGTCCCCGCCCTCGTCAGCCCGCTCCTGCTGGCCGCCTGCCTGGCGGTCGGCGTGGCGTCGAGCGTGGTGCCCTACGCCCTCGAGCAGATCGCCATGAAACGGCTGCCGCGGGCCCGATTCGCGCTGCTGCTCGCGCTGCTGCCGGCCACCGCGACGGTCGTCGGCGCGCTCATCCTCGGCCAGGTGCCGGGCCTGCTGGAGAGTGCCGGTATCGCCCTCGTCGTCGCCGCCGCCTCACTGCGCAGCCACGCCGATGTGTGACAACGCCGCCGCGCCAGCTCATTTGCACACTTCCGCCCTGCCCTGCGGTTACAGTTCACCGGGATAGGGACATGGAGGCCGGAGCGCTCAGAGCACCCGCCGCACTCAACCGGATCTCGGTCCCGGCGCCTTTGCTGCGGCTTCGCTCCGACGAGCAGCTCGTCGCCCTGTTCCGCGCCGGCAACGACGCCGCCTTCAGCGTCATCCACGATCGCTACCGCCAGCGGCTGTTCGTCTACGCCCGCCAGATGCTCGGCGGCTCGCGCCAGGACGCCGAGGACGCGCTGCAGGACGTCTTCCTGCGGGCCTACTCCTCGCTGCGCATCAGCGACCGTCCCGTGTCCCTGCGCGCCTGGCTGTACCGCGTCGCGCACAACCGCTGCATCGATCATCTGCGCAAGCCCGTCCCGCCCGCGATCGACCTCTTGGAGACCTCGCGCCGCCCGCTGCACGACCCGACGATCGAGGCAGAGCGCCGCGAGGACCTGCGCCGCCTGATCGAGGATGTCCGCCGCCTGCCCGAGCAGCAGCGCTCGGCGCTCCTCATGCGCGAGATGGACGGGCTGAGCTACGCCGAGCTCGCCGAGGCGCTCGGCGTCTCGCTGCAGGCCGTCAAGTCGCTGCTCGTGCGCGCCCGGATCGGGCTCGTCGAGGCCGTCGAGGCACGCGACACCGCCTGCGCGGAGATCCGCAGCGACCTCGCCGACGCCTTCGACCGCGGCGTGCGCGCGAGCGGGCGCTCGCGCAAGCACCTGCGTGACTGCGCCGCCTGCACCGACTACCGCACCCAGCTGCGCGGCGTGCGCGCGGGCCTGACGGCACTGTCGCCCGGCCCCGGACCGCTCGCCGCGGCGCTCAAGCTGCTCGGCCTCGGCGGCGCCGCGGGCGGAGGCGCGGCATCCAGCGGTGCGGCTGCCGGCGGCGGCGCGGTCGTCGTCGCGGGCGGCGGGACCGCCGCGAAGGTGACGGCGGTCGTCTGCTGCGCGGCGCTCGCGGCCGGTGGCGCGGCCGAGGTGACGCACACGATCATCAAGCCCGCCCACGGCGGCGGGGCGAAGAGCGGCGCATCGAAGGCAGCGGGGGCGCCGGCCACCGCGAGCCCGATCCCCGCGCATCGCACCGGCAGCGCGGCGACCGCCGCCCTCAGCGCGGCCGGCGCTGCTTTGGCGGGCGCGAAGCGCGATGCCTCCGCCGCCGCGGACTCCGCGGCCGCGGAGAGCACGCGCAACACGACGTCGCCGACGCGGTCGGGGGCGATCGGATCCTCGCCGCTCACCGCGACGGCGGTCGATCCGGCTGACGCGGGGATCACGGGCGGAGCGGCGGCGCCCGACGAGGAGAGCGGCTTCGGTCACGGCGTCGACGGCCTGACGCCGCGTACGGAGGTCCCCGCGGTCGGATCCGGCGCGCCGACGCAGCCCCCGGCGAGCGGTGGCGCCACGGCGCCGGCCGATGTCCCGGCGAGCACGGGCAGCCCATCGAGTCCGTCCAGTCCGGCCGCATCCGGTCCGTCCCAGGGGTCCCCGGCAGCGGCCTCCTCGGCCGGGACCGTCGCAGCATCGCCGAAGTAGCCTCGTAGGCATCGACCGCTACCTGGCAACTCTCGACCACGAGATCCTGCTCGTGCGCCGCGGCCGGCGCTCGGGATGCTTCACGATCGTCGCCGTGCATTCCACGGTGCGCGGCCCGGCGCTGGGCGGCTGTCGCCTCTGGCACTACGACGACTCGCGCGCCGCCGTACGCGACGCGCTGCGCCTGTCGGGCGCGATGACGCTGAAGTCGGCGGTCGCCGGCCTGCCGCTCGGCGGCGGCAAGGGCGTGATCATGGCGCCGGACCCCGCGGCGGCCGGCGACCGCGAGTGGCGCGCCGACGCGCTGCGCGACTTCGGCGACACCGTGCAGTCGCTGGGCGGCAGCTACATCACCGCCGAGGACGTCGGCACGTCGTCGCGTGACATGGAGACGATCTCGCTGTCGACGAGCCACGTCACGGGTCTCTCGCGCCGGCTCGCCGGCTCGGGCGACCCCAGCCCGTGGACGGCGCTCGGCGTGCAGACGGCGATCGAGGTCTGCTGCGACCGGGTCTTCGGATCGCCGTCGCTGGCCGGCCGGACGATCGCCGTCTCCGGCCTGGGCAACGTCGGCGGCCGCGTCGCGACCGCCTGTGCGCAGGCCGGCGCGACGCTGCTCGTCACCGACATCGACCCGCGCAAGCGCGCGCTCGCCGACAGCCTGAACGCGCGCTGGGTCGAGCCGGAGGAGGCGCTGTCGGCGCCGGTCGACGTGTTCGCGCCGTGCGCGCTGGGCGGGCTGCTCGACCACGAGAGCGTGCTGCGCGTCGGCGCGCCGATCGTCGCGGGCGCCGCAAACAACCAGCTCGCCGGCGACGAGGTCGCGGCGCTGCTGGCGCAGCGCGGGATCCTGTGGGCGCCGGACTTCGTCGCGAACGCCGGCGGCATCATCAACATCTCCGTCGAGCTCGAGGACGGCGGCTACGACCCGCGCCGGGCGGGCGAGCTGGTGCGCGGCATCGGCGCGACGCTGGAGCGGATCTTCGAGGACGCGGCGGCGCGCGGCGTTTCACCACTGGACGCCGCAATGGTGCTCGCGCGCGAGCGGCTGGCGGAGGCGGCTGCGGGCTGAGCGGGACACGGCGTGCCGTATGGGGCCCCGTCAGACCACCGGGCGCAGTCCTCCGGCCGGCGGCCACTCGGGGCGCTCCACGCCAGACGGCAGGCTCCCCTGCTCCTCGAGCTTGCCGAGGTGCGCCGCGAGTGTCGCGGTAGCGGCGAGGCGCAGGCTCGGCGGCGCGTCGTCCCACACGCGGTCGAGCAGCTCGTCGACCGTGCGCAGGCCCTCGTCGAGGGCGGCGACCAGCCGGCGCTCGCGGTCGGCGCGGTGGGCGAGGTATCGGTCCAGGAGCGCCCCCGGGTCGGTGACCGGCGGGCCGTGGCCCGTGCACAGCAGCTCGAGCTCCATCGTCCGCAGCCGCTCCAGCGCCGCGAGGTAGCCGCGCAGTGCGCCGGGGTCCGGCGCGACGAACACGCTGCTCTGCGCGAGCACCGCGTCGCCGGTGAAGCAGACGCGGCCGCGCACGAACGCGAGGTGGTCGGTGGCGTGGCCGGGCGTTGCGACGACCTGCAGCGGGCCGAACGTGTCGCCGTCGCCGAGGATGACGTCAGCCCCCTCCCAGCGCGCCGCGCCGACCGGCACGCCACCGGCCCCCGCACGCACGGCGGCCGCCGCCCCCGCGTGGTCGCCGTGATCGTGCGTCAGCGCGATGCCGCCCGCGCCGCCGCGCCGCGCGGCCTCGGCGAGGACCGCCGCGACGTGCTCCTGGAGATCCGGACCCGGGTCGACGATCCAGCACGGGTCGCGGCCGACGAGCCAGGTGTTCGTCCCCTCCAGCGTGAACGGCCCCGGGTTGTCGGCGTGCACGAGCGCGACGTCGTGGCGCTCGAGGGTCATCCCGCAACCTTATGCCGGTCGCCGGGACGCCGACGCAGGCGCGCGGCGCCGGGTGGTCAGCCGGCGGCGAAGCGGTAGACCGGCCCGCTCAGGGACATCACGTAGACGCGGCCGCGGGCGTCCTCCCCAAAGGAGGAGAGCTGGTCGACCTTCGCCAGGCCGGGGATCGCCACGTCGCCCTCGGCGTTCGGAGCGGAGAGCTTCGCCGAGCGCAGCCGCCCTTCGCAGAAGTCGCCGTACACATAGCGGCCCAGGAGCGCCGGGACGTTCGCGTCACGCATCACGTAGCCACCCGTGATCGAGCAGTTGCCGTCCTTGTGGGAGAGCTCGATGACCGGCGCCACGGCATCCGGCGCCGGCTCCTGGAAATTGCGCCGGGTGCCCTCCAACGGCCGCCAGCCGTAGTTCGCCCCGCGCGCGGCGCCCTGCTTCGCGAAGTCCACCTCCTCGACCTCGTTCTGGCCGACGTCGGCGATCGTGAGGTCGCCGGTCCGGCGGTCGAACGAGAAGCGCCACGGGTTGCGCAGGCCGTAGGAGTAGATCTCCGGGCGGGCGCCCGCGCGGCTGACGAACGGGTTGCTCGGCGGCACCCGGTAGGGCCTCCCGCCGGTGCGGCGCGGGTCGATGCGCAGCATCTTGCCCAGCAGGCTGCCGAGATCCTGCGCGTTGCCGCGCGCGCCATGCTGATCGTCGCCGCCGCCGCCGTCGCCGGTGCCGATATAGAGCATCTTGTCCGGTCCGAACGTGACGAGGCCGCCGTTGTGGTTGGCCTCCTCGTCGTCGTAGCGCAGCACGAGCCGCGCGCTGCTCGCGTCGGCGCGTTCGGGGTTGGACTTCGAGCGGCGGTACTCGACCACGCTCTGCGAGCCGCCGCGGTTGGTGTAGTTGACGTAGAAGCGGCGCGACTTGGCGTAGTCGGGCGCGAAGGCCATCGACAGCAGCCCCTGCTCCCCGCCGCTGATCACCTTGCTGCGGATGTCGAGAAACGGCCGCGAGGCCCGCTTGTCCGTGATGACACGGATCGTGCCGCCCTGCTCGACGACGAAGATCCGGCGTGTGTCGGCGGGTGGTGCCGCGACGTACACGGGCGTGGCGAAGGTGCCGATCTTCACGAGCCGCACGCCGTCGGCCGCGGAGGCCTTGGACTGCGTCGTCTCGCCGGAGGCCTGCGTGGTGCGGGGCGCCGCCGCGGCGGTGCCGGTGCCGGTGGGTCCGTCCTCGCCCGATCCGCACGCGGCGAGCGCGGCGACGCTTGCGAGGCAGGCCAGCGTGAGCGCGGTGCGGGGCATCCCTGGGGAGCATGGCAGGCAGGCGCGCCGCGGCGGCGCAGTTGACCACTAGGTCCGTTCGCCGTCCCGCACGGCATGCGCTCGAGGCCGCAAGGTGGTCCTCGAGAAGCGCGGATCGAGCAAGCGGTACGGACCCGCCGTCACGAGGAGAAACGGCACGTACACGATCACACGCCGTACGCGTGCGCGCGGCCAGGTGTACGTCGTGGTCCTGGCCCGCGGCAAGTCCGTCAGGTGCCTGCAGGCCACGTCCCGGCGGATCGCCGGCTGAACACGAAGCAGCCTGTGAGCGTCACAGGCTGACGAGCCGCGTCGCGGTCGCCTTCCAGGTGGCCGCAACGCGCACGCCGGGCGCGAGGTGCAGCCCGCCGAGCGCGGCGGCCGTGATCTCGGCCACGAGTGGCTGCGGCGCCGCGAGGCCCACCCGCACGCGGTTGCCGACCTGGGTCACGGTCAGCACCTCCGCCTCGAGCCGGTTCTGCATCGATCCCTCGATGTGCTCCCCGGCCGGTTGGAGCGCGATCTCCCATGGATGCACGCTCAGGGCGACCGGGCCCGTGCGGCGGTCGGTGCTCGTGGCCGTGCCGCCACCGTCGAGCTCGACGATCGTGACGTCGCCGGGTCCCGCGTGGGCGACGCCGGTCAGCACGACGGCGCCCGTGAAGTCCGCGACGAAGGCCGACGCCGGCGAGGCGGCGAGCTCGCCCGCCGTGCCCTGCTGCACGATCCGGCCGCCGTCGATGACCGCGACGCGGTCGCCGAGCACCGCCGCCTCGGTGAAGTCGTGCGTCACGAGCAGCGCCGGCACGCCGCTGTCGCGCAGGACGCCGGCCAGCTCGCGTGATGCGCTCGCGCGGGTGCGCGCGTCAAGCGCCGACAGGGGCTCGTCGAGCAGGAGCGCGCGCGGCGCGGGGGCGAGCGCGCGGGCGAGCGCCACGCGCTGACGCTCCCCGCCCGACAGCGTGCGCGGGCGCGCATCGGCCAGGGCGCCGATGCCGAAGCGCTCGAGCAGCTCCTCGGCGCGGCGGCGGCGCTCGGCGCGGGCGACGCCGCGCAGGCCGTAGGCGACGTTCTGCCAGACGGCCATGTGGCCGAAGAGGGCGTAGTCCTGGAAGACATAGCCGCAGCGGCGCTGCTCGGGTGCAAGCTCGCGATCGGTCGCCGTGTCCAGCCAGACCTCGCCGCCGCACTCGACGCGGCCGTGAGCGGGGCGCAGCAGGCCCGCGGCGATGCGCAGCAGCGTGCTCTTGCCCGCGCCGGACGGGCCGGCCAGCGCCAGGCAGGTGCCGGCGGGCGCCTCGAGCACGGCGTCGAGCGTGAAGCCGGGGCTCGCCCCGCCGGCGCGCGAGGGGAGCGTCGTGCGGGCCTCAACGCGCAGCACGCAGCGTCTCCGTCCCCTGCCCGCCGAGCAGCTTCGCGGACAGCAGCAGCGTTCCCGAGACGACGACGAGCACCGCCGACAGCGCGAGCGCCGCGTCGAAGTCGGTGCCGAGGCGCTCGTAGATCGCCAGCGGCGCGGTCTGCGTGCGCCCGCGAAACGAGCCGGCGAAGATCAGCGTGGCGCCGAACTCGCCGACGGCGCGGCCCCAGGCGAGGGCGAGGCCGGCCAGCATCCCCGGCGCCGCGGCGGGGATCGCGATGCGCGCGAACGTGCGCGCCTCCGAGGCGCCGAGCGTGCGCGAGGCCTCCAGCCAGGAACGGTCGACGGCGGCGAACGCCGTCTGTGCGCCGCGGATGAAGAACGGCGCGGCCACGAAGGTGAGCGCCACGACGACGCCGGCAGTCTCGAGTGCCAGCCGCACGCCGGTGTCGGCGATGTAGCCGCCGACGATGCCGGCCGGGCCGAGCGCCGCGAGCAGGCCGACACCCGCGACGGCCGGTGGCAGGACGAGCGGCAGCTCGACGAGCGTCACGACGAGCGCGTGGCCGCGGAAGGTGCGCGTCGCCAGGAGGTAGGCCGCCGGCGTGCCGACGAGGACGATGATCGCGAGTGCCAGGAGCGTCGTGCGCAGGCTCAGCCAGAGCGCGTCGAGAACGCCGGGGTCGTCGAGCGCGCCGATCAGGTTGCCGGGGCTCGTGCGGACGAAGATCGCGACGACCGGCAGCGTGAGGAACGCCAAGGCGAGCGCCAGAGCGACGACGAGCGCCGGGGCGAACCAGCGACCGCGCTTCACTGCCCGCGCGAGGGGCCGGCGCCGCTCACGGCGGTCACGGTAGCCGTGCGGGCGGCCGCGCGACGCCGTCACCGCTCCCTGATCGGGATCCGCGGCAGGCCGAACCCGGCCTGCTTGAGTGCGGCGACGCCCGCCCCGTCCAGCAGCCCCGCGACGAAGGCCTGCGCGGCCTTGCGATGCGAAGCACCCTTGACGATTGCCACGCCGTAGCTCACCTCGGGCTGCAGCGCGGCGTCGAGCTCGATCGCCTTCAGCCGGCCGTTCGTGGCGGCGACGTCGGTGACGTAGAGAAAACCCGCGTCAGCCGCGCCCTGCCCGAGCTTCGCGGCGATGCCGCCGACGTCGGGCTCCTCGGAGCGCACGTTGGCGAGGATCGCCTTGCGCTCCGCCGCGCCGAGGCGATCGAGCACCTTGCGCGTGTAGGCGCCGATCGGCACGCCCTCCGACCCGATTGCGATCGTCACGCCCGGCTTCGTCAGATCTTCGATCGCCTCCACCTTCGCTTCGTCGGCGGGCACCGCCAGCACGAGCCGGTTGGTGGCGAAGGTCTGCGGGCGCTCGACGAGCCCCTTTGCGAAGAGCTCATCCGGCAGCTTCGTGTTCGCCGCCGCGAACACGTCCGGCTTCGCCCCGCTGCGGATCTGCGCGGCGAGCTCGTCGGAGCCGGCGAAGGAGAACCGCGCCTCGGCGTCGTCGAACTGGTCGCCGTAGCTCGTGAAGGCGCTCTTCAGTGAGGTCGCGGCGGAAACGAGGACGTCGTCGCCGTCGCCGTCGTCGCCGGAGGAGCCGCACCCGGCGATGCCGAGGGCGAGGATGATGGTCAACAGGAGGGCGAGCAGCAGGCAACCCCGCAAGGGAGAGCCCTCAGCCTCGGCGTCGGGGAGCGCATGTGCCTAAGCATTGCATGGGTGGCCTGCAGGTTGCGTCGCCGCTCTGCAGAGGCCGTTGACCACGCCGACACAACCCCACACGACGCGAAGCAACACCCCTCAGACCGTCGGCAACGTCCCCGCCACCCACTCCGGAGGACCGTCCTCCGGATGCTCCTTCTTCCACACGGGCGCCTGCGACTTCACGGCATCCAGCAACGCCCGCGCGCCCTCGAACGCCTCTGCCCGGTGCGCCGCGGACGCCGCGATGCAGATGCTCGGCTCCATCAGCTCAACCGTCCCCGTCCGGTGCGCGCAAGCGATCGCCGCCAGCCCATGCTCGGCCACCACGATCTCCGCCAGCTCGCGGATCTTCTCCTCGGCCATCTCGGCATAGGCCTCGTACTCGAGCGCCGGGACCTCGCGCGTCGTGCCGCAGAACACCACCGTCGCGCCCGTCGACGGATCGGCCACCAGCCGACGCACCGCCTCGACGTCCAGCGGCTCGCCCGTGATCTCGGCCAGCCGCACTGCGTCCGCAGTGCCCGACCCGCCGCTCACCGGCGGCACCAGAGCCAGCTCGTCGCCCTCACTCAGGAGATGGTCGCGCTCGACGTACTCGCGCGCGACGGCCGCCACGAACGGCGCGTTCTCGGGCAATCCGGCCAGCGCGCCGTTGCGCAGCTCCACGATCGCGTCGGCGACCGTCGCCCCGTCGCCCAGCTGCAGCGCCAGCGTGCCGGCCCCCGCGTACTCGCGCAGGCTGGCGAAGAGTCTCACGGTAACGTCCATCGGATGATGCTAGTGGCCGCGATCCTGACGATCTCCGACACCCGCTCCGCCGGCACGCGCGAGGACACGACGACCGCGCTCATGACCGAGCTGCTCGAGCAGATCGGCATCGAGGTCGCCACGACCAGGCTCGTGCCCGACGAGCAGGACCAGATCGCCGCCGCGATCGTCGAGCTCTGCGAGGGCGCCGACCTCGTCCTCACGTCGGGCGGCACCGGCCTCGCGCCACGAGACGTCACGCCCGAGGCGACGCGCTCGGTGATCGACCGCGAGGCGCCCGGGATCGCCGAGGCGATGCGCTCCGAGACCGCCCAGTTCCAGCGCCTCGCGTGGCTGTCGCGCGCGGTCGCGGGCACGCGCGGGCGCACGCTGATCATCAATCTCCCCGGTAACCCGAAGGCCGTGCGCGAGTGTCTCGGCGTGCTCGAGCCGATGCTGCCCCACGCGCTGAAGCTCAGCTCGGGCGCCGACGCGCACTGACCGCCGCGGGCGCTACGCCGCGAAGCGGTCCGAGGACAGCCCGACGCGCTTGGTGAACGCGCTGTGCCGGCCTCGGCGCGCACGAGCCGGCGCTCGGACCACTCCGCAAGGACGCCACGGGCGGTGGCGCGGGTCGCTGACGCTGTCGCGCGTCGTGACGAGAAACGGATACGCGTAGTCGTCGTCGTAGGGGCTGAAGGCGAGCTCGTAGTGCTCGTGGGCGTCGAGCACAGCGCCGTCCTGCAGGTCGCGCTTGCGGACATGGCCGCCGGGATCACGGCGTTCTGCACGATCGATGACGCCGATGCCGAGGACGCCGTCCGGCTGCTGTTCGGAGACGGGCTGCGCGGCGGCGAGACGGGCGCCTCAGGCCTCGCCGGGCTGCTCGCCCTGCGCGCCGACCGCCCCCGGGACGCGTGGCAGCGCTTCGGTCTGGGCCCGCGACCGGCGGCGCTCGCGATCTGCACCGAGGCGCCGACCGACGCAGGCTCCTTCGAGCGGATCACGGCGGCTGCGTGACATGTGTGAACGTGTGCTGAAATTCACATCATTGGCGGGCACGCGACCTGCTAGGTTGCGTGAAGCATTCTCGCTGGGTTCTCCGTTCACTCCCCCGCGCGTTCC
>Ga0208736_1000240_pt1 | contig 16661 bp, 13 predicted proteins | sample AntDryMetagUQ255_FD_188090 | JGI IMG/M metagenome (GOLD analysis project Ga0208736, IMG submission 188090) | Polar desert microbial communities from Antarctic Dry Valleys - UQ255 (SPAdes) | ecosystem: Environmental > Terrestrial > Soil > Desert | place: Antarctic Dry Valleys | collected 2008-12-31 | reverse complement strand
GACGCCCGGCCACGTCCTCGTGGACGAAGGCCGGACGTGTGTCGCCCTCCTGGAAGACGCCCACGTCGTCGGGCACCTGCACCGCGTCGGCGTTTCGGTCGACGAGCACCATGCGCTCACCCGACGCCACCCCCACCCGCAGCAGGACCTCGCCGGCGCCGGGGTACCGGCCGGCGACGATCAGCTCCTCCAATCGCGGATGAGTTACCAGGCACGAGTCGGTGGCGACCGCGCCGGAGCCGCTACGGAAACGGTGCCCGGCCCGGCCACCGGGCGAGACGGCCAGGCGGGCGGTCGTGCGCAGCGGGGAGCCGGTCATGGGAGCGATGTCCGGCACGGGTGGTTCGTGGAGCTTGGCGATGCGCCGCAGGGCGTCGACCACGATGTCGGCCTTGAGGCGGACCTGGGCGCCGGCCGACACGTGCTGCCACGTGCAGCCGCCGCAGCCCGCAGCCAGCGCCGGGCACGGCGGGGCGATCCGGTCCGGGGACGGATCGACGATCTCGACAGCCACGGCTCGGGCAAAGTCCTTTCGGGCTTCGGTGATCCGGGCCCGCACCCGTTCCCCCGGCAGGCCCCCGTCCACGAACACCACCCGACCGTCGTCGTCCCGGGCCAGGGCCGCGCCGCCGGCGGCCATCGCCGTGGGCACAAGATCCACCTCGGTCACCACAAGCCCTCGAGGATCGCTCCCACGTCGTCGGGGCTCGGCATGCCTTCGATCTCAGCACGCACCCGGCCGGCCGCAAGACCGAAGTCGGGCTCGACCAGCAGTCGCCCGACAGCGTGGCCGATCGCCTCAGCCGACACTTCGCCTGGGGCGAGAGCGACGGCGGCGCCGGCCGCTGCGCCCTGTCGGGCGTTGATGAACTGGTCGGCGCCCTGGGGCAGGCACAGTTGGGGAATGCCCAGGCCGAGCGTGGCCAGGAAGGTGCCCGAGCCGGCGTGGGACACGACCGCAGCGCAGTGCGGCAGCACCGAAGTGTGGGGGATGTACCGCTCCACCCGGACGTTGGAAGGAACGGGGCCCAGCGCCGCCGGATCGGCTGCCGGGCCCACGGTGACCAGCACGTCGATGTCGAGCCGGGCGATCCCGGCCACCGCCGAGGCGAACAGGCCGGTGTCGTTGAAGACGGTGCCGAACGTGAGGTAGACCAGCGGCCGGTCACCGGCGACGAAGGGCGCCCGGCCGTCGTCGGCGACTGCGTCGAAGGGAACCGGTCGCAGGGACTGGACGTTCGGCACGTGGCGGTAGGAACCGAACCGCATCGACGTCGGATAGATGTCGAGGTAGAGATGGTCGTAGACGCCGCCGTACGAGCGAGGCCTGCCGCCGTGCGCCTGCCAGAGCGGCGCCACCGCCGCCGCAGCCGCGGCCATCCGGTGTTCCGGGACGATTGCGCCGAACGCATGGGTCACGTGCGGAACCCCCGCCAGGGAGGCGGCCGGAGGGCCGGCGAGCTCCGCCGCCTCGTTGACGACCAGTGCCGGTCGCCAGCTCTCGATGACCGGGAGCAGGTCGTCCAGCATCTTCGGCGGGCAGGCCTGACCGAAGAAAGCCGGGAACATGAAGTCCGGCCGCTGCTCGGGCGGCAGCGACATGGCGTCGCCATGAAGACGACTGAACACCGCTCCGCGTTCGGCCACGCGCATCCCGGCGGGGAACGTCCCGAAGCCGGCTGCCTCCAACCGAGGGCAGGCCTCCGCCGCCACTGCCCACCGGACGTCGTGGCCCCGCCCGGCCAGAGCCATGGCCAGCGGCACCATCGGATGCACGTGGCCGAGCGCCGGGCTACTGGTGAAGAGGACGTTCACTGCTTGCGGGCTCGACTGGGCGCCACCCGGGGCGGCTCACCGGGCATCTTCGGATACACGGGAGGCCAGGGGGCGTCGAGGAGACCGGCGGCCTGATCGCGGCGGTGCAGGTCGAGCACCGGTTCCAGCGACTGGGGTTCGGCGTCCATCGGCGACCACGGATCGCCCGCCTGCGCCACCCTCGCCGGCACGTTGGCCAGAGTGAGCTCCTCGGGGGCGATGGAGTCCAGTTCGTCCCAGGCGAAGGGGGTCGACACCTGCGCACCGTCCCGGGCCCGTACGCACCACGCTCCGAAGATGGTCTTGTGCGGGGCATTCTGGTTGAAGTCGACGAACACCCGGGTGCCCCGCTCCTCCTTCCACCACGCGGCGGTGATCAGGTCGGGCCGCCGGCGCTCCAGCTCCCGGGCCACGGCCACGGCCCCGGCCCGCACCTCATAGGAGGTCCACCGGGGCTGCAGGCGGACGTAGACATGGATGCCCCGGTTGCCGGTGGTCTTGGGCATGGCCAGCACGCCGACCTCGTCGAAGAGGGCCCGGACCTCGACGGCGGCCTCCTGCACCATCGCGAAGGTGACCCCCGGCGTGGGATCCAGGTCGATGCGGAGCTCGTCGGCGTGCTCGAGGTCCGACGCCCGGGTGGGCCACACATGGAAGCCCAGACAACCCAGGTTGACCGCCCAGAACACATGCGCCAGGTCGGCCACGACGAGGGCGTCGGATGTGGTGCCGTTGGGCGTGCTGACGACGGCCGTCTGAACCCAGTCGGGACGCGACGCCGGCACCCGCTTCTGGAAGAACGACTGCTTGCCCGCCCCGTTCGGGAACCGCTGGAGCATGACGGGCCGGCCGCCGATGGCCGACAGGAGGGGCGCCGCCACCGCCTCGTAGTACCGGGCCAGGTCCAGCTTGGTCTCGCCCCGATCGGCGAAGAACACCTTCTCGGGATGGGTGAGCACGATCTCGTGGCCGTCCGCCTCCAGCACCACTCCCTCGTCGGCCATGGATCCGACCGTAGCGCCACGCCCCTAGCCTGCAGCCATGAAGACCGCAGTCGACGAGATCGCCGAGGGTGTCTACCGCATCTGCACCTACCTGCCCGATGCCGCGCCCGACGGAGGGTTCACCTTCAACCAGTTCCTTCTCGACGCCGAGGAGCCGATGCTGTTCCACTGCGGGCCCCGTCTGCTGTTCCCCGAGATCGCCGAGGCCACCGAGCGCATCATGCCGCTGGAGCGCCTGCGTTGGATCTCCTTCGGGCACTTCGAGTCCGACGAGTGCGGATCGATGAACCGGTGGCTGGGCGCGGCCGAAGAGGCCACCCTGGTCGTCGGGCAGGTCACAGCCCAGGTGTCGGTGGCCGACCTGGCCAACCGGGCCCCCCGGGAGTGGGCCGACGGTGAGGTCATCGACATCGGCGGCAAGAGGATCCGGCGCATCGACACCCCCCACGTCCTCCACGGTTGGGACGCGGGCCTGCTGTTCGACGAGACCACCGAGACCCTGCTCTGCGGCGACCTGTTCACCCACACCGGCGGCGGCCCTCCGGTGCGCGACGACGATGTGATCGAGCGGGCCTTCGCCGCCGAGGATCTGTTCAAGTCGACGGCGCTGACTCCGTTCACCGCTCCGACCATTCGCAGGCTCGCCGCGCTGGCCCCGAGCACCCTCGCCATCATGCACGGCTCGGCGTTCACCGGTGACTGCCAGGAGGCACTCATGGCCCTGGCCGACGGCTACCAGGAACGTTTGCTCGATTCCATGGACTGAACGACCCGAGGCGGCCCCGGTCTCAAACTCTCCGGCTGTTCTCGTGAGCTCGGCGGGCGGCGGCCAGCACCGGATCCCAGACCGGCGAGTAGGGCGGCGCGTACGCCAGGTCGACGCCCATCAGTTCCTCCACGGTCATGGCGTTCCAGACGGCCAGGGCGACGGCGTCGATGCGCTTGGCCGCCCCCTCCTCGCCCACGATCTGGCCGCCGAGGAGCCGTCCGGTGCCCCGCTCCACCACCAGCTTGGTGGTGATCGGCGCCGCGCCCGGGTAGTAACCGGCGCGGGTCGTCGACTCGGAAACCACCGCGTCGGCCACGAAGCCGGCCTCGGCCGCCTCGGCCTCCCCCAGTCCGGTACGCGCCACCTCCAGGGCGCCCACCTTGGTGACCGCGGTGCCGATGACGCCCGGGAACGTGGCGTCGCCGCCGCCCAGGTTGATGCCCGCCACCCGCCCCTCCTTGTTGGCGTGGGTGCCCAGGGCGACGGCCACGGGCCGCCCCGAGATGCGATGGCGCTTCTCGGCGCAGTCCCCCGCCGCCCACACCGCCGGGTGGGACGTGTGCATCCGCCGGTCGACGGCCACCGCCCCCGAAGGGCCCACCGTGATGCCCGCCGCCATGGCGAGTGCCGAGTTCGGCGTCACGCCCAGGCCGAGAACGACAACCTCGGCGCGGATCGTCCCCTCGGAGGTGACCACCCCCGTCACCCGGCCTTCGGCGCCGGTCTCGAAGCCCGCGACCTCCTGGCCGAGGTGCAGGATGGCGCCGAAGTCCTCGAGGGCGCCGGCCACGAGCGCCCCCATGTCGGGGTCGAGGGTGTTCATCGGCTGGGGGGCCGCCTCCACGAGGTGGGTCTCGACCCCGAGCGCACAGAGGGCCTCGGCCATCTCCAGCCCGATGTAGCCGCCCCCCACGATCACCGCCCGTCGAGGCTTCCGCCCGGTCACGTAGGCCCGCAGCTCGACCCCGTCGTCGAGGGTCTGGACCCCGAACACCCCAGGCGCATCCACGCCGGGCAGATCGGGCCGCACGGGCGTCGCCCCGGTGGCCACCATCAGATCGTCGAACCCTTCCCGGCGTCGGTCGCCGCCGACCCGATCGTGCACGAGGAGCGAGCCCCGGTCGAGGTCGACCTCCAGCACGTCGTGACCGAGGAGCACCTGGATCGAGTGCTTCTCCTTGAAGACCTCCGGCGACCGGACGACGAGCGTCTCCACGTCGTCCACCACCCCGCCCACGTAGTACGGGATGCCGCAGGCCGAGTACGAGGAGAAGTTCCCGCGGTCGAAGGCCACGATCTCCAGCTCGTCAGGCCCCTTACGGCGACGAGCCTGCGACGCTGCGCTCATTCCGGCCGCATCGGCGCCGATCACCAGGAGTCGTCGGGTCAGACGGCCAGCGTAGACCTCACGACTACCATCCCGGCGGTATGACCCCCACGCCCGTCACCCGCACGCCCGAGTGGAACGCCCTGCTCCAGCACCGGCGCCAGATCGGCTGGACCGACGTGCGCAAGCTGTTCGAAGAGGATCCCACCCGAGGCGAGTCCCTGACGGCCGAGGCCGGCGACCTGTTCCTCGACTACTCCAAGAACATGGTGACCGCGGAGACCATCGCCCTCCTCGCCGGCCTGGCCGGGCGGGCCGGCCTCCGCCAGCGCATCGACGACATGTTCGCCGGTCGCCACATCAACGTGACCGAAGACCGTGCCGTGCTGCACGTGGCGCTGCGAATGCCGCGTGACGCCACGTTGGTGGTCGACGGGCAGGACGTGGTGGCCGACGTCCACCGGGTCCTCGACCGCATGGCCGCCTTCTCCGACGACGTGCGGTCCGGGGCGTGGACGGGGGCCACTGGGCGGCGCATCCGGAACGTGGTCAACATCGGCATCGGGGGCTCCGACCTCGGCCCGGCCATGGCGTACGAGGCACTGAGGGACTTCTCCGAGCGGTCCATGACCTTTTGTTTCGTGTCCAACGTCGACGGCACCGACGTGTGGGAGGCCATTCGCGACCTCGATCCGGCCGAGACGCTCTTCGTCATCTCCTCGAAGACGTTCGGGACGGTCGAGACCCTCACCAACGCCCGCTCGGCGCGGGGGTGGCTGACCGCCGCCCTGGGCGAGGACGCAGTCAGTCGGCACTTCGTGGCCGTCTCCACCGACGCGACCCGCGTGGGCGAGTTCGGGATCGACCCGGCCAACATGTTCGAGTTCTGGGACTGGGTGGGGGGCCGCTACTCCTTCGACTCGGCCATCGGCCTGTCGCTCATGGTGGCCATCGGGCCGGTCGGCTTCCGGGAGATGCTCGAGGGGTTCTCGATCATGGACGAGCACTTCCGCACCGCCCCGTTCGAGCGCAACCTTCCGGTCCTGCTCGGCCTGCTGGGCGTGTGGCACGGGAACTTCTTCGGGGCCGAGACATCGGCTGTCCTGCCCTACAGCCAGTACCTGAGCCGGTTCCCCGCCTACCTGCAACAGCTCGACATGGAGAGCAACGGGAAGTCCGTCGACCGCCAGGGCAAGCCGGTGGAGTGGCAGACCGGTCCGGTGGTCTGGGGCCAACCGGGCACCAACGGTCAGCACGCCTTCTTCCAGCTCCTCCATCAGGGCACGGCTCTCGTTCCCTGCGACTTCATCGGCTTCCTCGAGCCGAACCACGATCTGGACGGGCACCACGACCTGCTCATGGCGAACCTCTTCGCCCAGACCGAGGCCCTGGCCTTCGGTCGGACTCCTGAAGAGGTGGAGGCCGCAGGGGTCCCGCCGGAGCTGGTCCCCCACCGCACCTTCCCCGGCAACCGGCCGACGAACACCATCCTCGGCTCCCGCCTGACTCCGTCGGTGCTGGGCCAGCTGGTGGCCCTCTTCGAGCACAAGGTGATGACCCAGGGAACGATCTGGGACGTCAACTCCTTCGACCAGTGGGGAGTGGAGCTGGGCAAGGACCTGGCCGGGCGCATCGCCGGCGAGTTGACCGGAAAGGGCGTCGACGACGGGGCCGGAGGCGGGACGCCGCACGACAGCTCGACGGCCGCCCTCATCCGTCGCTACCGCCAGGCCCGGGGTCGGCCGTGAACACGGTGGTGCTGGTCCGTCACGGCCAGACCGAATGGAGCCTGTCGGGCCAGCACACGGGCACGACCGACATTCCCCTCACCGACGCCGGCCGGCGCCACGCCGAGGCGCTCGGTGCCCGCCTGGCCGGGTGGCGCTTCGACCGGGTGCTCACCAGCCCGATGTCGAGGGCCATCGACACCTGCCGGCTGGCCGGCCTCGGGGACCAGGCCGTGATCACCGAAGACCTGAGGGAGTGGAACTACGGCGACTACGAGGGCCGCCGCACCGTCGACATCCGAGAGGAGCGTGAGGGGTGGGGACTGTGGCTGCACGGCGCCCCGGGCGGGGAGACCGTCGACGACGTGGGGCGGCGGGCCGACCGGGTGATCGACGCAGCCCGCTCGGCCGGCGGTGACGTGGCTCTGTTCGCCCACGGCCACGTCCTGCGGGTGGTCGGCGCCCGCTGGATCGGCCTGCCCCCTGACCAGGGCGCCCGGCTCGCCCTGTCGACCGCCTCGATCTCGGTGCTGGGGTGGGAGCGGGAGACAGCGGTGCTCGAGAGGTGGAACGAAACAGCTGCGTCCTGAGGCCGGCCCGGCGCTACCATGACGATGCGGTCCTCCCCGCCGTTCGTGTGACGTGCAGGTTGCCCAGATGGCTCTGACTTCTTGTCAGGGGAGGACCGCCATCACTTCTCCTTGCCGCGGCCGGTCTTCTCCTGGAGCTCGTCGATCCGCTTCGACGCATCCGCCTTGTTCAGACCCTCGTCGAAGGGTTCATTGGCCTCCTGGGACAGCGTCCGCAGGTAGGACGCCTGGGCTCCGGTCATGGCCTCGTCGCCTGTGACCCACTCGTCGGGGTCCTTGGCCGTGTTGTCCCCGATGGGGCTCTGGTCAGTCATGCCTGCTTCCTACCCACCGAGCCACACTTGACCTGATGCCGCGCGTCCTCCGAGCCGACTGGCCGCTGCTGGTCCTCGTGGCGGGGGGGCCGGCATGGCAGGACAACTGACGTGCTGCTCCACCGGCGGGTCGGTTGATGCCGACCCTTACGGCGAGCGGGGCCCGGACCTGGCAACCTGGGCGCAGTGACGCTGGGCAACCACTGTGTTTCTCATGGCCCCGCTGGTCTCCTGCGCCGCCACTGGACGCTCTCCGCCGTGCTCGTCCTCACCTTGTCCGTGCTGGGGGTCTGGGGTTCAAAGCTTTGGCACCTCCGCCAGGAGGTTGACCGGTACGCCCGTCATTGGTCGGCGCCCCAAGGCGAGGCCGGCGGGCTCCTCTACGTCGCCCTGGGAGACTCCACAGCGCAGGGAATCGGAGCCAGCGGACCGGAACAGGGCTATGTCGGGATGGTCGCCGAGCGACTTCGGATGTCCACCGGTCGCCCCGTCCGGATCATCAACCTCAGTCGGACCGGCGCCCGGGTTCGCGACGTGGTCGCAGACCAGTTACCGAAGCTTGCCGGGTTGACTCCCGACATCGTCACCGTTGCCGTCGGTGCCAACGACATACGGCGCTACGAGATCGGCCGGTTCAGTGCCGACGTCGACGAGCTGGTCGCAGGTCTGCCCGCCAAGGCCGTCGTGGGCGACGTCCCGTGGTTCATGCATGGCGGAACGGGGCGCAGATCAGACGAGGCTGCCGACTATGTGGCCCGGGTGGCCAAGGCCCGGGGCCTGCCTGTCGCCGGACTCCATGACGCGACGCAGCGGAGGGGCTGGGCGAGCATGCTGACGGACTTTGCGGCCGACTGGTTCCATCCCAGAAATCGGGGCTACCGCATCTGGGCCGACGCGTTCTGGGAGGCGATGGTCACCGACGCCGACCTGGCCGCCCTGAGTCGCTCATCCTCGTAATCCCTGCGGCCTCCATGATCAGGACGAGTATTTGCTCGGATGCCCCGCTCGGGCCACATCAACGGCGGGCAGCTGTCGTCGGAGTGGAGCGCCCAACGTCACCTTGGACCCGTGGCCCAGCAGCGTGGTGTTGTTCGGCACCTTCGATGCGAGGCGGCGTAAAGCGGCGGAGGCGGCCGGCGTTGCTCACGACAGACAGCGAGCTGGCCGCCATCGCCGCAGCGGCGATCATCGGGCTGAGTAGCAGCCCCGTGACCGGGTACAGGATCCCGGCGGCGATCGGGATGCCGATGGCGTTGTAGCCGAAGGCGAACCCGAGGTTCTGGCGGATGTTGCGCATCGTCGCCTTCGACAGCGAGATCGCGGTCACCAGCCCGCCGAGGTCGCCACCGATGAGCGTGATGTCGGCGGCTTCGATGGCGACGTCGGTGCCGGTCCCGATGGCGATGCCGACGTCGGCCTGGGCCAAGGCGGGAGCGTCGTTGATCCCGTCGCCGACCATGCCGACGACGCGCCCCTCGCCCTGCAGCCGGCGCACCTCAGCCGCCTTGTCCCCAGGAAGGACATCGGCCAGCACCCGGTCGACTCCGACGAGGAGCGCGACGGCTTCGGCGGTGCGGAGGTTGTCACCGGTCATCATGACCACATCGAGCCCGAGCCGGCGAAGAGCGGCGATGGCACCGATGGCGTCGTCCTTGATCGTGTCGGCCACGGCGATCACACCGGCGGCCCGGCCGTCGACAGCCACGAGCATGGGGGTCTTGCCTTCCCCGGACAGCCGGTCCGCCACCGAGTTCAGCTCGCCGGCATCGACACCCGCATCGGTCAGGAGGCGACGGTTGCCGACCAGGACCCGCCGTCCGCTGACAGTGGCGAGTACGCCCTTGCCGGTGACCGAATCAAATGCATCCGGTTCGACGAGGGTCACCCCGCGCTCGGTGGCGCCGATGACGATGGCCTGGGCCAGCGGGTGCTCGGACCGCCGCTCCGCGCCGGCGACCAGGCTCAGCAATTCCACGTCCGTGCTGACGCCGGTCACGACCACCACGTCGGTGAGGGCGGGCCTGCCCTTGGTGAGGGTGCCGGTCTTGTCCACGATGACAGTGTCGAGCTTGTGGGCGGTCTCGAGCGCCTCGGCCGAACGGATCAGCACGCCGGCCTCTGCGCCCTTGCCGGTGGCGACCATGATCGACAGCGGCGTGGCCAGACCCAGTGCGCACGGGCAGGCGATGATCAGGACGGCCACCGCAGCGACCAGACCGAATGTCAGCGCCGGATCGGGACCAAAGTCGAACCACACCACGAAGGTGGCGATGGCGACGAAGAGGACCCCAGGTACGAACCAGCGTGACGTGGCGTCGGCCAGGCGCTGAATCGGGGCTCTGGAGCTCTGGGCCGCCTGCACCAGGCGCACGATCTGGGCCAGCATCGTCTCCCGGCCGACCTTGGTGGCCCGCATCCGGAAGGCGCCGGTCTGGTTGACGGTGGCGCCGATGGCCACATCGCCCGGGCCCTTCTCCACCGGCATGGACTCGCCGGTGACCATCGACTCGTCCACCGCCGAGTGCCCGTGGAGGATCTCACCATCGACCGGCACCTTCTCGCCGGGACGTACGAGGACCACGTCGCCGGGGACGACCTCGTCAACGGGAACCTCGGCCTCGATGCCGTCCCGGACGATGCGAGCGGTGCGGGGCTGGAGGCCGAGCAGGCGGCGGATGGCCTCGCCGGTCCCCGCCTTGGCCCGGGCTTCGAGCAGTCGGCCGACGACGATCAGCGTCAGGATCACCCCGACTGCCTCGAAGTAGACCGCACGCACCTCCGCGGGCACCAGGCTCGGTGCGATCGTGACGAGGGTGGAATAGCCGAATGCCGCCACCGTCCCAAGGGTGATGAGACTGTTCATGTCGGCGGCCCGGTGGGCCAGGGCGAGCCAGCCGGTCCGGTGGATGGGCCAGCCGACCCAGATCATGACCGGTGCAATCATGGCCAGCTGCACCCACCGGTCGAGGAGTACCCCCGGCACCCATGTGGCCATGAGGAACTCGTCCGCCATCATCGCAACGAGCACCGGCACGCTCAACAGCACTCCGACGATCAGCCGTTGGGTGAGCTGGCGCACCTCGGCCCGCCGGGCGCCGGCCTCGGCGTCCTCCTGGCCCTCGGCCCCTGCCTGGCCGGGCGTGTCGTCCGACGCCGCCCGTACTGCCGAGCCGCCGGCAGGCGGGTCTCCCTCGACGACCAGGGTGCCCCGGATCATGTTCATCCCGCATGCGAATCCGAACGTGCCCGGCCGGTCAACGTTGAGCTCGACACAGTCGTCTCGTGGGGGGCCAGCCAGTGGCTGACCGCCAGGTCGGGGAACACCACCCGGGCGCTGCAGTCGCCGTCCTCCTGGCGGTCGAAGGCGATCCGCAGGGGTACGCCGGTGCGCGCTCGCACCGCATCGGGCGAATAGCCGCCCTTCACCGTGATGCGGACCTCTTGGCCGCCCTCCACCGCCGAGGTCTCGGCAGCGGGGCGACTACGGAAGAAGAAGCGGGCCAGGCCGGCGATGGCGGCCGCCCCGGCGAGGGTGACCACGAACTGCAGGACGGTCATCAGGCGGTCTCCTTCGAGTGTGCAGCAGCAACCTCAATGATCTGCCGTGGTACCGCTACCAACCAGGGCCATTGGTCCCCAAAGATGTCGGACGTTCGCCTCCTGCGCCCAAGACGGACCAGGTGCGACCCGCTGGTCCGGGGCGCTGAGCACCGCAGGTCCCCAGTGCTCCGGCGGCGAAGGCCCGGACTCGATGAGCGGTGCGTTCGGCCGCCCGCTGTCTTGGCGCGGGCGTCCACATGCCTACGCTGCGGGAGGGGCGGTTGTCCGTCGCTCGAGGCCGAGGAGATCGATGACCATGAGTTCCGCACCGCCCGCCGGCGAGGAACTGGCTGCGGTCGACGCATGGTGGCGGGCGGCCAACTACCTGTCGGTCGGCCAGATCTACCTTCTCGCCAACCCCCTGCTGTCCGAGCCGCTGCGGCCGGAGCACGTCAAGCCCCGCCTCCTCGGCCACTGGGGCACGACCCCCGGCCTGAACTTCCTCTACGCCCACCTGAACCGGGTGATCCGGCGCCTGGACCTGGAGATGCTCTACGTCGCCGGCCCCGGTCACGGGGGCCCCGGCCTCGTGGCCAACACCTGGCTCGAGGGTACGTACAGCGAGGTCTACCCGGCGCTGACGCCTGACGCCCGGGGCATGGCCGAGCTGTTCCGGCAGTTCTCCTTCCCCGGCGGCATTCCGAGCCACGTCGCCCCGGAGACGCCGGGATCGATCCACGAGGGTGGTGAGCTCGGTTACGCCCTGTCCCACGCCTTCGGCGCCGCGTTCGACAATCCTGAGCTGATCGTCGCCTGTGTCATCGGCGACGGCGAGGCCGAGACGGGGCCCCTGGCCACCAGCTGGCACTCCAACAAGTTCCTGGACCCCGTGGGCGACGGGGCCGTCCTGCCGATCCTGCACCTGAACGGCTGGAAGATCGCCAACCCCACAGTGCTGGCCCGCATCGACCCGGGCGAGCTCGCCAGCCTGCTCCGGGGATACGGGTACGAGCCCCGGTTCGTCGAGGGCTGCGAGCCCGAGGCCATGCACCAACAGATGGCATCCACGCTCGACGATGTCATCGGCGACATCAAAGGTATCCAGACCGAAGCTCGGCAGGGCCGGCGCACAGGCCGTCCGCGGTGGCCGATGATCGTCCTGCGCAGCCCGAAGGGATGGACCGGCCCCGACGAGGTCGACGGGATTCCGATCGAGGACACGTGGCGGTCCCACCAGGTGCCTCTGTCCGGTGTTCGGGATAACGCCTCCCACCTCTCGATGCTCGAGGCGTGGATGCGCAGCTACCGGCCCGAGGAGCTCTTCGACGACAAGGGCCGCCTGCGACCGGAGCTGGCTGCGACCGCTCCTCGGGGCGACCGGCGCATGAGCGCCAGCCCCCACGCCAACGGTGGCGTGCGGCTTCGCGACCTCGTCCTTCCCGACTTCCGGGACTACGCAGTGAAGGTCGGCGACCCCGGGGCGACGATGGCCGAGCCCACCCGTGTCCTGGGCGCCATGCTGCGCGACGTCATGGCCCACAACGCCACCGCCCGCAATTTCCGGCTCTTCGGCCCTGACGAGACGGAGTCGAACCGGCTGGGCGCCGTGCTCGAGGTGACGGGCAAGGCGTGGCAAGAGGACGTCCTGCCCGGGGACAACCACCTCGCCCCCGACGGCCGGGTGTTGGAGATGCTCTCCGAGCACAACTGCCAGGGGTGGTTGGAGGGGTACCTGCTCACCGGTCGCCACGGCCTCTTCTCCTGCTACGAGGCATTCATCCACATCATCGACTCGATGTTCAACCAGCACGCCAAGTGGCTGAAGACCACCAGGGAGATCGACTGGCGCCGGCCGGTGGCCTCGCTCAACTACCTGCTGACCTCCCATGTCTGGCGGCAGGACCACAACGGCTTCTCCCACCAGGACCCCGGGTTCATCGATCACGTGATGAACAAGAAGGCCGACGTGATCCGGGTGTACCTGCCACCCGACACCAACACGCTCCTGTCGGTCGCCGACCACTGCCTCCGCAGCCGCAACTACGTGAACGTCATGGTGGCGGGTAAGCAGCCGACACCCAGTTGGCTCGGCATCGACGACGCCGTCCTGCACTGCACGCGCGGCCTGGGCATCTGGGACTGGGCCAGCTCCGACGACGACGGCCAGCCCGACGTGGTCATGGCCTGCGCCGGCGACGTCCCGACCCTGGAGATACTGGCCGCCGTCGACCTGCTGCGCACCCACCTCCCGGACCTCAAGGTCCGGGTGGTGAACGTCGTGGACCTCATGCGGCTGCAGAACGACACCGAACATCCCCACGGCCTGTCCGATCGGGACTTCGACACCATCTTCACCGCCGACCGGCCGGTGATCTTCGCCTACCACGGGTACCCGTGGCTGATCCACCGCCTCACCTACAAGCGCACCAACCACCCGAACATTCACGTCCGCGGCTATAAGGAGGAGGGCACCACCACCACCCCCTTCGACATGGTGGTAATGAACGATATGGACCGCTTCCACCTCGTCATGGACGTGATCGACCGGGTGCCCGGGCTCGGACAGACCGCCGCCCGCACCCGCCAACTCATGATGGACAAGCGGGCCGAGCACCACACCTGCACCCGCACCTTCGGCGAAGACCTGCCCGAGGTGAGGGACTGGGTCTGGAGCAGTTGAACAGCCGGTTGAACAGCGCTCCGGCGCAAGTGCTGGTCGTCAATGCCGGGTCGAGCACGCTCAAGCTCCGGCTGCTCAGTGGTGGAGACGAGGTGGTTGCCGCGGCGGAGATCGAGGGCCCGGACCGCCTCGACAGCTCGGCCGTGCGGTCCTTCCTGGACGGTCTCGACGGGATCGACGCCGTCGGCCACCGTGTCGTGCACGGCGGGGCGACGTACCGCCACCCTTTGGTGGTCGACGACGACGTCATTGCAGCGGTCGATGCTGCGACACCCCTGGCCCCGTTGCATCAGCCGCCGGCGCTGGCTGCGCTGCGGGTGGTCGGCGAGGCACTCCCCCACCTTCCGGCCGTGGCGTGCTTCGACACCGCGTTCCACGCCACCCTGCCGGTCGCCGCCGCCACCTACGCCCTGCCGGCGGAGTGGCGCGACCGCTGGGGACTGCGTCGATACGGGTTCCACGGCCTATCCCACGCCTACGCCGCCCGGCGGGCAGCCGAGCTGCTGGGACGTGCCCCCACCGGGCTGCGTATGGTCACCTGCCACCTCGGGTCCGGGGCGTCGCTGTGCGCAGTGGTCGATGGGCGTTCGCTCGACACCACCATGGGCTTCACGCCGCTCGAAGGGCTGGTCATGGCCACGCGATCCGGCTCGGTCGACCCCGGACTGCTCCTGTGGCTGCTCCGGCACAGCGGCCTGTCCGTCGACGAGGTGGCGTCGGGCCTCGAGGAGCGCTCCGGCCTGGCCGGGCTCGCCGGCGGCACGGGGGACATGCGCGAGGTCCTCGCCGCCGTCGCCCGAGGTGAGAACGCCGCCGTCCTCGCTCTCGACGTCTGGTTGCACCGCCTACGCCGCGAGATCGGGGCCATGGCCGCCGCCGCCGGCGGCCTCGACGTCCTCGTCTTCACCGGCGGGGTCGGCGAGCACCAGCCCGAAATCCGGGCCGCCACCGCCGCCGGACTGGCGTTCCTGGGCGTAGGGGTAGACGAAGCCCGGAACGAGGCCGGGATCGGCGACACCGACGTGACCGCCGCCGGCGCCGCGGTCCGCACCCTGGTGATCACCGCACGCGAGGACCTCGAGATCGCCCGCCAGACCCGGAGTGCACTGCAGGGCGTCCGGGGTGACGTTCAGTGACCGCCAGCACCAACAAGCAAAACGGGGACCTTACTGTCGGCGGCCAACTCGCTCGCTGCGCTGCCCAGGATGCCTTTCGTGAGACCCGCACCCCGGGTCCCCACGGCGATGAGGTCGTACCCACCCTCGCTCGCAGACTCGCGCAGCGCAGCCGACGGGTGACCGTGCAGGATCGCGAGCACGGAGGCCCGTCCCGGAGTGCGGTCCGCCAATGGAGCGAGCCGTTGCCTCGCCAGCCTTTCCTGCGCGGGCAAGCTGCCGTAGGGGACGACGGTGACCACGGTCAGCCGTCCCAGCCGATCTCCGAGGAGGTCGACCACAGCATGCGTGACACCAGCCGACTCGAGAGACCCGTCGTAGCCGACGAGGACGTCGACGGGGCCCGATCCCTGGGTGGCCGGTACGGCTTCCGACAGGGTCGTCTGCTCTAACCGCTCGTCGTGGCGTCTCGCGTCGATCGCCAACACGACACCGAGCGGTCCGAGAAGGCTTCCCAGGATCAGCCAACCGAACCCGTTGTGGCCGCGACGACCCATCATCATCGAAAGCATCACGCCGATCGTGGCCCACGCTGCGGCCACCGATAGCACGAAGACGAGACTGTCAGACATTGCAACACCTCCATGACCATCATCCGTTCTTCGGTGTCTCCGGCCACAGGGCTCAAGGTCACACCATCAGGGGACTTTCGGCCCTTTAGGAACTGTCGCTCGACTTCGGGACCCGCCCACGAACAGAACGCCGCGTTGCATTTCGCAGTCGATCACGCAGTCGGATAGCCGGCGTGGTGGCCGGGCTGCAGGTGCTATCGCCGACGTAGCGGCGATCGCTCTCGGAACAGGGTCCGAAGTGTCCGCCCCTCCAGGCCGGCCTGGCACATCAGCCCCGACACCCGCCGCCTCCCGCTGGGCATTCTCGTTCGGAGCAGCTCGTCACCTGGCCGACCCGTTCGATCACGCGCCGGCGACACTCCACGATGTCAGCCCTGAACTCGGGTGACGACGACGCCCCTCATGGTGGATGTCCGTCGGACCGGTGGAAGGCCACATGGCTGACCCGCTCTTGCCGGGCGAGTTCGGCGGAGCCGCAGCCGCAGTCCACGCACACCGTGCCAGGATGGCGCATGGACCACATCGTTGTCGGGGTCGACGGGTCGGAAAGCGCAAAGGCGGCGCTCCGCTGGGCGGTCGACGAGGGGTCGCTGCATGACGCCACCGTCGTTGCCCTTCTGGCCTGGAGCTACCTCGACCAGCCCGATAGGGCCGGCGACAACGACTTCGACCCCGGTTACGGCGCAGAGGAGGCGCAGGCCGAGCTTCGGGCCGCCGTCGAGGCCGTCGCGCCCGACGTCGCCGTGGAACAGCAGGTGGTGTGCGACCTCCCCGCCCGCGCCCTGCTCGAGGCGGGCGCCGGTGGCCAGGTCGAACGTGGAAAAGTACTCGCCGTTCACCATATAGAGACGGCTGCCGTCGGGGCTGACCCGCACGTGGCCGTGCAACCCACCGCACTGGAAGAGCGTGTAGATGGGGATCGCCGGACCGAACGTCAGCCCGCCAGTGTCGCTGCGAGAGCAGAAGGCCGCGGAGAACGGCGTCTGCGAGCAGTAGTAGACAGCGTTGGGGAAGCCCGGGGCGGGAACCGCGGCCGCGCCCTTCGGGTAGGGGCCGGAGCCCAGCGACTGGTGATCCACGCCCGACGGAAAACCTCCGCCTTGCGTGGGCGCATAGGTCTTGCCGTCGTCGTCTGTAAATGACGTGGT
>Ga0208736_1000239_pt1 | contig 16678 bp, 12 predicted proteins | sample AntDryMetagUQ255_FD_188090 | JGI IMG/M metagenome (GOLD analysis project Ga0208736, IMG submission 188090) | Polar desert microbial communities from Antarctic Dry Valleys - UQ255 (SPAdes) | ecosystem: Environmental > Terrestrial > Soil > Desert | place: Antarctic Dry Valleys | collected 2008-12-31 | reverse complement strand
CCAGATCTTCGACACGATGGGCGCCGAGCTGAACGCCGGCACGGGCAAGGAGAACACGTCGGTCTACGCGCGCGTGATCGACGACCACCTGCCGCAGGCGTTCGACGTCGTCGGCGACATGGTCTGGCACCCGCGGATCGAAGAGGAGGACCTAGCCAACGAGCGTGAGATCGTGCTCGAGGAGATCGCGATGTACGAGGACGACCCGCAGGATCGCGTCTTCGACGTGCTCGGCGAGGCCGTCTTCGGCGACCATCCACTCGGCCGCCCGGTGATCGGCCGCGCCGACGTCATCGCAGATACGAGCGCAGCCGGCCTGCGCGACTTCCACGCCCGCCGCTACGCGCCGCAGGACGTCGTCATCGCCGCCGCGGGGTCGCTCGACCACGACGCGATCGTCGAGCTCGCCGACGGCCTCGACGTGCCGGGGCAGGCCCGCCCCTCGCGGCCGCCGCCGGTTCCCGAGCAGCTGCCGCCGCACCTGCGCTTCCTCAAGAAGGAGACCGAGCAGTACCACATCACGCTCGGCGCGCCCGCGCTCGCCCGCGACGACGAGCGGCGCTTCATCCTGCGCGTCCTGGACAACATCCTCGGCGGCACGTCGTCGTCGCGCCTGTTTCAGGAGGTCCGCGAGCTGCGCGGGCTGGCCTACAACGTCTACTCCTTCCAGTCGCTCAACGCGGGCACCGGTCTCATCGGGGTCTACCTCGGCACGCGCCCGGACAACGTCGCGCCCGCGCTGAAGGTCGTCGCCGACGAGCTCGAACGGCTGCGCGAGGACGGCGTCACCCCCGAGGAGCTCGAGCGCTCCAAGGAGAACGTGAAGGGGCGCATCGTCCTGTCGCTCGAGTCGACGGCGTCGCGCATGAGCCGGCTCGGCTCCGCGGTGCTCAGCGACCTGCCGCTGCTGTCGCTCGACGAGGTCGTCGAGCGCATCGAGTCGGTCACGATCGACGAGCTCGACGGGCTGCTGCGCGAGCTGCTCGCGCCCGAGCGGTTGAGCGCGGCCGCCGTCGGCGTCGACGAGGACGTGTTTCGCGCCGCGATCGAGCCCTTGGCGCCCGAGCTTCTGGCCCGGGCCGCCGCGCGATGATCCGCGTCGCCGTCGCGGGCGCGGCGGGTCGCATGGGACAGGCCGTGGTCGCCGCGGTGCAGGGCGCCGAGGACATGGAGCTGGCCGGGCGCGCCGACCCGGCGCTCGACACGACGCTCGACGACGTGCTCGCCGACGCCGACGTGGTCGTCGACTTCACCCGGCCCGACACGGCGCTGGCCAACGCGCTGGCCTGCGTGGAGGCCGGCGTGCACGTGGTGATCGGGACGACCGGCTTCGACATCGAGCCCCTGCGTGAAGCCCGCGGCGCCAACGTCTTCCTCGCGCCGAACTTCGCCATCAGCGCGGTGCTCATGATGCGCTTCGCCACCGAGGCCTCCAAGCACATGGCCAAGGCCGAGATCATCGAGCTGCACCACGACGGCAAGCTCGACGCCCCGTCCGGCACCGCCGCCCGTACCGCGCAGCTCATGGACGGCGACGTTCCGATCCACTCCGTGCGGCTGCCCGGGCTCGTAGCTCACCAGGAGGTCATCCTCGGCGACGTGGGCCAGTCGCTGACGATCCGCCAGGACTCCTACACCCGCGAGTCGTTCATGCCCGGCGTGCTGCTGGCGGTGCGCCGCGTCGGCGAGCTTCACTCCACACCGGTAATCGGCCTCGAGCACCTGCTGTTCTGATGGCGGCGCAGGGCGGCCGCGCGCTACGGGCGCCCGCGCGCGCTCGTCGATCCCGGCAGGCGATGGCGCGAGCGGCGCGACCGGTAGAAGGCGCCAGATGAGCACGGTGGTGCTCGCGATCCCGCTTGGGTTCGCCATCGGCCTCGTCGTCGGCGCGGTCGGCGGGGGCGGGGCGATCCTCGCGCTGCCGCTGCTCGTCTACGTCCTCGGCGAGGAGGTCGGCCCGGCCTCGACCGCGTCGCTCATCGTCGTCGCGGTCGCGGCGAGTGTGGGGGCGGGGGCGCTTGCCCTGCGCGGCCACGTCTGCTGGCGCGTCGCGATCACGTTCACGGTGCCGGCGGCGCCCGGCGCGCTGCTGGGAACGGTCGCCAGCACCACCGTCAGCGGCGAGGCGCTGATCCTCGCGTTCGTACCGGTCATGCTCGTCGCCTCGGCCGCCACGTGGCAGCGCGCGGCGCACGAGCACAGCGAAGAGGCCGGGCGCTGTCCCGATGTGCGCGCCGGCCGCGTCGTCGTGGCGGGCGTGGGGGTCGGCGCCCTGACGGGCTTCTTCGGCGTCGGCGGCGGGTTTCTCATCGTGCCGGTGCTGACGCTTTGGCTCGGGTTGAGCTTCCGGCGCGCGGTCGCGACGTCGCTTGTGATCATCACGCTGACGGGCTGCGCCGCGCTCGCCAGCCACCTCGTGATCGGGGCCTCCGTGAACCTCGGGGTGACGGCCGCGCTCGCGCTGTCGACGGGGGTTGGCGCGCTCGTCGGGTCGCTGTCCGCCCAGCGCGTGCCGCAGGCTACGCTTGGCCGTGCCTTCGCCGTCGTCGTCGCGCTGCTGGCGCTCTTCCTGCTCGTCGACACGCTGGCGCTCGGCGGCCCGCCGGGCGGCTGAGTCAGCTGAGCCGGGATGCGTGGCGGCTGACGAGCGGATATGGCTCGTCAACCGCCACTCGTTGTGCTCAGCCGAGTTCCACGAGCTCGCGCAGCCGGGTGTGGCGCCGCCGGGCGTCGGTGCGGCCGACCGCGAGCGACAGTGCCGCACGCTCCCCGACGACGACGCAGACCTCCTGGGCGCGCGTCACGGCGGTGTAGACGAGGTTGCGCGTGAGCATGATCTGGTGGCCGCGGAACACCGGCACGACGATCGCCCGCGCCTGCGAGCCCTGCGCTTTGTGGACGGTCGCCGCGTAGGCCAGGCGCAGCGTGTCCAGCGCGTCGACCGGGAGCGACACGCGCCGGCCGTCCTCGCCCGCGAAGAGGACGCGGTCGCGCTGATCGTCGTGGTGCAGGAGCACACCGCGCTCGCCGTTGAAGAGGTCGTGCTCGTAGGAGTTGCGCGTCTGCATGACCTTGTCGCCGACGCGCAGGCCGGTGCCGGCGATCGGGCTGCCGTCGGGATTCAGGCGGGCACGCAGCTCGGCGTTGAGGGCATCGATCCCCAGCGGGCCCTTGTGCATCGGCGCGAGCACCTGGACGTCGGCTGCGGCGTCGAGGTCGTAATGCGACGGCAGGCGCGACGCGGCCAGCTCGCAGACCTCGGCGAAGATCGCCTGCGGGCCGTCGCGGGTGATGAGGAAGAAGTCGCGCACGTCGTCCGGACCCGCCACGGCGTCGGGCACTTCGCCGGCGTTGATCGCGTGCGCGGCGCGGACGATGAGCGAGCGCGCGGCCTGGCGGAAGACCTCGGTCAGCCGGGTGGCCGGCACCGTGCGCGCATCGCCGCCCGTCCCGCCCGCGCCATCCGCCTGGAGCTCCAGCAGATCTTCGAGCACGCGGCCGGGGCCGACCGGCGCGAGCTGGTCGACGTCGCCCACGAGCAGCACGTGGGTGCGCGGCCCGACCGCCGCCAGCAGTGCCTCGGCGAGATGGACGGACAGCATCGACGCCTCGTCGACGATCAGCACGTCGCAGCCCTCGATCGGGTGCGACGCGTCGCGCGTGAAGCCGCCGTCGGGCGCCCACTCAAGCAGCCGGTGGATCGTCGTCGCGTCGACGCCGGTCAGCTCGCTGAGCCGCCGCGCGGCCTTGCCCGTCGGCGCGCACAGCCGCGCGCTCCTGCGGTTGTCCTTGAGCAGGTCGACGAGCGTGCGCATGGTGGCGCTCTTGCCGGTGCCCGGGCCGCCGGTGAGGATCGAGAGACGGTGCTCGAGCGCCTGTGTGACGCCGCGCCACTGGTCGTCGCTGGGCTCAAACGAGCCGGCGGCGGGGCGCTCGACCGCGCCGAGCTTGAGCGCCGGCTCGTCATCGAGCAGTCGCCGCACGTGGCCGGCCAATCGCTGCTCGACGGCGTGCAGGCGCGCCTCGCTGACCCGTCCGGCGTCGTCGGCGACGATCCGGCCGCGGGCCGCAAGCGCTTCGATCGCGTCGTCGACGTCGATGTCGCCGCCGAGCAGCCGCGCCGCGCGCGCCGCCAGGTCGGGGCGCGGGAGGTGGCAGTGCCCGTCCGCCTGCGCCTGGTCGAGGGCGTGCAGCACGCCGGCGGCCAGGCGGTCGGGCGCATCGCGCGGCGTGTCGAGCGCCCGCGCCAGCGCGTCGGCGGTGGCGAAGCCGATCCCGTCGAGCTCGCAGATCGCGTAGGGCTCGCGCTGCAGGCGCGCGATCGAGCCCGCGCCGAAGTGGCGCGCGATCCGTCCTGCCGACGCGGCGTCGACGCCGTGCGTGTCGAGAAACAGGCGCAGCTCGCGCAGCTCCCGCTGGTCGCGCCAGGACTGCACCGCCGCACCGAGGCGCCGTGCGCCGATGCCGGGCACGCCGCGCAGCACGGCCTCGGGGTCGCGGTCGATCGTTGCGAGCACCTCGCCGGCGCCGTAGCGCTCGACCAGCAGCGCGGCGCCGCGCGGGCCGATGTGCTTGACGGACTCCAGGTACGAGGCGACCGCGGCGTCGCTGACGGGCTCGAGGATCCGCACCCGCTCGACGCTGAACTGCCAGCCGTGGCGAGGGTGACAGCGCCAGCCGCCGCCGGCGGCGACCGACTCGCCCTCGCGCGCGTGGCCGAGTGCGCCCACCAGCACGACCGGCTCGCCTTCGTCGGTGATCGCGTCGAGCACCGCGAAGTCGCCGTCGGGAACGCTCCAGCGCACGGCCATGACCTCCGCGACGACCTCCGAGGCCGCCGGATCGCGCGGTGAGGCGTCCTGCGCGGAGATCATCGGGCCAGTCTGGCAGGCCGACTTGACGTCGCAGGCAAGTGTCGATCACGCTCGAGGGCTCGGCGATGCCGAAGGGCGCGCTGGAGCGCTGGGCGGAGGTCCAGCAGCAGGTCGAGGAGCAGTTCGGCCGGGAGCGCCTGATCGCGCTCTAGGACGAGCTCTCATCGCTCTCCAAGGTCCTCCCGGCCTGAGCCTGAATCCACCGATCCTCGGTGGATTGCGGCTGAGCCCACGACGGACGCCGAGGGCCCGGGGCGGGGCCGGACTTCGCGCCTACGGCTGCGATACCTTGGGGGTGTGCCCGAGCTGGGAGCCATCCTCACCGCCATCGTGACTCCCTTCGACGACGAGGGTGCCGTCGACGAGCAGGCGCTCGCCGATCTCATGCGCCACCTCGCGGCCAACGGCTCGGACGGCTTCGTCGTCTGCGGCACGACCGGCGAGGCCGCCACGCTCGACGACGAGGAGCACCTGCGCGTCATCGAGGTCGCCGTCGAGGCCAAGCCGGCCGGGACGACGGTCGTCGCCGGCGTCGGCTCCAACGACACGCGCCACGCCGTCGCGCTGACCGCCGGTGCCTGCGAGCGCGGCGCCGACGCGCTGCTGTCGGTCAACCCCTATTACAACCGCCCCAACCGGCGCGGGATCGTCGCTCATTATCGCGAGGTCAGCCGCGCGGCCGACCGCCCGATCGTGCTCTACAACATCCCGCAGCGCACGGGGTCGGACATGCCCAACGACCTGCTCGCCGAGCTCGCGCAGCTCGACCACATCGAGGCCGTCAAGCAGGCCAACAACGACAACCTCGCTGCCGTCGACGGCCTGCGGATCTACGCCGGCAACGACGAGATCCTCGCCCGCGTCCTCGACATGGGCGAGCCCGGAGGAATTCTCACGTCCAGTCACATCGTCGGTGCCGAGATGCGCCGCATGGTCGACGAGCCCGCTGAGCGCGCCGCGATCTACGAGAGCCTGCTGGCGGTCTTCGAGGCGCTGAGCGTCGCGCCCGCCGCCGTCAGCAACAAGGCCGCGCTGAACCTGCTCGGCCACGCCGTCGGCAGGCCGCGGCTGCCCTACGTCGAGGCCGACGAGCACGAGACCGCGACGATCCGCGCGATGCTGCAGGACCGCGGCCTCCTCGTGGAGGCCACAGTTTGAGTGGGCCCCTGCGGGTCCTCCCCCTCGGCGGCCTGGGGGAGATCGGCAAGAACATGACCGTGGTCGAGTACGAGGACCGGATCGTCCTCGTCGACGTCGGCCTGCGCTTCCCGACGGCGGAGATGATGGGCATCGACCTCGTCCTGCCCGACTTCGCCTACCTGCGCGGCCGTGTCTCGGACATCGAGGCGATCGTCGTCACGCACGGCCACGAGGATCACCTCGGCTGCCTGCCCTTCCTGCTGCGCGAGCTCGGCGTCCACGACGCGCCGCCCGTCTACGGCGGCCCGCTGACGATGGCGATGGCGCGCTCCAAGCTCGACGAGCACAAGCTCTCGCGCGAGGTCCACGTCGAGGACGTCGCCGACGGCGAGATCATCGAGGCCGGCCCCTTCGACCTCGAGCTCATCCACATGACGCACTCGATCCCCGACGCGAGCGCCGTCGCGATCAAGACCGAGCTCGGCACGATCCTCATCACGGGCGACTACAAGTTCGACCAGACGCCGGTCGACGGCAAGCCGGCCGACGTGTCGCGGCTCGCCGAACTCGGCCGCGAGGGCCTGCTGCTGCTCTGCGGCGACTCGACCAACGGCGATCGCCCGGGCTGGGCGCCCAGCGAGCGCGTCGCCGGCCCCAACCTGCGCGATGTCTTCAGCCGCTGCAAGGGGCGGATCATCGTCACGTCGTTCGCGTCGAACATCCATCGCGTCCAGCAGGTCGTCGACGCCGCTGCCGCGCTGGGTCGCAAGGTGGTCCTCGTCGGCCGGTCGATGAAGAAGAACACGAACATCGGCCGCTCGCTGGGGCACATCAAGGTCCCCGAGGGCATCATCATCGGCCCGCGCGAGATCGCCCAGTTTCCCGATCACAAGATCGTGATCATCTCGACCGGCTCTCAGGGCGAGCCGCTCAGCGCCCTGCGCCGCATGGCCCACCGCGACCATCCGCAGGTGGAGCTGCACTCCGGCGACACCGTGGTCTTCAGCGCCACGCCGATCCCCGGCAACGAGCGCGCCGTCAACGAGACGATCGACCGCCTCTACCACATCGGCTGCGACGTCATCACGACCAAGGACGCGCCGATCCACGCCTCCGGCCACGGCTATCAGGAGGAGATCAAGCTCATGCTCAACCTGACCAAGCCGCGCTACGTCATGCCGTTCCACGGCGACCACAAGCGCATCCACCTGCACGGCCAGCTCGCCGAGGCGGTCGGCGTCAGCCCGGACAACATCTTCAAGGGCGAGAACGGCCTGCCGCTCGAGCTCGACGCCAAGGGCGCGCGCTGGGGCAAGAAGGTGCAGTCGGGGATGATCTTCGTCGACGGCGTCGACATCGGCGACGTCACCGACGTGGCGCTGCGCGACCGGCGGATGCTGTCCGCCGACGGCATCTTCGTCGTCGTGGCGACGATCTCCGAGCAGGACGGCTCCTCGGTGGCCGAGCCGGAGATCATCCTCCGCGGCGTACCCTACGCCGCCGACGCCGACAAGCTGACCGACCAGCTGCGCGCCTGCGTCGAGAGCTCGCTCGAGCGCGCCGCGAAGGACGAGATCCGCGAGATCGACCTGCTGCAGCAGATCCTCCACGACGACCTCGCGGCGTTCGTCTACAACAAGATCAAGCGCCGGCCGATGGTGCTGCCGGTCGTCGTCGAGGTGTAGCCGCACCGCGCCGCGGGCGGCGCCACCGGGACGATCGTCCAGGCCGCGTTTACCGCGTTGCCGGCCACGGGCATGCCGTGACGTATGACATCACCACGCCGCATCATCGTCGCCGGCCTTGTCGCCGTGCTGGGAGGCGCCAGCGGCGTCGCGCTGTCGTCCTGTAGCGATGACGACGTCCTCGGAAACGACGACGGCAAGGTCAACGTGTCGCTGACCGAGCGCGATCTCGATCCCGGCCGCGTCGACGTCGACGACGGCAAGGTCGAGTTCGAGGTCAAGAACGACGGAGAGCGCCTCCACGCGTTCGCCGTCGAGACGTCGGACGGCGTCAAGCGCATCACCGAGATCAAGCCCGGCGACACCGAGAACCTCATCGTGAATCTGCCGGAAGGCAGCTACCGGATGTACGACCCCCGCGGTGGCTATCGCGAGCGCGGCGTCAGGGGGGAGGTCATCGTCAGGGATAACGACTCCGACACGGTGAGGGAGCGCACGGTCGAGCGGACCGTCGTTGACGAGGAGCCCGATGTGGTCGTGCCCGAAACCGAGGAGCCGGAGATCCAGGAGCCCGAGGTGCAGGAGCAGCCCGCTCCGCCTCCGCCGCCCCCGCCTCCGCCGCCACCGGTCGTCACCCAGACGGTGATCGCGCCGCCTCCGGCCGAGGAGCCGGCCCCGTAAGCGCCGCTGCAGGCAAGCGAGGTGCTCACGGCGGCGCGCCACCGATCGTCGTCGCCGTGTACGCGTCGTCCATGTAGCGGTAGCCCAGCAGCACCCAGCCGAAGATCGCGTAGGAGCCGCTGCCGGGCGTCGCACCCCGCACCTTCGCGTAACCGAAGTTCACATGCCCGTTCCGCGTGCCTCGACGGTCGAAGGCGGGCAGTGTCAGGCGCTCGCCGCGGCAGAGCGACAAGCGCATGCCCGCGGGCAGGGTCGCCTCGATGATGCCGCCGCCGGGCAGCAGCCCGCGGCGGGTGCGGGGGAGGTTCCAGAGCAGATAGTTGTAGGGCGACGCCGCCCGCCCGCCCGACGCGTACGTGGCACCGGGGTTGCCGTAGTTCGACCAGCGTGCGCCATCGCCGCCCGAGCGCCCGGCGTTGCGCCGGCGGCGCAGCTCGGCGGGCGTCTTGTAGTACATCCGCCGCAGCGCGGGGCCGACGTGCTGCGGGGCGTTGTACGCCACCCGATCACAGCCGGCGACGGGGGCGCCGTTGCCGTTGCGCGCCGACACCGGCAGCAGGCTGACGGGGCGCTCGAGGGCGCTCGCGGGCACGTGCACCGTCGCCTGGCGCACGACGCACGGCAGCGCGCAGCCGCCGCGGCGCACGTAGGTGCGCTCGCCGCCGATGCTCAGCGCCTGCAGGCGCAGGAGGCGCAGCTCGTCGCGCCGGCAGCGCGGCCGCGTGCCCGGCTCGGCCCCGGTGGCGAGCTCAAACGGCAGCGGCGTGGCGTCGAACGCCAGCGCCGGCGTACGCGCGGGATCGGCGACGGCCACGCACTGGGAGATGAGCGAGGCGCGAAACGTCGCGTTGGCGGCGTGGCGGCGGGCGCTGTCGCCGGCCCCCGCGCCGGCGCCGGCACTGAGGCCGACGCCGAGCAGCAGGCCGGCCAGCACGAACGCGAGCGCTCCGCAGAACATCGGCCCGCGGACGCGGCGCATCACGCGTGCGCCCATCGTGCCGCCGCCGTCAGGCGCTCTCGACGGGCTCGCCCGCCGCGGCCGCCGCAGGCGCCGGAGGCGCGGAGTGCTGCGGGCTGCTCGACGCCGGCAGCGTGACCTCGAAGCGAGTCCCGCGCGGCCGGTTCGCGCCGTTCGTCGCGGGCGACACGACGGTCACCGTGCCGCCGTGCGACTCGGCCACGGCGTGCACGATCGACAACCCGAGCCCCGACGAGCCGCCGCGGTCGCCGACGCCGCGCACGAAGCGCTCGAACACGCGGTCCTTCAGGTCGGCGGGGATGCCGGGCCCGTCGTCCTCGACGATGAGCCGGACCTGTCCCTCGACGCGCTCGACCGAGGCGCGCACCTGCGTACCCGGCGGCGTGTGGCGGATCGCGTTCTCGACGAGGTTCAGCGTGAGGCGGTGCAGCTCGTCGCGCGCGCCGTCGACGTAGGCGCGGTTGGCGTCGATCGACAGCTCGTGGCCGTCGGCGATGACGCCGAGCTCAGCGGCCGCCTCGACCAGCACCTGCCCGACGTCGGTCGGCGTGTGCGGCGCCTGCCGCGCGGCGTCGTGGCGGGCCAGCAGGAGCAGGTCGGCGACGAGGCGGCGCATGCGCCGCGACGAGCGCAGCGCGGAGTGCGCGGCCTCCTGCTGCTCGCCGTCGAGGCTCTCGGCCAGCAGCTCGAGGTTGGCGAGCACGCTCGTCAGCGGCGTGCGCAGCTCGTGCGAGGCGTCGGCGACGAACTCGCGCTGGCGGCGCAGGGCGTCCTCGGTCTCGCCGCGCGACGCGTCGAGCGCGTGGAGCATGCTGTCCAGCGTGCGGGCGAGCTCGGCGACCTCGTCGTCGGCCTCGACGGCCGGGATCTTCTCGGCGGGGTCGCGCGTGCGCTCGATCTTGCGCGCGATCGCGGTCAGGGAGGCGATCGGTGCCATCGCGCGGCGGGCCACCATGAGCCCCGCCAGCAGCGCCAGGCCGGCGCCGCTCAGCACGCCGATGATCAGAAACAGGCGCAGGCGCCCGACGGTCGCGTCGACGGAGGCCAGCGGGCGCCCGTACTGCAGGTACAAAGGGACGTAGACCACCTCGTCGCCCGCCCGTGCGATCTCGCGCGTCTCGATGCGGTAGCCGTCCTCCTCGGAGCTGCCCACGCGGGGCGGGCCGAAGTCCTTCGTGAGGGGCGTGCTGTCGAGCAGCACGCCGCCCTTGAGGACGATGCGCGCGATCGTGCCGCCGCCCGCGTAGAGGGACAGCGGCGGCGAGAGCCCGTCGAGCTCGTAGGTGCCCGCCTCGCGGCCGGAGGCGAGCGAGACGTACTTGATGCGCGCCTGCAGGAGGTCGGCCTGGGCGCGGACCTCGCGCTCGAAGTCGTCGTGCAGGCGCTGGGAGGTCAGGCCGCCCACCGCGCCCGCGAAGCCGCAGAGGATCACGAGCGTCAGCAGCGCCGAACCGCCGGCCAGCCGCCAGCGGATCGGCATCTGCCTAGGCGCGGAGAACGTAGCCTGCGCCGCGGATCGTATGGAGGAGACGCGGCTCATCGCCGGCTTCCAGCTTCCTTCTCAGGTTGGACACGAAGACCTCGATGGTGTTCGTCGTCGCGAACGGGTCGTAGCCCCATACTTCTTCCAATAGTCGCTGACGCGGGACGACGATGCGCTCGTTGCGCATGAGGTACTCCAGCAGCTCGAACTCGCGCTGGGTGAGCTCGACCTCGCGGCCGTCGCGCAGCACCTCGTGGGTGTCGGGGTTCAGCTGCAGGTCGCCGACGACGAGCGAGGCGCTGCCACGTGGCGGGCGGCGGCGCAGCAGCGCGCGCAGGCGGGCCAGCAGCTCCTGGCGCTCGAAGGGCTTGACGAGGTAGTCGTCGGCGCCGGCGTCGAGGCCCTCGACGCGCGCTTCCACGGCGTCCCGCGCGGTGAGCATGAGGATCGGGACGTCGCCGCCGTCCTTGCGCAGCGCGCGCGCGACGTCGACGCCGTCGAGCTTGGGGAGCCCGAGGTCCAGGATCACGAGATCGGGCGTGAACTCGCGCGCGTCGGCCAGCGCGGCCTCGCCGTCGGCGCTCGCGCGTGCCTCATAGCCCTCCATCCGCAGCGAACGCAGCAGAACCTGGGCGATCTCCTGGTCGTCCTCGACGACGAGGACGCGTGGCGGGCGGTCCGACATTGGCTCCCACCAGGGTAGGGCCGCTGCTCAACCCAGGGTTAAGGGTCACAAGCAGAGGGTCCTCAGATCAAGCGGCGCGCGGCATGCGCGGGCAGGAGCGGGGGCGGTCGCCGTCGAACATCCAAGACGGCTCAACCATGGCCCCTGCCCGCAAGCCCGCATCCCGCCGTTCGCCGGCCAAGCCGTCCGCGCCCGCGAAGGGGGCGGCCACTTCCCGCCCGCGCGCCCGTGCCCGTGCGCAGCGCTCGTCGCTGGGCGCGCTCGGGCTGCCCGCGCTCCAGCAGCGCCATATGGACCTCATCGGGCTGGGGCTCGTCGCGCTCGGCGTCTTCCTCGCCTTCCCGCTCTACCTCGGCTGGGACGGCGGCGCGGCAGGCCAGGTGGCGACGCGCGGCCTCGCGTATGCCGCCGGCCAGGTCGCCTACGCGGCGCCGGTCGCGATCGTCGCCACCGGCGCGCTCCTCGTCCTGCGCCCCGTGCTTCCGACGCTGCGCCCGTTTCGCGCCGGCGGGCTGTGCCTGTTCGCCGCGCTGACGCTGATGCTCGCCGCGGGCACGTTCGGGCTCGGTCCCGGCGGCACCCGCGAGGGCTACTGGGACGCGCCGTTCTTCCAGGCGCGCGGCGGGATCGCTGGCGAGGCGCTGCTGTGGGCCGTCGCCTCGGCGGTCTCGACGATCGGCGCCCACATCCTCGCGCTGTTCTTGCTCGTCGCCGGCGTGCTGCTGCTGACCGGCGCGTCGGTGGCCGGCGTCCTGCGCACGACCGGATCGGGCCTGGCCGACACGACCCGCGCGCTGGGCCGCATCGTGCCGGTGCCCGCGCGGCGGACTCGCGGCGCCGCGCAGACGCCGCCGCCGCAGGACGCACCGGATGAGCTCGACCACCCTCACGACCACGGGGACGAGGCACGCTGCACCCCGCCCGAGCCCGCCGGCGAGGAGATGATCGTCCGCGCGACGCACGTCGAGGCGCCGGCGCGCCCTCCGGCGCCCGAGTCCAGCGCCGGGCGCCGCGGCTTCTGGTCGGGCGCGACGCGCTTTCCCGACATCTACGGCGAGCCGCTGCCCGGGCCCGGTGAGGACGACGACGAGCCACGCCCGTCCGAGCATGCGCAGGCCGAGGCACCCGAGCCCGAGCTCGAGCCTGAGCAACTCGCCTTCGACGACGCGCCCGATGCGGACGTCACCGCCGTCGCTCCGCGCCGAGTGGACTCGTGTGCCGAAGGCGACCTCACCCCGCAGGGACGCCTGCGCGGCAGCGTCACCGACGATCCCGAGTTCCAGTGGCGCCTGCCGAGCATCGACCTGCTCAAGCGCTCGTCGACCGAGCAGCTGCGCCCGGACACCGCCGGGCAGGCGAAGACCGCCGCCCGCCTCGTCGAGGCGCTCGGCCACTTCGGCGTCGAGGCGAGGATCGTCGGCACCGTCGCCGGGCCGCACATCACCCGCTTCGAGCTGCGCCTCGCGCCCGGGATCAAGATGAGCAAGGTCGCACAGCTCAAGGACGACCTGGCGTACGCGCTGGCGGCGACCGACATCCGCATCCTCGCGCCGATCCCCGGCAAGACCGCCGTCGGCGTCGAGGTGCCCAACGCGCGCCGCCGCATCGTCCAGCTCGGCGACGTCAACCAGGAGGCGCCCGCCGGCTGGTCGCCGCTGACGATCTGGCTCGGCAAGGACGTTGCCGGCAAGGCGATCGGCGCCGACCTCACGAAGATGCCGCATCTGCTCGTCGCCGGCACGACCGGCGCCGGCAAGTCGGCCTGCATCAACGCGATGCTCTCCAGCGTCCTCCTGCGGGCGACGCCGCACGAGCTGCGCCTCGTCCTGATCGATCCCAAGCAGGTCGAGCTCAACCACTACGAGTCGATTCCGCACCTGCTCACGCCGGTCATCACGAGCCCGCGCATGGCCGCCAACGCGCTGCAGAACCTCGTGCGCGAGATGGAGCAGCGCTATTCGGTCATGTCGCTGGCCAAGACGCGCTCGCTGATCGAGCTCAATCGCTCCAAGGCCAAGCGCGGAGAGGCGCCGCTGCCCTACATCCTCTGCGTGATCGACGAGCTCGCCGACCTCATGATGGTCGCCCCGGCCGACGTGGAGGACTCGATCATCCGCCTCGCCCAGAAGGCGCGGGCGGTCGGCATCCACCTCGTGCTCGCCACCCAGTCGCCGCGCGTGGACGTCATCACGGGCATGATCAAGGCCAACGTCCCGTCGCGGATCGCCTTTTCGGTCTCCTCCCAGACCGACTCGCGCGTGATCCTCGACGTCAACGGCGCCGAGTCGCTGCTGGGCCAGGGGGACATGCTCTTCTCGCCCGTCGGCTCGTCGCGCCTTCAGCGCATCCAGGGCGCCTACATCGACGAGCCGCAGATCGAGGCGCTGACGACCTTCTGGCGCAGACAGGGCGAGCCGGAGATGCGCGAGGACCTGCTCGACGAGGTGGTGGCCGAGGACGACACGTCGGCGGGCGGCCCCGACGAGGGCTTCAGCCCCGACGAGGACCCGCTGCTGGAGGACGCGATCCGCCTGTGCGTGGAGATGGGAACGGCATCGACGTCGATGCTCCAGCGCCGCCTGCGCCTGGGCTACACGCGGGCCGGGCGGCTCATCGACATGCTCGAGCGCCGCGCCGTCATCTCCGGCTACGAGGGTTCCAAGCCGCGCCAGGTCCTCGTCGGCGCCGGCGACGTCGAGCGCGTGATCGCCAACCTGCGCGAGCGCGTCGGCATCGGCGGCGGCGCGCCGGACGGAGCGGGCGGGCTCGAGCCCGGGGCGGGCGGGGGCGAGATCCCCGAACCGGCACCGGTCCATGAGTAGCCTCTGGCCGGTGGGAGGCCACTGATGCCGGACATCGGAGAATCGCTGCGCGAAGCGCGAATGCGCGCGCGGATCGACATCTCGGAGGTCGAGGCGCAGACGAAGATCCGCGCGAAGTACCTGCGGGCGCTGGAGAACGAGGAATGGGACCTGCTGCCGGGCCCGACCTACGTCAAGAGCTTCCTGCGCACGTACGCCGAGGCGCTGGATCTCGACGCCAAGCTGCTCGTCGACGAGTACAAGCTGCGCCACGAGCGCCTCAGCGAGGTCGAGATGCAGCCGATCAACGCTGCGGCACCGGGCCGCGAGCGCCGCCGCCAGTCGCCCGTGCTGCCGCCGTGGTTCTTCGTCGCGGTGATCGTCGTGGGGCTGATCGTCGCGCTGTACATGCTCGGCTCCGGCGACGACGACCCCAACACCGCGGCCACGCCGCCGCCGCCGCCGGCGACCACGACGGCGCCGCGCACCACGGCGACGCCGCCGCCGGCCGCACGGGCGCGACCGGCGAAGGTGCGGCTGCGGATCGACGCCACGGGACCGGTCAACGTGTGCCTGAAGGCCGGCAACCGCACGCTCGTCAACGGCCAGACGCTCGAGGCCGGGCAGCGCACGCCGACGTTCGCCTCCAAGCGCTTCCGGCTCACCCTCGGCAACAACTCCGCGCAGCTGCGCGTCAACGGCAAGACGCGTCGCGTCAAGGCCTCCTCGCAGCCGATCGGGATCGAGCTCACGCCGGAGCGCGGGCGCCAGCCGCTGTCGGCGAAGGAGCGCCCGGTCTGCGTGCCGTGAGCCGCGGCCGATGAGCATCCGCGCCGGCATCGTCGTGACGGGGACCGAGGTGCTCACGGGGCGCGTCCTGGATCGCAACGGCCCGTGGCTGTCGGATGGGCTGCTCGATCTCGGCGCCGACCCGATCGCGATCGCGGTCGTCGGCGACCGGCCCGCCGACATCCTGCGCGCGCTGCGCTTCCTCGCCGCGGAGGGATGCGAGCTCATCTGCACGAGCGGTGGCCTGGGGCCCACCGCCGACGACCTGACGGCGGCGGTGGTGGGGGAGTTCCAGGGGCGCGCGATGGTGCTCGACGAGGCGCTCGAGGGTCGCATCGCGGAGATCCTGCGTCCGCTGATGGCCCGCTGGCCGAGCCTGGACCCCGCGGCCGTGCTCGTCTCCAACCGCAAGCAGGCCGTCGTGCCCGACGGGGCCGAGATCCTCGAGCCGGTCGGCACCGCGCCGGGCCTCGTCGTGACGCCTGCCGTGGGTGAGGGACCGGCGGTCGTCGTGCTGCCGGGCCCGCCGCGCGAGCTGCAGCCGATGTGGAACGCGGCCGTCATGTCGAGCCCGGCCCTGCGGGCGGCGCTGCGCGGCGCCGCCGAATACCGGCGCGGCATGCTGCGGCTGTACGGCATCCCGGAATCCGAGATCGCGGAGACTCTGCGCGCGGCCCGAGCGGATGGCATCGCGCTCGAGCGCCTGGAGATCACGACGTGCCTGCGCCGCGGCGAGGTCGAGGTCGTCAGCCGCTACGAGCCCGATGGCGCCGAGGCCTACGCCCAGTTCGCCGCCTTCGTCCGCGAACGCCACCCCGACACCCTGTTCTCCGACGACGGCAGCACGGTCGACGAGCAGATCTTCGAGCTGCTACGCGGCGACGGTGAGACCGATCCCGCCCACCCTGGCGCGCCCGAGACGATCGCGGTGGCGGAGTCCTGCACGGGCGGGCTGCTGGCCGGGCGGCTGACCGAGCGGCCGGGCTCGTCGGAGTTCGTGCGCGGCGGGCTCGTCGTGTACTCCAACGAGGCGAAGGTCGCTCTCGCCGGGGTTCCGCCGGAGCTCATCGCGCGCGTCGGGGCGGTCTCCGAAGAGGTCGCGGCGGCGCTCGCCGACGGGGCGCGGGACGCGCTCGGCGCCGACGTGGGGGTGGGGGTGACCGGGATCGCCGGCCCCGGCGGCGGGTCGGACGCCAAGCCGGTCGGCCTCGTGTGGCTGTCGGTCAGCCATCGCGACGGACGCCGTCTGACGCGCTCGATCACGCTGCCCGGCACGCGCGCCGACGTCCGCGATCGCGCCACGACCGTCGCGCTGCACCTCGTGCGACGGTTGCTGCTGACCCGCACAGCCTGATGCGCCCCGCGCGGGAGCGCTCTCGCCGACTGCCCGCCCGCGAGCGACGCGAGCTCGTGCAGTTCCTCGAGTCGCTTTGACGTGAATCCACCGATCCTCGCTGGATTCAGGTCTCGTCAGCGCTCGGAGAACGCGACGTCGCGCTCGCGGTCGACCGACCAGCGCCCGCGCCGCCACCCGATCCGGGTGCCGTCGGCGAGGCGCACC
>Ga0208736_1000236_pt1 | contig 16845 bp, 13 predicted proteins | sample AntDryMetagUQ255_FD_188090 | JGI IMG/M metagenome (GOLD analysis project Ga0208736, IMG submission 188090) | Polar desert microbial communities from Antarctic Dry Valleys - UQ255 (SPAdes) | ecosystem: Environmental > Terrestrial > Soil > Desert | place: Antarctic Dry Valleys | collected 2008-12-31 | reverse complement strand
CGCTCGGGGCGCAGGCAGCACGCCAGCGCCAGCGGCTTGCGCGCCTCGCTGTGACGCCCGAGCTGCTGCAGCGAGCGGCCCAGGCAGAAGAGCGCGTAGTCGTTGGTCGGGGCGCGCTCGACGACCGCCTCGAACTCGGCGGCCGCCTCCGCGTAGCGCTGCGAGCCGAACAGCGCGCGGCCGAGCGCCTCACGGATCGACGTCTTGTCGGGCTCCAGCGCGCGTACGCGGGCCAGCGGCACGGCGGCGGCGTGGAAGTCACGCTCGGCGAGCAGCCGCATCCCGTTCTGAAACAGGTCATAAGCGTCGTCTGAGCCCATCGACCGAGGATACGACGCGCGGCGTACGGCATCCAACGACGGCTGCCACGCTCAGCCGCCGGCGTGCCCCGGCTGCGCACGGCGCCGGCGGCGCAGGGCGGGCGCCCGCGGCGGCAGCGCCCACCAGGCGCGCAGCTGCCCGCGCACGCCGAGGCCGGACGCCAGCTCGCGACGCAGCGCCGCCCGCTGCGCCGGCGTCGGGCGCTGCGCGCCGTAGCCGTAGCGCGCGGCAACCAGCGCACGCACATAGCCCTCCGCCGCGCTCGGGCGATAGCGGGCGGCGAGCGCGTCGAGCGTCGTCTGCGGCGCGGGCGGCCGTCCGCTGCGCCGCAGCGCCCGCTGCAGCTCGGCAAGTCCTTCGGCGGCGAGATCGCCGGCGATCGCGAGCGAGCGCCGGCGCCGTGCGCAGATCGCCAGCAGCACGGCGGCCGCGATCAGCAGACCGGCGAGCGCCAGCCCAGCCACCAGCGGCGAGCGGCCGCGCTCGCCGGACTGCTGCGACGCTCCCGACGGCAGGCCGGGAGCGGACTCCTGCGGCGCTTGTCCACGGGAGTCCGGCAGGGCGATCTCGGCGTCGCCTGACGCGACCGCCGCGTCGCGGAGCTGCGAGCTCGCCGGCGAGTCCGCCGGCGTCGGGTCGCGGGTCACCCAGCCGATGCGCGGAAAGAGGACCTCGACCCACGAGTGGGCATCGAGATCGGTGACCACGTACTCACCGCGCTTGCGGTCCAGCGTGCCGGGCGCAAAGCCCGCCGCGACGCGCGCGGGCACGCCGCCGAGGCGCAGCAGCAGCGCCATCGCGCCGGAGAACTGCTGGCAGTAGCCGCTGCGGTCGCGAAAGAGGAAGTCCATCAGCGCCAGCTCGCTGCGCGGCGGGGTCTCCGAGTAGGAGAAGCCGCGGCTCAGGTGGCGCTCAACCGCGAGCACGAAGTCGTACGGCGTCGCCGAGCGCGCGCGCAGCCGCTGGGCGAGCTCGTAGGCGCGTGCGTACGGCGACGCCATCAGCGCATCGACGATCGCCGGCGGCGTGGGGCCCTGATCCCACGCCGGCAGCACGACGAAGGGGCCTTGTGCGGCTCGGCCCGCGATCCCGGGCGCGAGCCCGACCGCGGTCAGCTCCTCGCCGGCGAGAAGCGGCCCTACCGGGGCCGCTCGCAGCTCGCGCGGGGACGGCCGCGGCGCGTACACCCTCGCGCGATAGGCATTGCCGCGGCGCAGCGGCTTGTTGGCCGTCGAGTACAGGCCCGGCCGCGTCTGGACCGCGCTGCGCGGGGTGTCGAAGATCGACAGCGTCGTCCCCGCCGCAACGAACTGCGACGAGCGCAGCGCGCGGACGGTGACCCGCAGAATCTGGCGCCAGCGCCGGTTTGCGCCGACGGCAGCGCCGTCGAAGTAGGCGCCGCGCCCGTCGGCTCCCTGCACCCAGCGCGTGCCGTCGAACCTCGCGAGGTCGGTCGCCTTCCAGTAGGCGCGCTCGCGCGCACGGATGCGAAGCACCTCGCGCCCGACGCGGGGCCAGTTCAGCGGACCGTAGTCGTGGTTCCAGTCATAGCGCGCGCCCTGCGCGGAGCTCAGCGACTGGGCGAGCTGCTCGTAGTCCAGCAACGGCGTGTCGCCGTCCAGCCGCGGGCCGGCGACGAGACCGGCGAAGACGGCCACCGCGACGACGCCCGCGGCGACCGGCGCCGTGCGCCGCTCGACACGCTCGAGCCAGAGGTACGCGGCGACCAGCACGGCGAAGGCGGCGCCGCCGAGAAACGGGTGCTCGCCCTCGCGCTGCATGGCGGGCAGCAGGTACAGCGCGCCGAGCACGAGCGCGGCCGCGTGCGGGTATCCGAGCCTGCCGTCTCGGCGCGGGGCGAAGGACAGCAGCGTCGCGAGGCCGACGAGCATGCCGCAGCCCAGCACGATCACGATCCGCGTCCATTCCTCGACGCCGCCGTAGGGGACGCGCACGTTGGGCACGGCGCTCAGACCCTGCCCGATCCCGGCCGCGAGATCGTCCCACTCGCGCGGGCCCGCGAGGTCCGCGGGCACGCCGGACGCGGCGAGCGTCACGAGCAGCGTGACGAGCGCGACGAGCGCCCCGGCCGCGAGGCGTGCCGGCGCGCGCAGGCCCCGCCGCGCGACGGCGATCAGCACCAACGCCCCGGCGAAGGCGACGAGCAGCGCGGCGACCATCGCGCCCGTCGCCGCGGGCTGCACCATCTGCACCCAGCTGTGAGCGCCGAAGCCCGCCAGCGCGAGCAGCGCCGGCAGCCGCGCGGCGGCGACGGGGATGCGCCCGGCATGCTGGCGCGAGGATCGCCGCGCGCGGTCGCCGGCGGCCGTCCAGCCCGTTGCGCTCATGCGTTCGCCGCGGCCGCTGCGGCGCGGGCGTCGCGTGCGCGCCGCCGCCCGCCGAGCACGTAGGCGCTGCAGCCCGCGACGGCGAACGCCGCCGATCGCTCGGCGATCGGGCCGGGCACGACGAGCACGCGCGTGGCACCGTGCCTCGAGCCCAGCGCCGGCGGCAGGCGCAGCCGCATCCGCGCGCTGACGAACACGACCGGGCCGCGCCACTGCGCGACGCCGGTGAGCGAGGGAACGCCGGCCGGCGCCACCAGCGCCAAGTTCGCGTGGACCTGCGGCCAGCGCGCAAGCCTGCCGTCGAGCAGCGTCGGGCGGCGGTCGCCCGGCAGCAGCACGCCACAGCCGCCCGCGAGCGCGAGCGCGTACGCGATCGATGCGGCCGCGCGCACGGCGGCGTCGAGGTGCTCCTCGCCGGCCGCGCCGCGCGGGTCGAGCACGACGAGCGGCTGGCGCTCGCCGTCATCGGACAGGTAGCGCTCCTGCGGGTCGGCGCCGCGGGCGATCGCCGGCCAGAAGATGCGCGAGGCCGGCGTCCCGTCGCGCATCGGACGGATGCCGTCCAGCTCGACCTCGGCGCCGGCGAGCGGGCGCCCGCTGCGAGCCGCGCGCGCCGCGTCGCCGCCGGCGGCGGTGCTCGTCAGCGCCTCGATCCGCGGCAGCACGAGGATCTCGTCGTCGCGGGCCGATGCCCGCGCGCTCACCGTGCGCGTCGCGAGGCCGAGCGGGTCGGCGACGATCACGCTCGGCAGACCCAGCGACCGGCGACCGCGGCGCGCGAAGCGGGCGTCGATGCGCACGCGCCCCCCGCGCGCGCCGGCGGGCAGCACGGCCCCTTCGGCGATCAGCGGGTCGCTCACGCTTGCCGTCGGCAGCGCCCACTGGCCGGCGCGGACCTCGAGCACGACGCTGACCGGCTCGTCCTCGACGACGCGCTGTGCGCCGAGCGAACGGACGATCGTCACGCCGCGCGCCGCCAGCACGACCCATGCGACGCTGCCCGCGGCCAGCGTGGCGAAGGCGAGCCCGGGGACCCACAGCGGCTCGGCGTCGAACAGCGCTGCCGCCGCGAGGAACAGCAGCCCGAGCAGCCCGGTGGCGAGCGCCGGTCGCACTACATGGCCGGCGTGGCCGCGACGGCGTCGGCGACGACCCGCTCGCCGGTCACGTCGTAGGCCTCGGGTGCGAGCACGATGCGATGCGCGAGGACGGGCGCCACCATCCGCTGCACGTCGTCGGGCAGCGCGTGGTCGCGGCCGGACAGCAGGGCGTGGGCCTTCGCCGCGCGCAGCAGCAGCAGCCCCGCGCGCGGGCTTGCGCCGAGCTCGACGCGCGGGTCGTCGCGCGTGCACTGCAGCAGCGCGACGACGTAGTAGCGCAGCGCCTCCGACGCGCGCACGCAGCTCGCCGCGTTCTGGGCGCCGAGCAGCTCGGCGGCGTCGGCGACGGCCTCCAGCGAGGCGACTCGGTCGCCCGCCTCGTGCGTCGCCAGCATCCCGGCCTCACCGGCGGCGTCGGGGTAGCCGAGCGACAGTCGCACCATGAAGCGGTCGAGCTGGGCCTCCGGCAGCGGGTAGGTGCCCTCGTACTCGATCGGGTTCTGCGTCGCGAGCACGAGAAACGGGCGCGCGAGCTCGTGCGTGTGGATGTCGACAGTGACGCGGCGCTCCTGCATGCACTCCAGCAGTCCCGACTGCGTCTTCGGCGAGGCGCGGTTGATCTCGTCGACGAGCACGACGTTCGCGAAGATCGGCCCCGGGCGAAACTCGAAGCGGCTCTCGCGCTGGTTGAAGATGTTCGTGCCGACGACGTCCGCGGGCAGCAGGTCCGCGGTGCACTGGATGCGCGCGAACTCGAGCTCGAGCGAGCGCGCCAGCGCGCGGGCGAGCGTCGTCTTGCCGACCCCCGGCAGATCCTCGATCAGGACGTGCCCGCCGGCGAGCACCGCGACGATGAGCTGCTCGATGACGCTGTCGCGGACCTCGGCGGCCTGGCTGACGTTCGTCGCGACGCGCCGTGCCAGCGCGACGGCGGACTGGACCTCGGCAGCCGTGACACGGCGCTCGGCCCGGGCCTCCATCAGCGCTCCGCCGTGGTGGTCACGGGGAAGGACACTACGTGCTGCACTAGGCCGCCGGGCCGGTCGTCTCCGGTTCGACGAGCATGCGCAGCACGATGACAGCGTCGAGCACCGCCCGCGCCACCTCGGCCTTCGATGCGCGGGCGACGTGCGTCTCGCCCGCCGCGGTCAGGATCGTGACCTCGTTGTCGGCCGACTCGAAGCCGATGTCGGTGCGGGCGATGTCGTTGACCACGACGGCGTCGACGCGCTTGCGCGCGAGCTTGGCGCGGCCGTGCTCGATCGCGCCCTCGCCGTGCTCGGCGGCGAAGCCGACGAGCGTCTGGTCGGGGCGGCGCGTGCTCGCGAGCCCGGCGAGGATGTCGGGCGTGCGCTCGAGCTCGACGCGCAGGCGCTCGTCGGCTTCCTTCTTGAGCTTGCCCGCGAAGCTTCGCGCGGGACGGAAGTCCGCGACCGCGGCCGCCATCAGCAGCACGTCGGATCGCTCGAACGCCGACGCGCACGCCTCCTGCAGCTGTGCCGCCGTCTCGACGTCGACGTAGCTCACGCGCGGGTCGCGCGGCAGGCCGACGTTCGCGGCGACGACCGTCACGTCGGCGCCGAGCGCGGCCGCCTGCTCGGCGAGCGCGAAGCCCATCCGCCCCGACGAGCGGTTGCCGACGAAGCGCACGGCGTCGATCGGCTCGCGCGTGCCGCCGGCCGTGACGAGCACGCGCAGGCCGACGAGATGCGGCTGGGATGGCGGTGCGCCCGCCGCGCCGGCCATCAGCGCCTCGGCCACCACCAGCAGGTCGGCGGGCTCGGGCAGGCGCCCGGGCCCCGCCTCGCCGTGCGATGCCAGGCGCCCGGCGCCGGGCTCGATCACGGTCACCCCGCGCGTGCGCAGCGTCGCGATGTTCGCGCGTGTCGCGGCGTGCTCCCACATGTTGACGTTCATCGCCGGCGCGACGAGCAGCGGGCAGGTCGCGGCCAGCGCCGCGTTGCACAGCAGGTTGTCGGCGAGCCCGGCGGCGAGCTTGGCGATCGTGTTCGCCGAGGCCGGCGCGATCACGTAGACGTCGGCGTTGCGCACGAGCTCGAGGTGGCCGATCGGGTCGTGATCGGGCAGCGCCTGGCCGGGAAACGCCCCGCGCAGCGGGTCGCGCTCCGCCTCGTCGCAGAGCGCCGGAGCCCCCGTCAGCGCCGCAAAGGACGCGGCCCCGACGAAGCGCGTGCTCGACGGCGTCTGGATCGTGCGCACCGCATGCCCGGCCGCGGTCGCGAGGCGGACGAGCTCGAGCGCCTTGTAGGCGGCGATCCCACCGGTGACGCCGAGCAGGATCCGGGCCATGGCGCTGGGCGGGGCGAGCTGCCTAGCGGTACTGGTACTTGATCTTGCCGGCGGCGACTTCCTCGAGCGCGATCGTGAGGTAGTTCTTGGAGCCCGTGTCGACCATCGGCGGCGGGAACTCGTCGAACGTGCCCTCGCCGAGGTTGTGGTAATAGGAATTGATCTGGCGCGCGCGCTTGGCCGCGACGAGAACGGAGGCGTAGTTTGAGTCGACGTTCTCGAGGAGACGGTCGATGCGGGGAGAGATCATGCCCTGAGGGTAGCGGTCGCGTCAGAAGAGGTCAGGTGCGGCCTGGAGCATCAGCGCGCAGCCCAGGCCGACGATCACGACGGCCGAGGCGGCCGGCAGCCCGGTGAGAAGCCGCGGCGGGAACCGCAGGCGCGTCGTCGCGCGACCGGCGTGCACGACGAGCAGCCCGAGGGCCGTCAGCGTGGCGGCGAGGCCGATGCTGAAGGCGAGGATCAGCGCCAGGCCGAGCGCGACCTGGTGCTGGGCGACCGCGCCGAGCAGCACGACGAGCGCGGACGGGCACGGGATGAGCCCCGCCGACGCGCCCATGCCGATCAGGCCCTTCGTCGTGATCCGATCGGCAACGGCATGGCTGTGACCGTGCGCAGCGGTCGAGTGCGCATGGTCGCCCTCGTGGTGGTGCCCATGCTCGTGGTCGTGCCCATGCTCGTGATGGTGCACGTGCCGCGCGCGGTGGTGGCGCACGCGCGAGCGCAGCACCGCGAGCCCGATGCCGACCACCAGCAGGCCGGACACGAGCGTCAGCCACGGAAACAGGTCCTCCGGCAGGACGTACTGCGCGAGCAGCAGGGTGACGAGCCCGAGGGCGAACACGCCGATCGTGTGCGTGACGGTGACGACCCCGCCGAGCACGAACGCGTGCCGGCTCGTTCCCCTGGACCCCACGAGGTACGCCGCGACCATCGCCTTGCCGTGCCCGGGCGACAGCGCGTGCAGCGCGCCCCAGCCGAGCGCCGCGAGCAGCAGCAGGAGGAGCGCCGTCTTGCCTGCCGCCGCATCCTCGAAGACGCCGGCGAACCCGTCGCCCGCCCCGCTGCGCGTCGTGACCGTGTCGCCGCCGGCGAAGCTCGGTGCGGCGAGCGTCGCGTCGCCGGGGCGCACCCGCAGCGTCGCGCTGCGCTGGCGCAGCGGACGCTGCACCGCCGCAGCCGGATAGGAGCGCAGCCCGCGCGTGGGGTCCTCGGAGGACACGCTCGAGCGCACGGCCGTGCCCCGGCCCGGCCGGGCGACGAGCGCCGTGTAGCCGAGTCGGTCGGCATAGGTGTCGTCGCGCACCCGCACGACGCGAGCTCCGCTCGCCGCAGCGCGCAGTGGAAGCTCGATGCGGGTGGTGCTCAGGCCCCCCTGGCCGGCGGGCGAGGACAGCAGCGCCGTGCCTGCGCTGCGCAGCGCGACGCGCCGGCCGTCGACGGTGACGACGAGCCGCCGGCCGACCTCTGCGCGTGCGCGCTGCAGAACCTGCGCGCGCGACTGCCGGCGGGCCTGGAACGTCGGGATCTCGGCGACGTCGAGGATGTAGCGCAGTTGCACGCCGTCGTCGGTGACGGCGACCTGCGTGAGGTGGTTGAGGGTGAAGTTGCCCAGCGGATGAGCGTTCGCATCCGCGGCCGGCAGCGCGGCAGCCGTCGCGGCGAGCACCAGCAGCAGCGGGACGAGGCGTCTCACGTGATTGCTCGCAGCGCCCGGCGCGCGCGGGGCGCCCATAGCGCGGAGAAGCGCGGATCGGCCCGCAGCGCAAGGCGCAGGTAGCGGCGCGCCTCGCGGTCGCTTCCCGCCGCGCGCGCGCTCAAGCCGGCTCGCGTGAGGATCAGCGGATCGCGCGAGCCCAGCTGCGTCGCTCGCCGCGCCCAGGCGAGCCCGTCGCGCGGGCGCCCGGACCGCGTCAGGGCCCAGCCGACGGCATCGGCCGAGCGCACGCTCGGCGCGGCCCGCCACGCGCGCCGCGCCAGATCGACCGCGCGACCGCGGTCGCCGTGGTCGGACTCGAACAGCGCGATCTCGACGTCGCTGTTGACGCCGTTGGCGGCCAGCAGCCGGCGCTGGGCGTCGACGAGCGCATAGGTCTCACGAGCGTCGGCCGTGCGCCCGGCGGCCTGCTGGGTCTCACCCAGCGCGATCACGTACTCCGGCAGCGGCCGGCGGCGCACGATCTCCTCGTAGCCGCGGATCGCACGCCGCAGGCGCCCGCCGGCGGCGTCCAGCCGCGCCAGGCCGACCCGCGCCGGCACATAGCCCGCGACGCCCGCCAGGGCGGTCATGTACGCGCGCCGGGCCTCCCGCTTTCGCCCCCTGACGGCCTCGAGGTCGCCGAGCAGGGTCTGGACGTGGGCGGTGTTCTCGGGCACGCCGCTCCCGGCGGAGACGGCGAGGCTCATCGCCTCCGTCGCGCCGGCCAGGTCGCCGTGCAGCTCGCGAAAGTAGGAGACCCGGGCGTAGGAGGCGAGGCTTGGCCGCAGGTCGATCATCCGCTGCAGCGAGCGCCCCGCCTGCTCGTAGCGGCCGAGCTCGAGCTGCGCGTCGACGAGCACCGAGTACGGGCGCGCGAGCTCGGGTCCCAGCCGTCTTGCACGCAGCGCGTGGCGCAGGGCGCCCCGGAAGTCGTGGCGCGCGAGCGACAGCGTCGCCAGGCCGATGGTCGCGTCGACCGAGCGCGGGTCACCGCGCAGGGCCTGGCCGAACGCCGCCTGCGCGCGCGCGTAGTGCGCCGGATCGGCGGTCTCACGAGCGCGCTGCAGCTCGTCGTTGCCGCGCTGAGTGAGGGCCGCGGCGCTCACCCCGGCGCCCCGGGTGGGTTGCGCCGTGCCGTTGAGCGCCTCAAAGACGCCCAGCGACACGACGAAGGCCGCGACGGACAGCGCGAGGGCACGCCGCCTGGACAGGCGCCGGTTCACGACGATCAGGGCAGCAGCTGGGGCCCGACCGGCAACCGCACGGGCGGCAGCAGCGGGGCGATCGGCACCTGCGGGGTGTTGCCGGGAGGGGTCGGGAGGTGCGGCGGCTCAAACCGGCGCCCGACAGCCTGGTTGAACCCGGAGGTCGGCGGTGCCTGGTAGGGGAACGCAGCGAGGAACGGCTTGTCGTTCTGGTCGACGCCGTCGCCGGCCGAGATCTTGTTGTTCTTCAGAAAGCCCCCGACCAGCTGGACGTAGATGTCGGTGGCGTCGTCCTCCAGGCGCCGGCCGTTGGGGAATCCGGCACGGTCGCCGCCGATCACGCCGAAGCGGTTGGGCGTGCGCGTCGGCGGAATGCCCATGTTGAGCTTCAGCGTGTCGGTCGGGACCGGGTTGTCCTTGTCGATCTGGTTGAGGCCCGGCATCCCCGTCAGGAACGCCTGCACGAGATCGGTGCGATCCGTGGTCGGCACGCCGAGGTCGAGCGGTATCGGGACAGGCAGGATCTCGCTGGTCTGCGAGTTGATCTGGCGCGCGAACTCGGGTGTCAGCAGGAACTTCTTGATGCGCGCGTCATCGGTATTGGGGCGCGTCTTGTTGTAGGCGTCCTTGCTGCCGGCCGGGACGAACAGCTCGTTGACCAGCGGGTTGGCCAGGCGTGAGACCTGCACCCAGCTGCCGCGCGATCCCTTGTTGGTGTCGAAGCGGGCGTTGGTGACCTGCAGCTTGCGCCGGTCGGTCGATGCCCACACGCCGACGGTGGCGTTGGGGGCGTCGGGTCCCGCCACGGGCTTCTGGTCGCGGGTGACGTCGGACTCGGGCACCTGCATCGTGATCGTCTGGATCGAGGTGTCGGCCTGCGTGTCGGTGCCGCCGCCGGTGCTGCCCGTGGCCAGGCGGATGTTGATGTTGTCGAACGCCGTGCCGAGGTCGATGAAGAACGCGTCGTCGCGCTGACCGGCGAAGTACTTCGACCCGCCGATCACCTTGATCGCCTCGCTTGCGACCTTGGCGTAGTTCGGAAACGACTTCGGCCCGCTGTTGCTGGGGGCGACAGGCACGTCGGTGGCGATCGTGCGCTCGCCGGTCATCTTGCCGTTCTTGAGGTCCTCGCGAATGATCGAGTAGCGCTGGGGCTGGAAGAAGCGCGAGTCCTCGAAGGACCGCACCCCCACCTCGGAGTGGCGGTAGGAGGTCTCGCTGACCTTGGTCTTGAACACGAAGCGATAGCGGATGTCGGCCTTGCCCTCGCCCGTGTTGTCGATGTTGATGTAGTAGCGCGCACGGTCGTCGAAGCGAAAGAAGTTCGGCCCGTTGGCCGGGTTGCCGCCCGGCGCCCAGTTGGCGACGACCGTCAGAGCGGCCTGGGCATCGTCGGCCGTGAAGGCATACGTGTCGGTGTTGTCGGCAGCGGGGTCGAGCATGATGTTCGGCGCCTCGCGGTGGCTGGAGCCGGAGCCGATCGACACCGCGATCAGCGCCGCGAGGACGGCGGCGCCGAGGGCGCCCGCCAGAAGCAGCTTCATGAGATCTCCTCTGCAGTCATAGATGCCGGGTACTGCGGCGCGCAGGCCACAGCAGATGCCTCGGAAGCCGAGATTGGCACGCAGGGAAAGTGATCTGCCCGGGTTGCACGGGCGCACGTCGTGCAGATGCACTCCCAGCTCAAGCGCCTGGGCGGGCTCGCTGCGATCGCCGTCGTGGCCGTCGTCATCGCCCTCGCCCTGCGCGGCGACGATCCTCCGGTCGCGGCGCCTTCAGGCCCCCTGACGCCCGCAAAGGTGCGAGCGCCGATCTCCGTCGGCGCCAACCCGGTCGCGGTGGCGGTCGGCGCCGGCGCGGTCTGGGTCGTCGATGCGTCGCGCCAGACGCTCACCAAGGTCGACCCGCGCACGCGGGCCGTCGTCGGCAGGCCGCGGCGGGTGGCGGGCGGACCGTTCGCCGTCGCCGTCGGCGCCGGCGCCGTGTGGGTCGCCGCCGGTGACGGCGCGATCCGCGCCTACGACCCCGTCAGCATGCTGCCGGCCGGGCCGACCGCGAAGGTCCCGGGCGCCAACGGGCTGGCGGTGGATGGCGGTGGCGTGTGGGTCTCCAGCCGCCGCGCCGGGACCGTCACCCGCATCGACCCGCGCACGCGCCGCAGCGATGCGCCGATCCGCGTCGGCCGCGGCCCCGCCGACATCGCCATCGGGCTCGGCGCCGTGTGGGTCGCCAACGGCGACGGGGGCAGCGTCAGCCGCATCGACCCCCGCAGCGGCCGCGCCGCTGCGCCGATCGCCGTCGGCGCCAGGCAGGTGCTGGCCGTCGCCGTCGGCGAAGGAGGCGTCTGGGTCGCCCGCGCGGGCGGCCCGGACGCCGCGCGGACCCAGCTCGTGCGCATCGACGCCGCAACGCGCAGGGTCGCCGGCGCCCCGATCGGCGTTCCCGGCGCGGTGCCGCTGGACATCGTCGCGGGAGACGGCGTCTGGGTCACGAACAGCGGCGGCGCGCTGCCCGCCGAGACCGGCGGCCGTGGCGGCGTGACTCGCGTCGATGCCGCTGCGCGAAGGATCGCGGGACCGCCGCTGCGAACTGGAGACCGGCCGTCGGCGATCGCACTCGGAGAGGGCGGCGTGTGGGTCGCCAACGAGGACGCGGGCACGATCACGCCGATCGCCGTCGCCGGCATCCGCTGAGCGCCACCCGCTCGCGCGGGGCTACTGCGCGGCCGTCGCGCCGTCGACGATCGACACGAGCTCGTCGACGGCGTCCTCGAGCCGGTCGTTGACGACGATGTGGGCGAACTCGCCCTGTGCCGCGATCTCGCGCTCGGCCGTGCGCAGCCGCGCCTCGACCTGATCGGGCTCGTCGGCGCCACGGCCCACGAGGCGCGCGCGCAGCGCATCGAGCGTCGGCGGCGCGATGAACACCTGCACCGCCTCGGGCATCGTCTCGCGCACCTGGCGCGCGCCCTGCACCTCGATCTCCAGCAGCACGGGCCTGCCCGACGCCATCCGGGTCTCGAGCTCGGCGCGCAGCGTGCCGTAGCGCGCGCCAGCGTAGTGGGCGTGCTCGACGAAGTCGCCTGCGAGGACGTGGCGCTCGAACTGCGCCTCGGACATGAAGCGGTAGTCGACGCCCTGGGTCTCGCCCGGGCGCGGCATCCGCGTGGTGGCCGAGATCGACAGCTGCAGCTGCGGCATGCGCTCGCGCAGCGAGCGGATCAGCGTGCCCTTGCCGACACCCGAAGGGCCGGTGATGACGACGGCACGCGCCACTAGCGTCGTGCCACTAGCGGCGCAGCTGCGAGACGAGCTCGTCGCGCTGACGCTGCGACAGGCCGCCGATCGTCTTGCTCGGCGAGATGCGGCACTGGGTGAGGACCTTGTTGACCTTCACGCGCCCGTACTTCGGCACGGCGAGCAGCATGTCGAAGACCTTTGCGGTCGCGACGAAGTCCGGCGGGTCCATCAGCAGCGTGTGGATCGACTTGCGGCCCGCCTTGAGGTCGCGCTTGAGCTGGGCGCGCTCGGTACGCACGACGTTGGCACGCTGGAGTGCGTCCAGACGCTGCGTGAGCGAGCGCTCGGGGGCCGTGGCGGTGTGGGCGGGCGGGGTCATCGGACCGGCGCGATACTACATCTTCACTTCGTGGCCGCAACCTCAATCAACGCAGATCGGCCGAATTCACATCGACCTCGACCTGAGCTTGAGAGGCGTTCACGTTGGTCGAGTGTGTTCCCGCAATTTGCAGGGATTTCAGTTCTTCTGCGATGCGACCTCCGGCGGCGGGATCGCGAAAGCTCTCGGTGCCGACGGCCACGAGGGTTGCGCCGGCGGCCATCAGATCCAGCGCGTGTTCACCACGTGTCACACCGCCCATTCCCACGATCGGGATGCGTACCCCCCGGGCGACCGCGGCAACCTGCGCCAGCGCGATCGTACGGATCGCGGGACCCGACAGTCCACCCGTTCCGCCGCCCAGCCACGGGCGCGCGCCCCCGCCCGGGGCCAACGCGGTCGCACGCAGCGTGTTGATCAGCGAGACGGCGTCGGCGCCCTCCGCCTCCGCGGCGAGCGCGACCGCCGCGACGTCGGCGGTGTTCGGCGTGAGCTTGACGATCAGGGGCTTGCGCGTGAGCGGGCGCACGGCGCGCACGAGCGTCCCGAGCGAGCGCGGGTCGGCGCCGACGTCCAAGCCGGTCCGCACGTTCGGACAGGAGACGTTGAGCTCGATCGCGGCGACCTCCTCGCGCTCGTCGAGCGCCTCGACGAGCCGTGCGACCTCGCTCGCGGTCGAGCCCATGACGTTCGTGATCAGCGGCACCGGCAGGGCGGCGAGCTGCGGGAGGTCGTGCTCGAGGTAGCCGTGCAGGCCGCGGTTGGGCAGCCCGATCGAGTTGATCAGCCCGGCCTGCGCCTCCCACAGCCGCGGCGGCGGGTTGCCCTCGCGCGGACGCAGGGTGATCGTCTTGGAGACGAACGCACTGAACGGAAACGCCTGCAGCAGCGCGTCGCCGAAGACGCGCCTCGCCGCGATCACGTCGAACGTCCCCGAGCCGTTGATGATCGGGTGCGCGAGCGTTATGGCGCAGAAGTCGATCAATGCGAGGGCACCGCCTCGAGGCGGCCGGCGTCGAGCACCGGCCCGTCGACGCAGACGCGCACATAGCCACCGTCCGAGACCGCGACGACGCAGCCGAAGCAGGCGCCGAAGCCGCACGCCATGCCGGCTTCGAGCGCAAGCTGTGCCGGCACGCCGCGAGCAGCGCACAGCGCGCGCACCGCCTCGAGCATGGCGGGCGGACCGCACGCGTAGACGACCGCGTGGGCGTCGCGCTGCAACTCGGACTCGAGCAGCGTCGTGACGAGGCCGCGCCGGCCGACCGAGCCGTCGTCGGTCGCGATCTCGGCGCTCGCGCCCGCTCCCATCAGACGAGCACCCTCGGCATGGTGCGCGTCGCGAAAGCCCAGCAGCGCCGCTGAGACGACGCCACGGGCATTCAGGGCGCTCGCCCAGGCGGCCAGCGGCGGGATGCCGACGCCGCCGCCCGCGAGGATCGCCCGCCGCCCGTCCTGCGGTGCCTCGAAGCCGTTGCCCAGCGGGCCCGTGAGCCACAGCTCGTCGCCGGCGCGCAGCTCGCCAAGGCGCCGCGTGCCCGGTCCGACGTCCTCGAACATGAAGCTCAGCTGCCCCTCGGCGGCGCCCAGGAAGGAGAGCGCGCGCGGCACGTAGGGTCGCTCGTCGGCCCCGGCTCCCCAGCGCTGCACCGTCGCGAGCATGTAGAACTGCCCCGGCCACGGCGCCGGACCGTCGAGGTCGGCGGCGTGCAGGACGCGATAGGCGCCGACGTCATCCGAGCCGGTCACCGCGACGCGGCGCCGTCCGAACGGCGCCTGGACCCTCACAGCACCCTCGAGCGCTCGCGATGGATCTCCTGCAGCGAGAGCACGGTCGGCTCGCCGTGGCGCGCCGCGGCGATCGCGCGGGCCGCCGCATGTCCGCCGGACAGCGTCGTGATGCAGGGGATCCCGCGGGCGACCGCGGCGCGCCGGATCTCCCACCCGTCGGCGCGCGCGCCCGAGCCCGTGGGGGTGTTGACGATGAGGTCGATGTCGCCGCTCTCGATGCAGTCCACGACGTTCGGCAGCGGGCTCGGGGCGCTGGCGCCCTCGCCGCCGATCTTCTCGAGCACCGCATCGACGCGCACCCCCATGCCGCGGATCGCGCGCGCGGTGCCGGCCGTCGCCACGATGCGAAAGCCGAGGTCGCCGAGCAGCGCGGCGATCCCCGAGGCGCCGGCCTTGTCGCCGTCGGTGACCGTGATGAAGACCGTCCCCGAGTCAGGCAGCGTCGCTCCGGCCGCGGCCTGCGCCTTCGCGAACGCCGTCGGAAAGTCGCGCGCGATCCCCATGACCTCGCCCGTCGAGCGCATCTCGGGCCCCAGCAGCGCGTCCGAGCCGGCGAAGCGGTCGAACGGCAGCACCGCCTCCTTGACGCAGACGTGTTCGGTCGGCATCGCCTCCGGCGGCAGCCCGAGATCCTCGATCCGCTCGCCGAGCATGATCCGGCAGGCCATCTTCGCCAGCGGCACGCCGATCGCCTTGGAGACGAACGGGACCGTTCGCGAGGCGCGCGGGTTGGCCTCGATGATGTAGAGCTCGCCGTCGTGGACGGCGTACTGGATGTTGATGAGCCCGAGCGTCCCGAGCGCTAGCGCGATACCGCGCGTCGTCGCGCGGATCTCCTCGAGCATCTCCGGGCCGAGCGAGTGCGGCGGCAGCACGCAGGCGCTGTCGCCGGAGTGGATGCCGGCCTCCTCGACGTGCTGCATGACGCCGCCGATCCAGACGCCGGCGCCGTCGCACAGCGCGTCGACGTCGAGCTCGATCGCGTTCTCCAGGAAGCGATCGAGGAAGATCTCGCGCGCGGCGGTCGCCGCTCCCGGCGGCGCGGTGCGCCGCAGGTAGTCGGCGAGCCCGGCCTCGTCGTAGACGATCTCCATCGCGCGGCCGCCAAGCACGTAGCTTGGGCGCACGAGCAGCGGGAAGCCGACGCGCGCGCTGGCGGCGAGCGCGTCGTCGACGCCGTGGGCGGTCGCGTACGGCGGCGCCTGGTAGCCCAGGCGGTCCAGCAGATCGCCGAAGCGCCCGCGATCCTCGGCGAGGTCGATCGCGTCGACGCTCGTGCCGAGGATCGGCACGCCCCGATCCTGCAGCCCGGCGGCGAGCTTCAGCGGCGTCTGCCCGCCGAACTGGACGATCACGCCCTCCGGCTGCTCGATCTCGACGACGCCGAGCACGTCCTCGAGCGTCAGCGGCTCGAAGTACAGGCGGTCGGAGGTGTCGTAGTCCGTCGAGACCGTCTCCGGGTTGCAGTTGATCATCACCGCGTCGCGGCCCGATGCGCGGACGGTCATCGCGGCGTGCACGCAGCAGTAGTCGAACTCGATCCCCTGGCCGATGCGGTTGGGGCCGGCGCCGAGGATCACGACGCTCGGCCGGTCGCCGCGCCGGACCTCGTGCCGCGGTTGCGGCCCGCGCTCCCAGCCGGAGTAGAAGTACGGCGTCTCGGCGGCGAACTCGGCGGCGCAGGTGTCCACGGCCCGGTAGCTGCGCGTGCCGGCGAACGGTGCCTCGGGATCGAGCGCGAGCGCCTGCAGCTCGCGCAGGAACCACAGGTCGATGTGCGTGAGCTCGTGGACCTGCACTGGCTCGGCGCCGGCGCGAAACGCCGCCTGCAGGATGTCGAAGCGCTCGCTGCTGGGTCGCTCGAGGCGGGCGAGCAGCTCCTCGAGCGTGCCCTCGACATCGACCTCCTGGTCGAGCTCGCGGCTGCGCATTGCCTTGGCGAAGGCCTGCTGGAACGTGCGGCCGATCGCCATCGCCTCGCCGACGGACTTCATGTGCGTGCTCAGGCGCTGATCCGACCCCGCGAACTTCTCGAAGGCGAAGCGCGGCCACTTCACGACGACGTAGTCGATCGCCGGCTCGAAGGACGCCGGCGTCAGGCGCGTGATGTCGTTGTCGATCTCCTCCAGCGCGTAGCCGACCGCGAGGCGCGCGGCGATCTTCGCGATCGGAAAGCCCGTCGCCTTGGAGGCCAGGGCGCTCGAGCGCGAGACGCGCGGGTTCATCTCGATGACCATGATCTCCTCGGTCTCGGGATTGACCGCGAACTGCACGTTCGAGCCGCCGGTCTCGACGCCGACCGCGCGGATGACCGCGAACGCCTGGTCGCGCAGGCGCTGGTAGAGGCGGTCGGGCAGCGTCTGCTGCGGCGCGACCGTGACGCTGTCGCCGGTGTGCACGCCCATCGGGTCGATGTTCTCGATCGAGCAGACGATCACGCAGTTGTCGTTGTG
>Ga0208736_1000235_pt1 | contig 16848 bp, 14 predicted proteins | sample AntDryMetagUQ255_FD_188090 | JGI IMG/M metagenome (GOLD analysis project Ga0208736, IMG submission 188090) | Polar desert microbial communities from Antarctic Dry Valleys - UQ255 (SPAdes) | ecosystem: Environmental > Terrestrial > Soil > Desert | place: Antarctic Dry Valleys | collected 2008-12-31 | reverse complement strand
CAAATTCAGAATTATCAACCAAACGCTCAATCACTTCCACCATATCGTATGGCTTTGTGCTTTCGGTAGATACAATTGTATATAGATCGTCTGCCTCTTTTTTTGGCTTATGGGGTTTGGCTCTGTCCAAACCGGCATCTCCTTTTTTTCCTAATTTATCAATGATCCTTTTTACCTGGTCTAAACATTTTTCTTCTGTTTTAAATTTATAATCTGCAATGCCTGAAATTTCGGTATGGGTAATGGCACCACCAAGAGTTTGTGTATCAATATCCTCTCCCACCGCAGCTTTTACAAGGTAGGGTCCTGCAAGATAAATTGAGCCTGCTTCTTCTACCATCAGGCATTCATCGCTCATAATAGGCAGATATGCGCCACCTGCCACGCAAGCTCCCATCACTGCTGATATTTGTGTAATGCCTGCTGCACTCATGCGGGCATTGTTGTAAAAGATGCGTCCGAAATGTTCTTTATCAGGAAAAATTTCATCCTGCATAGGTAAAAACACACCGGCGCTATCAACCAGGTAAATAACAGGCAGGTGATTTTGCATAGCAATTTCCTGCATACGCAAATTCTTTTTGCCGGTGACAGGGAACCATGCTCCTGCTTTTACGGTTTGATCATTGGCAACAATTATACACTGCCTCTTGCTGACATAACCAATGCCCGCCACGGTACCACCTGCAGGACAACCACCTTGCTCATCATACATTTCAAAACCGGCAAAGGCGCCAATTTCTATAAAAGAAGAATTTTTATCTATCAAATAATTAATTCTTTCCCGGGCAGTGAGTTTGTTTTTTTCTTTTTGTTTTGCTGCTGCTTTTTTACCACCTCCTTCATAAATTTTTTGGAGATGTCTTTCCGTTTCTTCCACCAATGTTTTTAAACTGTTGTTTGTACCTGTCGCCATAATTTAAAATGTTCTGAAAAAACAAAGATAATGGATGGAAGTGGAGGTGATGAAACTCACCCCGTCACGCTTGGCATGACTCCCCTCTCTGTCATGCAGAGAGGAAGAACGCAGCTTGCTGCATGTGGTTAGTCAAAAAAGTTGCAATATTTATAATTGTCACAACACTAGTTTGGTTAAAGAATTTATAAGATTGATTTGGGAGGGCAATCGTTAAGCTTCCATTTACGTAAATGGGTTAATTCTTGATGATTTAATTCTTGCATTTATTGAAAAACTGAAAAAAATGAAAATATTCTTTATGCGTACCAAATCATTTACCCTTAACCGTACTTTTTTTTCGGTTATCTTTTTTTTATTTACTTTCCTCTACTCAAGCCTTTCTGTTCAAGCTCAATATTTTGGGCGTAATAAAGTAAATTATAAGGAGTTTGACTTTAAGGTTTTACAAACTCCCAATTTTGATATTTATCATTATCTCAACAGCACTGCCGCACGTAACCGTATAGCGCAACAGACTGAACAATGGTACCGGATGCACCAGGCGATTTTTAAGGATACATTCACAGAAAAAAACCCGGTTCTTTTTTATAATAACCATGCTGATTTTCAGCAAACCCGTGCTATTGATGGCCAGATTGGCGTCGGTACAGGTGGCGTAACCGAAGCGCTGAAGAACAGGGTCATTATGCCCTTCATGGAATCTAATGCACAAACAGATCATGTACTGGGGCATGAATTGGTACATGCATTTCAATATCATTTAATACAGGATACACTTTCTTTAAATGCTATCGGTAACATACCTCTCTGGATGGTGGAAGGCCTGGCTGAATACATGTCAATTGGCCCGGCAGATGCTCACACAGCTATTTGGTTACGTAGTGCTGTAGCAACAAATAAACTTCCAACTTTAAAAGATCTGACTAACAAGCCAAATGAATTCTTTCCCTACCGTTGGGGGCAAGCTTTCTGGGCTTACACAACAGGTGTGTATGGTGATACGGTTATTCGCAAACTATTTATTGAAACCGCAAGAGTTGGTTATGAACAAGCTATTAAAAATGTTTTTAAAATAAATGCAAAAGCCTATTCTGAGAAATGGAAGGAAGCCATTCGCAATGCTTATACTCCTTACCAAAAAAATGCTTCATTAACACCGCCGGGTACACAATTGATCTATAAGAAAAATGCCGGTGAGTTAAACATTGTTCCATCTATTAGCCCAGATGGAACACGTGTTGCATTTTGGACAGAGAAAAATTTATTTAGTATTGATCTGTATGTAGCTGATGCAGAAACCGGTAATAATTTAGAAAGAATAACATCCAATTCTTTTGCTTCGCATATCGATGAATACAGTTCTTTTGAGTCATCTGTCGCCTGGTCTCCCGACAGCAGGCAGGTAGCTTTTGTAGCTTTTGCAAAAGGAAGCAATCGCCTGATCGTTGCGGCTGCTGATAAAGGAAAAATAAATAAAGAAATCGATATTCCCGGTGTGCCGGCCATTAGTAATCCTACATGGTCGCCTGACGGCAGAACAATCGTTGTAACCGGCTTAGTAAATGGGCAAAGTGATCTGTATGCTTACAACTTAGCGAATGGAACGGTAAAGCAATTAACAAATGATCGTTATTCCGATCTGCAACCATCTTATTCTGCAGATGGAAAATGGATTGCTTTTGCAACAGACAGAAGAAGCGTAAGTGAGCGATCTATACAACATAGTTTTTCTCACAATATTGCCCTGTTGAATATAGAAAACGGTGCAGTAACTAATTTAGATTTCTTCAATGGAGCTAATAATTTAAATCCCGTTTTTGGTACAAGGAATACGGTTATTTATTTTCTTTCTGATCGTGATGGTTTTAGAAATATGTACTCGCATGATATTTCAACCAAACAGACTTTACAATTAACCAATCTCTATACAGGTATAACGGGCATTACTATGTATTCGCCTGCCATCAGCGCTTCCAGGCAAACAGACCGTATTGTTTACAGCCACTATTCAGATGACAACTACATTATTTATTCAGCCAGTAGCGCTTCTTTTAATAAAACTGTGGCTAATGAAGATGATGTAAATATGCAGGCGTCAATCTTACCACCAACTGACAGGATAGGTGAAGATATTGTTAGACGTAATTTAGAAAATACACCTTATGGCTTAGTAGCAGAATCTTCATTAATAGAACTGCCTTATAAGCCAAAATTTAAATTAGATTATATTGGTAACACAGGAGTTGGCGTATCTACCGGTGGTGGAATGGGTACAGGCTTGGCAGGAGGTGTGAACGGAATTTTCAGTGATATTTTGGGTCACAACCAGTTATTTGGCGCTATATCGTTGAACGGGGAAATATATGACCTCGGAGGTCAATTTGCTTATCTTAATCAAAAGAAAAGAATTAATTGGGGTGTCGGGGTATCTCATATTCCTTATCTCACCGGCGGCCAAAGTTTAAGCATGGATACGTTGGTTAATAGTAAAGGAGATTCAATTGCGGCAGTAAATTCGTCAATCGATCTTTTACGCACTTTCCAGGACCAGGTATCGGCTTTCGCTTCCATTCCTTTTTCACAAACAAGAAGACTTGAAGGCGGCGCTTCTTTCTCAAGGTATTATTATAGACTTGATCGTTACAGTGATTATTATGATCCAAACACAGGATTTCATATTGGCAATGATAAAAGCCGTTTACCTACACCCGGAGGATTCAGTTTAGGCCAGGCTTATGTGGCTTTTGTAGGAGATAATTCAAATTTTGGTATTGCTTCTCCATTAACAGGTCATCGTTTTCGTTTTGAAGCAGGGCAATATTTAGGCGCCATCAATTTAAGTAATATAACAGGTGACTATCGCAAATATTTTCGCTTTGCACCTATCACATTAGCCACGCGTAATTTATATATGGGACGCTTTGGAAAGGATGCGGAAAATGGTACGCTGCCTCCGCAATTTCTTGGTTATTCCAGTCTTGTACGCGGTTACGATGCACGAACTTTCCAGCAAGGAAATACTGATGGAAACAGCGGTTCATTATCTATTAATGATTTAATTGGGAGCCAGGTATATGTAGGTAATGTAGAATTGCGATTTCCATTAAGCGGTCCCGAAAGATTGTCGGCCATTAAATCAAAATTCTTCTTTTCGGAATTGAATTTATTCACAGATGGCGGTGTTGCATGGGGTGGGTATGAAGGGCTGATTAGAGATAAATCGGGTAGCCAGTTAGCGAGAAATTCAAAATTTGTTTTTAGCAGTGGCGTTTCTTTACGGGTTAACCTTTTTGGCTATGTAATAGTAGAACCTTATTATGCAGTGCCGTGGCAAAATGGAGGATTTAAAAATGCCACCTTCGGTTTAAATTTTATTCCGGGCTTTTAAATATTCGCAAATAATGGGAATGCTTTATGAATCAATTTCATAAAGCATTTTTTATTATTATGTTTTGTCTGATAAAAATTTTTGTTGATCAGCTGCATTACTACTATCATCGCCTGTTGCATCACTACCTTTTACGCTTTGTAATTCTATTGAGCACATACGGTTAATTAATAATTTGAGGGGCTCGTAGTGTATATACTGGTAAAGCCTGAAAGGCTTTAATATGAATAGCCATCGGTGAAACCGGTGGCAAAAGTGGAGCAGGGTTTGCAACCCCAACGGGGTTGAATGTTTATAAAGAGCATTAAATGTATCTTATACTGGCCGATGTATTTTAATAATTTAATCTCATTTAATTTTTTCACATGAGCTATCGCCAAATTTTTTACCAAATTGTTTTTGGGACAAAACACCGTCAACCAACTATTACCGAAGCTCACTCTGCCGATCTTTATAAATATACCTCGGGTATAATAAATAACAGCAAATGCAAGCTATATCGCATCAATGGAATGGAAGACCACATTCATATTTTTTCAGACCTTCATCCCACAGTGTCACTTGCAAAGTATATTAAGGATATAAAAGTGGCCAGCAGTATCTGGATGAAGGATAGCGGTTTGTTTCCAAAATTTGAAGGCTGGCAAGATGGCTATGGGGCGTTTACCTATTCGATAAAAGAAAAGGATATTATCATCAACTATATAAAGAATCAAAAGGAACATCATAAAACAGAAACATTCCGTGACGAATTTAAACGGCTTCTCATTGAGAATGAAATTGAATTTGACGAGAAATATTTGCTATAGATTACTACATTCAACCCCGTTGGGGTTGAAATCTTTACGGCACGTTTACCCTGAGTTTCACTCAGGGCTAATCAAATTGAAGCCCTTAGGGCTTCACCAGCACCTCAAATTATTAATTAGCCGCAGATGCAGCCTGTTTATAAAAGCCACCAGGTTTTATAGAACGTGCCGGTCAAACAGCAAAGGTTTTTAGCTCCTCTCCCTCGGAGGTGGGTTGTTCTAGGCCCCTCTCCTAATTAATACTTATTCCATTTCCCTTCTCATTTTGGAGAAGGTGCCCGCAGGGCGGATGAGGCAGGGGCTTGGGGCGAGGTCAAACAAAAATCAAATGACTAATAAGATTATTCCTTAACATTACAACACATAAATGTATCACTAACCCCTGCACATGAATCAAAGAAAAATTACAAAACTGCTGGTTGCTAATCGTGGTGAAATTGCTATACGCATTTTAAGAGCCTGTACAGAATTAGAGATCAGAACGGTTGCGGTTTTTACTTATGAGGACCGCTATTCATTACATCGTTACAAAGCAGATGAAGCGTACCAGATTGGTGCAGAAGATGATCCCCTGAAACCTTATTTGAATATTAAAGAAATTATTCGTACAGCTAAAAATTGCGGTGCCGAGGCCATTCATCCGGGGTATGGATTTTTATCAGAAAATTTTGATTTTGTTCGTCAATGCAAGGAAAATTATATTGTTTTTATTGGGCCGGATGCTGAAGTTATGCAGCAGTTAGGCGATAAGGTTTTGGCAAAAAAAATTGCCAAACGCTGCGGCATACCGCTAATTGAAAGCAGCCACGAATCATTAGATAATTATGAGATAGCCAAAACCGAAGCTGAGCGCATTGGCTTTCCGGTAATGCTAAAAGCTGCGGCTGGTGGCGGTGGCAGAGGCATGAGGATAATAAGAAGCACGGAAGAATTACAGAAGTCATTTGATGAAGCCAAACGGGAAGCAAAAAATGCTTTTGGTGATGACACTGTTTTTTTTGAAAAATATATTGAGTCTCCGAAACACATAGAAGTGCAAATCGTAGCCGATCGACACCGCAATGTGATGCACTTGTTTGAAAGGGATTGCAGTGTGCAACGCCGCTTTCAAAAAATTGTGGAAGTCGCTCCTGCTTTCAATTTGCCGGAATCTGCACGGCAAAAAGTTTATGAATATGCTGTTGTAATTTGTAAAGAAGTTAATTACAACAATGTTGGTACTGTCGAATTTTTGGTTGACACTACCGGCTCCGTATATTTTATTGAAGTAAATCCACGCATACAGGTAGAGCATACGGTAACTGAAATGATCACCGGCATTGACCTTGTAAAAACACAAATTCATATTGCGGAAGGTTATGAACTGCATGATGACGTGATCGGCATTCCAAAACAGCAAGACCTAAAGAAAAATGGTTTTGCTATTCAATGCCGCATTACCACTGAAGATCCCGAAACGGATTTTATGCCTGATTATGGAACCGTGCTGGCTTACCGCAGCGCAGAAGGTTTTGGCATTCGGCTCGATGAAGGAAGTGTTTACAATGGTGTAAAAATTTCTCCTTTTTTTGATTCGCTGCTCGTAAAAGTCACTTCGCATTCCACTACCGTTTATGATGCCGTGCATAAACTAAAAAGGGCATTGATGGAATTTCGCATCCGTGGAGTAAAAACCAATATTCGTTTTTTACTGAATATTATTACCCATCCTGAATTTACAGCCGGTAATGCCACGGTTAATTTTTTACAGGAGTATCCTGAAATTTTTACTTATAAATCTTCACAAGACAGGGGAACAAAAATTTTAAAATACCTCGCTGAAATATCAATTAACGGCCATCCTGATGTTAAGCATCCTGACAAAAAAAAACATTTCGAAAAACCTCTTATTCCCACCTATGACATAGCAACAGGAATAAAAAACGGCAGTAAACAGATATTGGATAATTCGGGCCCGGAAGCCTTAAGTGAATGGTTATTGAAAGAGAAAAAAATACATTTTACTGATACTACTTTCCGGGATGCACATCAATCTTTATTAGCCACGCGGGTACGTACTATTGACATGCTGAAAGTGGCTTCTTCTTTTGCGCAGCATTTTCCGCAAACATTCAGTATGGAAGTTTGGGGTGGCGCAACCTTTGACGTATGCATGCGCTTTTTATATGAAGATCCCTGGAAACGTTTGCAATTGTTTCGTAAGGCCATTCCAAATATTTTATTGCAAATGCTTTTGCGTGGTGCAAATGCAGTGGGCTACAAAGCCTACCCGGATAATTTGGTGGAAGAATTTGTTGTAAAAAGTTTTGAAAACGGCATAGATGTTTTCCGAATTTTCGATTCGCTTAACTGGCTGCCAAATATGGAAAAAAGCATTGAGGCCGTAAGAAATAAAACAAAAGGAATTGCTGAAGTAGCCATTTGCTATACAGGAGATATCCAGGATGCATCCCGCACAAAATATACACTGCAATATTATAAACAGTTTGCAAGGGACATCGAGAACAGCGGCGCTCATATCTTAGCTATTAAAGACATGAGTGGCTTGCTAAAACCCTGGGCCGCTTATGAATTGATCGGCGAGTTAAAATCAACCGTAAAAATTCCGATTCATTTACATACACACGATACTTCTTCTTTACAGGCGGCCACCTATTTAAAAGCTATTGAAGCCGGTGTCGATGTAGTGGATGGATGTATAGGTGCCATGTCCGGTTTAACCTCACAACCTAACCTGAATGCAATAGTTGAAATGATGCGCTTTCACGAAAGGGAAAATGAATACGACATTGAAGCCTTAAATCAGCACTCTACATACTGGGAAACAGTTCGTGAATATTATTATCCATTTGAAAGCGGATTGAAAGCCAGCAGCGCTGAAGTGTTTGTACATGAAATTCCTGGTGGGCAATATTCCAATTTAAAACCACAGGCTACCTCACTAGGCTTAGGCGATAAAATGGAAGAAATTAAAAAAGCTTATTGTGAAGTAAATGAATTGTTTGGTGACATTGTAAAAGTAACCCCAAGCTCAAAAGTTGTAGGAGACATGGCTTTGTACATGGTTACAAATAATCTTACAAAAGAAGATATAATGTTAAAAGGCCATAGTTTATCCTTTCCCGAATCGGTTATATCATTGTTCAAAGGAGATATAGGTCAACCCGTGGGCGGCTTTGACCAGGAATTACAAAAGATCATTTTAAAAGATATAAAACCATTTACAGGCCGCCCGAATGAACAATTAAAACCAATAAATTTTGATGAAGCATTTGCATCATTTAAACAACAATTTGATGAAGATGTAAGTTTTAATGACCTGCTTTCTTATTTGCTTTATCCAAAAGTTTTTGAGGAGTACTACAATAAAAGAAAAGAATATGGTGAAGTATGGCACATACCTACCATCAACTTTTTTTACGGGTTGAAAAATGACGAAGAAGTATTAATAGAAATCGACAGGGGTAAAAGCATCCTGGCAAGATTGCTCACTTGCAGTGAACCAGACGAAGACGGCAAACGCAAAGTATTTATGCGTCTGAATGGACAAACAAGGATCATTGAAATATTGGATAGTACGGTTAAAGTAATAACCCAGGAAAATGAAAAAGCGGATAAATCAAATGATAAACATATTGGTGCACCACTACAAGGCAAGCTCTCACAACTATTAATAAAAGATGGCGATGAAGTAAAAACCAACCAGCCTTTATTTGTAATAGAAGCCATGAAAATGGAAACCACTATTACGGCAACAAAATCAGGGAAAATTGAAAAAATATTTTTAGAAGCAGGTAAAATGGTTAAGACTGATGACCTCGTTTTGTTAATGCACTAGGAGAAAAGTTTTCATTAGTTTGCATTTTCCTTTTTAAACAAAGCAGGATAAATATAATCTTTCATTATTGCGTAGGAGTTTTTTTTAATGTCCCACTTATTGTAATTGCCTGCAGTAATCACTACCATCAATTTATGCTCTTTGTCAAAATAAATACGCTGGTCTCCGTTTCCTATTGCTGCTACCATTTGTAAAGGTTTATTCATAATAGTATCGGGCCACATCCAGAATTGATAACCATATTTTCCTGCACCTCGGTTTACTCCTGCACCTCGGCTTACATGTGGTTCAAAAGATTCGGTAACCCATTTAGCCGGAATTATTTGGCTACCGTTCCATTGACCTTCATTAAAATAAAGCAATCCGAATTTTAATAGGTCTCTTGAGGTAAGCCTTAACCCCGAAGCTGCCGCAGGCAAGGTTGTACCTGGATATTTTGCCCATTGAAAGGTTTTTATAGCTAGCGGCTGAAACAGATACTCATTTGCAAAAACATCCACTTTTTGCCCCGTTGTTTTTTCAATAACAGAAGCCAGGAGTTGTGTAGTGCCGCCGTTATATTTCCAAACTTTTCCAGCTGCATGTTCCATTGGCCGGCTCAAAACAAATTCAACTGCATCCTTGCTTCTGATCATTTGTATTTCACTATTTTCCGGATTATTGTAAGGAATATCTTCATTCCATACCAATCCGGAAGTCATTGTAAGAAGGTGTTTTAGTGTTAAGGCAGATTTTAAACCTGTATCCAATTTTGCATACTCAGGAAAAAAATCAAAAACTTTCTGGTCAACGCTTTTTATTTTTCCCTGTTGTATGGCAATGCCGATACATGCCGAGACTATACTTTTAGAAATACTTCTAATATCATGTAAACTGTCCTGGGTAAATTTTACAACACCAAGGTCTTTACCCCAACTTTCATCTTTGCCACCCCAATATTTTTCATACACCAGTTTATTGTTGCGGGCAATAAGCAGGCTATGTATGTTTGGATAAGTGCCCTTTTCAATTTCAGGAATCAGTGTATTTATCAAGCCCGGATTAATACCTTCATTTGCTAATGATGAAATTTGAATATCTTCTGATTTTTTTGCACCCGCATTAATTTTTCCGGGCGATGTACAATTAATTCCAATAATTAAAATGACAAGCGTGTAAGCTTTGAAGATTTTCATTGTTTGGTTTTTTATACTGCTTTGGCACAAATTTTATTTAATGTAATAACGGGAAGCATAAATAAATGGTTGTTTGCTTTTACGTCGCAAACAATGTGAAAATATTATCCAGGCCAATTAATTTGATACAAATTTTAAACCTACAATAGATGCAATAAGAGTGGAGATAAAAAACAACCTCCAAAAATCGGATGGCTCTTTAAAAAACAGGATACCAACTAGTACGATACCCACTGCGCCTATCCCTGTCCACACAGCATATGCAGTCCCTATAGGCAAGGTTTGCGTTGCCTTGTAAAGAAGATACATACTGATTGAAAGACAGACAAAAAAACCTGCCATCCACATTGTAGCACTGGAACCCGTAGATTCTTTTGCCTTGCCTAAGCAACTTGCAAAACCAACTTCAAAAAGGCCGGCTATAATCAGAAGAATCCAATTCATAGTCTTAATATTTTTTTTATTGATAGATAAGTGAAGTTTACAGCTTGCAGTTTACAGTTCTTGAAAGATACCGTCGTTTTTTTTAGTTACTTAGTCGCTATCCATGCTATCGACTATCAACTGCCATCATCAACTAATTTACAAAGCTCTCATCCTATTATTTCTTGGATTATGCTCCACCTCGGCAAGTCCTAAAACTTCCATTAATGGAGGAATGTACATGCCGAAACGTCCTCTGAAACCTTTTTTTAATCCGTACCAACCTCCTACCGGGTTCTTTGGTGAACGGCCCTACGCTTCCACCGTTCCTTCTTTTGCCGGTTTTTGTTCATCGGCACTGCCAAGTTCCATCCAGTCGCCATGCTTTTTTAGCATAGCATGGAGATCATTAATACAACGATAATCGTAATGCAAAATAGTTTTACCCACCGTGCACACTAAAATTTCTTTTCCATCCTTTTCATCCTTATACATTTCATAATTCGAGGTGCCGGGTGGAGTCTTTAATTGCCAGGGGTTTTCTTTTGTGCCTTGCTCTTTTGATTTGCTTGCCATAATATCAATTTTAATAGGTGAAATTAATAGTTGTTGAAATTCTTAAAAAAACCTTTTTATCAAACCCCCAAAACAAAAAAAATTTTAAAAGAAATGGCAATTCTAATTAGTCCTTTTTTCCAGTTTTGATATTCCCTTTTCATGCAGTGTCCGCAGGGTCGGTAGCCCCAATGGATGGCTTCTTTTTTCGAAACAAAAAACATACGGTTTTGTATTTTCATTCTTTTGCCAGATTTGCATTGCAGCGTTCCATAAATTTTCAGTTGTTTATTTCCACCTAAAGTAATTTTACCTTGTTCAATCAACGATTTTAACTTTTGCCTTCGTGAAAGAATTGTATTACCTAATTCAACGTGAGGCATCATAATCACATTGCTATTTCACAAAGAATATCTGACAACTCTTGTGGTTTACTAAAAAACGGAGAATGGCTTGTCTGCATACTGTATACTTTTTCGCAAGGCATTTCTGTATACATTTTTCGTTGAATAAAAGGAGTTACAGCTTTATCTTCTGTGCATTCAATGTAAACACGCGGTATGCTTCCAAAATTCTCCTCAGTTAATTGTAAAGGTGTAATGCCTGATTCTACAGGCTCGTGGCTGAGAAGGAGTTTTGCCAGTTCAACTATATTTTCCTCACAATCATTATATAATCCATCCCTGTAAATTTCAGGCTGCAAGGTATGTGCCTGCAATTCATCATACATGGTAACAAAAGGTTTTAATATACCTTCTGTGTCTTGTAAAGAATATCCCCTTTGCGTTTTACCATTGGGTATTAGGTAAGCAGCCAGGTACACTAATTTTTCAATCTTATCCGGTCGGTATTCTGCTGCCTGGGAAATCATAATTCCATTTTTACTGTGACCAACTAATATTACTTTTCCTTCAATGCTGTCAATCAGTTTACAAATTTTTTCTACGGTTGATTGCATTTTTACTTCGTTGATCGGAGTTTTATCTCTTCCCATCCCCGGCAAATCAATTGCTATTGTTTTATGCCCTTGTTTTTCTAAAATCGGGATTACTTTGTGCCAGTTCCATGAGCTATGCCAGGAACCATGAATTAAAATAAATGTTTTCATTCTCTTTTTTTGTTGAGGCAAAATTGATGTAAGGAAGAAGTGAATGCAACCCGGAAATTCTGAGTTAGTGCTCAGAAAAAGTTTTAGCTGCCTCCCACCCGATGATGGCAGTTTTTCTTGTCGCTCCCCACATATAGCCACCAAATGTCCCGCTTGATTGGATAACCCTGTGGCAGGGAATTAAGAAGGCAACAGGATTACCGCCAATGGCAGAACCTACTGCTCTTGATGCACCCGGAATATTTATTTGTTTTGCAATGTTTCCATAAGTTGATAATTGCCCCATAGGAATTTTTAAAAGCGTTTCCCAAACCTTGAGTTGAAAATAAGTTCCCTTCAAGTGCAGTTTTATCTGATTGAGCTTGCTCCAATCATGCGTAAAAATATACAATGCATTTTGTTGAATAAGATCAACCATTTGTTTGTATTTAGCATTGGGAAAATTCTTTTGCAACAAGTTCAATCCTTCTTGCTCATGGTCAGTAAAAGCCATGTGACAAATGCCTTTGGATGTTGAGGCTACTAAAATATTTCCAAACGGGCTTTCGGCATAGCTATAATTGATTAAAAGGTTTTCTCCGCCGTTTTTAAATTCTCCCGGTGTCATACCTTCTATATTTATGAACAAGTCGTGCAAACGGCTGGTGCCTGAAAGTCCGGTTTCAAAAGCGACATCAAATAAAGTGGCCTGTTTGTCTTTCAGAATATTTTTTGCATATTCCACACTTATATATTGCAGAAACTTCTTTGGGCTTACACCTGCCCATTCTGTAAATAATCTTTGAAAATGAAAAGGGCTTAAATGAATTTTTTCTGCTATTTCATCTAATCCGGGTTGCGTTTTAAAGTTATCTTTTATATAGCTGATTGCTTCTGCTATCCGGTGAAAATTATTTTGCTCCTGATTACTCATTTTCTTAATTTAATAAGCAAAAGTAAAAATGAAGATGTTGGTTGCCTACCCGAAAGTTGCTAAGTTTTATGAAGATGTTGATTACAAGTTATTGTTTGGTTTTATTGAGTGGCCGGTAACAGAGAACGACTTGCAGCTTTTCTATAGACTTAAGTCTTTGTTATGAAAAACTTTTTTGACTGCTTACAAATATTTATTTTCAATCTCAGCAAAAAAGGCTAATGAGAAGAAAGAAAGCAGCAACTGTCAATAGCCATAAGTATTCGATAATATAATTCAGAAACCAAATAGCTAATTCTATAAAGTTGCTGCCACCAATAACCTAAGTATTGTTTAAAGGGTTCGTGTTTTACAAATGCTTTCTTTCGGAAGTCTGTAAGTTATTTTTCCCCATAAACTATTACAGCTCCATAATCAAGAGCAGTATTTTTACCGGGGTATTTTTGATCCACTAATTCAAACACTTCTTTTTTTATTTTTTCTTTCATTGCATCATCTGCTTTACTCATAGCAGCTACCACAGGGGCAACAACGGCGTTCATAAAATTCCAATAGGTATCATTGCTGCCGTAATTTATTTTTCCGTTTATTTCTTTTTCAGAAACATTTTTTAATCCTGCCTGCTTAAACAGATCGGCTAAAAAACCTGGATTGCCACAACGAAACATCCCCGGAGCGCCAGGCGGCGGCGCAGGTAATTGCATATTTTTATTAAGCGTGTGCATGGTTGCGGTAATCCAAAAATTTTTATCAGGTAGCCCCCACACGGAAGTTGCTATCTTACCTCCAGGCTTAATTACCCGGGCCATTTCTTTTGCAGCCATCAGCATATCCGGGAAAAACATAAAGCCGAAGCGGCAGCTTACAGCATCAAATGTTTCATCTTCAAATGGTAACTCACAAACATCGCAGGCAACGGTTTCGTAATTTGTAATTCCTTTTTTTGCTGCATTGTCACGGGCTACTTCAAGCATACCTTCTGCAAGGTCTGTGATAACAACTTTCCCCTCTTTAACAATAGAGGCTATCGTTAGACCCGGCTCCCCGGTCCCGGCGGCTACATCAAGAACTGTATCCGTTTCTTTTAGTTTTAATAAACGAATAATTTCTTCTCCCATAGGTTTTAAAAATTCCATGGTAAAGTCATCCCATTCCCTCCAGCCGGGTGAAAATTTATTCCAGGTTTCTTTTTGTTGTTCCCGGATTTGTTCCAGTTGTGGTTCCATAATTTTTAAGTTTAGTTTGTTTGATTGTAAAACTTAATCTATAGTGGTTTGAAACTTGAATGCAATTTCAAAATTTGTTTAATGGATTCCGTTTAGGGTTGGAGTTTTATGAAGAATGGATATAGCATTATCTTATCCATAGCCGCGACTAAATTAGCAGAATGTACGCCGTTTGAGTGATTGAATTATTCCGCTGTAGCGGGGTCAATGATTGCAGATATTTGACTCACAGAATTTGCAGGAAATCCGCCTTGACTTGCGTGTTCACGAACCATTTCCTCGTTTGGTGCAATGTAAACACAATAGATCTTGTCAGTAGTTACATAGCTGTTTACCCATTGAATCTGTGTTCCCATTTTGCTCAATACTCCACAGGATGTTTGTGAAATACCTTTTAACTGCTCGGCGGATAATTTGCCTGCACCCGGAATTTCTCTTTCAATTACATACTTAGGCATAGATAATAATTTGATTCTTCCTACTCGTATGGCTTTTCGGTATCGCCCCGTTTTTAGAATGGTTGCTGGTCTCCACTTTTTGTTATACTGCGAAATCAAGTATAGTTAAAGTTAACTTTTTATATTATCACATATTCTGCATATCCTTTTCCTGAAGCTCTTGGTGCATTTTTTTACCTTCCCTAACTATTATTTCTATAATCTCTTCTATATCTTTTTTTGAAGTCCTGAAATTGACAATGCAGCCTCTTAAGCAATATTTTTCCATAACAATTGCATTTGATAAAAATACTTCCCCTCCCCGCTGTAATTCATTTAATAAAGATTCATTTAACCTGTTTAAATAAACTCCCTGCTGTTCACCATCATGGTTATAACCTGATGGAACATATCTTAATGTTGTAATGCTTAAGTTTTGCGTTATGGCCTCCAACTCCGGATGATTATCAGCAAGAGCAAAAAATAATTTTGATAGTTGAATATCTTCACCAATCATTTTGATATAACCATTACGTCCTACCTGTTGTAGTGCGAGCCATACTTTTAATGCCCTGAAACCACGTGAATTTTGAAATCCATATTCGTAAAAATTTTGAGTTAAGGCTTCATCATTATTACTAAAGTTATAATACACAGGATGAGAACTGTAAGTCTCAATCAAATGGTTTGGATCTTTTACTAAAGTGCAACCTGCTTCAAGTGGGCTGTAAAGCCATTTATGAGGATCAAGAGCAATGGAATCTGCGTCCTCAATTCCTTCAAATAAAAATTTTAATTCCGGAATTACAGCGGCAGGAATGCCGTATGCACCATCTACATGAAACCATAAGTCATACGTTTTACAAATAGAGGCAATAGCCCTTAAGTCATCAACAACCCCAGTACTAACATCGCCGGCAGTACCAATAATCATAATTGGTCTATAGCCATTTTTCAAATCGCTTTTTATAGTCTGTTCTAAAACTTCATTATCCATTTTATTAGTGGCATCGGTCTGTATCCAACGAATTGATTTGGTACCGAGACCAAATAAAACCGCTGCCTTTTCTATCCACGTATGAGTAGCTTTTGAGCAATAGACAACCAATTTTGCAGATTGATTTGAAAGACCATCTTCTTTTATATTTTTAGGTGCTTTTGAAGTTCTCGCAGCTAAAAAAGCAGTGAAATTTGCCATATTACCTCCACTCACTAATATTCCTCCGTAATCCGGAGAAACACCTATAAATTCTGCAAGCCATCTCACGGTTTGTTTTTCAATTTCGGTTGCTATAGGACTTAATATTTGTGCACCAACATTTGGGTTAACTGCAGCAGCTAACATATCTGCCAATGCACCAATTGGAGTTGGAGATGAAGTGATATAACCTAAAAATTTTGGATGACCATTTAGCAGGGAATGGTTAAATAATAACTCAGCGGCATTAGAAAGTAATTTTTCGGCAGAAGTGCCATTTTCGGGAAGTAAAGACGTTCCAATTATTTTTTGCAATTGTTTTGGTGATTCTCCTGTTGTAACCCGCTTTTCCTCAATTGTATCAATAAAATGAGCAATCGTATCTATTAGCTGGTAGCCAATTTTTTTAAACTCCTCCTTACCAATTTCTATTGGTGATACGCGGTTGTTTTCCATCATTTAAGCTTATGTTGTTTTTTTTAGCAAGGCACAAGAACGTTATACATTACGTATGGGCTTCATGTTAGGATTATGGAACCGGCAGCCCGGAACTTTCGGCCCATAAAGCAAACCAATCCTGCAACTCCATTTCTACGGTCACTGCTTTCATCAAATTAGCAATCCTGGATTTATCGGCAGTGCCACAAACGGGTAAAATTTGCGAGGAATGTTTCAAAATCCAGGCAAGAAGAATGACATCAACAGGAACATTATAATTTGATGAAAAACCTGCAGCCAATTTTTTTATACGCTTTGATTGTTCATCATCTTTTTTAAAAACAGTTCCCAGTGGTGACCAGGCCATAGGAAATATTTTATGTATTTGCATGTGGTCTAAACTTCCGTTGAGCATGGCTTC
>Ga0208736_1000234_pt1 | contig 16905 bp, 15 predicted proteins | sample AntDryMetagUQ255_FD_188090 | JGI IMG/M metagenome (GOLD analysis project Ga0208736, IMG submission 188090) | Polar desert microbial communities from Antarctic Dry Valleys - UQ255 (SPAdes) | ecosystem: Environmental > Terrestrial > Soil > Desert | place: Antarctic Dry Valleys | collected 2008-12-31 | reverse complement strand
CGTCGACGAGGTGCTCGACATGGTCGAGCTGACGCCCGCCCGCGACCGCCGCGTGAAGGGCTACTCGATGGGCATGCGCCAGCGCCTCGCGCTCGGCGCCGCACTGCTGGGCGACCCGAAGATCCTCATGCTCGACGAGCCCGCCAACGGCCTGGACCCGCAGGGCATGCGCTGGCTGCGCGACATCCTCGTGGCGCTCGCCGGCGAGGGACGCGCGGTGCTCATCTCCAGCCACGTGCTGTCCGAGGTCGAGCAGACCGTCGACAGCGTCGTCGTGATCGGCGCCGGGCGCCTGGTCATGCAGGGCACGCTGGCCGACCTCGTCAAGGGCGACCGCCGGCCGATCCTCGTGCGCTCGCCGCGCTTGGAGGACCTGCGCACGCTGCTGGAGAAGCAGGGCGCGGGCGTGATCACCGACGGGCGGCCCGACGCGATGATCGTGAACCGCTCGTCACTGGAGGCGATCGGCACGCTGGCCGCCGAGCACGCCATCCCGATCTTCGAGCTGACCCACGAGCGCGCGACGCTCGAGGACCGCTTCCTCGAGCTCACCGGCGAGAAGGGCAACGTGCGATGAACGCGCTGAAGTCCGAGTGGCTGAAGCTCGTCTCCGTCCGAACGACGTGGACGCTCCTCGGAGCGATGATCCTGCTCGAGGGGCTGACCGCCGGGCTCGTCACCGGCCTCAGCGATATCGACGACCTCAGAACCCGCTCTGTCGCCACGCTCGCGATCGGGACGCACCTGGCGATCGTGTTCATGTTCACGCTGGGTGCCCTGCTGTCGACGAACGAGTACCGCCACGGGACGGCGAGCTCGACCTTCGTCGTGACGCCCAGGCGCGAGCGCGTCATCGCCGCCAAGCTCGTCGTCGGCGTCACCGTCGGGATCGTCGGTGCACTGCTCTACATCGCAGTCAATGCCGGCCTCGGCCTGTCCATCCTGTCCTCCCGCGGGATCGACGTCGACTCCGATACCGCGGTCAACACGTACCTCGGCGTCGGCTCCGGGCTCGTGCTCGGCTGCCTGTTCGGCGTCGCGCTCGGCGCCGCGCTGCGCAACCAGATCCTCACGGTCGTCACCGGCATGGTGCTCTTCCTGCTGGCCGGCACGGCCGCGCTGTTCATCGGCAACGACGTCGGCCAGTACTTCCCCGGCGAGGCGCTGCTGGCGCTCAACGGGACGCCCGGCGCCGACGAGACGTTGCTGTCGCAGACGCAGGGCGGGCTCGTGCTGGCCGGCTACTGCGTCGTGCTCGGCGCGGCGGGCATGTGGCTCACGCGCGAGCGCGAGGTCCTGTAGGGATCCGAGCTTGCCCCTGTCGCGCCGCGCCACCCTTCTGACGTCGACCCTCCTCGTGCTGACGCTCGTCGCGGGCTGCGGCGGGTCGTCGCCGGATGCGCAGAAGCCGCCCGCAGGCGCGCCGGGCAAGATCGAGCGCCTCACCGTACGCGGGCAGCCCGCGGTGCTCGTCAGCCCCGAGTCTGAGACGCAGAGGGTCGTCGTCTACACGCATGGCTCCGGCGAGAACGTCGAGAACATCTTCCGCGACCCGAAGAAGCAACCGATCTTCACCGCACTGCTGGGCGCCGGCTACGCGCTCGCCGCCACCGACGCGCACGGCAACAACTGGGGCAGCGGCGCGAGCGTGGACGACAACCTCGCGCTGGTCGCTGAGCTGCGCCGGCGCGGCCTGGGCGACGTCTATGTGCTGGCGCTGTCGATGGGCGGTTTCGACGGCCTGGCGCTGCTCGGCCGCGTCCCAGTCAAGGCGTGGGCGGGGATCTTCCCCGCCTGCGACCTGCGCTCGGTCTTCGACCTGGGCCTCTACCCCGGCCAGATCCGCAGCGCGTACGGCCGGACCGGCCAGGGCCTCGGCGATGCCATCGCCCGGCGCAGCCCGATCGGCTTCGATCCACCGGACGCGCTGCCGATGCGCTTCTGGGCATCGCCCGGCGATCGCGTCATCCCCAAATCCGAGAACACCGACGTCTGCGCCGCGCTCGCCCGCGACCGCGGCGCGAAAGTCGATGTCACCACGACCGAGGGCGACCACGGCGACCCGTCCAACTACGACGCGGCCGGCGTGCTGCGGCTCTTCGAGTCGGCGAAATGAGGCGCGGGGCCTGCGCGCCTGGTCGCGGCGACGCGACCGCGGTCAGCGGTAGCTCATCGCTGCCGACACCGCCACCGGCAGCGCCGCTCAGCGGTTGGCGTCGCGCAACGCCCGATCCATGTCGCGCTTGGTCTCGCGCTCCTTGATCGACTCGCGCTTGTCGAAGCGGTCCTTGCCCTTGGCCAAGGCGATCTCGACCTTCGCGTGCGCGCCCTTGAAGTAGATCCGCGTGGGGACGATGGTCAGGCCCTTCTGCTTGATCTGGTCGGCGAACCTGTCGATCTGGGTGCGCTTGGCGAGCAGGCGGCGGTCGCGCTCGGGCTCGTGGTTGGCCTGCGCGGCGGGGGCGTAGGGCGGGATGTGGACGTTGTGCAGGAACAGCTCGCCGTCGCGGATCAGCGCATAGCCGTCCTTGAGCTGGGCGCCGCCCTCGCGCAGCGCCTTGACCTCGGTGCCCTGCAGCGCGATGCCGCACTCCAGCCGCTCGAGCAGCTCGAAGCGGTAGGAGGCGTAGCGATTGGAGGCGACGTCGCCGGGGGCGACCTTGCGTTTCTTGGCCTTGGCCATGGCGCTGAGAGTAGTAGCGTGCCGGACTCAAACCAATCCGGGGGGTCCTTGCACGAGGGGCTGAGATGGTGCTGCCTAGCGCCGACCCGACGAACCTGATCTGGGTCATGCCAGCGAAGGGAGATTCCATGGTTCCGCCAACGCACGCGCGCACCCACACACGTTCCGCATTCGAGTCCGACGCACCGTGCCGCACGCAGATGCACCTCGCCCGTCAGTCGATCGTCTCGCCCGAGATGGAGCGCGTCGCCGCCCGCGAGCAGCTGGCGCCCGAGCTCATCCGCGACGAGGTCGCACGGGGGCGGATGATCATCCCCGCCAACGTTCACCACGGGGCACTGGACCCGATGGCGATCGGCCTCAGGGCGCGGGTGAAGATCAACGCGAACATCGGCAACTCGCCGACGACGTCGTCGCTCGACGAGGAGGTCGCCAAGCTGCGGCTCGCCGAGCAGTGGGGCGCGGACACCGTCATGGACCTGTCAACGGGCAAGCGGATCGATGAGACGCGCCAGGCGATCCTCGACGCGGCCGCGGTGCCGATCGGCACTGTGCCGATCTACCAGGCGATGGAGAACCTGCGCCATGCCGAGGAGCTCACGATCGAGCTCCTGCTGGAGACGATCGAGCGCCAGGCGCGCCAGGGCGTCGACTACATGACGATCCACGCCGGCGTGCTGCTCGAGCACCTCCCCCTCTGCCGGCACCGCGTGACGGGCATCGTCTCGCGCGGCGGCGGACTGCTCGCGCGCTGGATGGTGGAGCACCGCCAGGAGAACCCGCTCTACGAGCACTTCGACGAGATCCTCGAGATCTGCCGCGCGCACGATGTCTCGCTGTCGCTGGGCGACGGCCTGCGGCCGGGCTGCATCGCCGACGCGTCCGACGCCGCGCAGTTCGCCGAGCTTCAGACGCTCGGCGACCTCACGCTGCGCGCCTGGGAGCGCGACGTGCAGGTGATGGTCGAGGGGCCCGGCCACGTCCCGCTTGATCAGCTCGAGATGAACGTGCGCCGCCAGCAGGAGGTCTGCCACGAGGCGCCGTTCTACACGCTTGGCCCGCTCGTGACCGACATCGCGCCGGGCTATGACCACATCACGTCGGCGATCGGCGCCGCGATCGTGGGCTGGCACGGCACCTCGATGCTCTGCTACGTCACCCCCAAGGAGCACCTTGGGTTGCCCAATGCAGAGGACGTCAAGCAGGGCCTGATCGCCTACCGCATCGCGGCCCATGCCGCCGACCTCGCGCGCGGCAGCAAGCGCGCCGCGGCGTGGGATCGCGAGCTGTCGCAGGCGCGCTTCTCGTTTGACTGGCGCAAGCAGTTCGCGCTCTCGCTCGATCCGGAGACGGCGAAGGCGATGCACGACGAGACGCTCGGCGACGACTACTTCAAGTCGGCGGAGTTCTGCTCGATGTGCGGGCCGAAGTTCTGCCCGATGCACAACTTCAAGGACGTCGACTGGGACGCGATCGGGGCGGTGATCGCGCAGCGGCGGTCCGCGCGGGCGGTGGCGTAGTCGCCACCCGGTCCAGCCGAGCTCAGTAGCCGGGCCGGCTTATGCACGTGGTGGATGCATAAGTCGGCCCCCGGCGCCCCGACCATCCCCGCTCTCAATCCGCCTCCGCCGGCACGAGGTCGACGCGCCCGCGCGCCGTTTCGACGCGCTCGACCTTCACCCGCACCGGATCGCCGAGGCGGATCGTCTCGCCGGTGCGCTCGCCGGTGAGCATCGTGCCCTCCTCGTTGAGCTCCCACCAGTCGCCGCGCAGGCGGCGGACCGGCAGCAGGCCCTCGTGGCCGCCGCCGAAGCGCACGAACGCGCCGGCGCCGATCAGGCCGGTGACCTCGCCGTCGAACTCGCGGCCCCAGCCCTGTTCGAACAGCTCGCGCTCGAGCAGGAAGGCGCGCGCGATGCGGTCGGCTGTGCGCTCGATGCCCATCGCGTCGCGCTCGCGCCCGGAGGACCAGACGCCGAGCTCCTCGAGCTCGGACGAGCGCGGTGCCTCCTCTCCCCCACCGACGGCCGACAGCAGCGCGCGGTGCACGACGAGGTCCGGGTAGCGGCGGATCGGCGAGGTGAAGTGCGTGTAGTGCTCGAGGCCCAGACCGGCGTGGCCGAGCGGCTTGGGCCCGTAGCTGGCCTGCGTGAGCGAGCGCAGGATGAGGAACGTCAGGGCGTCGCGGCCGTGGCCGGTCCGCGCGACGTGCTGCCCGACCGTGCGCGAGCAGGCGGCGATCACCTCGGCCGCCTCGGACGGCGTCATGTGCTCGCGCACCGCAGGCGTCGCGACGCCGAGCGACGCGAGCTGGGCGACGAGCCGCAGCGCGCTCTCCCCGTCGGGCTTCTCGTGGACGCGGTACAGCGACGGCACGCCGCGCTCGGCGGTCAGCTTCGCGACCTGCTCGTTGGCGGCGATCATGAGGTGCTCGATCAGCCGGTGCGACTCGGTCGGCTCGCTGGGCCTCGACTCGGCGACGTGGCCGCCGGCATCGAAGCGAAACTCGGGCTCGCTGGTCTCGATCTCGAGCGCGTCCTGCGCCATGCGGCGCTCGTGTAACGCGGCGGCGACGGCGCGCGCGGCCTCCAGCGGGCCCGCCCACGGCTCGGCCGCCGGCTCCTCGCCCGCGAAGACGCGGTCGACCTGCTCGTAGGTCAGCCGCGCGTCCGAGCGGATCGTCGAGCGGTAGAACTGCACGCGCTCCACGGCGGTCCCGGCGTAGTCCAGCTCGACCGTCACCGTCGAGCGCCGCTCGCCCGGCACCAGCGAGCACGCCTCGTCCGACAGCGGCTCGGGCAGCATCGGCTCGACGCGCCCGGGGACGTAGACGCTCGTGCCGCGCCGCGCCGCCTCGCGATCGACCAGCGAGCCCGGCCGCACGTAGGCGGACACGTCGGCGATGTGCACCCAGATCCGCGTACCGCCGTCATCGAGGCGCTGGGCGGAGATCGCGTCGTCGAAGTCGCGCGCCGTGGCGGGATCGATCGTGAACGTGGGCAGGCCGGTCAGGTCCTTGCGCACGACCTCGCGATCGGGGCCCGCGTTGCGCGCCTGCTTGGCCGCCCGCTCGACGGCCGGGTCGAAGCCCCGCCGCAGCCCGCGGTCGAGCATCAGCGCCTCGAGCACGTCGGCGGCGACGTCCGGCCGGCCGAGGCTGCGCAGGACCTTCGCATGACCGCCGGCCCGGTTCGCCGGACGCACCAGCACGAGGTCGCCGACCGTGGTCCGCGAGTCGCGGTCGAGCACCATCCGGCTGCCCGGCGTGAAGAACGGCTCGGCGACGAGGAAGCGCCCGCGCTTGTCGACGGTGGCGACGATTCCCTCGGCCTGGGGCGGTTCACGCGGGCCGCGCGCGGCGGCGCGGGCACCATCGCCCTTGCCCTTGCCCTTGCCCTTCACCGGCCTGACGGGTGGCTTGGCGCCGCGCGCCGGAGGCCGTGCGGCGGGCTTGCCCTTCGCCGCCGCCTTGTCGCCGGCCGGGCGCGCGGCCGGATCGAGCTTGACCTTCTGCTTGGGCCGTCCGAGCCCGCGCGCGTCCTCGTACGGCGGCTTGCGCTTCGCCGGGCCGCCGTGGCGGCGGCCGCTCACAGGTCGTCGGCCAGCACGTCGAGCGCGCGATCGAGCTGCTCGTCGCGCCGCGGGGTGTCCGGGTCGTTGCGGACGATGACATCGGGCTTGAGCCCGTCGCCGGGCTTCGTGCCGGCGCCGCCGAGGTTGCGCCCGCTGGGCAGGAAGTACTGCCCGACGGTGAGATCCAGCGCGCCGCCGTTGTCAAGCGGCAGGACCTCCTGGAAGACGCCCTTGCCGAACGTGCGCACACCGACGAGCTTGGCGCGCTTGCGATCCTGCAGCGCGCCGGCGACGATCTCCGACGCCGAGGCCGTGTTGCGGTCGACGAGGACGACGGTCGGCAGCTTGCCCGCGATCGGCTGCCCGACGGCGTTCAGTGTCTGCTCCTTGACCGCGCGCCCGCGCGTCGTGACCACCTTCCCGTCGGCGAGGAACATGCTCGCGATGAGCTGCGCCTGGGTCACGAGGCCGCCGCCGTTGCCGCGCAGGTCGAAGACGATGCCCTTCGCGCCGCGGCGCTTCAGTCGCCGGATCGCGTCGGCGACCTGCGTGTTCGCGTCGCGCGGGCCGAAGGTTGCCAGGGCGATGTAGGCGACCCGCGTGCCGCCGGCGTTGGCGATCTTCGAGGCGACCACCGGAACGTTGATGCGCTCGCGCGTCATGCGCCGCTTGAAGGTGCGCTCCCCGCGCCGGATCGTCAGCGTCACCGCCGTGCCCTCCGGGCCCTTGATGAGCGCGGTCGCGGCCTGCTCGGCCAGGCCGGCGAGCGTGCGGCCGTTGGCCTGCGTGATGACGTCGCCGGCGCGCAGGCCGGCCCGCTTCGCCGGCGAGCCGGGGTAGACCGTCACGATCCGCAGCCCGTCCTTGACGCCGAGCACCGACGTGCCGACCCCGGAGAACGCGTTGTTGAGCGATTGCTCGAACTGCCCGTACTGCTTGGGCGACAGGTACGTCGAGAAACGGTCGTCGAGATCCTTGACGGCCCCCGCGAGAGCGGCGTCGGAGAGTTCACCACGGCCGACCTTGCGGTAGTACCTGTCGTAGATGATGTCCAGCGCCTCAGACGTGATGCGCTGCTCCTCCGGGCCGACGAGCGTGTCGGCGATCGGGCCGATGAGATATCGCGGGTGCCCGCCAAGCCAGATGCCGAGCGCCAGCATGCACGGCAGCAGCAGGAGCAGCACGAGCTTCATGCTGGGCAGGCGGGAGGGCATGCGGCCTACACGCTATGAGATCGCGCTCAGCGCCAGCGCCGACGACGCTCGAGGCGCCCGAGCGAGTCGCCGATGAGCCAGATCGTCGGCGGCCACAGGCCGACGAACAGCGCCCGCCGCTCGGCGTTGCCGCGCTCGTCCTGATCGACGGTCTTCGCGCGGATCCAGAGCGTGATGCACAGGCCGACCGCTCCCATCGACGCCACCTGGAGGTGGTCGCTGCGCAGGCCCACGCGATGAAGGTTCTTGGCGATCACGGTGCCAGGTCACTCTTCCCCGGAGTGTGCCGCTCCATGCGGTGGGTATCCGAACAGCATGCCCCGCCGCCTCCCCCTCTCGCGCCGGATCGCCACCGCGGCCCGCTGGCCCGTCGGCGTGCTGGTGACGGGCTGGGACTACCTGTGGCGAACCACGCCGATGCACCGCTCCGAAGCGCCCGGCTCGATCCTCGACGACATGCCGCCGCCGCTGCCGCCCGCCACCGACCGCCGCGAGATGCAGGGCGTCGAGGACGGCGTCGGGCCGCTCATGCACCGCAGCTTCACGACCCGCGTGCGCGAGGCCGAGCTCGATGCCGCGTCGCTCATCGACGCGTTCGGCTGCGAGCCCAACCGGGCGGCGCCCACCGCGCTGGCGAGCTTCGTCAAGGTGCGCGGCGACGAGGGCGAGCTGCGCGTCGGCGACGAGTTCACCGTTCGGATGCCAGGACCCTGGGACGGTCCGGTGCGCACGGTCGAGGTCCAGCCCGCGAGCTTCGGCTTCGTCACGCTCGAGGGCCACCTCGAGGCCGGGCGGATCCAGTTCAGCGCGCGCGACCTCGGGCCGGGCCGCCTGGAGATCCGCATCGAGTCGTGGGCGCGCGGCGGCGACCGCGTGTCGAGCCTGCTCTTCGACCGCCTGCCGCTCAACAAGGAGGTCCAGCTGCACATGTGGACCTCGGTGCTCGAACAGCTCAGCGAGCTGTCGGGCGGGCGACGCGACGGGGCGTTCGACATCACGACCAAGCGCGTCGAGGCGGACGAGCTCACCCATGCTCGATGAGCGCCTGGCGGCGACGCCGCGCGCCCGGCGCGCGCTGGCGGCGCTGAGCGAGCGGCCGCTGAACTTCGATCCCGCCGAGCTGCGCGACGCCGATCCGCGCCGGGGCTGGCACGTCGACGACTACCGACAGGCACTGCCGCCCGAGCCGCCCGGCGACCCCGTGGCGGGAGGCAGCTTCCAGATCGCCCGGCGGCTCATGCGCGACTATGCCTTCGCGGACCCCGCGATGGTGCATGCCGTCTACGACCCGGCCGGCGAGCTCGCGCGGAGCAACATGCTCCTGCAGGTGCGCTTCGGGCCGCTGCGGATGTTCTTCGGCTGTCGCGTCGGCGCCATCACCGACGAGGTGCAGACCATCGACGGGCGCCGGGTGCGCGTCTGGGGCTGGAGCTACGGCACCCTGGCCGGCCACGTCGAGCGCGGCCAGATGGACTACGCGGTGTGGAAGTGGCTCGACGACGGCGCAGTCGAGTTTCGCATCCACGTCGTCTCGCGCCGGGCGAAGGTGCGCAACCCGATCATCGGGCTCGGCTTCCGGCTCGTCGGCCGGGGGCAGCAGACGCGCTTCGCGCGCCGCGCCTGCGAGCGCATGGGCGAGCTCGTCGCGCGCGAGCTCGCGCGCGACGGCGGCTCAGCGCTTGCGCACGAGGGCGGCGCGGCGCAGCTGCGTGGTGAGGGCGGATCGCCGGCTCAACAGCGCTCGGTCGGCGACGGCCACGAACGTCACCTTGCCCCGGCGCACCCCGAACAGGACGCCCTTTGACGATCCGCCGGTGACGCGCCGCACGCCGGACCCGGCGCTGCGCAGCCGCCCCCCGAACTGCCGCGTGAGCGCCTTCAGCGTGCTGCCGCGACCGATCTTCGAGCGCCTGTGCCCGCGCGCGGTCGTCGCGGCGAGCGCGACCCGGCCCTTGGCGTCGAACGCGGTAACGACGCTGCCGCCGCCCTTGACGCAGTAGCGCAGGACGCCGCGGGCGGTGCGCGCCGGCGGGCCGATGCGGCTGCCGACGAGTGCGCGCGTCGAGCGCAGCGTGAGGCGGCCGATCGAGCGTGGGCCGACGCGCAGCGAGCGCCCGAAGCAGCGCGTCTGCTCAGCGGGAGTCTCGGCACCCTCGGGCACGCGCGCGGCGAAGACCTCCTGGTAGGGCGAGCGCTCCTTGTCGCCCTCCGGCAGCGCGGCGAGCTGGGTGTCGTTCCAGAACGGGATCGCCACCTCGTCGTCGGCCACGAGGCCCTGGTAGTCGCCGATGAACTTGCCCGAGACCGACGTCGGCGCGTTGACCGCCGGATCCCACGTGCGCTGCGAGACGCGGCGGTCGGTGAAGGTGCGCCCACCGTCCTCCGAGCGCGCCAGCCACGTGTCGATGAAGTAGTTCGCCGGGTCGTTGCGGCGGTCGAAGAAGGAGACGTTGACCTGGCCCGACGGGGTGACGGCGAGCCAGGGCTGGAACTGGTCGGCGTCGCCGTTGGCCGGGTCCTGGTTGACGCGCACCGGGCGGCCGTAGGAGCGCCCGCCGTTGGCGGACTTGAACAGGACGATGTCTGAGCCCGACATCGGCCCGAGCCCGTCACCGCCGGCCTTGTAGCTGACGCCCGCGAGGTTGTTGGCCTTCTTCGTCGTCAGCAGCGCCTGCAGCCCCTTGACGGACACCGACCCCTCCTTGATCTGCCGGCCGAGCGCGGGCAGGTTGCCCAGCAGCGGCGTGCCCTGCCCGTTGCGCGACGCGGCGACGACGTAGACGTTGCCCTGCCCGTCGACGGCCGACGACGGGATCGAGAGGTTGCGGAAGGCCTCGCCCGCGAACGGCTCGTTGACGCCCGTGATCTGAGCGATCGGCACGGCCAGCGACCACAGCCGGCCGCGGTTGTTGGACTTCGCCTGCATGAGCGCGTTGAGCTGGTTGTCGTACCAGGTCGCGTAGACCTCACCCTTGGGACCGATCGCGACGTGGCAGCCGATGCCGGAGATGAGCGTCTTCTGGCTGATCGGGAAGGGGCTGTTGTCGCCGGGGCTGATGCCGCCCCAGCTCCTGCCGCCGTCGACCGAGCGCATGACGACGATCTGCTGCAGCGGCACCGTGCCGGTGCCGTCGAAGCTCCAGCAGATGTACATCGTGCCGATCTTGCCGTCGCGTGGCGCGTTAGGGCCTCCGTTGACGTCGGTGTGGTTGTCGACCGCGATCCAGTTCTTGTCGTCGAGGAACAACTGCTTCGTGAGCGAGTTGACGCGGTTGTCGTGCACGGTCGTCGGCCCCGTCCACGGCTGTCCCGGGCGCTTGGTGTGGACGGTCATGTTGAAGCCCTCGAACGCGTTCGTCCCACCGGGCGCGTCGAGCACGTTGGCGTACGCGTTGCCCTCGTCGTCGAAGGCGATCGTCGGATCGGAGGTCGTGCGGTAGGTCACCTCGTTGCTGGGGTCGCACTGGCCGGGCGCCTCGCAGTAGCCGGGCAGGTGGCCCTGGTCGTCCCATGTGCGCCCGCCGTCGAACGACTCGTACGTGCCGACCTTGAAGAGGTACTTGTCGTTGTTCTCGTACATCTTCGAGCCGGCGATGAGGTGGTCGGAGTTCAGCGGGTCCATCGCGATCGTCGGCTCGGAGTGCGACGTGTACTGGTCGCGCGAGGCGCGGTAGTTCGTGACGCCGGGCGGCGCGTTGCGCTCCACGTCGGCCTGCGAGACGCCCTGGCGGGTGACGAGCACCGCGCGCGCGCTGTAGCTCTGCGCGCCGACCGTCGTGTAGGGGGTCAGCACGACCCAGTAGCCGCCCGCGGCCTTGTCGATCCCGACGCTCTCGTCTGCCCCGAGCGTCTGCCCGTCGCCCGCGACGAAGTCCCCGCGCGTGCCGTCGGCGTTGCGCTTGTAGACGAACAGGTCGAGGTCGGCGAGGCCGAAGCCGGTCGCCGTGATGTTCACGGCGCCGGGATGGTCGCTGTAGAAGTTCGCCGGCACGGCGACGTCGAGCGCGAACGCGTCGCAGCCGCCGGCGGCCGCGGGCCTGCCATCGGCGCCGAAGCACTTCGCGCCCTGATCGGCGGCCAGGGTCTCGCTGCCGATGCTCGCCGAGCCGGTCCAGGAGACCGAGCCGGTCCCGGCGGCGTCGGGCGCCAGCGTCCCCGTTGGCGGGCTGGCGGCGTTGGCGAACGGCGCGCAGAGGCACACCCCCGCGGCGACCACCGCGACGGCCAGCACGATCGTCAGGATCCTCCCGCGCACGCTCACCCGGCGCGAGTGTGACAGCTCATGCCGGTGGAGCGACTACACGCGCAGGAAGCGGCGCAGCGACAGGCCCGAGCCCGCCGCGGAGACCGCGATGCTCGCGACGAGCAGGACCATGACGAGCAGGCCGAAGTTGATCGTGTCCGGCGAGGCGATGAGCGAGAAGTCGTCCTTGAGCGGGTCGATGAACGCGACCTTGGCGACGAGCAGCGTCATGATCGCCATCAGCCCACCCATCGCGCCGACGAAGATGCCCTCCAGGACAAACGGCCAGCGGATGAACCAGTCGGTCGCGCCGACGAGCTTCATGACCGCGACCTCGCGGCGGCGGGCCATGAGCGACAGGCGGATGGTGTTGGAGATCAGCAGGATGGAGGCGAGGATCAGCAGCGCGGCGAGGAGGCCGATGCTGAGCTTCACGACGCGCGTGGCGGAGAGGATCTTCGTCGTCTCGTCGCGCCGGTTCTTGACCTCGTCGATCGCCGGGTGGATGACCCCGCGCTCGCCGCTGGGCGTGAGCGGCGCGAGCGCATCGCGCAGCTCCCCGACCTCGCCCGGCGTGCTCGGAGTGACGCGGAAGGTGTCGGGCAGCGGGTTTGATCCCAGCAGCTCGTAGGCCTCGGGGTTCTGCTTCTTCTCCTTGGCGTAGGCCTCGGCCTTGGAGACGAACTCGACCTTGCCGACGTGCGCCGTGTCCTGCGTGAGCGTGCGGCGCACGGCTTCGACGTCCGCGTTCTTGGCGTCGGTCTTCAGGAAGACGTCCACCAAGACCTTTCCTCGCACCTCGTTGGCGGCGCCGTTGGTCGCCTGCACGATCGGGATGAAGACGCCGAGCACGAGCATCGTGACGAGCACGGAGGCCATCGCGGCGAACGGCGGGCCGGCGTCGCGCCGCAGCGAGCGCGTGACCTCGCGCAGGAAGAACGGGAAGTTCACGGGTGGTTGCGCCAGCCGTCGCCGCCGGACGACGGATCGGGCTTGGCGGTCGCGCCGCCGCCCGGCGTCCAGAGGTGCGGTTCGGTCGACGGGTGGTGCGGGTCGGCCGGCGCGGCGTGTCGCGGGGCCATGAAGTCGTCGGTCGGCTGGTCGCGTCCGAGCTGGCCGTAGGCGCGGTCGAGCATGTCGCTGAACTCGTCGGTCGTCTGGTCGCCCTGCGCGTACATGCCGCTGGCCTCGTCACGGATGATCTGGCCGCCGCGCAGCTCCAGCACGCGCCGGCGCATCCGGTCGACCATGTGCGAGTCGTGCGTCGCGACGATCACGGTCGTGCCGGCGCGGTAGATGCGGTACAGCAGCTGCATGATCCCCAGCGACGTGTTCGGATCCAGGTTGCCGGTCGGCTCGTCGGCGAGCAACAGCGGCGGGTGGTTGACGAACGCGCGGGCGACGGCCACGCGCTGCTGCTCTCCGCCGGACAGCTGGTCGGGGTAGTTGTGCAGCTTCGTCGACAGGCCCGTCAGACGCAGGACGTCGGGCACCTTCGTGCGGATCTCCTTGCGCCGCGCCCCGGTGGCCGACAGCGCGTAGGCGACGTTGTCGTACACGGTGCGGTTGGGCAGCAGCTTGAAGTCCTGGAAGACGACGCCGATGTTGCGCCGGTAGTACGGCACCTTGGCGTGCTCGAGCGCGCCGAGGTCGCGGCCGGCGACGCGGATCGTTCCGGAGGTCGGCTCGCGCTCCTTGATGAGCAGCCGCATGATCGTCGACTTGCCCGAGCCGGTCGAGCCGACGACGAAGAGGAACTCGCCGCGGCGGACGTTGAACGACGCCCCGTCCAGGCCGATGTCGCCGGCCGGGTAGTGCATGCAGACGTTGCGAAACTCGATGACGTTGCGGGCGTCCGGCGGCAGCGGAGCGGAGCGCTCCGGAGCGGCGACGGGCTGGACCTGGGCACGGTGCCGCGCGGCCGGCAGATGGCGCGATCGGGTGTGTCGCTCGGAGGCAGACATGTAGGAGGAACCTAGCGGGGGTGCAGCGATTTCGCGCCAGGCGCACGCGGTCTTGCAGCGTGCAGGAATCCTTGCGCGGACGGCGTGCTGCGGGGCCCACCGCCGCGCCCGGCCGGCGTCAGATCGGCGCCGAGCGGGCGACGCCGTCGTCCCGCCAGCGCACCTGCGAGCCGCGCAGCCGCAGCGAGCGCGGATCGATGCCCGCGCCGCTGTCGAGCACCGCCGACCGATCCGAGAAGTCGGGTAGCCGGCGGCGCACCTCGGCCGCGACGATGTCTCCGCGCGAGAGGCGCACGCCGATCCACGCGAACCGGCCGGCGGCGGTGAGCACCATCCCGCGGATCGCGTCGTAGCCGGCCACGGAGCCGGGGGTCGACAGCGGCGCGGAGGAGAAGCGGCCGCGGCCGTCGCGCAGGTTGACGAGGCTCACCTTGGAGCCCGAGCTGTCCAGGCTGCACGTGCGCACGTTGAGCCCCACGAAGTTGCCGGCGACGACCGCGCTGTCGATCAGGTCGCTGTTCTGGCACTCCTGGCCCCCGTGGCCGATCTCGTAGGCGCGGTTGGCGCTGCGACGACAACCGAACACCTCGCCGCGGGCACGGAACACGCGCACGTGGCGGTTGGCGGCGATCGTCTTCGCGCCGTTCATCGTGCAGTGCGGTGCGCGGATGCTGCGCGCGCGCTCGCCGGGTCCGGGCGTGATTCCGGCCGAGGCTGCGGGCGCGAGCAGCAGGCCGGCGGCGAGCACGAGGGTGCCGGCGAGCAGCGCTCGTGGTCGGTGCACGGTGGGCGCAGGGAGTCGCATGCTGTGTGAACGAGTGGTGCGAGCCGAGGTTACGCTCGCCGCGCCCGCTTCGGTGCGAGATCGAACGTTCGTCCGCACCGCGCAACCCGCGCGGTATGTGCGCCGTTGCGATCGGTAGTCACCACCCCGAGAGGCAGATCCCATGCTCAGCGCTCGCTCGCCCCATCCCCTCGCCGCGTTCGCAAGCGTGCTCGCGGCGCTCATCGTCGTGCTGCTCGGGACCGCGCTGGCGGCGGTGGCGCAGGCGGCGACGATCGCAACGTCCACATCGGGCTTCACCGGAGGGCCCGTGCTCGCCGCCAACGAGCGCGTCGTCATCGGCGAGCACCGCGGGGACGGCGCGCTGCGCGTCGCGGTGATCGCACCCACGACGGGGGTGACCGCCTACCCGGTGGCGTTCCCCGCCCTGGCCGGCCCGCGCGACTTCGCCCGGCTGAACCTCGCCGGCGTGGGGGCGACCGTCACCGGCACCTACGACACCTTCCAGTCCGTCGGCGCAGGCGGGATCGTGGGCCAGCGCAAGCTGACGGGCCGCATGTTCACGCTCGGGCCGCCGCTCGGCTCGCTGGGATCCTGCGTGCCGGCGACCAGCCAGCTGTACGGTCTCGCCGCCGCCGGCGACGACTTCGTGGCCACCGTCGGCGAGGACTGCGCGACCGACCGCACGACGCTGCGCATCCGCACGGCGCAGGCCACGCACGTCATCCGGGCCACGCTCGGCCCCGGCGACCGCACCGACTTCACGCCTGACATCCTCGACCTGCGCGCGACCGGCCCGGCGCTCGCGTGGATCGAGATGCGCCTTCCCGTCAGCGGCCCCGGCCCGACGTTCACGCTCGTGATCGCCCGCGGGGCGACCGGCGAGGTCCTGCTGCGCACGCCGATCGAGGCGTTCCCCCTGGCGATGGGGCTCCGCGCCGATGGCACGGTCGCCCTGCCGAGCATCACGGACTGCAGCATCCGCGTGATCTCCCCCCTGCCGCCGGCATCGCGCCGGATCGCTCTTGCACCCGCGCTGTGCCCGCAACCGGGGGGCGCCCCGGTTGTGGCCGCCGGGCGCATCGTGTACCCGGTCAGCGGCGGCTACGCGTCTACGGACGCTCAGGGCGCGGCGCACTTCCTGCGCGACACCGCGGGCAGCCGGTCGGCGATCGCCTTCGACGGCGCCTCGGGGTACGTCGTCCGCGTCGACTGCGACGCCGACCGCCTCGTCAGCGTCGATCTGAATGCGGCAGGCAACCCGCCGGCGTTGCCACTGCCCGCGTTGCGCTCCTGCCCCGTGCGGCGCTCGAGCCCCTCGCGCCTGAGCAGCACGCCGAGCGGGCTGGTCAGCATCGGGCTGCGCTGCCCCGCCGGCTGTCGCGGCACGCTGCGCCTCGTCCAGCAGCGCGCCGGCGGCCGTGAGCGGCGCGTCGGCACCGTGGACTACGCCAGCGCTCCCGGCCGCGTCGTCGTCCGGCCGAAGCTCTCCGCGTACGCGCGTGCGCTGGCGGGCTGCCCGGGCGGGCTGCGCGTCAACGCCGTGCTCTTCCCGGCGTCCGACGATCGCACCGTCCCGGCACGGGGCAAGGGCCTGGGGGCCTACCGGATCAACTCGCGCTCGCGGTGCCGGCGCAGCGGCGGGCCGGCGTTCACGGCCCCCGCGCCCGGACCGCGGTCGTAGGGGTGGCGGGCCGTTTCGCGCCGGCCGGTCCGGGGCACTGTCGGGGCGCCCAAGCAAAGGAGCGCCCACGATGGCCAACCAGTACATGCACACCTGCGTTCGCGTCCTCGACCCAGAGGCCTCCCAGCGCTTCTACGGGGCGCTCGGCTTCGAGCCGCGCGGGCGGCTGAACTTCGAGACCGCCTACAACCTCTACATGGGCCTGCCGGGCGGCGGCGACCTGCTCGAGCTGACCGTCAACCTCGGTCAGGAAGAGCCCTACGACCTCGGCACGGGCTACAACCACATGGCGCTGACCGTTGACGACATCGACGCCACGCTGGTGTCGCTCGAGCCGCTCGGCGTCCAGCCCGAGAAGCCGCCGTTTCACCCCGGCGGTCGCGAGGACCTGCCACTGATCGCCTTCGTCGCCGATCCCGACGGCTACCGCATCGAGCTGATCGACGGCGGCAGGTTCGACACGCCGCAGGACCCGGCGCCGTAGCAGCTGACCGTCCATGCCTCTATTCCGGCGGGCACGATCGTCTCGCTGCCGGGCACGGAGCCGAAGACCTCCAGCTTGCCGGTCCAGCCTGAGCTCGCCAGCCAGTTCTGCACGGACAGGATGTAGCGGCCGGGCTCGGGGTGGTCGTAGGCGATCGTTTCGTCGGCGGTCGAGCTGGTGCTCGAGGCGACGACGTTGTCGGGCGACTTGGATCCCTTGTAGAGGTAGAGGTCGTAGTCGTCGCCGTCGGCACCGTCGATCTGGGCGAGGATCTGG
>Ga0208736_1000233_pt1 | contig 16912 bp, 15 predicted proteins | sample AntDryMetagUQ255_FD_188090 | JGI IMG/M metagenome (GOLD analysis project Ga0208736, IMG submission 188090) | Polar desert microbial communities from Antarctic Dry Valleys - UQ255 (SPAdes) | ecosystem: Environmental > Terrestrial > Soil > Desert | place: Antarctic Dry Valleys | collected 2008-12-31 | reverse complement strand
CGGGATCGAAGCGGCGTGCGGGGGCGGCGTGCGGCATGGCCTCGGTCGACTGCACCGCATCATCATCGCCGCCGAGCAGGCTCGCCGCGAGGGCGCACTCGGCGAGCGCCATCCCGCGCAGCGCCACGATCGTCAGCGCCGCGAGCGGCAGCGCGAGCGACGCGACGGCGAACGCCTCCCACAGGTCGTCGGCATTCCAGATGCCGAACTGCGCACCCGCAGGCAGCGACCAGTGCCAGGCCGGCAGGGTCGCCAGGCCGGCGACCATGAACACGAGGCCGAGTGCGAGGCAGCCGAAGACGAACCCGAGCACCGAGTGCAGCACGAGCCAGACGAGGTCGCGCCACGTCTGCGGGTCGCCGAGCGTCGAGCCGAGCAGCCCGCGCAGGCCGTGTCCGAGCTCGCGATAGCGCGCGCGCACGGGCCGGCCCAGCAGCCGGGCGGCGTTGCGCCGGTCGAGCTCGGCGGTCCAGCGAAAGGCGATCGCCGTGCCGGCCGCGACCGGCAGGCCGACGACGAAGACGATCAGCGACAGCGACAGCGACAGCGAGACGCCGACGACCCAGACGGTCAAGGCCAGCGAGCTCGTCAGCAGGCCGATCGTGAGGTAGGCCGTCTCGCGCGCCGCCCGCGTGAGCACGGCGCGGACGGGGGCGGTGGAGGCGTCGGACTGCATGATCGCCACGATCCCATGCCGCGGCGGCCGCGTCATTGGGGCGCTCCACCGTCTGCCACGGGGGTGCGCCCCCGTCGCGGACGGTGGCCTACGCCTTCAATGCCAAGACACGGCTCGCGCAGCGCGTGCGCCGCCGCCGCTGAGCACGCCGCTCAGACCGACATGAGCTGCTGCATGCGCTCGCGCTCGAACGTCTCGGTCAGACCGCCGGCGACGATCCGCCCGACGTCCATGACCGCGTACGTGTCGGCGAGGCGCATCGCGAAGTCGACGTACTGCTCGACGAGCAGGATCGACATCCCGGCGGCCTTCAGGTCGGCGATCGCGTCCTCGATCTCGAGGATGATCGACGGCTGGATGCCCTCCGTCGGCTCGTCGAGCAGCAACAGCTTCGGCCGCGTCACGAGCGCGCGCGCGATCGCCAGCTGCTGCGCCTCGCCGCCGCTGAGAAAGCCCGCCGGGCGGTCGAGGATCTTTCGCAGCCGCGGAAATCGCTCGAGCGCCTCCTCGACGGCCTCGGGCCCTCCCCTCGCCGACGCTTCCGAGACGACTCGCAGGTTCTCGGCCACGGTCAGGTAGGGGAAGGCCTCGCGGCCCTGCGGGACGTAGGCGATCCCGGCCTTGACGCGGTCGTAGGGCGCGCGCTTGGTGATCTCCTTCCAGCCGAGCGTGATCGTGCCCGCCTTCGCGGGCTGCAGCCCGACGATCGTCTGCAGCAGCGTGCTCTTGCCGACGCCGTTGCGGCCCATCAGACAGCACAGCCCGCCCTCGGGCACGTCCAGCGAGACGCCGAAGATCACCTGCGTCGGGCCGTAGGCGACCTCGAGCTCTGAGACGCTCAGGATCGGCGGCGGGTCGACGGTCGCGCCGGGATCGCCGGGCGCGAGCGGCGGGTCGGCGAGCGTCATGCCGGCACCTCGGCCGCGCCGCGCGCGTCGCGCGGGCGCCCCAGGTAGACCTCGCGGACGGTCTCGTTGCGTTGCACCTCGGCAACGGTCCCCTCCGTCAGGATCCGGCCCTCGTGCATGACCGTCACCTTGTGCGCGAAGCGGCGAACGAAGTCCATGTCGTGCTCGACGACGAGCACGGTCGTGCCCTCCTGCGCGATCTGCGTGATGAGCTCGCCGGTGTGCAGCCGCTCGCGCTGGGTCATGCCGGCGACGGGCTCGTCGAGCAGCAGCAGCCGCGGCCGCTGCACGAGCACCATCGCGACCTCCAGCCATTGCTTCTGGCCGTGCGACAGCGAGCCGGCGGGGTCGTCGCGCTGCTCGGCGAGGTTGACGGAGTCCAGCGCCCTGGCGACCTCCGCGGTGATCCCCCTGCGCCGGCGCAGCAGCGAGCGAAACGGCAGTCTGAAGGCAGCGGCGATGTCGACGTTCTCCAGCACCGTGAGCTCGTCGAAGACCGACGGCTTCTGAAACGTGCGACCGATGCCGGCGTGCACGATCGCATGCTCGCTGCGACCGACGAGCTCCTCGCCGGCGAACACGATCGAGCCGCTCGTCGGGCGCACGAGGTTCGTGATCGAGTCGATCAGCGTCGTCTTGCCGGCGCCGTTGGGCCCGATGACGAACCGCACCTCGTGCTCGCGGAGGGTGAGGTCGAGGCCGTCGATGGCGTGGAAGGCATCGAACGCGACGACCAGGCCCCGGATCTGCAGCAGCTCCGTGCTCATACGACCTCGTTGCTGCGCGGCGGCAGGTGCGAGGGCGCGGGCGCCGCCGCCGCAGCGACGCGCCGCCCGCCGGGCAGCGGCACCCGCGAGGCGAGCCTGCGCAGGTGCCCGACCGCACCCGCGATCCCGTGCGGGAGAAACAGGATCACGACCACGAACAGCAGCCCCTGCAGGTAGAGCCAGGTCGACGGAAACTGCTCGGAGATGCTCGACCGCGCCGAGTTGACGATGACCGCGCCGGCCGCCGCCCAGGCGAGCACGGAGCGGCCACCCAGCGCGACCCAGATCACCATCTCGATCGACGGAACGATTCCCAGCAGCGCAGGCGAGATGATGCCGACGACCGGCACGAACAGGGCTCCCGCCAGGCCGGCCATGCCGGCCGCCAGGACGTAGGCGACGAGCTTGATGCGCGTCGGGTCATAGCCGAGGAAGCGCACGCGATCCTCGTCGTCGCGCACCGCGATCAGCACCCGTCCGTAGCGTCCGAGCACGAGCTCGCGCGTCGCCAGGAAGACGAGCAGCAGCACGATCACGACGACGAAGTAGAGGATCTTCTGATCGGCGGGGTCAGACACGCTGAGCCCGAAGAAGCTCTGGAAGTTCGTCAGGCCGTTGGTGCCGCCTGTCAGCGCGTTGTTGCCGACGATCACGATGACGAACGCGCCCGCCAGCGCCTGGCTGAGGATCGCGAAGTACGCGCCGCGGATGCGCTGGCGAAAGACGGCGGCGCCCAGCAGCGCGGCGATCGCCATCGGCAGCAGGATCGCCATCGGGATCGCGAACCATGCCGAGCTGAAGGGCTTCCACAACGCCGGCAGCGAGTCGTACTTGCCGCTGTAGGTCAGGATGTCCGGCAGCTGGCCGGCGCCGGCGTCGACGATCTTCAGGTGCATGCCCATGCAATAGCCGCCGAGCCCGAAGAAGAGGCCCTGGCCGAGGACGAGCATCCCGCCCTGACCCCATGCCAGGCCGATGCCGATGGCGATGATCGCGAAGCACAGGAACTTGGCCAGCAGCGACAGGCGAAAGTCCGACAGCACCGCCGGTGCGAGCAGCAGCAGGGCGGCGGCCATCAGCAGGAATCGCACGACGAACGCCGATGGCCTGGGCGCGCCGGCCGGCAGCAGCTTGGCGACGGCGCTCATGACGCCAGGCCGCGGCGCTGCTGGACGACGAGCCCCTGCGGGCGCCATTGCAGGAACAGCACGATCAGCAGGAAGACCCCCGCCTTCGCAACGCTCGACGTCGTGTTGTACTCGATGAAGGAGTTCGCCATCCCGAGCGCGAGCGCCGCGAGGATCGCGCCGCGCAGCTGGCCCAGCCCGCCGACGATGACGACGAGGAACGCGTCGATGATGTACGCCAGGCCGAGCGTGGGACCGACCGGCCCGAGCAGCGTGATGCCGACGCCCGCGAGGCCCGCCAGGCCGGATCCGATGAAGAACGTCGTACGGTCGACGCGCGTCGTGCGCACGCCGCTGACCGATGCCAGCGGACGGTTCTGCATGACCGCGCGCATCCGCCTTCCGGCCGGCGTGCGCTGCATGTAGCTCGCGATCGCGATCACGACGAGCACGACCACGGCGATGATGAACAGGCGCGGATAGGACAACGTGACGCCGGCGACGCCCAGGCCACCGTCCAGGAACGTCGGCGCGTCGACGTTGACGTTCTGCGCGCCGAACAGGTCACGTGCGAGCTGCTGGAGCATGAGCCCGACGCCCCACGTGACCAGCAGCGTGTCGAGCGGCCTGCCGTACAGCCGGCGGATGACGAGGAACTCGAGGATCAGCCCCAGCGTCCCGGCGACCAGGAACGCGACCGGCAGCGCGAGACCGAACGACAGCGTGATCAGCCCGGTCCCGAGCGCCGTCTGCAGCAAATAGGTGGTGTACGCGCCGGCCATGATGAACTCGCCGTGCGCCATGTTGATCACGTTCATCTGGCCGAACGTGAACGTCAGCCCAAGCGCGACGAGCAGCAGGATCGACGCGATGCTCAGCCCAACGAAGAGCTGATTGAGAATGACTTGCATCGCGCCGTCCCGCCGCTTCGCCGTGTTCGCCTAGAGGTCCTTCGCCCAGGAGTAGGTCTTGAGGTACGGATCGGGCTTGATCGGCTTGCCGGACCCGCCGACCTCGTCGATCAGCCCGTCGGGCCGCAGCTTGCCGATGCGCGCGGTCTTGAAGATGTGCTGGTTGGAGCCATCGATCGTGACCTTGCCCTCGGGTGCGTCGAACTCGAGGCCCTTGGACGCCGCCTTGACCTTCTCGACGTCGGTGGTGCCGGCCTTCTCGACCGCCCTGGCCCACAGGTGGACCCCGACGTAGCCGGCCTCGATCGGGTCGTCGGTCACGCGGTCCTTGCCGTAGCGAGCCTTGAAGGCCTTGACGAACTTCTCGTTCGCCGCGCCCTCGGTCGTCTGGTAGTAGTTCCACGCCACGTACTGGCCGACGATGTTCTTGATGCCCACGCCGCGAACCTCGTCCTCGGCCGTCGAGACGGAGATGACGGGCAGCTTCTCGGCATTCAGCCCGGCGTCCGTGAACTGCTTCCAGAACGCGACGTTCGAGTCGCCGTTGATCGTCTGGAAGACGGCGTCGGGATCGGCCTCCTTGACCTTGTTGATCGTCGTCGCGTAGTCGGTGTTGCCCAGCGGCGAGTACTCCTCGCCGACGATCTCCATGCCGTTGGCCTTCGCCCAGGCCTTGATCTCCTTGTTGGCCGTGCGCGGGAAGACGTAGTCCGAGCCGACGAGGAAGAGCCGCTTGACCTTCAGCTCCTCCTGGAGGTACTCGAGTCCGGGGATGATCTGCTGGTTGGTCGTCGCGCCGGTGTAGAAGATGTAGGGCGACGACTCGAGGCCCTCGTACTGGACCGGGTAGTACAGCAGCGACTTGTTGCGCTCGAAGACGGGCAGCATCGCCTTGCGGCTCGCCGACGTCCAGCCGCCGAATGTCGCGGCGACCTTGTCCTTGGAGATCAGCTTCTGCGCCTTCTCGGCGAACGTCGGCCAGTCCGAGGCGCCGTCCTCGACGACGGGCTTGATCTGCTTGCCGAGCACGCCGCCGGCCTTGTTGATCTCGTCGATCGCGAGCAGCTCGGCATCCTTCACGGACACCTCGCTGATCGCCATGAAGCTCGAGAGGGAGTGCAGGATCCCGACGGGAATCGTTGTCCCGGGGCTTGCGCTCGTGATCGGGTCAGTCGCGCCGGCCGCCGGCGCGCTGCTGTCCTCGCTGCCGCAGCCCGCGACGGCCAGCGCCAGCGCGGCGCCCGTGAGCGCGAGGCAGCGGCGCCCGGCCCGGCCCGAGCCGAGAATGCGACGGTTCATGTTTCCCCCCTGGTTGAAGGACCACGCCCGCGTTTCGGATGCGTAGGTCCAGGGGGCACCGTACGGCGGCTCGCCGAGGCCTCGATATGGACCCGCGGCGAAGAATTCGCCGCGGGGCTTCGCCCTGGTGGAGCCTGCCGGCGTCTAGGGGTAGCGCGCGCGCAGGCCCAGCACGTCGCCCTTGGCGAGCGAGCGCGGATGGGTCGTGCCCGAGCCGATCGTGTAGTACATCGTCAACGCGTTGCTCGAGTTCGCGTGGTCCAGCCCGATGCCGTGGCCGCTCTCGTGCGTCGCGATGGCCTGGTAGTCGTATGCGCCCGCGGCACCGACGTTCGAGAACGAGATGCTCTCGTTGTAGCGCTGGTCGGTCTCCGAGGAGGCGCCGCCGCTGGAGAACAGCCACGTGCAGGCAAGCGCGCCGGCGCAGCCGACGCTCGCGAGGTTGCCCTTGTCCACGACCGAGGCGCCATCGGGGTAGCTGTGGATCGTCAGGGCCGTCGAGCCGACGTGGCGCGAGTTGAGGTTCGTGATGTCGTTGAGGCCGCAGCCGTTGTAGGTCGTGTCCCAGTTGCGGTGGCCGCTGACGATCGAAGCGACCGACGTGTCGTTGTAGCTGAAGCGGCTGCGGTTGACCACGTAGTCGTAGGCACGTCCGACCCAGCGGCCGCCGAACGGCGCGTACTGCGAGTTCGTGCAGGCGTCCCCCGAGACGGCCGCGCGGGCGAGCTGTCCGCCGAACGCCTGATCCGAGCGCGCGGGCTTCTCCTGCGGGCGCGGATCGGGCTTGCCGGTCGCCCCGGGCTCGCCGGCCTCGCTGGGACCGGGCGCCACGGGGCCTGCGGGCACCGGCGGAGCGGGCAGCGGCACGGTCGGTGGGATGACGGCGGCGAGCAATGCCGCCCGATCGGCGCGGAAGGCGCGCGCCCAGCTGGGCTCCTCGGGGTCGCCATAGAGCGCCGCGAGGCTGACGCCGGGCTCCTCGCGCTCGGTCGGCACGAGCACGACGCCGCCGTCGGGGTCGCGGATCGGCGACACGGTCTGGCTGACGAGCAGGCGTCCGTCGCCGGCGCAGCGCGTGACGCGGTAGGCGCCGCCGGGCAGCGACTCGGTGACCTCCGATGTCCCGTCGGCCTTGTCGGCCCGCGCGATGCTCGCCGAGCGCTGCTGGCCGGGAGGCGCGCAGTCCGCTGCGACCGCCGTCGCCGGACCCGCGATCGCGAGGATCGAGCAGGCCGCGCCGAGCGCTGCGCTCGCCCCCGGAAGACGGCAACGGTCGAGCACTGCACGGCGGGGCGCACGGACTGCGGACATTGTGGCTCCTTTGAGCACGAGAAGTTGCTCTCACGCTATCGGCCCGCCCGACCCCGGGCATGAGCGACATGCGCCTGCAGTCGACCAATCGTCGAGCACCTCGGGGCGCGCAGCCCGGGCGCGCGCTCACCGGATGCAACACTGGGTCTGAGTGAAGCTCGCCCGCATCTACCTCGGCGTCCTGCTGGCGCTGATGGCGCTCGGCCAGCTCGCCTCCTTTGGCGACTTCGCCGACATCGTCGAGGAGTACGACGTCGCGGGCTCCCCGGGCACCGCGCTGGCGATCCTGCTGATCGCGCTCGAGCTGGCGGCCGCCGGCGGCCTGCTCGCGCCGGTGTCGCCGCCGCTGCGGCGGCTGGCGACGCAGCTCGGCCTCGCGGCTGCGCTGTTGTGGTCGCTGCTCGCCCTCCAAGGGCTCGCCCGCGGACTCGAGCTCGAGAGCTGCGGCTGCTTCGGGCGCTACCTCGGCCAGCCGCTGACGCTGTGGGTCGTGCCGCAGGACGCGCTCTTCGTCGCGTTGGCGGTCGTCGTCGCGCGCGGGGCAGCTCGGCGCGCGGCTATGCCCCGTGGCACTTCTTGAACTTCTTGCCCGAGCCGCACCAGCAGGGATCGTTGCGACCGACCTGCTGATCCTCGCTCAGGACGCGCTGGCGCACCGGCTCCGGCTCCTCGTAGTCCTCGGGCTCCTCGACCGCCCCGCCCGCGGCGGCGAGGGCGAGCGCGCTCGGCTGCTCCTGCCCGCCGCCGGAGTATGAGACGCGCCCCGGGCGAGTGGACGTGCCGGACGGCTCGTAGCGCTGCTCGGGAGCCTCCTCCTCCTCCGCCTCGACCTCGAGGTTGTAGATCATGCGCGTGAAGTCCGACCAGATCGTGGCCATCAGGTCCTCGAACAGCGTGAAAGCCTCGTTCTTGTACGCCACGATCGGCTCGATCTGCGCAAATCCGCGCAGGTGGATGCCCTCGCGCAGGTAGTCCATGTCGTAGAGGTGCTCACGCCAGCGCTGGTCGATGAACTGCAGCAGCACGAAGCGCTCCACGGCGCGCATGAGCTCCTCGCCGAGCTCGGCCTCGCGCGCGTCGTAGAGTTTGACCGCGTCGGCGTGCAGCCGGCGCACGAGCACTTCGCGATCGGTGTGCTCGCTGGCGAGATCCGCGGCCGCGAGCTCGACGGGAAAGATGTCCTCCAGCGCGGTGAAGAGCCCGTCGACGTCCCAGTCCTCGATGAAGTCGCTCGGCGTGAACTCGGCGACGATGCGCTCGACGACGTTGCCGATCTCCTCGCGGGCGGAGACGCCCATGTCCTTGCCCTCGAGGATCTCGTCGCGATACTTGTAGATGATCCGGCGCTGCTCGTTCATGACGTCGTCGTACTCGAGCACGCGCTTGCGCTGCAGGAAGTTCTGCTCCTCGACCTTCTTCTGAGCCTTCTCGATCTGCTTGGAGAGCATCCCCGCCTCGATCGGCTCCTCGCGGCCCTCGTCGTCGACGGTGCCGAGGCGATCGAGGATCCGGTAGATGCGGTCGCCGGCGAACAGGCGCACGAGGTCGTCCTCGGCGGAGAGGAAGAAGCGCGACTCGCCGGGGTCGCCCTGGCGCCCTGAACGGCCGCGCAGCTGATTGTCGATGCGGCGCGACTCGTGGCGCTCGGTGCCGACGATGTACAGGCCGCCCGCTTCGAGCACCCGCTCGCGATCCTCGGCGACCCGCCGCTCGATCGAGGGCAGCACGTCGGCGTAGCGCTCGTCGTAGTCGGGGTCGCCGGGCTTCAGGCCGAGCTTGGAGAGCTCGAGCTGCGTCAGGTGCTCGGGGTTGCCGCCGAGCTTGATGTCGACGCCGCGGCCGGCCATGTTCGTCGCGATCGTGACGGCGCCGGACTGCCCCGCCTCGGCGACGATCTCGCCCTCGCGCTCGGCGAACTCGGGCTTGGCGTTGAGCACGGTGTGGGTGACGCCGTGCTTCTTCAGCTCGCCGGACAGCAGCTCGGAGACCTCGACGGAGACCGTGCCGACGAGGACGGGCTGGCCGATGGAGTGGCGCTCGATGATCTCGCGGCTGACGGCGTCCCACTTGCCGTCCTTGGTCTTGTAGACCTGATCGTTGCGGTCCGCGCGCACCATGTTGCGGTTCGTCGGGATCTGCACGACCGACAGCTTGTAGATCTTCATGAACTCGGTCGCCTCGGTGAGCGCCGTGCCGGTCATGCCCGCGAGCTTCTCGTAGAGGCGGAAGTAGTTCTGCAACGTGATCGTGGCGAGCGTCTGGCTCTCCTCCTGGACGTGCACGCCCTCCTTCGCCTCGACCGCCTGATGCAGGCCCTCCGACCAGCGCCGGCCTTCGAGGATGCGCCCGGTGAACTCGTCGATGATCTTCACCTCGCCGTCGATGACGGCGTAGTCGACGTCGCGCTTGTAGAGCGACTCGGCCTTCAGCGACTGCTGCAGGTGGTTGACCAGCGGCCCGTTCTCGGCGCGATAGAGGTGTGAGATGCCGAGGAACTTCTCCGCCTTGGCGACGCCCTGCTCGGTCACCGAGACCGTCTTGTGCTTCTCCTCGAACTCGAAGTCGTAATCGGCCTCGAAGTCCTTCTTCATGCGCGGGTCCATGTTGTCGGGCTTCTTGCCCGAAACCATCTTCTTGGCGAGCTTGGCGAACTGCCCGTACATGTCCGCCGCCGCCTCGGGCTGTCCGGAGATGATCAGCGGCGTGCGCGCCTCGTCGATGAGGATGTTGTCGACCTCGTCGACGATCGCATAGCGATGGCCGCGCTGGACCTTCTCCTCGAGCGAGGTCGCCATGTTGTCGCGCAGGTAGTCGAAGCCGAACTCCGAGTTCGTGCCGTACGTGATGTCGGCGCCGTAGGCGACGTGCTTGTCCTCGTAGTTCTGCATGTTCTGCAGGACGCCGACGTTCAGGCCGAGCGCGCGATAGATCGGCGACATCCAGTCGGCGTCGCGGCGGGCGAGGTAGTCGTTGACGGTGACGAGGTGCACGCCCGTGCCGGGCAGCGAGTTCAGCACGACGGGCAGCGTCGCCGTCAGCGTCTTGCCCTCGCCGGTGCGCATCTCCGCGATCGCGCCGGAGTGCAGGACCATCGCGCCGATCAGCTGCACGTCGAAATGGCGCATGCCCATCTCGCGCTTGCCGGCCTCGCGCACGATCGCGAAGGTCTCGGGCAGCAGGTCGTCGAGCTTCGCGCCGTTGCGCGCCTGCTCGCGCAGGCCGTCGATGCGAGCGCGCAGCTCGTCGAGCGTCTCGAGCTCGAGCTCGGGCTCGAAGTCGTTGATGCGGGCGACGCGCTTCTCGAACTGCTTGAACTGCTTGGCTTCGCCCAAGCGCAGGGCACGGTCGAGGATCGCCATGACCGTGAGGGTACCAACGCGGCGGGCCCCGCCCGCCGCGTCGGACCCGGTTTGCTACAAGGCCGGCTGGGGCGGCGTGGCGCGCGCCTCGCGGCGGCGGCGCTGCTTGTCGCGGTGGCGCTTGACCTGCCGCGCGAGCTCCAGCGAGCACAGCTTGATCGAGTGCTGCTGCTCGCGCGAGGCGCCCTCGGCGTGCAGCGTGACGCCCTTGAGATAGAGGGTCACCGAGGCGATCTGCGACTCGGGTATGGCGGGGTTGCGCTCCTCGCGCAACTCGACCTCCATGCGCGCCAGGTCGGAGACCTGGGCCGCGACCTTGCGGAACTTGCGCTCCACGAGCTCGCGCAGCTCGTCGTTGACGGGGACGTTGCGGCCCTTGACCTCGATCTGCATCTCGGGGTCCTCTCTGTCGAACGGACGTGCGAGCTTTCGATGGTACGCCTGCGGGTGGTCGTTCTCAACCGGACGATCGCCTAGTGCGATCGTCGGGTGTGCGTGCCCAGCTGAGCGCCACGATCCGCTCGGCGCCGGCGCCGCGCAGCGCCCGTGCGCAGGCCGCGAACGTCGCTCCGGTCGTGTGCACGTCGTCGACGAGCACGGCGTCGCGGGGGGCCGTGCCGCGAGCGCTGACGTGCAGCCGGCCGGGCGCCCGCCGTAGCGCTCGCGAGGCGCCGAGCTGGCGCTCGGTCGTGGTGGCGCGCCGCAGCGTCCGCTCGAGCGCCATGCCGCTGCGGCGCGCGAGCGCCCGCGCGATGAGCTCGGCGGGATCGAAGCCGCGTGCGCGGCGCCGGGCCGGGTGGGCGGGAACGGCGACGAGCGCGCCGCACAGCAGGCCCGGCGGCGCCGCCGCAGCGATCTGGGCGGCCATGACGTCCGCCAGCGGGCGCGCCCCGGAGAACTTCAGCGCGCGCATGGCATCGCGCGCGACACCGTCGTAGGAGACGGCGCTCCAGGCCGCGTCGAAGGGCGCGCCGGTCGCCGGGCAACGCCGGCCGCAGGGCAGCGGCAGGGCGCAGCGCTCGCAGCAGGGCGCGGTCAGCCAGGGCAGCGCGCGCAGGCAGTCGGCGCACAGCACGTCCGCCGCGCCGGCGAGCGGCGCGCGACACGCGGCGCAGCGCGGCGGGATCACGAGCGCGAGCAGCTCATCGGCGAGCATTCGTCGATCCTGGCCGCGGAGCTGTGACAGCGGGCACGCGGATTGCGACAATCGCGCGTATCGTCGACCCCCTCTCAGCCGCCTCGCCCGATGCCTCTTGGACGTTCCTGCCCGGGGCGATCGCGGTCGTGGCGTTGCTGACCGTCGTCTACGTGCGCCGCCGGCGCGAAGCCGGCGCCTCGATCGGGCGCCTCGTGTGCTTTCTCGCCGGCATGGCGCTCGTCCTGCTCGCGCTCGTCTCGCCGGTCGACCGGCTCGCCGAGCAGTTGTTCTTCATGCACATGACCCAGCACCTGCTGCTCATCGACCTCGTGCCGATCCTCGTCCTGCTCGGCCTGACGAAGGTCATCCTGCGCCCGGCGACGCGCCGGCTCGTGCGCCTCGAGCGCGCGGCCGGACCGCTGGCGCACCCGGTCTTCGCGATCGGCCTGTACGTCGTGACGATGTGGGTCTGGCACGTCCCGGCGCTCTACGACGCGGCGCTCGAGCTGCCGGCCGTTCACGTCCTCGAGCACGTGACGTTCGCGATCGCGGGCGGCCTGTACTGGTGGCACCTGCTGTCGCCGATCCGCTCGCGCAAGCGCCTCGGCGGCATGGGTCCGGTCGTCTACATGGTCTCGACGAAGGTGCTCGTGGGCCTGCTCGGCGTCGGCCTCGCGTTCGCGCCCGACGTGATCTACGACTTCTACGAGCGCCAGCCGGGCTACTGGGGATTGTCGCCCGGCACCGATCAGGCGATCGGCGGCCTGATCATGGCGACGGAGCAGTCGATCGTCATGGGCATCGCGCTGACGTTCCTGTTCGTGCGCGCGCTCGGCGAGAGCGAGCGCACGGAGCAGCGCGCCGAGCGCTACGACTCAGATGCCGTAGAGGAAGTCCAGGCCTAGGCTGTTGAGCAGCTTCTGGGCCTCGATGTTCAGCTGCGTGAGCTCGCCGCTGACGATCAGTGCGCCCATGACGACGAGGATCGCGCCGCCCGCTGCGATGATCACGGCGTAGTGGCGCTTGACGAAGCCGAAGAGCTTCGTCATGCGGTTGAAGGCGACCGTCGTCAGCAGAAACGGGATCGCCAGCCCGGCCGAGTACCACGCGAGCAGGTAGGCGCCCTGCCCCGTGGACTCCGACAGCGCCGCGGCGCTGAGGATCGCCCCCAGCGTCGGCCCCACGCACGGGGTCCAGGCGATCGCGAACGCCGCGCCGGCGACGACCGGGCCGCCGCGCCCCGCGCGCTGCATCAGCGCGTCCACCCGCCACTCGCGGTTGAGGCGGGCGGCGAACGGCGTGGCGAGGAAGAACAGCCCGAGCACGATGATCACGATCCCCGCGACGAGCTCGAGCGTCCGGCGATGCTCGTTGAGCGTCGAGCCCAGCGCGGTGGCCCCGAGGCCGAGCACGATGAAGATCGCCGAGAAGCTCGCGACGAACAGCAGGCTCGGCCCCAGCACGCGGCGCAGCGGCGCGCGCTCGAGATCCTGCGGCATCACGCCCGTCACGGCCGACAGGTAGCCGGGCACGAGCGGCAGCACGCACGGGCTCAGAAACGACAGGAAGCCGGCGGCGAGCGCGGCGAGGATCCCGACGCCCGAGGCCGGGTCGGTCACCGCGAGCCCAGCGCGTGACGGCGGATGTCGTCCTGGAGGGCCTGCGCGTCCGGGTAGCCGCCGAACTTCGCGTGGACGACCTTCCCCGCGGCCGAGACGAAGTACGTCGTGGGCATGAACTGTTGCGTGCCGAGCGAGCGTGCGGCGTCGCCCTCGGGGTCGAAGACGCTCGCGAAGCCTGGCGGGCTCTCGCGCAGCAGGCGCTCAGCGGCGTCGCGTTCGTCGGTGAAGTCGATCCCGAGAAACGCGACCCGGTCGCCGTGCTCGACGACCGCGTCGGCGAACAGCGGGAACTCCGCGCGGCACGGACCGCACCACGACGCCCATTGGTTGACGACCACGGGGTGACCGCGCAGCTTCGCCAGACGGGCTCTCAGGCCCGCCTCGCCCGTGCCGCGGATCGTGTTGGCATCAGCGGCGTTGACGCGCAGCGCGGCAGGCGCCGCGGCGAGGGCGCGGGCGCCGGTGGCAGCGGAGCGGGGCGTGCTCGCAGCCGCGCCGGCAGCGGTGCCCGTGCCCTTCGCGGGCGCGGCGTCACCCGCCGGGCCACCCCCGTCGCCCGATCCGCCGCAGGCCGCGAGCACGGTGGCGATGGCCACCACCGCGGCAAGGGCGAACAGGCGAGGCGAGCTGGGCTGCACCCCACGCAGGATGCCTGATCGGCCGGAGGGCCGGGTCGGGTCGCAGGCGGGCCGCATGACCGCTCCTACGCTCGCGGCGCGCGCGGGGCTCAGCCCTCGAGCACGGTCCCGTCTGTCACCAGGCGCTGCCCCGCGCCCTCGTGCTCGACCGTCACGCTGCCGCGGACGACGACGTCCGACCCAAAGGCGACGTCACCGCGCACCGTCAGGCGCTCGCAGTCCACGAGCGACGGCGCGCCCGCCGCGAAACGCGCGTCGAAGTCGCGCACGAGCTTGAAGTGCTCGCTGTCGAGGTCGACGAGCGGGGCGCTGCACCGCCCCGCCGCGAGCACGATGCGTCCGTCGCCGTGCAGCTCGTAGGCGTCGGAGCGCAGTGCCAGCAGGTCGTTGCAGGTCTTGACCGGCGCAAAGCGCTCGCGGCCGACGCGGATCGCGCGCGCGCCGTCGAAGACGTCGATCGCGGTGCCCATCGCGGTCTCGAGCTGCAGCACCGGCGTCGAGTCCGGGTCCGCGGGATCGACGGTCTTGCGGTTGACGATCATCGGCAGGCCCAGCACGCCGTCGCGCTCGTCGAGCACGGACGCCAGCGCGCGCAGGTCGATCCACAGCGTGTTCGTGTTGAAGAAGCGGTGGCGGGCGATGTCCTGAAAGGCGTCGAGATCCTCCTCCGGGGTCTGCGCGACCTCGCGCAGCACGAGGCCGCCGCCGGGGCGCTGCGCGAGGTGGCCGCCCTTGCGATCGGCGGCCGTGCGGTCGGCCACCTCCATCAGAAACGGCATCCGCTCACGCGCGAACCAGGCGAGGATGCGCCCGTCCATGACGGCGCCGAGGTTGTCGACGTTGGCGAGGAAGGCGTGCTCGTAGCCCGCGCCCAGCAGCGCGTCGAGCATGCCCGAGCTCAGCAGCGACGGGTACAGGTCGCCGTGGCCCGGCGGCGCCCACTCCAGCGCGGGGTCGGCCGGCCAGGCGACCGGGCCGAGGCCGTCGGCCTCGAGCTTGGGCACCCTGCTCTGCACGAAGTCGGCGGGAACGCCGTCGACCGCCAGTCCCGGATGGGCACCGAGCGCCTCCAACGACGGCTCGCGCGTCGCGAAGCTGTTCATCAGCACGAGCGGCAGGGACGCGCCCGTCCTCGCTCGCAGGTCGAGGATCTGGCGCACGACGATGTCGAGGAACGTCAGGCCGTCCTTGACCTCCAGCAGCGACTTCGGCCCGCTCATCCCCATGCTCGTCCCGAGGCCGCCGTTGAGCTTGACGACGACGGTGCGCTCGAGCGCCGCACGCGCGCCCTGCTCGTCCTCTGGCAGCTCCGCCGCGTCGGGCAGCTCGGCGACCGGCTCGATCTCCGACTCGGCGAGGCAGCCCGCGTCGCCGTTGCGCAGGCGCCGCAGGTACTGCGCGAACGTCGCGACGCCGGCGTCCGGGACGCCGTCGGCGCGCATCTTCTCGAGGCTGCGGTCGAGCTCGCGGGCGGTCATCGCGCGGACCCTACCCGCGGGCTCGCGCCGCCGGCGCGCGGTCAGCCGGAGGCGCCTCCTGCGGCGTCCTGGGCGCTGCGGGCTGTCGCCGCGAGCGCGCTGCGCGAAGCACGAATGCGAGCCGCACCGCGGCCAGCGCGGCAAGGAAGCTGCCTTGTTGCGTAAGGCGCTCCGGCGGCAGGAACATCAGCACGGCTAGGGCGACGAGGATCGTCACGAAGCCGAGCTTCAGCCACAGGTCGAGCTCGGGGTCGTTCGGCGGTCGCTCCCGGAGCGCGGCGTACACCGTGACCTCCGCGTCTTGCACGCCCAGCCCCCGTGCGCATCTGCCGAGCTGCGATTCGCCGTTGCGACGACCGATCGCGCCCGGCATGGTGAGGATGATGCGCATCAGGCGGAATGCCGGAAGCAGCGGCCGCCAGACGAGGTAGACCGAGAAGACGAGCAACCCGACCACGAGCGCCGTGACCTTGGGGTTGCTGGTCAGCAACGTGTTCAGCGTGTCGGTGAGGTTCCCGGGATTGAGGTCGGCGACCGAGGTCAGATCCTTGAGGACCTGCTGCGGAAGCGGCCTCTCGTCGTCCGGTGTCGTGGACTGCTTCTGGTTGCGCAGCAACAGGGCGAGCAGGACCTGCGACACGACGACGACGGCGAGCAGCGGCAGGGCGATCCAGATCCTCGAACGCGGCGGTGGTAGCGAGGCGGCGAACAGGTCCAGTGCCTTGCGGTTTTCCTCGTCGTTCTCGTGGCTCTCGTCGAGCGCGAGCCGCCGCGCGAAGAGGCGTTCGAGGCGTGCGACGCGTCCGCGGACGTGCTCGACGACCATGCGCCGCAGACCCCACGTCGGACGCAACCATGTCAGCAATCGCCTCAGCGCCTTGAACCGCACGGATCGCGACGGCGGCGGGTCGGTGGCCAGCTCGATGGCCCGGCGGTAGCAGCGCAGAAGCTCGACGACCTCGACCTGCGCCGGCGTGCGGCGCGGCGAGCCGCGGACCTCGTCGTCGAGCACCGCGGCCGTGCTCCGCGGCGACCCCACGGCCGGCTACTCGCTCGCGGGCACGAGGATGAACTCTCTGCTGGCCGTGGTTGATTCCCCGTCCACGCTGTCGACCTCAGCGAGGGCGAGCGCGCGCAGCCGGCCGAGCCGCTTGATCAGACTGCGCTCGGCGACGGGAAGCTTGATCCTCACGATGGGCCGGGTGGTCTCCTGCGGATCGCACTCAAACCGCGTGACGTCCCCGAGCATGCGTGGGCGGAAGCCTTCGCGCTCGGAATGCGTCTTCAGCGTGAGCCTGCCCTTCGAGTTCGCGAACGCGCCGGCGCAGGTCACCTGAATCCGCACGGATCCGCCCTCGAGAGGCAGCGGCTCGAACAGCGGAAAGACCGCGAGTGGTGGTGGCGGTGGCGGCGGCGTCGCGCCCCGCTCATCCTCCGGCCCCGAGAGCGAGATCACCTTTCCGATGCCCTGCGCGATCCCCCTGCCCACAGACTTCAAGGCCCCTCCCACCCCGCCGCCGCCAGCGTCCATACCAACACCGGCAGTCGGCGGCAGCGGCGGAATCCCGTCAGCGCCAACACCGGCAGTCGGCGGCAGCGGCGGAATCCCGTCAGCGCACGGAAAGACGGATCCTGGCGTCTGCGGCTCGCCGGGCTCGGCGTCCTCGAGCGACCCGTC
>Ga0208736_1000232_pt1 | contig 16935 bp, 15 predicted proteins | sample AntDryMetagUQ255_FD_188090 | JGI IMG/M metagenome (GOLD analysis project Ga0208736, IMG submission 188090) | Polar desert microbial communities from Antarctic Dry Valleys - UQ255 (SPAdes) | ecosystem: Environmental > Terrestrial > Soil > Desert | place: Antarctic Dry Valleys | collected 2008-12-31 | reverse complement strand
GGCCGGGAACCCCGGGCGCAGCGGCGCGCGCCGCACGGTCGTCGACTCGCGCGGCATCGGGGCCGGAGACCTGTTCGTCGGGCTTCCGGGCGCGAACGCGGACGGCGGCGCCTTTGCCGAGCGCGCCCTCGAGGCCGGGGCGTGGGGGGTGCTCGCAGGCGACGAGCACGCGGAGCGCGTCGCGAGCGCCCGGCGCGAGCGGTTCGACCACGGCCCGGCGGCCGGCGACGGATCCGCGGGCGCGAGCGATCCCGCCGCCGCCCTCGCCGACCCATCCGCCCCCGCCGTGATCGCCGTCGAGGACCCGCTCGCCGCGCTCGCCGCCCTCGCCCGCGCGTGGCGGCGCGAGCTCGGGGCCGCCGTGGTCGGGGTCACCGGGTCGACCGGGAAGACCTCGACCAAGGACATCCTCGCCAGCCTCCTGCGCACCCACCGGCGCACGCACGCCAGCCGCGAGAACCTCAACACCGAGGTCGGCCTTCCGCTGTCGGTCCTCGAGGCCGAGCCCGGAACCGAGGTGCTCGTGCTCGAGATGGCCATGCGCGGCGAGGGACAGATCGCCGAGCTGACCGCGATCGCCGAGCCCGACGTGGGCGTGGTGGTCAACGTCGGCCCGGTCCACCTCGAGCTGCTCGGCACCGTCGAGCGCGTGGCCGCGGCCAAGGCCGAGCTGATCCGCGACCTCCGGCCGGGCGCGGCCTGCGTCCTCCCGGCGAGCGAGCCGCTGCTCGAGCGCCACCGCCGCGACGACCTCGAGACGATCACCTTCGGCCCCGGCGGCGACGTTCAGCTGCTCTCGCTCGAGCCCGATGGGCGGGCGGAGATCGAGGCCCGCGGCGAGATCGTCTCGCTCGCGCTCGCCTTCCGTCAGCCTCACAACCTGCTCAACACCCTGGCCGCGGTCGCGGTGGCCACCGCGCTCGGCGTGAGGCCGAGCGGCACGCTCGAGGTGACCTTCTCACCCCTGCGCGGGCAGGAGGTCGAGCTTCCCGGGGGCGTGACCGTGGTCAACGACTGCTACAACGCCAACCCGATCTCGATGCGCTCCGCTCTCGACCACCTCGCCGCCACGCCGGCGGCCCGCCGCATCGCCGTGCTGGGCGAGATGGCGGAGCTCGGCCCCGACGGCGAGCGCTTCCACGCCGAGGTGGCCGAGCGCGCGGGCGAGGCGGGGATCGACGTGCTGGTGGCCGTCGGCGAGCGCGCGCGCCCGTATCTCCAGGCCTTCGGGGGCGGTGAGCGCCACGAGGTCGAGACCCCCGAGGAGGCCGGCGCGCTGCTCGAGCGCCTCGTCCGGCCCGGGGATCGCGTGCTCGTCAAGGGATCGCGCTCCGCCGGCCTCGAGCGCGTGCTCGGCGACGCGCGTTGAGCCTGGTCGTCGCGCGGCGGGCCCCTGGCGCACCGCGGAGCGCCGCGCGGCTGGGGCCGCGCATCCCCCGAAAGGCCAGCTAGTCACCCATGCTCGGAGAGATCCTGATCGCGGGCATGTCCTCGCTGCTCATCTGCATGTTCCTGGGGCCGAAGTTCATCTCGTTCCTGCGCGACCGCGAGTTCGGTCAGCACATCCGCGAGGAGGGGCCGAAGGGCCACGCCGGCAAGGCGGGCACCCCGACCATGGGCGGCCTCGTGATCTTCCTCGCGGTCTCGATCCCGTTCCTGATCCTCGGTGAGTACGACGCCGCCAGCCTTGCCGTCTTCGGCACCGCGATGGCCAGCGCGGCCCTCGGTTTCCTCGACGACTGGTCGAAGATCTCGAAGAAGCGCTCGCTCGGGCTGTCGGCGCGCTGGAAGATCGTCGCCCAGGCCGCCATCGCCCTCGGCCTGTGGTGGGTCGCGACGCGCTACGTCGGCTTGAACGAGTCGCTCAACACGCGCATCTTCGACTTCACGGTCGACCTCGGGATCCTCTACCCGGTGCTGATCTTCCTGGTCCTGGCCGGAGCGACCAACGGCGTCAACCTGACCGACGGGCTCGACGGCCTGGCCGCCGGCTGCGGGGCGATCGTCCTCCTCGCCTACACGGCGATCACCTTCCTGACCAGCGGCCAGGAGGATCTCGCGCTGATCTGCTCCTGCCTGGTCGGCGCGTGCGTGGGCTTCCTGTGGTTCAACTCGTTCCCGGCGGCGATCTTCATGGGCGACACGGGCTCGCTCGGCATCGGCGGAGCCATCGCCGCGCTCGCGGTGGTCACGAAGACGGAGATCCTCCTGATCATCATCGGCGGCATCTTCGTGGTCGAGGCCCTGTCGGTGGCGATCCAGGTCTTGGCCTTCCAGCGCTTTCGCAAGCGCGTCTTCCTGATGGCGCCGGTACACCACCACTTCGAGCTGCTGGCCTGGTCGGAGACCAAGATCATCCTGCGCTTCTGGATCGTCGCGGCGATCTGCTCGGCCATCGGCTTCACGCTCTACCAGCAGTCGGTGGCGTGAGGGAGCGCCCGCCGCTTCCCCCGGGCCCGTATCTGGTCATGGGGCTCAGGGTCTCGGGAGCCGCGGCGGCGCGGATGCTCCTGCCCCACGGAGAGGTGATGGGCTGCGACCTCGGAAGCCCACGCGAGGCGGCGGGGCTCGCCGAAGCGGGCGTCGAGGTCGAGCTCGCCTCGGACGGCCTCGACCTCGTGGGCAGGGCCGCGACGGTGGTCAAGAGCCCCGGAGTGCCGGCCCACGCGCCCGCGGTGGTGGCAGCGCACGCCCGCGGGATCGAAGTCGTCGGCGAGCTCGAGATCGCGTGGCGCCTGATCGAGGCCGAGTTCGTGGCCGTGACGGGCACGAACGGGAAGACGACGACCGTGGAGCTGCTCGGCGCGATCCATCGCGCGGCCGGAGTACCGGTGGTCGTGGCCGGCAACGTGGGGACCGCCCTCGCCGAGTTGCCTGGGACGGCCGCGGAGGTCGTGGTCTGCGAGGCCTCGAGCTTCCAGCTCGAGGACGCGAGCGCTTTCGCGCCCGAGGCGGCGGCGCTGCTCAACGTGAGCGAGGACCACATCGACCGCCACGGCACCTTCGCCGCCTACCGCGACGCCAAGCTGCGCGTGTTCGCCCGCCAGCGCCCCGAGGACGTCGCCGTCGTACCGGGCGGGCTCGAGCCCCCCGGGGGGCAGGCGCGGGTGGTCCGCTTCGCCCGTCAGGCCGCAGCCGACCTCGCGCTCGTCGACGGGATCCTCCTCTTCGAGGGGGCGGCGCTCATGCCCGCCGACGAGGTCCGCCTGCGCGGCGCGCACAACCTCGACAACGCCATGGCCGCCGCGTCCCTCGCGCTCGCGCGCGGGATCGACGCGGACGCGGTGCGCGAGGCACTGCGCAGCTTCGCCGGCGTGGCGCACCGCCTCGAGGAGGTCGCCCGCCGTCGCGGCGTGCTCTACGTCAACGACTCCAAGGCGACCAATCCCGACTCGGCCCGGGTCGGCGTCGAGGCCTTCTCCGGCGGAGCCCATCTCATCCTCGGCGGGAGCCTCAAGGGCGGCGACTTTCGTGCCCTGCGGGACGTGGTCCGCACCCGCTGCCGCGCCGCCTACCTGATCGGCGAGGCGGAGGGACGGCTGGCGAGCGATCTCGAGGGAACCGTGACGCTGCATCGCTGCGGCACGCTCGAGCGTGCCTTCGAGGCCGCCGCCGGCGCCGCTCGATCGGGCGAGGTCGTGCTGCTCTCTCCGGCCTGTGCGAGCTTCGACGCCTTTCGCGACTACGAGCACCGGGGCGAGCGCTTCCGCGAGCTCGCGGAGGAGCTGGCGGAGGACCCCGACGGGGCATGATTTCAAGCCCCGGCGTCGAAGCAGGGCCGGATGCCCTCGCCGCGCTCGCTCGCCGCCCCGGCCGGTGTCGCCCCGGCCCCCGCGACGGGCGCTCGAGGTCCGGGACAGAGCCGCCCGGTGAGCGCCGTGGCGGAGCCGGCCGAGCCCGCATCCAAGCCGCCGCTCGAGCACTCGATCCTGCTCACCGCCACGCTCTGCCTGTTCGCCGTCGGGGCGGTGATGGTCTACTCGGCGAGCTCGGCCGAGGCCCTGCTCGACGGCCGGGGCGACCCGTCCACCTATCTCAAGCGCTACGTCCTCTACGGGGCGCTCGGCCTGCTGGCCATGCGCATCTGCTCACGCATGAGCCTCAAGGCGGTCAAACGGCTGACCCCGATCCTCCTGATCCTCAGCTTCGCTCTGACCGCGGCGGTGATGATCCCCGGCGTCGGGGTCAACGTGAACGGCGCGACGCGCTGGCTCGGGGTTGGCCCGATCCAGTTCCAGCCCTCCGAGCTGCTCAAGGTGGCGCTCGTGCTCTACGCCGCCGCCCTGCTGGCCGCGCGGCCGCGGCGCGTGCGGACGATGGGCGGGCTCGTCAAGCCGCTGGCGCTGGTCGTCGGGGCCGCGTGCGCGCTCCTGATGGCCCAGCCCGACATGGGCACGGCCCTGGTCGTCTGCGCGGCGATCGGGGTGCTGCTCGTGGCCGCGGGCGCGCGCATCCGCCACCTGGCCGTGCTGGCCGGAGGGCTCGCCGTGCTCGCGCTCGTCCTCGCGCTGGCCGAGCCCTACCGCCGCGAACGCCTGACCGCCTTCATCGATCCCTGGGCCGACGCCGGGGACACCGGGTTCCAGGCCGTCCAGGCGATGATCGCCATCGGCTCGGGCGGGCTGTTCGGGGTCGGGCTCGGTGAGTCCGTGCAGAAGGTCTTCTACCTGCCCGAGGCCCACACCGACATGATCGTCGCCATCATCGGCGAGGAGCTCGGGCTGCTCGGCATCGGCTGCGTGGTCGCGCTCTACCTCCTGGTCGCCTACGCGGGGCTGCGGGCCGCGAAGATCGCCGGTGACCGCTACACGAAGCTGCTCGGGGCCGGGCTCACCGGGCTGATCCTCTCCCAGGCCACGCTCAACCTGTTCGCGGTCATGGGTCTCGCCCCGCTGACCGGCGTCCCGCTGCCGTTCATCTCCTACGGCAGCACGAACATGATCGTCCTGCTGGCGGCGATGGGACTGATGCTCAACATCGCCGCACGCGGCGGGCGCGCGCGGATCACCGACTCCGACGACGACGTCGCCGCCCTGCGGCGCCGCTCGGCCGACGTGGCGCGGCGCCGCGACGCGCGCGTGACCCGGCGCGGCGCCGCGGGCGCCGGCTAGCGCCGGGCGCGACTGGCGTGCGCGCGGTCATCGCCGCCGGCGGCACGGCCGGCCACGTCGTCCCCGCGCTGGCGGTCGCCGACGGGCTGCGTGAGCGGGGCGTCGGGGTGACCTTCGTGGGCGGCGAGCGCGCCGAGGCGGAGCTCGTGCCGGCCGCGGGCTACCGCTTCGAAGCGCTCAAGGTGGCCGGCCTCGACCGCCGCAACCCCGCGCGAGCTGCTCGCGCACTCGGGCTCGCGGCGCTGGCCAGCGCGCGGGCGCCGGTCCTGCTGCGGCGCCTTCGCCCCGACGTCGTGCTCGGCGGCGGCGGGTATGTGGCCGGACCCGTAGGGCTGGCCGCCCGCATGCTGGGGATCCCGCTCGCCCTGAGCGAGGCCGACAGCCACCTCGGGCTGACCAACCGGCTGCTGGCGCCGCTGGCCGAGCGGGTCTTCCTGGCCTTCCCGCGCCCGCGTGAGGGCCAAGCAGGCGGCGACGATCGCTTTCTCGTCGTCGGCCGGCCCATCCCGCGCGGCACCCTCGACGCCGACCGCGACCGGGCGCGAGCCCGTTTCGGGATTCCGGCCGAAGCGACGTGCCTGCTGGTGTTCGGCGGCTCGCTGGGGGCCCGGTCACTCAACGAGGCGGCCATCGAGGCCTTCGCCGGGCCGGCGACGAGCGCCGGCGCGGCCACGAGCATGTCGGTCCTCCACGCGAGCGGCCGGCGCGATCACGAGGTGCTCGCCGCCCGTCTCGAGGCCCTCGGCGCGCCCGGGCACTACCACCTTTACCCCTACATCGAGCCCTTCGCCGACGCCCTCGCGGCCGCCGACCTGGCGGCGGCGCGAGCGGGCGGCTCGATCTTCGAGCTCGCGGCGGCGGGCGTCCCCGCGGTCCTCGTGCCCTACCCGCACGCCACCGCCGACCACCAGAGCGCCAACGCCCGCTGGATGGCCGAGGGCGGCGCGGCCGTCCTCGTCCCGGACGCAGAGCTCGATGCCGCCCGCCTCTCCCGCGAGGTGGGCGCGATCCTGAGCGAGCCCGGTCGCCTCGCGGCGATGAGCCGGTCGGCCCGCGCCCTCGCCCGCCCGGACGCCGCCGACCGGATCGCCGACGAGCTCGTCGCCCTGGCGGCGGCGGGGCGTGCGGCTCGCGGACGCCATATCTAGTGCACATGGAGAGACGATGATTGGCGGGGGTGCCCAGGCGGGAACAGTGGGCCTTGTGTTCAAGCGCCGCCTCTTCGACGCCGCGATGACCGCAGCCGGCATGCCCGATTTGAGGCTCGCCAGCTCAGGCGGCGACGGGCCGTCGGGCGGCAGGCGGCCCGGGGCAGACGGCGCTCGCTCCAGCCTCAGCCTGCGGCTCGACCCTGATGTCGACGCGGCCGGAAAGGCCCGTGACGCCCTCGGGCGACTCGCGCACAAGCTCGAGCGGGGAGTCCTCCAGGACATGCACCTGTTGGTCACCGAGCTGGTGACCAACAGCGTCCGCCACGCCGACGCGGCGGCTGACGCGCCGGTGCGCGTCGAGGTCTCGGTATCCGGAGACCACGTGTTCGTGGCCGTCGAGGATGGCGGAAGCGGCTTCAAGCCGAAGCCGCGGTCCGCTCGTTCGCCCCGCGACTCCGGGTGGGGGCTGCACCTGGTCGAGCGCCTCAGCTCGCGCTGGGGGGTCTCGAGCAACGGTCACACGCGGGTGTGGCTCGAGCTCGCCCGAGGGGGCCGGGCAGAGCCGGCCTAGGAGGGGCGCGCCGGGGCGCGCTCGCGCTCAGCTCGGGCCGGAGGCCAGCAGCGCGGCCTCGTCCTCGACGATGTCGAGGCGCCCGTCGAGCCCCGTGATCGAGAAGACCCGCTGAACGACGTCAGGCCCCTGGATGAGGGTCAGGCTCCGGCCTGCCTCGCGGGCGCGTGCGTCGGCGCCCAGCAGCGAGCGCAGACCCGTCGAGTCGAGGAAGGTCAGGCCCCTGAGGTCGAGCACGATCCGATCGGGGCCCTCGGGCTCGAGCTCGGTGAGCTCGGCGTCGAGGCGCGGGGCCGCGGCGATGTCGAGCTCGCCGAAGAGCGTGAGCCGGGCCTGCGCTCCCTCGCGGCTCGTCTCCAGGTCGAACGAGGTCATGGACGGCGCAATCCTACGCTCTCGGGCGAGCGCACGCGCACCCGGGGGCGCAGCGGTCGAAGGCCTGGGCCTTCGAGGGAGCGCCGCGCCGGCGGCGAGGGCGGCTCAGGTCCCCTCGGCCCGCGAGGGATTCGAGGGGGTGCCCGCGGGCGCTTGCTTCTCTGGCCGCCGGCGCCGCGACGCGGCCCGCAGGCCGCGCCGCGCGTCGGGGCCCCTCGCTACTCCTGAAGGGCCGGATCGCTCGCGCCGAGCGAGGCCTTCTCGGCCTGCTCGAGCTGGCGGTTCACGTGGTCCCAGTCGAGGTTGCGGAAGAACGCCTCGACGTAGTCCTTGCGACCCTGCGGCGTGGCTCCGAAGTCCTGCGCGTAGGCGTGCTCGTAGACATCGAGGGCGAGCACGGGCACCATGTTGTAGACGGCCCACAGGTTCTGGGTGTCCATGATGTAGTTGAACAGCGACCCGTCGTTGAGGTCGTAGCCGACCATGACCCAGCCGCGCGCGGCCGAGGCGGCCTTGCGAACGGCCTGCTCCCACATCTCGACGCCGCCGGGGTACTCGCCGCCGATGAGCTCGGCGAAGCGGCCCTGCGGCGAGCCGCCCTCCCCGCCGAGGTGGCCGAAGTAGAGCTCGTGGTTCTTGAACCCGAGCAGGGCGAAGGTGTAGTCGACCGACACCGCCCGCAGCGGCGAGTAGACCTGATTGCCCTCGATCTCGCCGTAATCGAACTCCTTGAGGATCTTGCGGCACTCGTTCGACTTCTTGGCGTATCCCTCGTAGAGGGCGTAGTGGTCCTCCATCGTCTTCTTGGAGATGCCGTCGAGCTCCTTGTCGAAAGCGGGGAACTGACGCGGCGTGAGTTCCTGCCAGGGCATTCGCGCTCCTCTGGTTCGAAGTTGGTGGTCTGGGGTTCCTTCCCGGGGGACCCCCGATCAAACCCGAGCGTCGTGCCCCGTTCGAAGCCGGGTGAGCCCTCGGGTAGCCTGGCCTCGCCATGGACACCACGGCCTTCGCCGGACGGCGACTGCACTTCATCGCCATCGGCGGAGCCGGCATGAGCGCCCTGGCGCTGGTTGCGCACGCGCTCGGCGCCGAGGTCACGGGCTCCGACCGGGCCGAGTCGAGCTATCTTCCCAAGCTCCGTAACGCCGGTATCGAGCCGGTCATCGGCCACCGCCCGGGCGGCGCTCCGCCCGGGGCGGAGGTGGTGCGGGCGACCGCCGTTGCCGACGACAACCCGGAGCTCGCGGCGGCGCGGGCCGCCGGAGCCGCCATCCTGCACCGCGGCGACCTCCTGGCCGAGGTCGTCGCCCTCGGGCGGTCGATCGCGGTGAGCGGGACCCACGGCAAGACGACGACCACGGCCATGATCACGCACGCCCTCCTGGAGTCGGGACGCGACCCCGCCTACCTGATCGGCGGCAAGCTGCGCTCGGGCAACACGAACGCCGCGTGGGGCGAGGGCGGCTGGGTGGTCGTCGAGGCCGACGAGTCGGACCGGTCGTTCCTCAAGCTCTCGCCCGAGGTCGCGGTGGTGACCAACGCCGAGCTCGACCACCACGCGACCTATCGCTCGACGTCGGAGCTCGAGGCCGCGATGTCTCAGTTCGCCGCGTCGGCTCCGGCCCGGATCGTCTGGGAACGGCTCAGACTCGAGCTCCCGGCGGACGGACGGACGGTCAGCTTCGGCCTCGGCGCGGGCGACCTCGCGGCCGAGGACCTCGAGCTGCTGGCGTTCGGGTCGCGCTTTCGGGTCGAGGGAGTCGAGGTCGAGCTGCCCGCCCCCGGCGCTCACAACGCCCTCAACGCCCTCGCCGCCCTCGCCGCGTGCCGCGAGGCCGGCTTGGGGCTGGCCGAGGCCGCCGCGGCGATCGCCACCTTCGCGGGCACCGGGCGGCGCTTCGAGCCCCGGGGGCGCACCGCGGCCGGAGCCGAGGTCTACGACGACTACGCCCACCACCCGACCGAGGTCCGGGCCACGCTCGAGGCCGCCCGCTCGCTCGACGCGCGGCGCGTGGTCGCCTGCTTCCAGCCGCACCTCTTCTCACGCACGCGCCACCTCGCGCGCGAGTTCGGTGCCGCGCTCGCGCTCGCCGACCTGGTCGTCGTGCTCGAGATCTATCCGTCCCGCGAGCGCGGAGAGGACTACCCCGGGGTGTCGGGGCGGCTCGTCGCCGCCGCGGCGGCCGACGCCGCGGGCGGGCGCCCGGTGTACTGGGCCCCGCGCCTGGAGGACGCCGAGGCGCTCCTGCGCCGTGAGCTGCGGGCCGGCGATGCCCTGCTCACCCTGGGCGCGGGAAACGTCGACCAGCTGGCCGACGCCCTCGCGGCGGAGTCCACCCCGTGACCGCCTCCCTGCCGCCCGCGGGCGTCGAGCGCGACTTCCCGCTCGCGCGGCTGACCACGCTGCGCACCGGCGGCTCCGCCGAGTTCTTCGCGCGGGTGAACGACAGCGAGGCGCTCGCCGAGCTGCTCGCCTGGGCGCGGGCGGAGAGCCTCGCGGTAGGAGTGGTCGGGTCCGGGTCGAACCTCCTCGTTGCCGATGCCGGTGTCCGGGGACTCGTATTGAAGCTGGAGCGCGATCTCGCGAAGATCGAGCGCGAAGGCGCGCGCCTGCGCTGCGGCGGCGGCGCGCGGCTGCCGCAGGCCGCCGCCCGGGCGGCCCGGGAGGGACTGAGCGGTCTCGAGTTCGGCGTCAACATCCCCGGGACGGTGGGCGGCGCGGTGAGGATGAACGCCAACGCCTACGGAGGGGACCTCTCGCGCGTGCTCGAGTGGGCGGAGGTTACGAGCGCCGAGGGGAGCGAGCGGCGCGAGCCGAGCGAGCTCGGCTTCGCCTACCGCCGGTCCGGCCTCGGACCGGAGGAGATCGTCGCCGGGGCCTCGTTCGCCCTCCAGCCCGCCGAGCCCGAGGCGGTCAAGGCAACGCTCGCCGACATGCGCGCCCGCCGGCACGCCGCCCAGCCGTCCGGGATCAAGACCTTCGGCTCGACCTTCAAGAATCCCGACGACCCGCGCGCCGAGGGGCGGACAGCCGGCCTGTTGCTCGAGGCGGCCGGCTGCCGCGGCCTCGAGCTCGGGGGCGCGCGCTTCTCCGACAAGCACGCCAACTTCGTCGAGAACACCGGTGAGGCCACGACTGCCGCCGTCATCGCCCTGATGAGCGAGGGACGCCGGCGGGTGCGCGAGCGCTTCGGCGTCGAGCTCGAGCCGGAGGTGCAGTTGCTCGGCGATCTCGACGCGGCGGAGCTGTACGCGTGAGGGCTGCGACCAGACCGAGACGCCGCGCCCGAGCCCGCGCCGCACGGCGGCTCGCTCGCTCGCCCCGGCGGCTCCCGGCGAAGGCCCGCCGCCGCCTGCTCGCGGCGGCGATCGGAGCGCTCGTCGCCTTCGCGCTCTACCTCGCCGTGGTGCGCGACCTCTCCTCGTTCCGGGTCGAGGCGGTCGCGCTCTCGGGCGCGAGCTCGGGCTACGACGCCCGGCTGCGGACCGAGCTCGAGGCTGCCGCACGCGGCATGACCACGCTGCACGTCGACGAGGATCGGCTGCGGGAGGTCGCGGGCCGCTACCCGGCGGTGATCACGCTCGCGGCCGAGACCGACTTTCCGCACGGCCTCTCGGTGCGGGTGGTCGAGAGGCCTCCGGTCGGACTGGTCGAGGGGCCCCGGGGCCGGCCGGTCCCGGTCGCCGCTGATGGCTCCCTCCTCGAAGGCCAGCCCGTCGACCGGCCGCTGCCCGCGCTTCCGGGGACCGCCTCGAGCGGTCGCCGCGCCCGGCGGATGACGACCGCATCGGCCGCCCGGCTGACGGCCGCGGCGCCGAGGCCGCTGGCGGCCTGGCTCGAGCGCGTCCGCCAAGGGCCGGCCGGGTGGACGGTCGAGCTCCGAGAGGGCCCCGAGCTCCGCTTCGGCTCGCTCGCCGACCTGTCGGCCAAGTGGTCGGCGGCCACCGCGGTTCTCCGCTCGCGGGCGGCGCGCGGGGCGCGTTACGTCGACCTGCGGCTGCCCGACCGCCCGGCGGCCGGCGGCTTTCCGGCGCGGCCCGCAGCCGAGTCAGGCGGCGCCGAGAGCGTGCCGTCGGGAGCTGAATCTACCTCCGTCGCAGACACTCAACTCGAAGTCGAGACTCGCGGAGAACCCTAACCCTCAACCTGAGCCTATGATTGGTTTTTGCCTTGCGAAAGCGGTTGCAAAGCTCGGAGAAAGCTCTAGAGTGCCGACGGCTCGGGCATGGTCGTCCGAGTAAGGCTGAAGCGTGAGTTGAGGCCAGGGAGGCCGAGACCCGCAGGCTGAGTCAGTCGGTGAACCCGAACGTGAGGCATCTCGAGGGCGATGGATACCGGTAGCTACCTGGCCGTCATCAAGGTCGTCGGCGTGGGCGGAGGCGGCACGAACGCCGTCAACCGCATGGTCGACGCCGGCCTCAAGGGCGTTGAGTTCATCTCGGTCAACACCGACGCGCAGGCGCTCCAGATGACCGACGCCGACATCAAGCTCCAGCTCGGTGGGCAGCTCACCCGCGGCCTCGGAGCCGGCGCCAGCCCGGAGATCGGGCAGGGAGCCGCGAGCGAGAGCCGCGACGAGATCAAGGAAGCGCTCAAGGGCGCGGACATGGTCTTCATCACCGCGGGCGAGGGCGGCGGCACGGGCACGGGCGCCGCGCCGGTCATCGCCGAGGTCGCCAAGAACGAGATCGGAGCGCTGACCGTCGGGGTCGTCACCCGGCCCTTCGGCTTCGAGGGCGGGCGGCGCACCCGCCAGGCCGCCGAGGGCATCGATCGCCTGCGCGAGCAGGTCGACACCCTGATCATCATCCCCAACGAGAAGCTACTGGCCATCGTCGAGCGCCGCACGAGCATCATCGACGCCTTCCGCGAGGCCGACAATGTCCTGCGCCAGGGCGTGCAGGGGATCACCGATCTGATCACCACGCCCGGCCTGATCAACCTCGACTTCGCAGACGTGCGCACGATCATGCGCGACGCCGGCTCGGCCCTCATGGGCATCGGCACCTCGGCCGGCGAGAACCGCGCCTCCGAGGCGGCCTCGAACGCGATCTCGAGCCCCCTGCTCGAGCAGTCGGTCGAGGGCGCCACCGGGATCCTCCTCAACATCACCGGCGGCAACGACCTCGGCCTGTTCGAGGTCAACGAGGCCGCGGAGATCATCCAGGGCGCCGCCGACCGCAACTCGAACATCATCTTCGGCGCGGTCATCGACGAGCAGCTCTCCGACGAGGTCCGGGTCACCGTGATCGCTACCGGCTTCGACGGAGGAGGCCCCCCGCAGTCGGCGGTGCCGCGCTTCGAGGTCGAGCGCGAGCGCGACCGCGACCGCGAGGGGCCGCGCCTACCGCGACGCGACGACCCCTCGCCCTCGCGGGGGCGGGCGCCGATCTTCGACCAGGGCGAGAGCTCGTCGCTTCAGATCGGCGACGACGACATCGACGTGCCGCCGTTCCTGAAGGACACCTGAGCCGGACTCCGGCTCGAGTGGCGCAGGCCCCCGTTGGTAGCCTGACGCGACCTTGACGGCCGCCGCCACCGACACTCTCCGTCGCACGCCGCTGCACGACCGCCACACCGTCGCCGGCGCCCGGCTCGTCCCCTTCGCCGGGTGGGAGATGCCGATCCAGTACCCGCCCGGGATCAAGGCCGAGCACCTCGAGGTGCGGCGCGGCGCGGGCCTGTTCGACGTCTCCCACATGGGCCAGGTCGAGACGAGCGGCCCCGACGCCGAAGCCTTCCTCCAGCGGGTGCTCTCGAACGACGTGACCCGCTTGCGCGAGGGCGGCGCCCAGTACTCGCTTCTGTGCCGCGAAGACGGCGGCGTCCTCGACGACCTCTTCACCTATCGCCTGGACCGCGGCAGCTTCCTCACGGTGACCAACGCCGCCAACCACGCGCGCGACTTCGCCTGGCTCGCCGAGCACGCCCAGGACTTCGACGGCCTGAGCGTCCGCGACGCCGCCGCCGATTACTCAATGCTCGCCCTCCAGGGACCTGCCGCCCGCGTAATCCTTGCCGGGCTGCTTGAGGAAGGCGAGGCGCCCGTGCGCATGCGCACCGCCCGCGCGCGCGTGGCCGGCGCCGACTGCCTGATCTGTGGGACCGGCTACACCGGCGAGGACGGGGTCGAGCTGCTGACCGAGCCCGACGACGCACCCGCGCTCTGGGACGCCCTGATCGCCGCCGGCGCCACGCCCGCGGGCCTCGCCGCCCGCGACACCCTCCGCCTCGAGGCCTGTTTTCACCTCTACGGCCACGACCTCTCCGAGGACCGCACGCCGATCGAGGCCGGACTCGGGTGGGCCTGCAAGCTCGACACGGACTTCATCGGCGCCGACGCTCTGCGCACCGCCGGCGACCCCGCCGACCGGCTCGTTCCCTTCGCCTTCACGGGCCCCGGCATCCCGCGCCAGGGCAACCCGATCCTCGTCGAGGGCGAGCCGGCGGGCGTCGTCACCAGCGGGACGCTCTCGCCCTGCCTGGGGAGCGGCATCGGCATGGGCTACGTTCCCGCCGCCGCGGCGAGCCCCGGCACCCCGATCGAGATCGATGTTCGCGGCCGCCGCCGCACCGCCGAGGTGCGCGAGAAGCCGCTCTACCGCAAGGAGCATTAGAAGCATGGCTGCCGAGCAGAGCTACCCGGAGGACCTCCTCTACCACGACGAGCACGACTGGGCGCGGATCGAGGGGGAGGAGGGAACCTTCGGCATCACCTGGTTCGCGCAGGACGCGCTCGGCGAGGTCGTCTTCTTCGATCCGCCCGAGGTGGGGACCACGATCTCCAAGGACCAGCCCTACGCCGAGGTCGAGTCGGTCAAGGCCGTCTCGGACGTGGTCGCCCCGATGTCGGGCGAGATCCTCGCCGTGAACGAGGCGCTCGGCGACGAGCCCGCGGCCGTCAACGATGATCCCTACGGCGAGGGATGGATGGTGCGCGTGCGCCTGAGCGACCCGACCGAGCGCGACGCGCTGCTCGACGCGGCGGCCTACGAGAAGCTCGTGCAGAAGAGCTGAGCCGGCCCTCCGCGCCGTATCCCCTCCGCCATGAGCCGCTACACGTCCGCCACCGACTCCGACCGCCGCGAGATGCTCGACGCCATCGGCGTCGACTCGCTCGAGGACCTGTTCGTCGACATCCCGGCCGACGTCCGCCTCGGCCGCGACCTCGAGATCCCACCCGGGATGTCCGAGCTCGAGGTCAGCGAGCACCTGAGCGCGCTCGCCGCGCGCAACCGCGACGCCGAGGAGGAGGTCACCTTCGTCGGGGCCGGGATGTACGACCACTACGTGCCCGCGCTGGTCGACTCGATCACCCAGCGCTCGGAGTTCCTGACCCCCTACACGCCCTACCAGCCCGAGATCTCCCAGGGTGGACTCCAGGTCATGTTCGAGTTCCAGACGGCGATCTCGGAGCTGACCGGCCTGCCGGTCTCGAACGCCTCGATGTACGAGGGGCCATCGTCGGTGGCCTCGGCGGGCTACCTGGCCAAGCTCGAGAACGGGCGCGGCCGGCTGATCGTCTCGCGCGGGCTGCATCCGCACTCGCGCGAGACGCTGACGACCTACGCCGGCGGCTTCGGCTCACGAGTGGAGGAGGTCCCCCTCGACGAGTCGGGCGCCACCGACGTCCAGGCTCTCGCCGCCGCGATCGACGACGACACGGGCGCCGTCTTCCTCCAGCAGCCGAACTTCCTCGGCACGGTCGAGGACCTCGGCCCGCTCGTCGAGGCGGCCAAACGCACCGGCGCGCTGTGCGTGTGCGCGGTCGATCCGCTCACCCTCGGCATCCTGCGCCCGCCGGGCGACTACGGCATCGACATCGCCGTCGGGGAGGGCCAGACGCTCGGCAACCGGCTCGACTTCGGCGGCCCCTCGTTCGGCTTCTACGCCGCGGCCGAGCGCTACATCCGCAAGATGCCGGGCCGGATCGCCGGCGAGACCGTCGACGTGGACGGCAAGCGCGGCTTCGTGCTCACCCTCCAGACCCGCGAGCAGCACATCCGCCGCGAGAAGGCGACGCACAACATCTGCACCTCGCAGGCGCTGAACGCGCTGGCAGGGATGGTCTACCTGGCCTGGCTCGGTCGCCGGGGGATCGTCGAGCTCGGCGAGCTGATGGCCCGGCGCACCCACTTCGCGCGCGAGGCGCTCGGGCTCGAGGCCATCAACCCGGGCGCGGTGGTGCGCGAGTTCGCGGTGCGGGTGCCGGACCTCGACGGACTTATGGAGAGCGCGCGGGCGGACGGGCTCAATCCCGGCTATCGCCTCGGGCAGGACTACCCGGAGTACCCCGACGGGCTGCTCGTGGCCGTGACCGAACGGCGCACGCGTGCCGACATCGACCGCCTGGCGCGCCATGTGGCGGGCGTGCGCGAGGGCGTGACGGCTTGACCTCTACGCGACTGGACCACTGCGCGGTCGGGGTCTCCGATTGGGACGTGGCCAACGCCTTCTGGCGTGACGTCGTGGGCGCGGAGCTGGTCGAACTGGCCCGCGGGATCTCGGCCTACCGCTTCGGCGAGCAGCTCGTGACCGTCCACGGCCCCGGCTCGAACCCCGAGCCTCCTCACGCGGTCTCACCCGGCGCGAGCCACGTCGCCTTCGTGTGGCCCGGTTCGATCGTCCAAGCAGTCGAGCATCTCACGCGGCGCGCCGTCGCGATTGAGCAGGGCCCGGTCGCTCGCCGGGCGGTCGGGCGCGGGGAGGGGCAGAGTGTCTACTTCCGCGACCCCGACGGCTCGCTCCTCGAGTTCGTCTCCTACGAGGGTCGGGTGTCGACGTGAGCGTGCCGGGCTTCGCACCGGGCGGCGAGGAGACCGTGACGATCTACGAGCGTTCACGGCCCGGTCGGCGCGCCTTCGTTGCACCGCCGCTCGAGGTCCCCGAGACCCCGCTCTCCGAGCTAATCCCCGAGAGCGATCGCCGCGCCGAGCCGCCCGCCCTGCCCGAGGTCTCCGAGCCCGAGATCGTCCGCCACTTCAACAACCTGTCGAAGAAGAACTTCGACCTCGACACAGGTTTCTACCCGCTCGGCTCGTGCACCATGAAGCACAACCCGAAGGTGAACGAGCGCGTCGCGGCGCTGCCCGGCCACGCGCGGCTGCATCCCGCGCAGGAGGCCAAGTACGCCCAGGGCGCGCTCGAGCTCATGTGGCGCCTCCAGCGGGCGCTGTCCGAGATCGCCGGCCTGCCCCACGTCTCGCTCCAGCCGAGCGCGGGCTCCCACGGCGAGCTCGCCGGCCTGCTGCTCACCCGCGCCTACCACGACGACCGCGGCGAGGCGCGCACGAAGGTGCTCACGCCCGACACAGCGCACGGGACCAATCCGGCCACGGTGCGGATGGCCGGCTACGAGGTGGTCAAGGTGGGCACGGCCGACGACGGGGGCGTCGACCTCGATGACCTCCGCGCCAAGGCCGACGAGGAGACCGCCTGCCTCATGCTCACCAATCCGAACACGCTCGGGCTCTTCGACCGCAACATCACCGAGATCGCCAGGATCGTCCACGACGTCGGGGCCACGCTCTACTACGACGGGGCCAACCTGAACGCCGTCATGGGCATCTCTCGGCCCGGCGACATGGGCTTCGACATCGTTCACTACAACCTGCACAAGACCTTCTCCCAGCCCCACGGCGGGGGCGGCCCGGGCTCCGGCCCGATCGCGGTCTCCGACCGAATCGAGCCGTACCTGCCGCGTCCGCAGATCATCGAGGTCGACCC
>Ga0208736_1000231_pt1 | contig 16938 bp, 15 predicted proteins | sample AntDryMetagUQ255_FD_188090 | JGI IMG/M metagenome (GOLD analysis project Ga0208736, IMG submission 188090) | Polar desert microbial communities from Antarctic Dry Valleys - UQ255 (SPAdes) | ecosystem: Environmental > Terrestrial > Soil > Desert | place: Antarctic Dry Valleys | collected 2008-12-31 | reverse complement strand
TCAATTATTTCAATAACCTGGTGTATAGTTACGTTAGCAAGAAAAGGTTTGAATTGGATATGAAATTGTAGAAACTCCGATAAAGTCATTTCTTCAATCACTTCCATATAAGGCGCACAAAAGGAAATGTATTGATAAACTTTTTCAATTGGGATTTGTTTATCACCATCACAATAATTTATGGCTCCTTCACTTAATTGAAGCATAGCACCAATGCTTTGTAAAAAAGTAGATTTACCGGAACCATTTGGACCTGTTATAGCATAAGAATGAGGGGCATTAAAAACAAAATCAGCTTTTCTAAAAATCCATTCACGGTTAAAGCGTTTCCCTGCATTGGAAAGCTCAATATTCATCAGCCCCGTTTTTTGCGTAGCGTTTTATTATCCCAATTTTTGAGTCCTGAACAAATTGTAATATTTCGTTTTTTAGTTCACCATCACTTACCTGTTCATTAATTAATCTGATAGCGGTAGAAGTGCTATGATTAGCCACAAATAAAATATGATAGATTTTTGATAGCACATCTATCTGGTCAGAAGGAAATTTTCGGCGCTGCAGACCCACAATGTTCAACCCCATATAACTCATGGGTTCACGGGCTGCTTTTATATATGGCGGAACATCTTTTCGGATAACAGTATGACCGGCAATATAAGTGTGTGCACCAATTCTTGTAAACTGGTGAGCGCCGGCTAAACCGCCAATGATAGCAAAATCTCCAATCTCCACGTGCCCTGCCAGTTGTACGCCATTGGCTATAATAACATGGTTGCCTATGGTACAATCATGCGCAACATGTGCATACGCCATCAGTAAAGAACGATTTCCAATAACGGTTTTCCATTTATCTTTTGTGCCGCGGTTGATGGTAACAAATTCCCGTATGGTGGTATCATCCCCAATTACCACTGTTGTTTCTTCCCCTGCAAATTTTAAATCCTGCGGTATAGCGCCAATCACAGCCGAAGGAAAAATTTTGCAATTTTTACCGATGTGGGTAAATGGCATCAATACTGCGTGAGACATAATTATGCTATGGTCACCAATCGTTACATTTTCATGTACAACAGCAAATGGTTCGATGATTATGTTGTTGCCCAATTTTGCGCCTTGATGAACGGACGCCAGCGGTGAGATCATACTCTTACTTTTGGTTTCTTTACAATTTGAGCAACCATTTCGGCTTCAGCTACTAATTTATCGCCAACAAAAATAGTCCCTTTCATTTCACAAATACCCCTGCGAACCGGGTTCATTAGTTCCATTTTTAAGATCATAGTATCACCCGGTACCACTTTGTTTTTAAACTTGCAGTGATCAATTTTTAAAAAATAAGTATCGTAATCATTATCCGGATCATCAGGGATAGTTAATATACCCCCGGTTTGTGCTAACGCCTCGCATTGCAGTACGCCGGGAAAAACACAATTGCCTGGAAAATGGCCCTGAAAAAACGGTTCATTGTAAGTGACATTCTTAATAGCCACTACATATTTTTCGGTTAACTCAATTACCTTATCTACCAATAAAAAAGGATAGCGATGTGGCAGCTTTTTTTCTATTGCATGCACATCAAACAGCGGTGGTTTTGACGGATCGTAAATCGGTATTTGCAATTTGTTCTTATGCTTTTTAATATGCTCTTTTATTTTCCTTGCAAAAGCTATATTGCTGGAATGCCCCGGACGGTTTGCAATAATATGTGCCTTAAAGGGAAATCCCACCAACGCCAGGTCACCAATTACATCTAATAATTTATGCCGGGCCGCTTCATTAGGAAAGCGTAGATCCAGGTTATTTAATATTCCACCTTCTGATACTTTCACATCTTGTTTTTGAAATACTTTGGCAATGCGTTGCACCTGTTCGTCTGAAACAGGCTTATCCACTACAACAATGGCATTATTGATATCGCCCCCTTTTATCAGGTTATTATCAATAAGGTATTCCAGTTCATGAAAAAAACAAAAAGTGCGACAAGGAGCAATTTCGTTTTTAAATTCGGCAATATGCTTTAGGGCGGCATGTTGCGTGCCCAGCACCGGTGAATTAAAATCTATTAATGTGTTGATGCGATACTCTCCGTAAGGCATCGCTACCATCTCTACTTTCTTTTCTTCATCAAAAAAAGAGATGTTATGCTTTAAGGTGTAATAAATTTTTTGCGCTTCTTGTTTTTTTGCGCCCGCCTTTTCAATTACTTCCACAAAAGGAGTTGCACTTCCATCAAGAATGGGTACTTCGGCACCGTTAATTTCAATTAACACATTATCGATTTGGCATCCAACCAACGCTGCCATTAAATGTTCAATAGTACTTACCCTGGCTCCGGCTGCTTCAATGGTTGTGCTGCGTGTAGTATCTACAACATTGTCCACATCGGCTTTCACGGTCGGCTTTCCTTTAAGATCTATACGTTGAAAAACAATACCCGTATTAGGTTCTGATGGTTTTAAAAAAATTTCTACAACTTGTCCGGAATGAATACCTACGCCGCTAATGGAAATGGGAGAGGCTAAGGTATGTTGATACTCAGGAACAGTATTATTCTCAAACTGCATGGGGCGAAAGTATGAAATTAGCATTAACCCTGAACAGATTACAAAGCGTTGACTTTGTGTTGATGTTTGACCCTTATTTTTGCGACATTCATGCAGCACACAGATAATTTATTGGATACATCGTTACAGGAAACCAGCTTACAGCCCCATTTTATTTATGAAACCAGCAAGCAAATACCGGGGTCCGTACATTACAGCATCCGGCGTTATACAAAACCAACAAATTGGCTGGTTGAAGATATAGGCATGCTAAAATACCATGTAGAACCTGCTATATCCGAAAAAAACCACCTGGAACTTCGTTTTTGCGTGGCAGGTAATATGTATTGCAGGCAACAGCAAAATGAATGCAGGCAGTGTAAAATTCATACTTCCACTAATTGCAATGAGAAACTTGAAAGTGTTGATATTTTAAATTTTGTTTTTACATCTACTTTATTATCACAGTTTATTAAATCAAGAATGGATGGCGATTCAATGAGTGAAGAGGTGCTTGCATTTAAGCACACTTCCTCCTTTTCCAAAACTATTCCGCTTTGTAACCGCACCCGGAATATTTTGGAAGGTTTGCTTAATAATACATATAGCGACACGCTGGAAAATATTTATGTAAATGCCCAAACACAGATGTTGTTGTTGTATTGTATGGATTGTATGCTGGGCGAAAAGGAGATCAACACCATCAGTTGTAAGTTCCTGGCAAATGAAGATGATCGTCAAAAAATAATCAAGGCCAGGGATATACTGATTAAATCTATAGGTGACCCGATCACTATTAAAGAGTTGAGCCGGAAGGTTGCCATAAACGAGTGTTATTTAAAAAAGGGATTTAAGGAAATGTTTGGCACTACTATTTTTGATTTTTATCAAAGCCAGCGTATGGAGCATGCAAAATATTTATTGTATGAAAAAGGATTAAGTGTTACCCATGTTTCTGTGCTGTTAGGGTATTCATCTATATCACATTTTTCCACTGCATTTAAGAAACACACGGGGTTAAAGCCTTGCGAGCTGTTGTTTCGCCAACCGTTTAAGGTTTAAAGTTCCCGCTAACTTTGACCCCTTTCATTAATTGAGAGTTTTTTTGTTGCCGGGCAACTTTAAACATTAAAACCTTAAACTTTAAATTTTTCATGTTCAGCATTATTGCCGGTACTATTTTATTGGCCATGGTACATGCCTTAATACCTAATCACTGGTTGCCCTTGGTTGCGGTTGCACGTGCAGAAGGTTGGAAGCAGAAAGAAGTAACCAGCATCACTTTTATAGCAGCATTGGCGCATGTAACCGGTACCGTGGTGCTTGGCCTTATACTTGGATTTATTGGTAAACAATTACAAAAAGATTATGGCAATACTATCTACATCGTTTCTTCTGTACTCTTAATCGTTTTTGGTCTGATCTATTTTACGGTAAATCTTCCGCATCACCATCATAGCGAACAAAAAGACCTGGCTGGTTATAAGCGCTCCAAAAATAAATGGATACTCATTTTTATTGTAATGATGTTTTTATCTCCATGCCTTGAAGTGGAAAGTCTTTTTTTATCAGCGGGTGCCTACGGCATGGGGCTGGTAGGTTTAATGGCTGTGATCTATGCTCTTGTAAGTATTAGCGGTATTATGTTATTAGTAAATCTTGGTTACAAAGGCGTAACTCTGCTGCCTGCCTCTTTTATAGAACACAATGAAAAAAGAATTAGCGGGATGGTGTTGATCATTGTAGGTGTTGTTTCTTTTTTTCTGCATTAACTGAGGTTAGCCTATTTACAAATTTCATTCAGGCTTTCTCTTGCGGCTTTAATAGTTTGATCCAAATCTTTATAGCTCAATGCATTACTAATGAACCATGTTTCAAATGCAGAAGGAGGCAAGTAAACGCCGCGGTTTAACATGCCATGAAAAAACTTATTGAACAAAATATTATCAGAAGCGGCTGCCGTTGCAAAATCAATTACGGGTTGTTTGCTAAAATGCAAAGAGATCATACTGCCCAATTGATTAATAACAAAAGGTATGTTGGCGTGGTCCAATACTTTTTGCAAACCAGTCTTTAAATACGTTGTTTTCTCTTCCAACTCATTATAAATGGCAGGTTTTTCTTTTAACTCTTTAAGCAATGTATAACCAGCGATCATTGCTAAAGGATTGCCGCTAAGTGTTCCCGCCTGGTAAACCTTTCCCAATGGTGCAATGTGTTGCATAATTTCTAACCTGCCACCAAAAGCACCAACGGGCATGCCGGCACCAATAACTTTTCCGTAGGTAATTAAATCAGCATCAATTTTTAATCTTTCCTGCGCACCACCTAAGGCTAACCGAAAGCCCGTCATCACTTCATCAAAAATGAAAACAATTTTTTCTTCATCACAAATTTTTCTAAGACCCTGTAAAAAACCTTGTTGCGGAATAATGCAACCCATATTACCTGCAACTGGTTCAATAATAATTGCTGCTATCTCATTCCTATTTTCAGCAACAAGTTTTTTTACAGCATCCAGATCATTATATGGCGCTGTTAATGTATCGGAAGAAACACCTGCAGTTACACCGGGAACAGTTTGAATATTAAATGTAGCTACTCCACTTCCTGCTTTTACTAAAAAACTATCTGCATGACCATGATAACATCCTTCAAATTTGATAAACTTATTCCTTCCTGTATAACCTCTTGCCAAACGAAGGGCGCTCATACATGCTTCGGTACCGCTGCTTACCATTCTTACCAGGTCAACGTTTGGCGCAATGGTTTTTATCAGTTCCGCCATTTCTATTTCCAATTCGGTAGGTGCACCAAAAGAGGTACTGTCCAAAGCTTTTTTCTGTATTGCTTTTACAACAGGCTCATGTGCATGACCAAGGATCATTGGTCCCCATGAATTTATGAAGTCTATATACCTATTACCATCTTCATCGTATAAATATGCACCTTTTGCTTTTTTTATAAAGATGGGTGTGCCGCCAACACTTTTAAATGCTCTTACCGGGGAGTTAACGCCCCCGGGAATGCTTTGCTGTGCCCGGTTAAATAGTTCTTCGCTTTTAGAGATATTCATAATGTTCAAACCTCAATGTTCAATAATCAGTATTAATGAATCGGCTAATTATCACATCCGCCATTAGCTAATTAACTTCACCGCTTCTTTTGCAAAATAGGTTGCAATCAAATCCGCGCCTGCTCTTTTAAAAGAAGTCAACGTTTCCAGGATGGCTTTGTCTTCGTCCAGCCAGCCCATTTTTGCGGCTGCTTTGATCATGGCATATTCACCACTGATATTGTAAACACTCACCGGCACATCAACTGCATTTTTTACTTCGCGAACTATGTCGAGATACGGAAGCCCGGGTTTTACCATTACAATATCAGCACCTTCTTCCACATCCATTATGGCTTCTTTCACGGCTTCAATGCGATTTGCATAATCCATCTGGTAGGTTTTTTTATCACCAAAACCGGGCGCTGAGTCCAACGCATCACGAAACGGCACATAAAAACAGGAGGCATATTTAGCACTGTAAGCCATAATGCCCATTTTGGTAAACCCGCTTTGTTCCAAAGCTCCGCGGATAGCACCTATACGACCATCCATCATATCGCTGGGAGCTACAAAATCTGCACCTGCAAGTGCATGGCTAACGCTCATTTGTGCCAACACTTCAACTGTTGCATCATTAACTATTTCCCCATTCTCCACTATTCCATCGTGCCCGAAAGAAGAAAACGGGTCGAGTGCCACATCCGTCATCACCACCATTTCAGGAACTGCATTTTTAATGGCTTTAATGCTGCGTTGCATTAAACCATCTGCATTCAAAGCTTCTGTTCCTTTATTGTCTTTTAATTCATCTTTTGATTTTACAAACAATAGAACACTTTTTAATCCCATGCTCCACAATTCTTTTACTTCTTTAACTGTATTGTCCAGGGAGCGTCGATAATAATTAGGCATTGATGCGATCTCTGAAACCTGATTATCACCATCAATAATAAAAAGTGGTACAATGAAATCGTTAGGTGTGAGCATTGTTTCTGAAACCAATGAGCGGATTGAGGATGACTGCCTTAAAATTCTATTTCTTCTTTGTAGAAACATATTCAATGATTAATGAAATGCTTTTAATTTTCATTTTGATTTATACCCAATTTCTCGGATGCAAACAAGCCTGCAACAACTTGTCTTCTTCGCTGCCCCGCCTGGGTTGATAATTATAATCAAACCTCACCGTTGGCGGCAGGCTCATTAAAATACTTTCCGTGCGTCCATTTGTTTTTAATCCAAACAAAGTGCCACGGTCATGCACTAAATTAAATTCAACATAGCGTCCCCGGCGTATTTCCTGCCAGTGTTTATTCTCTATTTCATAAGGCTTGGTTTTTCTCTTTTCCACGATGGGAACATAAGCTTCAATAAAGGCATCTCCACAAGCTTTCCCAAACTCCATCCAAAAATCAATGTTTTGGTTTTTACCTGGCCTTTTGTAATCATAAAATATTCCACCTATACCCCTGCGTTCATTATTGCGGTGAACGTTCACAAAATAATTATCACATGCCTCTTTGAAGTGAGGATAAAAAGCAGGATCAAACCCATCACATACATTCTTATAGGTTTGGTGAAAATGACGGGCATCTTCTTCAAATAAATAATATGGTGTTAGATCAGTTCCACCACCAAACCACCTGTCAATTAGGGCCCCGTCCCGACCTCCCCCCAAAGGGGAGGAGTCGTACAATTCAAACATGCGGTAATTGCAATGTACTGCAGGCACAAAAGGATTAAGCGGATGCAGAACCAGTGAAATTCCGCAAGCAAACCATTTTGCACCTTCAATGTGTAAACTTGTGCGCATAGCATCTGTAACATTCCCAAACACAACTGATGTGTTCACGCCACCTTTTTCAAAAACAGAACCGTTTTGAATTACTCGTGTTTTTCCCCCGCCACCCTCAGCACGTTGCCACGCATCTTCTACAAACTTAGCCTGTCCGTCTGCGATTTCTAAAGCTGTGCAAATGCGGTCCTGCAAATCGTGTATATATTTTATCCAGGCAGCCCCCTGTCCCCCGGTGGGGGAACTTAGATCGTTGTGTTCTTTTGTATTTTGAATCATTTTTAAATAGCTTGAACTTAGAAACTCTTTGTCTTATAAACCTAACTGCTCTACAAAAGTTTTTTAGACCTAAGTTCCCCCACCGGGGGACAGGGGGCTATATTCTTTCACTGCATCTACAAACGCTTTTGCATGATCAACAGGTACATTGGGTGTAATGCCGTGCCCAAGATTAGCTATATAATTTTGAGTACCAAACCCATCGATCATTTCCTTCACCCATTTTTTTATTTGTGGGATAGGGGCTAATAATCTTGCAGGATCAAAATTACCTTGAAGTGTAATATTATTTCCCGTCATTTCTCTCGCTTTTTGGGGACTTACACACCAATCAATACCTAATCCTGATGCGCTACTTTTGCTTAGGTCTTCCAAAGCATACCATGTTCCTTTGGGAAATAATATTACGGGTGCATCATTTTTTAAGGCATCCGCTATTTGCAAAAGATATGGTTGTGCAAAAGTTTTAAAATCTGCAGGCGATAAAGAGCCTGCCCAACTATCAAACACTTGCACGGTATCGGCACCCGCTTTTACTTGCGCCTTCAAATAATCAATAGTGATAATTGTAATTTTTTGCAACAGTTGACGTGCCAGCCCAGGTTGAGTGTAGGCGAACTGTTTTGCTTTATCCCAGGTTTTACTTCCTTTACCTTCCACCATATAACAAAGCAAAGTCCAGGGTGCGCCTGCAAAACCAATTAAGGGGACACGGCCGTTCAACTCCCGCTTTGTTAATGTCAAGGCCTCCAACACATACTTTAAATGCTCTTCAGCATTTTCAACATTTAAATTATCAATATCTTTTTGCGATTTAATGACCTTTGGTAAAGAAGGTCCTTTACCTTCTTCCATCAAAATTTCCAGGCCCATTGCCTGTGGTATGACTAAAATGTCCGAAAAAATAATTGCTGCATCCACTCCTACCTGGTCAATAGGTTGCAAAGTGATCTGTGTTGCCAGTTCCGGAGTTTGTACGCGGGTAAAAAAATCGTACTTCGCTTTTAATTTTAAATAATCCGGTAAATATCTTCCTGCCTGGCGCATCATCCAAACAGGTGGACGTTCTACTTTTTCCTTTCTTAATGCTCTTAATAAAAGATCGTTTTTCAATGTCTGCATCTTTTCAATTAATTATTTTATTAGCTAAATAAGCAATGGCTTGCCTTGCTAATTCATTTTTATCTGTTGCATTCGCTACAATAATTTTATGGTGCTTGTACTGCCTGATTGTTTCTGAAGTTGTTTTGCCTATTGCAAAAACTTGCGTTTGACGATTTAATTTATTTGCTTTAAAAAAACTGTGCACTGCACTTGGGCTGAAAAATAAAATAGCATCATACTCTTTTGTAAATACTGCCGGTGTTTCCATTGTCTCGTAAACAATCACTTCCTCTACCTGGGCTTTTTCTGAACGAAACTTATTTATCAACTCATCCCTTCTAATATTGCCGCAAAAGAAAACAATACTTTTTACGCCATCATCTATCATGCGTTCAGCAAGAAATTTTGCATTGTCCGCAGTTGCTGCAATATTATCGCCACCAAAATTTTCCTCCACTAATTTTTTTGTGGTATTGCCCAGGCAATAGATGCGCCAACCAACTTTATCTACATGCGGAACTACAGCTTCTACCGCATTCATGCTTGTAAAAGCCACGGTGAGTTTTTGTGTTGATAGGTCTTTTATTCTTTCAAATAATTGAGGATCGTGAATAGGTTTCGTTTCTATAAAAGACAATTCTTCGATTATAATATTATCTTTTTCAGCTTCAGAAATAATTTCTTTGGCTAATGGTCTTGTGCTTAATATATATTGTTTAGGCTTTGGCATTTCGTATATCAAACAGTATTTGTTGTGCCTCGGGATTAGCAAGCAACTCCTGTGCTGCGATCATTCCTGTCATTTCACTTTCTGCAATTGCCACTAATTTTTTAACTTCTATTTTTTGTCTTCCATTTACACTGCATATATTTCCAATGAACAAAAGGCTATCGCCTTTTATTTCAGCCAGGGCACTGATAGGTGTTGAACATCCACCCATTAGGACACGCAAAAAATCTTTTTCAATTTTAGTGCACAAGGCTGTTGGGGTATCATTAAAAAACTGGCAAGCTTGAAAAGAATAATTATCATCTGCCCTACACACCACCATTATAGCGCCTTGGGATGGTGCCGGTAACATCCAATCAAGGTCAAAGGATTTTTCAGGACGAAGGCCAATTCTTTCTAATCCGGCCGCTGCAAAAATGGCCCCGTTCCAGTTGCTTTCTTTTAATTTATGTAAGCGTGTATTTACATTGCCACGTAAGTTTTCAATTTTATGGTGTGGATAGCGATAGAGCCATTGGGCCTCGCGACGAATGCTGCTGGTTGCTATAGTGAATGGTGAATGGTGAATAGTGAATAAAGGTGTATTATTCGCAGGCAGCCCCTCTCCATTAATAAGACCCAATTCACCATTTACCATTGACCACTCACCCTTATAAACCAATATATCTTTATAAGAAGCTCTTTTTAAAACGGCTGCCTGTTGTATGCCTTCAGCTAATTTTGTTGGCACATCCTTCATTGAGTGAACTGCAATATCAATGTGCTTGCTCAATAAAGCTGCGTCTAATGTTTTTGTAAAAATACCTTGTACGCCCAATTCATATAAAGGAGTAACCGTATCAATGTCACCTTCGCTTTTAATATATATGAGTTCCGAAGTAATACCGTTTTCTTTCAACAGGTTTTGAACGAGTGTAGCTTGCCATACAGCCAGTTGGCTTTCCCTGGTGCCGATGCGAATTACTTTGTGTGCCATTAGTTAACCCTGGCACTTATAAATTCATTAATTGCAGAAATATATTGGCAACCACCTTCATTTTTTATTTTTATTTTACCTGCAGTGTCGTTTAACACTTGTTGAATTTTTAAATCTAATTTTTTCTGGCAGGCTATTTTTGGCTCGTGGAGGTATATAGGGTTTGCGTGAATTTCTTTTAGTTTAATTTTTAATTGTTTTAATAAAGGAACATGCCTGCGCATTTCGTACCAGTTATTAAATTCCGTCATTAAACCATTAATGATCGCCTTTGCTTTTGGTACTTCTGCTAACCTTGCTTTAAGCGTTTCGTCTTTCAATTTTGATAATTCATCAACATTCACCATTTCTACATTTGGTAAATATTGCGCCGCTTCTTCAACATTATAAGGTATAGAAAGGTCGATGATCAATTTATCATTTCCACCTTCTAAATGCGATTTTAAAATAATGGGTTCAACAGCATTGGTAGCAACTAAAATAATGTCTGCTTTTTTTATTTCTGTATCCAGGTTTTCTATAAGAGCAGTATTTAATTTTAAATTATTAGCCAGTTCTATAGCCTTTTCCGGCGAACGATTGATTAGCGTAATATTCTTTGCTCCTAAATAATCAACCAGGTTTTTGCATGTATTGCGGCCAATTTTGCCAACACCCAGCAACAATATATTTTTTTTAGATGGGTTGCTTACTTTTTCACGGATGTATTGCACCGCAGCAAAAGAAACAGAAATTGTTCCGCCACTTAATGCTGTATTATTCTTGATTATTTTAGAAGCCTGCAGAACCGAATTGATTAAACGCTCTGTAAAAGCACAAACAAAGCCCTGTGATTTTGAAAAATTAGCAGCAGATTTTAGCTGACCTACAATTTCGTAATCGCCTAAAATTTGTGAATCTAAACCTGCGCCCACTTCAAAAAGATGCTCTATAGCTTGTTTACCTTTTTTTATATATGCTTCATTTTTAAAAACTGCTGAAGTGCCAACTGTTTCCGAACATAGTAAATTAATTAATTGGTCGCTATTTTGAGCAAAACCATAAATTTCAGTTCGATTGCATGTTGAGAGAATAAACAATTCGTTTAAGCCTTGTACCATTGCTTTTTTTAAAATATTAGAATATTGATCCTTATTAATTCCAAAAAAGCCCCGAATGGCAGCATCAGTTTTTTTATAATTAATGCCTGCTATAAAAAAATTACTTGTATCCTTTAAATGATGAAACTCCATTCCTTGTTAAGTAAATGATATCGGTGCAAAAGTAATTAGCAAGTTTTAAGAAAATGTAAACCACTGTCATTCATCTGTCATTTGCTTTATATGACTTCTTTTAATTTATAAAATGACAATTTCAATGTATCAAATTAAGGATTCAGTTGTTATGTCCAAGTACATTTGCAACTATTTATAATTGACATGAAAAGAGCTGTTGTATTAATGAATCTTGGTTCGCCCGATAGCACCGGCATTAAAGATATGAAGCGCTACCTTGATGAATTTTTAATGGATGAGAGAGTTATTGATAAACCCTGGTTGCTGCGGGCATTTTTAGTAAAAGGTATTATTGTTCCTTTCAGGGCACCAAAATCAGCCAATGCATATAAATCTATTTGGACAAAAGAAGGATCTCCACTTATTGTTATCAGCAAACAACAACGGCAGGCATTAAAAAAAGAATTAGATGAGTCTGTAGCACTCGCTATGCGTTACGGAAATCTTTCTCCGAAACAGGCTTACGATGAATTGCTAAAAAGCAATCCCGACCTTGAAGAAATAATTCTTATTCCGCTATATCCGCATTACGCCATGAGCTCTTACGAAACTGCAGTGGAGTATGCAAAAGAGCAACATAAAAAAGGCAATTATTCTTTTAAGCTAACTTTTATTAAACCTTTTTATGATAATGTATCTTACATCAATGCCTTATGCGAAAGCATTAACCCTTATATAGATGGGGATTACGATCAGATTTTATTTTCTTATCATGGCATACCCGAACGGCACATTGTAAAATGCGATCCAACTAAAAAACATTGTCTGATGGTTGATGATTGCTGCGAAGTGGCGTCAGATGCGCATCGTTATTGCTACAGGCATCAATGCCGGACAACAACTAGACTGGTAGCAGATAATTTAGGCATACCAAAAGAAAAACGGGGGATTTCTTTTCAATCCAGATTGGGAAAAGATCCATGGCTCCAGCCATATACAGCAGCACGTTTAGCGGCGTTACCCAAAGAAGGAGTAAAAAAATTATTGGTTGTCTGCCCAGCTTTTGTGAGTGATTGTTTGGAAACTTTAGAAGAAATGGGTAAGGAAGGGAAGGAAATCTTTCTACACGCAGGCGGAGAAAGCTTTGAGCTTATTCCTTGTTTGAACGTTCATCCACTTTGGATCAAGACTTTATCAAAATGGATAAAAGATTATGCCGAAGGAAACAGGGAAATGATATTAGATATGTAAGATTTAGAATTATGCTTTAGATTTAAATTCCTGCTCTTTAAAATGCTTTTCAAGTTTTGCATTTTCACTGTGTATTTACGTTCAATAATGTTTCTATACCTAAAAGCCCTCCATATCATTTTCATCGTCACCTGGTTTGCAGGTTTGTTTTACGTAGTTAGGTTATTTATATATAATACTGAAGCAAGTGAGAAGAGTGAACCAGAGCGAAGCATTTTGCAGAGACAATTTTATATAATGACTAAAAGGCTCTGGTTTGGGATCACATGGCCCTCAGCAATTATCACGGCTGTACTTGGTCCCTGGGTTTGGTACCAGTTAAGTAATACCCCTGATTGGCTGATCATCAAATTATTTCTGGTTGTGGGATTATATATTTATCACTTTACGCTGCATATACTTTATAAGCAACAGGCAAATAAAATTTTTAAATACACTTCTCAACAGCTTCGCGTTTGGAATGAAGTGGCTACTGTTTTTTTGTTGGCAATTGTTATGTTAGCAACGGTTAAGCAAAATTTAAGTGTTGTATGGAGTTTGATAGGCTTAATAGTTTTTATATTTTTTTTAATGAGTGCTATTAAAATTTATAAGGCTATACGGAAAAATCATTAACCTGTTTCTTTATTTTTAATGAATTGCTTGTTACATTTAAGTGTTTGATACCTCAATTATTAATAGAAATCATTTGCTTTTTTAAACTAATGTCACTTCATCGTCAACTTTAGTTTTTACGTTTCCCGTAACATTCTTTTCCTCATTGCGTAAAATTAATTTCTACATCTAAGACAATTTTGCTGCGAAATGGAAAATTTATTTATATGAAGAAAGGACTTATTGTATGTGTTCTATTGCTAAACCTGAATGCAGTAGCTCAAAAAAAGCCGCAAAAAATATTTCATGACGATAGCACAGCTCCTGCACATAAATACTTACCAGAAATAACAGTAGTTGGAAGTGGTAGCAAAAGCGATTACCAACAAATGCCCGAGGTTGTAGGAACTTCTATTTATGCGGGAAAGAAAAATGCCTTAATTGTTTTAGATAATGTACAGGGCAATATAGTGAATAACACTATGCGCCAGGTGTTGGCAAAAGTACCCGGCATCCACATTTGGGAAAGCGATCCAAGCGGTATCCAGATTGGTATTTCTGCCAGGGGCTTAAGCCCAAACAGGAGTTGGGAATTCAATGTCCGTCAGAATGGTTATGATATTGCCGCCGATCCTTTTGGTTATCCTGAAGCTTATTACAATCCACAATTACAGGCTGTACAGAGAATTGAGATCGTTCGCGGGCAAGGTTCTTTGCAATACGGTCCTCAATTTGGCGGATTAGTAAATTATATTTTAAGAAACGGCAGTGAGATCAAAAAAAAGTTTGAATTTGAAACGCAGCAAACAGTGGGTAGCAATGCACTTTTTAATAGCTATAATGCAATTGGTGGCAATACGGCTAAGATAGCTTACTATGCTTTTTTTGATCACCGCAATGGCGATGGGTGGAGGCATAACAGCCGCTTTTTTACCAATGCAGGTTTTGGTACAGTAACCTATCGCTTTACACCAAAGTTTTCTTTGACTGCAGAAGTAATGCGCTCACACATCCGCAGCCAGCAACCGGGCGGATTGACTGATGTGCAGTTGGAGAAGGATGCGCAACAAAGCCTTCGTAGCCGTAACTGGTTTGATATTACCTGGACTACCCCGGCGCTAACTGCCAATTACCAGGTCAATGAAAAAACCCGTTGGAATACAAAACTGTTTGCAACCATCGGCGATCGCAATAGTGTAGGATTTTTACAATCCATTACTACTAAAGACAGTATCAATGCCACCACCCTTGATTATAATAATCGTACAGTTAATTTAGATGAGTACCGTAATTATGGCTTGGAAAGCCGCATCATAACTGAATATCAATTAGGTAAAATAAACAATACCATATCGGGCGGGATACGTTTATACACCGGTACAACCTACAGAAGAGCAGATGGCAAAGGCACAACGGGCACAGGTTACAATGTGAGTATTATTGGTGAGTATCCCAGGAATATTGAATTTGAATCAAACAATGCAGCGGCGTTTGTAGAAAATGTTTTTCGCATTGGTGAAAAATTATTGATCATTCCGGGCTTGCGTTACGAATGGTTAGAAGGTTCGGCTTCCGGCAGAAATGGATATACACCGGGTGGCGAACCAATTATTTTGCAGGACATAATACGCAGCCGTAGTTTTATGCTTGCCGGTGTTGGAACAGAATATCACATTACTCCGGCCACAGAATTTTATGCTAATTACACCCAGGCTTATCGTCCAATACAATTTGCAAACCTGCAAGCGCCTCCTACAACTGATGTAGTTGATCCCAACCTACAAGACGCAAAAGGATATAATATAGATTTAGGATATAGAGGTAAAGTCAAAAACTTTTTACAATTTGATGTAAGTGGTTTTTACCTGCAATACAATAATCGTGTTGGAACCATTACGCCAACAGGTGCAAATTATAGATTGATCACTAACGTGGGCGCCAGCACCAGCAAAGGTTTTGAAGGCTACATAGAATTTAACCTGGCAAGAGCCTTTTCAAAAGATATAAATAAAGACCTAATTGTATTTGGAAGTTATGGTTATACCAATGCAAAATACAGTGGCAATCATAAAGAGGCTGCTACCAAAGGAAAGAAAGTGGAAAATGCACCTGAACATATTTTTCGTGGTGGTATTTCTGCAGGTTATAAAAACTTTTTATTAACCGGTCAATTGAGCCATGTAGGAGAAACATTCAGCGATGCCAACAATACAGAAAAACCAACCCCCAATGCGCAAAATGGTTTGATCCCTTCTTACACGGTCGCAGACCTTACGGCAACTTATAAATTTTCTAAAGGATTGAACCTTAAAGCCGGGATCAATAATTTATTTGATGATATTTATTTTACCCGACGTGCCGGCGGTTACCCGGGGCCGGGTGCTTTGCCTGCCGATGGAAGAACATTTTTTGTAAGTGTGGGAGCGAAATTTTGAAATGGAATGAGCTTGTTGCTGCGTCGCAATTAAAGGCGATTAGAATTATGATGATGAAATACAAATAATGTTCAATGGTATTCGGTCAACTGAACTAAGTTAATAGCGATTTGCTGCCGATGGCTTATTCGTCAGCCAGCATAGAGGGAAACCGCTGTTGAACTAAACCTTCGGTAGCCTTCCGCCAAAGTATTGAATGTACTACTGTCGCTCGGCAAAACTGTCGTTGGAGTTAAGCCGATGTCGTCATGTAATTGATATATATTCATCGGTTGAAAAATCTGCGGATAGAATTTGTTGGAGTTTTTTACGAAGCATTTGGAAGTCGTTTGGTTTGGTGAGAAAAAATTGTGCTCCAAATTCTTTTGTCAGTTCTTTGTCGCGGAGAATATTTGATGTGGTGAAAATGCCAATGGGAATTTTGTTTAACTGAATTTCTTTTTTGATTTTAATTAGAAAATCAAAGCCGTTCATAATAGGCATGTTGAGGTCAAGAAAGATAATTTCGGGTAAAGAGGCGCTTACTTTTAATTTATCAAGAGCAATTTTACCGTTTGTTGCTGTCTCGCACTGCAGCGTTGGATTTATAGATTCAATGACTTCTTTAAACATAAACTGGTCGTCTTCGTCATCATCAATTAAGAGTATTTTGTTCATGAGGTTGGAATGTAAATGGTGAATGTTGAACCTATATTCGGCTTCCCTTCTGCTATAATAAAACCGTTGTGATTGATTACAATTTTTTTGACAATGCCTAAACCAATGCCTGTTCCTGAATATTCATTCTTATGGTGAAGCCGCTGAAAGAGTTCAAAGATTTTATTTTCATATTCTTTTTCAAAACCAATTCCGTTGTCGGCAATTTTTATGGCGTGGTATTCCTGTTGTTTGTTTGCTGCCGGATGTCCGATTTCGTTTCCATGAATGCGTTCAGCAGTAATTCTAATATGCGGTTTAAT
>Ga0208736_1000230_pt1 | contig 16960 bp, 15 predicted proteins | sample AntDryMetagUQ255_FD_188090 | JGI IMG/M metagenome (GOLD analysis project Ga0208736, IMG submission 188090) | Polar desert microbial communities from Antarctic Dry Valleys - UQ255 (SPAdes) | ecosystem: Environmental > Terrestrial > Soil > Desert | place: Antarctic Dry Valleys | collected 2008-12-31 | reverse complement strand
GGCTGACCCGCTCGAGCTCGGCACCGATCGCCTCGTTGGCGATGATGACCTCGTTCAGGCCATCGGCGACCTTGCCTGCCACGCCCGTCCACTCAAGCGGCATGCGGGCCGTGAAATCACCGGCTTTGACCTCGGCCAGGAACTGCAGCAGGACCTTGACGTCGATGGTGTCGGCAACGGGCGCCGGGGACAGGGACATTGATGCCTTTCCGAGGGGGATGAGACGCAAGCGCGGACCGGCCGCGTGGGTTGCGGGGATCCAGGTGTCACATCGGCATTACGCCGGGGCGCCTTTATACCCGTGGGTCGGTACTGCCGCGGTCCGTCCCTTTCTGTCAGTCCACGCCTTGGGCCGCGCTCGCCGGTTCGCAAAACGCCGTCCTCGTGTCGTCCAGGCCCCGACGCAGCCCCGCGATCAGCGCGGCGCCATCGCTCAGGTCGCCGTCTCTCGCCGCCGTCTCGAGCTCGCCGAGGATCTGGGCGACGCGCGTCGCACCGAGTGTGCTGCTGCTGCCCTTCAGCTTGTGCGCGACCTGGCTGACGATGAGCATCTCGCCGCTCTTGACGGCCCCGTCGAGCACGGTGAGCTGCTCGGCGGCCTCGGCGAAGTACATGCTGATGAGGTGGGTCAGGATCCCGGCGTCGAGCTGTTCGAGCTCGCTGACGATCGCCACGTCCAGGAGATCGGGGTCGCCGGCGGCGTGGCCTTCGGCGCTCGCTGGGATCTCGGCGGCCGCGTCCGCGGGCGCGCCGCCGACCCAGCGCTCGAGTGCGTCGCGCAGCATCTGCTTTCGCAGGGGCTTGGCCAGGTAGTCGTCCATCCCGGCCCGCAGGCACCGCTCGCGTTCACCCTGCATGGAGTTGGCCGTCATCGCGATGATCGGGATGCCCGGCCTGCCCTGTTCACGACGGCGGATCTCCTGCGTCGTCTCGTACCCGTCCATCACGGGCATCTGGCAGTCCATCAGGATGGCCACGTAGAACTTCTCGTCCAGCGCATGCAGGGCGTCGAGTCCGGTCTCGGCGATGTCCGCCCGGTAGCCACAACCCGCGAGCATCTTCGCCGCCACCGCCTGATTGACGACTGTGTCCTCGACCACCAGGACGGCCGGTTTCGCGCTGTCGGCGAGGTCCGTCGCGATCGCGGCGGTGGCCTGACGACGCCGCGAGGCAGGGCGGTCGCCCGCCATCACGGCCCGGATCTCGTCGTGCAGCCGCGATTCGCGTACGGGCTTGGTCAGCCACCCGTCCGCCTCGGTGTCCTCGTCGACCTCGAAGGGCCCGCCGCGGGACGTCAGCATCACGAGGCGTGTGTCGCGCAGCGCGGCCTGCGCGCGGATGGAGCGGGCAAGCTCGTTTCCGTCGACGCCGGGCATGCCGACGTCGATCAACGCGAGCGCGTAGGGCTCCGCTGATCTGGCGCCCGCCTGCAGCAGCGCCATCGCATGAGTTGCGTCCTGTGCACCCTCGCAGGTGACCTGCCAGGCGCTCAGCTGTTGCTCAAGAAGCGTGCGGCTGGCCGCGTTGTCGTCGACGAGGAGCACGCGTAGGCCTGCGAGGTCGTGCGTCTCCTCAAACCGGGGCGGGGTGCCCGGCACGGCAACCAGGGGGAGCTCGAGCCAGAAGCAACTCCCCTCGCCGGGCCGGCTGTCGGCGCCGACCCTACCGCCCATCAGCCCGAGCAGATGCCGCGAGATTGCCAGGCCCAGACCGGTACCGCCGTACTTGCGAGTCGTCGTGCCGTCGGCCTGCGAGAACGGCTTGAAGAGCTGCTCGAGGGCGTGGCTCTCGATGCCGATTCCGCTGTCGGACACCGACAGGCGCAGGAGCTCGGCGCCGTCGTCGGCAGGACGGAGGCTCACGTGTACGACGACCTCACCCTCGGCCGTGAACTTGATCGCGTTGGATACGAGGTTGCCGATCACCTGCCGCAGGCGCGCGCCGTCGCCGTGGATGAGCGCCGGCACCTCGGGGTCGATCGCGACCAGGAGCTCGAGGCCCTTGGTGTGCGCGCGGGGCGCGAGGATCCCGCAGGCTCGCTCGATCGCATCGCGTGGGTCGAAGTCGGCTGGGTCGAGCTCGAGCCTGCCGGCCTCGATCTTCGAGAAGTCGAGGATGTCGTCGAGGATCACGAGCAGCGCCTCGCCCGACGAGGAGATCGTGTCGGCGAACTCACGCTGCTCCTCGGTGAGCCCGGAGTCGAGCAGCAACTCGCTCATGCCGATCACGCCGTTCATCGGCGTGCGGATCTCGTGGCTGACGTTGGCCACGAACATCGACTTCATGCGCGAGGCCTCGAGCGCCTGGTCGCGCGCCAGCGCAAGCTCTGCCTCCGCATGTCGGCGCTCGGAGATGTCCCGCAGGAAGGCGTGAAAGACGTACCCGCCGTCCGTCGACAGCGCTGAGATCGTCAGCTCGACCGGGAACTCGCTGCCCTCCCTGCGAACACCCGTCAGCTCGAGACGTCTGCCGAGCACGTGGGCCTCCCCTGTGGCGAGGAAGCGCTGGATGCCGCGCCGATGAGCGTCACGGTTGCCCTCGGGGATGATCAGCTCCGCCAGCTCCCGCCCGAGCGCCTCTTCACACGTCCAGCCGAAGGTCGCTTCCGCCTGCGAGTTCCAGCCGCTGATCAGGCCGCTCTCGTCTATCGAGATGTACGCGTCATACGCCGTCTCGAGGATCTCGCGAGTCTGGCGCTCGCTGGCCACCAGGGTCAGCGCACTTCGCTTGCTGGCGGTGACATCGCGCGCCGAGGCGTAGATCAGCCCGTCCTCCGGGTGGGCCACCGCCCGCCAGTCGATCCAGCGCCAGTCGCCGTCCTTGGTCGCATAGCGATTGACGAACTCGATCGTCTGCCCGCCGCGCGCCAGCCCGGCGGACTCGCGCTCGGTCCTCGCACGATCGTCGGGATGGACGAACTCCGCGAACGGTCGCGAGCGCAGCTCCGACGCGCTCCACCCGAGCGTGTCGGTCCACGCCGCGTTGAGATGCTGAAAGTACCCGTCGAAGCCCGCCGTGCAGTGCAGGTCCCGCGACAGCTCGAAATGGCGGGCGCTGGTGCGCAGCTGCTGTTCGGCGCGATGTCGCGCGGTTTCGCCGCGGTCCAGCCAATGCGCGAAGTACCACAGCAACCCCGCATTGACAACCACCACCGACGCCGTCATGAGGACGACGCCCGACTGGGTGCCGTACAGCCCGTAGGCCTGTCCCTGCCAGCGCAGGATGGCGATCGTGGTCAGGAGGCCGACGGTGATCGGCAGCAGCCGCCGCATGACCGTGCCGCCCGGCCCATCGCTCGCCGCAAGTCCGAGCGGGCCGCGTCGCGAGCGAGTCGGCGACATCTAGGCCTCGACGTACAGCAGTGCCTTGGCGAGCGTCCCGGCGATCTGCTCGCCGCTGGTGCCCTTGCGCACGTAGGCGATCGCTCCCGCGCTCAGGAGCTCGAGGACGATCCCGCGTGACTCATCGGCTGACAGGATCACGATCCGGGTCTGCGGCGAGCAGGCAACGATCCCCGGCACCGCCGTGCGCGCGCCGCCGCCGGGCATCTCGACGTCGAGCAGGGCCGCGTCAGGCTTGTGCCTTGCGGCGAGCGCGATCGCATCGGTCGCGTTCTCGGCAAGGCCGACGATCCGAAACGACTGCCCCAGCTCGGCGCTGAGCTTGTAGCGCACGATCTGATCGTCGTCGGCGATGAGCAGGGTGCGACGGTGGTCGCGCAGCGGCTCGGCATGCGTCGGCGCGGTGTCGCGGAACGCGTCGTCGTCGGTGCGTCCGCCGCCGGCGCCCGCCGGCGAGGACGTCGCGTGGTCGGTGGTCGCGTCCGGGAAAATCATGTGCACCCTTTTCTGGTCTGTTGTCCGGTCCCCTCATCCATCGGCACCGCGGGGCGGCGGCTTGATACCCGGATGCAGGTAATGGCGTCAGCCGTCGGGCGGCACCCCGAGCGTATGCCGCGTGCCAGAGGACGTTACATGCTCGCGCGCCCCGACCCGCACGGCGCTTGGGGGTGTACTGAGCTCGTGGCGCGGCGGGATGTGGCAGCAGCTGTGCGGGGCTGCGATGAGTATCGACGTGCGGCGAGCAGCGCCGTCTACCCACTTCCGGGTATTCGGGCCAACCCGCGCGGGCGCGGCCACCCCGTGGTCACTGAGACAGAAGCAGATATCGGCCGTTTGACGGAGTTTCAAGGCGACGTGGCGCGTGCAGACTCTGTGTGAACACACAGTGACAGGGACGTCCCCAAGGAGCCTCATGATCGATCTCAACAATGAGATCACCGCGTACGACCGCTTCGAGCTCAGCCGGGCGATGTTCGAGACCGGGCTCGTCAGCGCCGAGCCGGTCGAGCCGGCCTGCGGGCGCATCCTCGTCGTCGATGACGACGACGCCGTCAGGAACGTACTGGTCGACATGCTCGTCGAGACGGGATATGACGCCCGCGGCGTGAGCAGCGCACGCGAGGCGCGCCACGCGCTGGAGCACGAGACGGTCACACTGCTGCTCAGCGATGTGAGCATGCCCGGAGAAACCGGCCTGGATCTCATCCGCTTCGCGCTGTGCGAACACCCCGAGACGGCGACGCTGCTCATCAGCGCCTTGGAGGACCCAGGGATCACGCAGGTCGCGATGGACTTCGGCGCGTACGGATACCTCAGCAAGCCGGTGCGCCGCTCGGCGGTGCTGATCGGAGTGATGAACGCGCTGCGGCGACACGAGGTCGAGCAGCGTGAGCGACGCGCGCGCACGCGCCTCGAGGACGTGCTCGCGCTGCGCACGAGCGCGCTCACCCAGGCGCTGCAGCGGCTGGAGGGAGCGGTCAGGCAGGGTCGGGTGCTGCAGGCCGAAACCATCCACCGGTGGGCCCAGTCGGCCGAGTACCGCGACCCGGGTATCGGCCGCCACCTCCAGCGCGTCGGGTACTACTGCGCCGTGCTCGCCCGGAAGTTCGGCCTGCATGCGGAATCGGTCGAGCTCGCCAGCGTGCTGCATGACGTCGGCAAGATCGCCATTCCGGACAGCATTCTGCTGAAGGCCGGGCCGCTCACCGCCCAGGAGCGTCTGGCGGTCGAGGTGCACGCCGCCGGCGGCGGCGAACTGCTGCGCGGATCCTGCAGCGAACTGCTGGACATGGCGGCGGTGATCGCCGGCTCTCACCACGAGAAGTTCGACGGCACGGGGTATCCGTCCGGGCTTTCGGGCACCGACATCCCGCTCGAGGGCAGGATCGCCGCCGTCGCCGATGTCTTCGACGCCTTGACGTCAGACCGCGTGTACCGCCCGGCCTGGTCGGTGGACACGACGGTCGCGTGGATGACGTGCGAGCGCGGCAAGCATTTCGACCCCGAGGTGCTCGACGCGTTCTTGGATTCGATGGACGAGGTCCGGCCTGCCCTGTCGCTGCTTTCGCACGGATGAACCTCGTGAGATCCCGCACCCCGCACGATCGTCACGCGGGCGCCGCTGACAAGGGGCTGTTCACGCCCCATCCAGTCGCAGGCGCCGAGATCCAGGTCGTCGTCGTCGAGGATCATCCGCCCGTACGCCAGGGCCTCGAGCTGCTGCTGCCGCGCCGCGGCTTTCGGATGATCGGCTCGGCCGGCAGCTTCGAGGCCGGACTGCGCATGATCCGCGCCCGCAAGCCCGACGTGGCGCTCGTCGACATCAATCTCGGCGACGACGCCGGCAGCGGCACCGATCTTGCCAAAGCCCTCCACGACGAGCGATCTGCGACGGCGACCGTGCTGTACACCGGCTCGATCGACAACGCCCTGATCGACCTCGCGGTCGACAGCGGCGCACGCGCCCTGGTGCTGAAGTCCTCGCCGATCGAACACCTTGCCGATGCCATCCGTGCGGCCGCCGCCGGACAGCACTACGTCGATCCGCTCGTGGCCGGCATGCCGTGGCGATGCGAGCAGGGTACGCCGGGTGTCTCCAAACGCGAAGCTCAGGTGCTCGCCCTGCTCGCCCAGGGCCTGACGACCGACCAGGTCGCAGGCGACCTCTTTCTCTCGCCGGAGACGGTTCAGACGCACGTCCGCAACGCGGCACGCAAGCTCGGCGCGCGCGGCCGGCTGCACGCGGTCATCCTCGCTCTCATGCGCGGTGACATCGACCTGCCGACGGCGGCGCGCTGAGCTCGCGATCACGACGTTCCCGAGCCGGCGCGAAGCGTTCCAGCAGACGGTGCAGCGACCTCAGGCGGCCGGCGGCGCGGTGGTGAACGTCAGCGTGCGCCCGTAGGCGCCGGCGCGGGCGCTTCGGCCGTGCGACGACCGCGCCGTGCGAGGCGCCAGACCGCGAGTGAGAGCGTCAGCAGCAGGGCGCCGGCTCCGGCCAGTGCCAGCCAGACCCACATCGGCAGCCCATCCTTGCTCTGTGCGACCTGCGCGACGGGCGGCGTCTCACGCTTGAGCTCCTTGACCTTGGCGACGGTGAACGTGATCGACTGGTTGATGTACACCGGCGCGGCGCCCTTCGGACGGATGACGCCGCGGACGAGGTAGGCGCCCTCGGTGGGGCGACCGCTCCACGGGACGCGGAAGTCGAGGTTGTCGCCGGGGAAGAGCTGGCCGAGCGTCGAGCTGTGGCGCAGGATGGTGCGCTCGCCGCGCGAGACGCGCAGCTTGACTGGCGCGGACTGCGTGAGGATCGTCCCACCGGGCCGCAGCCCGAGGACGAGGCCGGCGCCGGCGGGGTCGACCTTGATCTTCACGGAGCGCAGCGTCAGCTTGCGCGTGAGCGGGCCGGGCAGGCGCAGCGTGATCGGCAGCGCCTGGCGGGTGATGCGGGAGATCGTGAACGACGTGCCCTTGCGCTGCTTCTCGCGGGCGGCGGCCGTCACATCGGCGGCGTCGAAGGCGACGATGCCGGCGTAGTGCGAGGCGCCGCGGGTGCCGGCGGGTATATGAACCGAGAAGGGCACGTTGCGCGACGCCTCCGGCGCCAGGCGGACGGTCGTCGCGGCGAGCCTGACCCAGCGGCCCGCGGCCGAACGGCGCGCGGTGACGTAGTCGGCGTTGCCGTTCGTGGCGTTGGCGACGTCGGCGGGCTGCAGGCGCAGGACGACCGGCCGGCGCGAGACGTTGCGCACGACGATCGCGCCGCGAACCGTGCGGCCGGGAGCGCTGTGCAGGCGCAGGGCGCCGGTCTTGCCGGCTGCGGAGAGCGCGAAGGTCGCGGCCTCCGGAGCGGCGGGGGCGGGTGCGGCCGATGCCGGCGCCGCCGCACATGCGGCGAGCGCCAGCGAGGCCAGCAGGACCACGGCCCCGGTGTGCGGATGAGGTGCGTACATCGTGGTTCCGGGGCGCGTGGTCATGGTGCTAGGCCAGCGGGGCGGCCGTGTACGTCAGCGTGCTGTTGTACGCGCCGGCGCTGGCGTTGCCCGGAATGACGACCGACAGATTGTTGCCGACTGCCACGAAGTCCCACAGGCCCTGGCCGGTGGTCGCGGCGGCGTTGGCGATCGAGACGGCCGTCGTGCCGAGCACCTGCGCGCTCGCGTTCCGGACCGGCCCGGTCGCGGCCGTGTTGCCGGAGCCGACCGTAGCGATGGGTGCGGCCCCCATCGTCAGCGAGCCGCCGGTGCCGGCGGCGGGCGCGGAGCCTCCGACCGTCGGAGCGGTCGCGGCGAGCGTGATGTTGTACCCGGCGTTGCTGCCTCTCGCATCGGTGACGCTCCAGGCGCCGACGTCCGTGGTCTTGGTCTGGGCGACGCCGGTCAGCGCCACGTTACCGAGCGCCGTGATCGCCGGAGCGGTGTTGCTCAGCGACCCGGCGGTCAGGGTGCCTGTCGCGTTGGTATCCGCGGCCTGCGCGGCCATCGGGGCAACGGCGAACGCCGAGACAACCGCCAGTCCGGCGACGATCCGTGCGACGCGTGAGTTGAGATGAGTCATGAGAACAACCTCCACCAAAAGCGAACAGTCCCTCCTCGAGTGGTCGCCCGACGGGCATCATGCCCGCTTGACTTCCCTCGGCGGCCCGGCTGACTCCGGCGGAGTCCCGTGGCTTTGCGAACCCGCCTCGCGACGGGAGTGCTGTGTTCGGAGGTGCTGCTCAGGGTTAGTCCCTCATCGGCGCGCGGCCGCGGCGGCAATCTACCTGCGGCCGGGTAACGCATCATCCGACGGGCGGTGCGGTCGTGAACGTCAGCGTGCTGCTGAAGGTCCCCGCGGAGGCATCGGCCGGGACGACGATCCCCAGGCTCTTCTCCGTGCCGGTGTCCGCGCGAAAGAGCCATTCGCCCTGGCCGCCGCCCGGCGCGACGCCGGCGATCGTCGTGGCGGTCGTGCCCAGGAGCTGCGCCGCGACGCCCGCCGGTTGCGGGCCCGCCGATGCCGCGTTGCCGGCCGCCGCCGTGGCCGCACGCGGCGTCAGCGTCAGCCCGGCGCCGGTGCCGGCGGCGGCCACGGAGCCCCCGACCGTCGGTTCGGTGGCGCTGACGGTTACGCGGTAGCCCGCGCCGCTGCCCCGCGTGTCGAACACACTCCACGCGCCGACCGCGGCGTGCACGGTCCGCGTCAGGCCGGTGAGCGTCGCCGCGAACGGGGCGATCGCCGGTGCGGTGTTCGAGAGCGAGCCGGCGGCGCACGGCGGCACGCTGACGGTGTCGTTGTCCATCGTGACCGCGCCGTCGCGCGCGAGTGCACGGCCGTGGATCGTGACGCCGGCCCCCACGGTGATCGACGTGTGGGCCAGGATCGAACCCCGCAGCAGCGAGCTGGCGCCCAGCGTCGCGGAGCTTCCCACCTGCCAGAACACGTTGCAGGCCTGGGCGCCGCCCGTCAGCGAGACCTGACTGCCGGCCGCCGTTCCGAGCGTCGAGCCGGCCTGCAGGATGAAGACGGCGTTCGGATCGCCGCCGGCGTCGAGCGTGAGCATCCCGGCGAGCGTCAGCGTCGAGCCCGAGGCGTGCACGCCGGGGCCGAGCGTCAGGCCGTCGAGGGCGCCGACCGCAGGCTGATCCGGCGTCCGCCCCACCGCGCCGGCGTACGCCGTCTCGAGGTCTGCGTGCGCCTGCGCCGCAACGGAGTCGTTCGCGTGTATCGCGCCACTGACCGTGCCGATGCCCGGCCCGAAGCCCGTCACCGCCGTCCCGGGGCTCACGCCGAGGTCGCCGGTGATCGTCGACACGCCCGCGCTGGTCACCGTCGTGCCGGCCAGCACGGCGAACGGGTCCGCAGCCCCGAGGTCGATCGGGGACGCGGCATCCGCGCCCGGCGCGCCCCACGAGAGCAAGGCGAGGCCCACCAGCCACGCGACGGTGGCGCCGCGGTGCAGGCGGCGCCCCACAGGCGATCCAGGTTTCACGTTCACGCTGGTGCATCGGCACCTTCGTGATAGGGGCCAAATACCCGCAACCAGGTAGTGAAACCGTGTATGGGTGTGCCGGGCCGCGCATGGGAGATCCTGCAGCCGCTGGCGCACGCGCCCGAGGACGCCGCGAGCGGCGACTGGGCGGACGGCCCCTCAGGCGACCGGCTGACCGCCGTGATCGCGATTCCCGCGATCGACGGCCGTCATGTCCTCGCGGTCGTCGAGCTCAAGCGCAATCGGGAGATCGTCCTCGGCGAGCGTCTCATGCGATCGCAGCGCTCGCCGTTGCCACCGCTCTGCGCCTGGGGATCATCACCTGACACATTTCAGAAGATCGGGCATCTGGCGGATGGTCAACGCGCCGACCGGCACCGACAATAAACGTGTCGCGATCGATGCCGATCTGTGAACGTCATTGAACCCCCTCACCACCGCCCGCATCACGAGCTGCTCGCATTGCTCAGAGATGCGATCAACGCAGACGGATACGTGCTCTACGCGCAGCCCGTCGTCGATCTCGCGACCGGCGACGTGGTCAAGCACGAGGTCACGCTCCTCCTGCGGGCCCCCGGGGGCGGTCTCATCCCGTCGAGCGGGTTTCTTCCCGTCGCGAATCGATTCGGCCTGACGGGGGAGCTGGACGATGTGCTCATCCGGTCGGCGGCCGGCGCGGCTCATGATGGACACGCCGTCGCACTCGACGTGCAGGCCGGATCCGTCTCGGACCCCGACCTCGCGCGCAGGACCGAGCAGGCGCTGGCGCAGGCCGACGCCGACCCGGGGCTCATCACCTTCGAGCTCTCCGAGGAGTGCCTCACGGCCAACGTGCCGGCGGCGTGCGCATTCCTGGTGCGCATGCACGAGCTGGGGTGCAGCATCACCGGCGATCAGTTCGGGACCGGCTCGGCCGGCTTCGGATATCTCAAGCAGCTGCCGCTCGACTGCCTCAAGATCGACGCCTGCTTCATCGAGGATCTGCAGTGGACCCCTTCCGACGAGCAGTTCGTCCGCGCGTTCGTCCAGCTCGCGCACGGCCTGGGGCTCACCGCAGCGGCCGACGGCGTCGTCGACGACGCGACCCGCGCCGTCCTGGAAGACGCGGGTGTCGAGGAGGCCCAGGGCCCGCTGTTCGGCGACTCGGTGGCGGTGACCGAGGACGGCATCGTGAGCCCGCAGCCCGCGTAATCGTGAGCCTGCAGCCCGTCTACAGCCCGTCCGCAGCGTGCCCGAACCGCGCTGAGTCGCGATGATTCGCGACCCCGGCCGCCACGCAGCACACACCGATGCGCCGGCCCTGGCGCGCCGGTGCGGCGAGGCGCTGCGCGTCGGGCAGACCTCGGCCGCGGAGCAGGTCGTCGACGACGCCGGCGGACCCGATTCCGTGCCCGATGCCGGAGCGCCGCAGGTGGTGGCCTGAATGTACGTCTCGATGTCGCGACTGGCGATCCCCGCCGAACGAGCCTCCGAGCTCGTCGACGCCTTCCGCGGCCGCGCGCATCTCGCTGACGACGCCGACGGCTTCATCGATCTGCAGGTGTGGCAGTCCGACCGCGATCTCGGCGACATCCTCATGGTCAGCCGGTGGCGCGACCGCGGTGCGTTCACGGCGTACATGAAGAGCGCCGCGCACCAGGTCTCGCACGAGCGCATCGACCCCGACCTCAAGCAGGACATCTCGCTCAAGCGCCTCGACCACCTCCACACCTACGAGGTCGTGGCCGAATGAGCCCGCGCCCGCCCAGCGGGACCCCGCCACCGATCGTCGCCGAGCTCGGCGGGCGGCCCGTCGACCTCGCGGCCCTGGCGGTCGAGATCTGTGATCGCTACCACGCGCACTACACCGACGAGGAGGAGCGCTACGGTCCGGCCGGGCAAGCGTGGTGTCGCCACGACAACCAGTGGCTGCTCTCGTGGGCGGTCGGCGACGTCCAGGGCGTGACCGACCTCGACGAGCAGGCGTGCTGGCTGGGGCGCGTGCTGCACGCCCGTGACTTTCCGGTCGATCGGCTGGCGCACAACCTGCGGCTGGCCGGTGAGGTCGCGCGCGCGCAGCTCGGTGGCGACGAGGGCGAGGCCCTCGACGACGTCCTGCGGCGGGCGGCGCGCGCGGTGTCGTCCCTGGCCCTCGCCTGACGGCGGAGCGGCTGACAGTGAGCGCCGATCAGTAACACCTATTCAGAAGGTGGGGTATCTCCGACGGCCGTCGCGCGGTGCCGCGCATCGCCATCAGACTCGCCCGCATCAGATCCGGCGTTTGGTGGATGTTTCGGACACCACGCCCTGTCGATACTCGTTTGTGTTCGAAGACAAGGACGTCCGAGCCCGTCCCCAGCTCCGGGCCGGATGGGTGCAGACGCACATGTTCTCCCTCGCCCCCTTCCCGCCGGTCGTGAAGTGGAGCGTGCGGCTGTTGTGGATCGTCGCGATCGCCTGTCTGGCGGTCTTCTTGACGGCGGCCGCCGGCGGTCCGGGCGACCTGAACAGCAAGGGCTACCGGTGTCTCTTCGTCGTGGTGTTCGCCCTGCCCGCCCTGCTGTGTCTCGCCCGCGCTTGGCTGATCCCCCTACAGCGCGTGCCGTGGACGCTGTTCGGGGTAGGGATGCTGTGTTGGGCGAGCGCCCAGATCGTCTACTTCCTCCTGTACCACGGCCACGCGGACGCGCCGTACCCATCGCTGTCCGACGCGCTCTGGCTGATGTACTACAGCATGTCGATCGTGGCCGCGCTCGCGCTGATGAAGACCGGCTTCCCGCGGATTCACAAGGGCCTGTGGATCGACGTCGCGCTCGGCGGCCTGGCGAGCGCGGCGTTCGCCGCCGCTCTGCTCGTGGCGCCGATCGTCGCGAGCACCGGCGGAAGCGTGGCCGCGGTGATGACCAACCTTGCCTATCCGCTGATGGACGTGCTGATCGTCGCGCTGCTGATCGGAGTCTTCGTGCTCAGCAACGGGCGCCCTGGGCCGCTGTGGATCCTGATCGCCATCGTCTGGGTGGCCCAGGTCGTGTTCGACACGATCTACCTGTACACGGCAGCTGCGGGTGATTACTCCTTCGGCACGATGCTCGATGCGGGGTGGCCGGCCCTGATGCTGCTGCTCGCCTTCGCGAGCTGGATCAAGCCGACGGTCACGACGGCCTCGGCGGTGCAGAGCTGGGGGAGAGTCGTCGTGACGACGGGGCTCGGCGTGGTCGGGCTGGCCCTGCTCGCCTACGACCACGTGCACCCGATCCATGATGCGGCTGTGGTCTTGGCGGTCCTGACCGTCGTCGCCGCCTTCGTCCGCACATCCGTGACGTTCGCAGAGATGCGCACGGTCACCAGCGGCAGGGAGCTCGCGATGCGCAATGCGCTGATCCTCGAGGCCGCCGGCGAGGGAATCATCGGCACCGACGCGGACGGGAGAGTGACGTTCATCAACCCCGCCGCTGCAACGATGACCGGGTACGCCGCCGAGGAGCTCACCGGGCGTGCCCTGCACGCGACGCTGCACCACACCCGGCCCAACGGCGAGCCCTATCGCGTCGAGGACTGTCCGATGCACGCGGCGCTGCGCGACGGGCAGGTTCACCACTACGACCAGGACGTCTACTGGCGCAAGGACGGCAGCTCTTTCGGCGTCGAGGCCACGAGCACCCCGATCATCGACGGAGCGTGCATCCGCGGCGCCGTCACCGTCTTTCACGACGTCAGCGAACGGCGCCAGCTCGAGCGCGCCAAGGACGAGTTCACCTCGGTCGTCAGCCATGAGCTGCGAACACCGCTGACCTCGATCCGCGGCTCGCTGGGCCTGCTCGAGAGCGGCGTCCTCGGGTCATTGCCCGAGAGGGCCCAGCGCATGATCGAGATCGCCGTCCAGAACACCGATCGTCTCGTGCGCCTGATCAACGACATCCTCGACCTCGAGCGCCTGCACTCCTTGGAGGAGCACACCGGCGATGCAGCCTGTGACGCTGCCCAGCTCATCGCCCGCGCGGCCGAGACCATGCTGCCGGCGGCCGTCGCGGCCGATGTCACGCTCGCCATCGACACCTCGCCCGCCGCGTTCGACGGCAATCCGGACCGCATCATCCAGACTCTGACCAATCTGATCGGCAACGCGGTGAAGTTCTCGCCCGCCGGCGGGACCGTCCAGATCTCGTCCGAGCGTCGCCATGACGACATCCTGTTCTCGGTCAGCGACACCGGACGAGGCATCCCGGCCAACAAGATCGAGACGATCTTCGGGCGCTTTGCGCAGGTCGACTCGTCGGACTCGCGCCAGCGCGGTGGCACCGGGCTGGGTCTGGCGATCTGCCGCGCGATCGTGGAGCGCCACGGCGGCCGGATCTGGGCGCAGAGCACAGTTGGCGAAGGCAGCACGTTCTCGTTCGTGCTGCCGATCGCGGCCGACACCCACGAGTACCTGCCCCACGCGGGCGGCTCGCTGGGGTCCGTGCTGATCTGCGACGACGACGACGCGATCCTCGAGGTCACCGGAACCGTGTTGGAGGAGCGCGGCTATTGCGTGATCCTCGCCCGCACCGGCGAGCAGGCGATCGAGCGCGCCATCGCCGAGCGGCCCGATGTCGTGCTGCTCGATCTGCTGCTTCCGGGCATCAGCGGCAAGCAGACGGTGCTGGCGCTCGCCGGGCACCCCGCGACGTGCGACATCCCGATCGTCGTGCTCAGCGTCCTGCCGCGGGCCGCGGGTGAGCTGACCGGCGGCGTCATCGCCGACTGGATCGAGAAGCCGGCTGCTTCCGCGAACCTGTTCGCCACGTTGGAGCGAGCGATGAGCGGGCGCCACGACAGCTTTCGGGTGCTGGTCGTCGAGCGCGACCCCGCCGTCGCGCAGATCCTGGGTGCCCTCTTCGAGCGCCACGCCATCGTCAGCGTCGCGAGCTCCGACGGGCCGCAGACGCTTGAGCTGTGCGATCAGGACCTCCCCGATCTCATCGTGATGGACAACGACCTGCCCGATGTCGACGGCGTCGCGATGCAGGATTGGCTTCGCCTGCACCCTCGTCTGAGCGCCCTGCCGATCGCCGCCTACGACGCGCGCGATGTCCAGCAGGCCGAGGACGAGCGCCGCGCGGTCGGCGCGGTCAGCCAGCTGCTGAGGAAGGGCCAGGTCACCCCCGAGGAGTTCCAGTGGCGTGTCATGACGCTGCTCGCCCGGCCTCGCACACCACCCCCCGACACGGAGATCCAGCCATGAGCGCAAAGCACATCCTGCTCGTCGACGACGAGCAGGACATCCGCGAGGTGGCGACGCTCAGCCTGCAGGCGATCGGTGGCTGGCGCGTGTCGAGCGCCGCCGACGGCAGCAGAGCGTTCGTGATGGCCCTCGCCGAGCAACCCGACGCGATCCTGCTCGACGTGATGATGCCCGGCCTCGACGGGCCGGCGACCTTCAAACGTCTGCAGGACAACCCGCAGACGCGTGACATCCCGGTGATCTTCCTGACGGCGAAGGCGCAAAGCGCGGATCGCCAAAAGTTCGCCGAGCTCGGCGTGGCGGGCACCCTGACCAAGCCGTTTGATCCGATGACGCTCACCGACCAGATCGCGACCATTCTCGGCCGCATGGAGATGACACGATGACCGAGTTCACACCGGGTCTGGAGCAGACCTTCCGCGCCCACAAGCACGAGCTCCAACAGCGTGTCGGCACGATCGAGGCCGCGGTGGCCGCGATCGGCTGCGGCGAGCTCGACGCGGCGCTGCGGACACGCGCCGAGCACGACGCGCACACGCTCGCCGGCTCGCTCGCGACGTTCGGGCTGCTGCGCGGCTCCGAACTGGCCCATGAGCTCGGGGACAAATTCGCATCGGGTCTGCCTGAGCTCGCCCTCGACGTCGGCCCGCTCTCGGCGTGCGTGATCACGCTTCGCACCGAGATCGATGCCGCGTACGCTCGGCTGGAGGGCCACGCGCCGTCCGAGCCCCGCGATGCACCGCTCTTCGGCAGCGAGGCTGCTGGCGAGCCTGTGGTCCCACCCGAGCGCAGCGTGCTCGAGGCCGACGCACGCCGCCAGCTGCGTGGCGAGATGCTCGAGAACGGGCTGAGCCGGACGGAGCCGGCGGAGTTCACCTCCGGGCGGATCCTCGTCGTCGATGACGACGCCGCCGTGCGCGACGCGATCGTCGCCATCCTCTGCGACGCCGGCTACGACGCGAACGGCGTCGGCAGCGCTCGCGAGGCGCGCTACGAACTCGCCAACAACACGATCCCCCTGCTGTTGAGCGACGTGAGCATGCCCGGGGAGACCGGGCTGGATCTGATCCGGTTCGCGTTGTGCGAGCACCCCGAAACGGCGACGCTGCTGATCAGCGGGTTGGAGGACCCGGGGATCGCCCAGGTCGCTCTGGACTTCGGCGCCTTCGGCTACCTCACCAAGCCGGTCCGGCGCTCCGCCGTGGTGATCGGCGTGATGAACGCGCTGCGCCGACGCGACGCCGAGGCTCGCGAGCGAGCGGCGCGGGTGCATCTCGAAGACATCCTGCGGTTGCGCACCGGTGCCCTGAACGCGGCCCTGGAGTGCTTGGAGGAGGCCGCCGCGCAGAGTCGCGTACTGCAGGCGGAGACGATCCATCGCTGGGCCCAGTCGGCCGAGCACCGCGACCCGGGCATCGCGCGGCACCTCAAGCGCGTGGGGCACTACTGCGCCGTGCTCGGCCAGGCGTTCGGCCTGCACGCGCAGTCGGTCGAGCTTGCGAGCGTGCTGCACGACGTGGGCAAGATCGCCGTTCCTGACAGCATTCTGCTGAAGGCCGGACCGCTCACCGCCGAAGAGCGGCTTGCGGTCGAGACCCATACCTCCGTTGGACACGACCTGCTGCGCGGCTCCTGCAGCGGGCTGCTCGATCTCGCTGCCGTGATCGCCAAGACGCACCACGAGAAGTTCGACGGCACCGGGTATCCGTGCGGGCTGTCGGGCACCGAGATCCCGCTGGAGGGCAGGATCGCCGCCGTCGCCGACGTCTTCGACGGGCTCACGTCGGATGGCATGTCGGGCCAGGCCTGGTCGCTGGACGCGAGCGTCGCGTGGATGACGCGCGAGCGCGGCAGGCACTTCGACCCGGAGGTGATCGACGCCTTCCTCTCGTCGATGGACGAGATCCGCTCCGTTCAGTCGCTGATGACCTTCTAGGCCGCAGCGCGGGCGTCCGGGTGTCGCCTGACAGTGGCCCTCATCGGATGTCTGCGCGGCTGACTGCGGAACCCACAGGCCGAGCGCACCTTCGGCTGGACGCGCGACGAAGCAGTTGGCCGGGTGCTCGCCCACCTGATCATTCCCGAGCGCGATCGTGACGCGCACCTACAGGGCCTTGAGCACTACATCGACACCGGTGAAGCACCGATCCTTGACCAACGCCTCGAACTGACCGCGATTGACCGCGCGGGACGAGAGTTTGCGGTCGAGGTGACGATCTCAGCGGACCCGACGCCTGATATCCCGCGCTTTTACGCGTTCCTGCATGACATCTCTGAGCGCAAGCGCGGCGAACGCGCGCTGCGCGCCCAGCACGCTATTGCGCACGTGTTCGTCGAGGCTCAAAGCACCGACGACGCAGCCCGCGGCCTACTCGCAGAACTCGGCGCGGCGATGGACTGGGAGTTCGGCGCGTGGTGGTCACCAGATGAGGCGGGCGAGAT
>Ga0208736_1000228_pt1 | contig 17043 bp, 15 predicted proteins | sample AntDryMetagUQ255_FD_188090 | JGI IMG/M metagenome (GOLD analysis project Ga0208736, IMG submission 188090) | Polar desert microbial communities from Antarctic Dry Valleys - UQ255 (SPAdes) | ecosystem: Environmental > Terrestrial > Soil > Desert | place: Antarctic Dry Valleys | collected 2008-12-31 | reverse complement strand
GGCTTCCGCGTGCTCACGCCGCCACCGATCGTGATGGCGCCCGGCACGCAGATCGAGTACCGCCTGCGCCTGCGCGGGCTGCCGCTGCGCTGGCTGACGGAGATCGCGGAGTGGCAGCCGCCGCACCGCTTCGTCGACGTGCAGCTGCGCGGCCCGTACCGCCTGTGGCATCACACGCACACCTTCGAGCCGCAGGGCGACGGCGTGCTGATGCGCGACATCGTCCGCTACCGGCTGGCGCTGGGAGCGCTCGGCGGCGTGGCCAACGCCGCGGTGGTGCGCCGTGACCTCGCGCGGATCTTCGACTACCGCCAGCAGACGATCGCGGCGATCTTCGCGGGCGACGGGTCCGCCGCCGACGAGCCTCAAGGGCGATAATCGCCGCGTGGTCCACCGCTACCTGTTCGAGCAGATGGTTCGGCGCGAGCTGCGCCAGAAGTACAAGGGCTCGGCGCTCGGAATCGTCTGGTACATCGTCAACCCGCTCGTCCTGATGGGCGCCTACTACCTCATGTTCGGCATCATCTTCAAGGCGACCTCCGAGCCGGACTACCCGCTGTTCCTGCTTGTCGGCCTCGTGGTCTGGGTCTTCTTCAGCCAGGCCGTGCTCGGCGCCGCTCCGTCGCTGCTCGATCAGGGCGCCCTCGTGCGCAAGGCCCGCTTTCCGCGCGAGACGATCCCGGCAGCGGTCGTCACCGTGCAGGGGATCACCTTCCTCGTGCTGCTCGGCCTGCTCGCGCCCGTCACGCTGGCGATCCGCGGCACGCTCGATCCCGCGCTGCTGGCGCTGCCGCTGATCCTCGCCTGCCTGTTCGCGTTCGTGCTCGGCCTGGCGTTCATCGTCAGCGTGCTGCACGCCTACTTCCGCGACGTCGCGCCGATCCTCGCCGCGGCGCTGCTGCCGTGGTTCTTCTTGTCGCCGATCTTCTTCGATCCGAGCAACATCACACAGAAGCAGACGGCCGTCTTCGCGCTGGAATGGCTCAATCCGGTGGCGCCGTTCATCGTCGCCGTTCGCGACGTGCTCTACGGCGGCGTCGTGCCCGATCCCCCCGTGCTGGCCTACGTGCTGATCGCGGCGGGGCTGTCGCTGCTCGGCGGGCGCCTGTTGTTCGCGCGCATGCAAGGCGAGCTGGCGGTCGTCGTATGACAGCGCGTCATTGCTCGTCGATCGCCTGCATCGACCCCGATCGGAGGTGCTCGCGATGACAGCGCGTCATTGCTCGTCGATCGCCTGCATCGACCCCGATCGGAGGTGCTCGCGATGACACGCGGCGTCGGCTTTGAGACCAACGTGCGGCCGGGCGAGATCGTGCTCGAGCACGCGTCGCGCTCGTTCGTCGTGCACGCCGACCGCGGCCGCACCCTGAAGGAGATGCTGATCGGCCGCGCGCGCGCCGGCGGCCCGCCGCCGGTCGAAGCGCTCAAGGACATCTCGCTGAGCATCGAGCCAGGGGAGACCGTCGGCATGGTCGGGCGCAACGGCGCCGGCAAATCCTCGGCGCTGCGCGTGCTCGCCGGGATCCTGCCGCTGCACTCCGGCCGCGTCGCGGTCGGCGGCCAGGTCGTCACGCAGCTCGAGCTCGGAGCGGGCTTCGGGCGCGACTTCTCGGGCCGCGAGAACATCTACCTCAACGGCGCCCTGCACGGCCTCTCCAAGGAGCAGATCGAATCGCGCATGGCGGCGATCATCGAGTTCTCCGAGCTGGGCGACTTCATCGAGGCGCCGGTCGCGACCTACTCGACGGGCATGTTCCTGCGTCTGGGCTTTGCGATCGCAGCGCACCTGGACGCCGACGTGCTGCTGATCGACGAGGTGCTGGCCGTCGGCGACGAGGCGTTTCAGCGCAAGTGCGAGGCGCGCATGGCCCAGCAGATCGCGGCCGGCGCGACGCTCGTGCTCGTCTCTCACGACGCTGCGCTGATCGAGCGCACATGCGAGCGGATCATCGTGCTGGAGGGCGGCCAGAAGGTCTTCGACGGGCCGGTGCAGGAGGGCATGCCCTTCTACCACCGCCTGATGGGAACTCAAGACCCGGTGCCATCGCCATGAAGCCCGAGGACGCACTGCTCGCCGCGCGTGCCGCCGCCGCCGAGCGCGGCGACGAGCTGCCCGCCGGCCTTTGCATCGAGCCGACCGAGCGCGTCTCGATCGCGCAGTTCGTCGAGTGGGCCGCGATCGAGCCCGACCCGGCGAGCATGCGCTCGACGCGGCGGCTGGGCGCGCCGATCACCTTCTTCAAACGCCAGCTGCTGCACGTGCTGCGTCAGTACCTGCGCGAGCTCGAGGCTCAGCAGACGCGCTTCAACCTCAACGTCGTCGCGCGCCTCGCCGAGCTCGAGGAGCGCGTCGACTCACTCGAGCAGCGTGCCGGCGAGCGCGAGCAACGTTGAAGGTCCATCAGGTCCTCAGCGGCGCCGGTCGCTACGACGCCGTGACGATGCAGGCGCTCGCGTTTCGCGGGCTGTTCTCGGCGTGGGGCTGGGGCGGCCGCGACGTCGCGGCCAACATCGACCCGCGCGTTGCCGCGGAGATTGCGCCGATCTCCTCGCTCACACCCGCCGCCGACGACCTGCTGCTGATCCACTACTCGGGCTACGCGCCGCGGCTGCGCAGCGTGCTCGAGCTGCCCAACCGCAAGCTGCTGATCTCGCACAACATCACGCCGGCACGCTGGTTCTGGGATCACGACCCGATGGCGGCGGTGTCCTGCGCCCTGGGGCGCAAGCAGCTTCCCGAGTTCGCCGCGGCCGTCGACGTCGCGGCCGGGGTGTCGCTGTTCAATGCTCGCGAGCTCGGCTCGGAGATCGTCATCCCGATCCTGTTCGACCCTGCACAGGCCGGCGCCCCCGGTCCGCCGGACCCGCCCGGTCCGCCCACGATCCTGTTCGTCGGGCGCATCGCTCCGCACAAGCGCCAGGACGCCGTGATCCGCGCGTTCGAGCTCTACCGCCGCGCCCACGCGCCCGATGCGCGGCTCGTGCTCGTCGGTCGGTCGGTCAACGACACGTTCGAGGTCGCGATCCGCGGACTCGCCGACGAGCTGTCGCCCGGCGCCGTGACGATCGAGTACGGCCTGACGGCAGAGCAGCTCGCCGCTCGCTATCGCGGGGCGCACGCGTTTCTGTGCATGTCCGAGCACGAGGGCTTCTGCATCCCCCTGCTGGAGGCATTTCACTTCGGCGTGCCGGTGATCGCGCGTTCCGTCGGCGGCCTGCCGGAGGTCGCAGGCGACGCCGCGCTGCTGCTCGGCGAGGACGATGACGAGCGCGTCGCGGCCGAGCTGCTGGCGCTCGTCGTCGGGGACTCCGAGCTGCGCGCGGAGCTGCGCGAGCGCGGCGCGCGGCGCGTTGAGGCCTACGCGCCTGAGCCGACGGTGCGCCGCCTGCGCGCGGCGCTTGAAGAGCTCAACCAACCAATTGGTGCAAGCCAATCAACCGGTTAGTTCTCATAGGCCACAGCCGCGTAACATGACGCGAGATGCTGTGCTGCTGGGGGAGCTGGGACCGATGACCGTGCGCGAGGCGCGCCTGGCCACGCTCGCGCGCATCCGCGAGCGCCGCCTGCTACCCGGACCCGCCCAGTCGGTCAGCCCCGTCGATCCGTGGCGGCTGATCTCGCGGCGCTTCTCGACGGCGCGCGTGGCAGAGGAGGAGACGCTGTTCGCCGTCGCCAACGGGTACCTGGGCTTGCGCGGAACGCACGACGAGGGGCTTCCCTCCAACGACCCGGCACTCTTTCTCAACGGCTTTCATGAAACCTGGCCGATTCCGTACGGCGAGGCGGCTTTCGGCTTCGCCACCACCGGCCAGACGATCGTCAGCGCTCCCGACGGGTCGGTCATCCGGCTCTACGTCGACGAGGAGCCGCTCGTGCTGACCGACTCCAAGGTGCTCGCCTACGAGCGCGTGCTCGACATGCGCACGGGGCTCCTCGAGCGCTCGGTGACGTTCCGCACAGCTCGCGGTGCCGCCGTCTCGCTGCGCTCCAGACGCCTGGCGTCGCTGCATTGGCGCCATCTGGCGGCGATCTCCTACGAGGTCACGCTGCTGGAGGGGTCGGCGGAGTTGGCGATCGCGTCGGAGATGGTGACCCACCTGCCCCAGCCCAAGGGCGACGACGACCCGCGTGTCGGCGTGCGCATGGACGAGTCCGCGCTCGAACCCGTCGATCAGTTCGCCGAGAACTGCCGCGTGCTGCTGGGCGTGCGTACGCGATGCAGCGGGATTCCGCTGGCGTGCGGCATGGAGCACGCGATGGACAGCGAGCTGCGCTACAGCGTGGAGTCCAGCGTCGAGGCCGACGAGGGACGCGTCGTCTTCTACCTCGACGCCGAGCCGGGCGTCCCGGCCCGCATGACGAAGTTCTTGGGCTATCACCACGACGAGCGCGCCTCCAACGGTGACCTGCTGCGCCGCGTGCACCGCACGCTCGAGCGCGCCGCCGGCGACGGCTTCGATCGCATCGCCGAGGTGCAGCGTGAGCGTCTCGACGCCTATTGGCGCCACAGCGACGTCGAGATCGACGGCCCCGGCGACATCCAGCAGGCGGTCCGCTACGCGCTCTATCAGGTCCGCCAGGCATCGGCGCGTGTTGAGGGCCACGGCATCGGCGCCAAGGGGCTGACCGGCCGCGGCTACGAGGGCCAGTACTTCTGGGACACCGAGATCTACGTGCTGCCGGTGCTGACCTACACGCAGCCGCACGTTGCCCGCCGCCTGCTGCGCTTTCGCTACGAGATGCTCGACGCCGCGCGACGGCGCGCCGGGCAGCTCGGCCACCGCGGCGCGTTGTTTCCGTGGCGCACGATCAGCGGTGAGGAGGCCTCGGCCTACTACGCCGCCGGCACGGCGCAATACCACATCAACGCGGCGATCTCCTACGCGGTGCGCCAGTTCGTGCGCGCCACCGGCGACGAGGAGTTCCTCGCTCGCGAGGGCGTCGAGATCCTCGTCGAGACGGCGCGCTTCTGGGCCGACCTCGGCTTCTTCTCATTGCGGCGCGACGGCCAGTTCTGCATCCAGGGCGTCACCGGACCGGACGAGTATTCGGCCGTCGTGGACAACAACGCCTACACGAACCTGATGGCGCGCGAGAACCTCGCGGCCGCAGCGGAGGGCCTGCAGCTCTTGGAGGACAGCGATCCCGACGCCTACGCGCGGCTCGTCGCGCGGCTGAAGATCGAGCCCCACGAGCCCTCGGACTGGATCCGCGCGGCCGAGCGGATGTTCATCCCCTACGACGAGCGCGCCGGGGTGCTGCTGCAGGACGAACACTTCCTCAACCGCAAGCCGTGGGACTTCGAGGGAACGCCGCCCGACCACTATCCGCTGCTGCTGCACTACCACCCGCTGAACATCTACCGCCATCAGGTCATCAAGCAGACCGACGTCGTGCTCGCGACGTTCCTGGCCGGCGACCGCTTCTCGCCGGAGGAGAAGCGCCGCGTGTTCGAGTACTACGACCCGCTGACGACCGCCGACTCGTCGCTGTCGTCGTCGGTGCAGAGCATCATGGCCGCCGAGGTCGGCAACGCCCAGGCCGCCTATGAGTACTTCCTGCTCAGCGCCGCGGTCGACCTCGCCAACATGGCCGGCAACGTCGGCGACGGCATCCACGTGGCTTCCTGCGGCGGCGTCTGGATGGCGGTCGTCAACGGCTTCGCCGGGCTGCGTGATCTCGACGGATTCGACATCCGCCTGACGCCGCGGCTGCCTGCCGACTGGGACCGGCTGCGCTTCCGCCTGCTCGTCCGCGGCAGCTGGCTCGAGGTCGAGATGACGCGCGAGGCGACGACCTACACGCTGCTGGAGGGCCCGCCGCTCGGGCTGCTCAGCGACGGCCACCACGTGACGGTCACAGCCGAGGAGCCCGTGACGCTGCCGGCGGCGGTGCCGACGCTGGGCGACGTCACCTCCGCCGAGAGCGCGACGGCCGGTTAGAGCTGGCTCTCGCCGCGTTCGCGCGGCTGCGCGAGCACGTGGATCGCGCCGGCCTGCGCGATCGGCTCGGTTCCGTCGAGGTTGGTCACGCGGTAGTCGAGCTCGTCCATCAGCGCCGCGAAGCGCTCGTTGGTGTCGTGCAGCTCGCAGATGATCGCCGGGCCATGGCGCTTGAGCGTCTCGCGCATCCCCTCGACGATCTCGATCTCGGCGCCCTCGGTGTCGATCTTCAGCACGTCGGGAGGCGGGATCGTGCCGGTCGCGACGAGCCCGTCGATCGACACGACCGTGACGTCGAGCTCGGCGCGCACGTCGCGGTGACGCTTTCGCGTGGACTCCATGTGCGACCAGCTCGCCTCGCCGACGACGAGCAGCCTCGCCTCGCCGTCGGCCGCACCGACGGCGACCTCGCGGATCTCGGCCTGCGTCAGGCCGTTGAGCTCGATGTTGCGCGCGACCGCCCGCGCACATGCCGGCACCGGCTCGAAGGCGATCACGCGACCGCTCTCGCCGACGATCCGCGCGCCGAGCAGGGTGAAGAAGCCGACGTTCGCGCCAACGTCATAGAGGACCCCGCCGCGAGGCAGCGTTCGTCTGAGCGCCTCCTGCACCGACAGCTCGAGCGTGCCGCGCACGATCAGGCCGGCATGCGCGTGGTCCAGCGGGAAGTCCGTCGTGTCGACGTATAGCAGCTCGCACAAGCCGCCACCGGAGATCGGTACGGGCGCACGGGTATACCAGCTCGCGCCGAAGCGCATCAGCGCGCGCGACGCGGGATTGGATCGTAGCCGGCGTTCGTAGCTGGAGCGGCGCTCCACCGGCAGTCCGGTGATGAAGTGCGTCGCGCGATTGCGCAGACGACCGGTCAGCTCGTGGCGCAGCTGGCGTGGCGAGGGTGCCATCGCGGCGGATCATCGCAGTCACCTGTATCTGTGACGGGCGCCGTGACTCTGTGGGGGACGTGACCCTCTTCACCACCTGTTCGAACGACGGCGATGAACTGCAAACCAGATCCGCTCCCGGTTGCGGCAATATACGCACAGGATCAATGCGTGCGCTACGTCTCCAAAGCGAAGGGCAGGCGCGCGTGAACCGGCAAATGCGCGAGCAGCAGACCGCGATCCCCGAGAACGTCGGCGTGCTGCGCGAGGCGGTCGTCCGCTTCGCGGTCGCCAGCGGCGCCACCCAGCGCATACGCGAGCAGATCGCGCTGGCCGTCTCCGAGGCGCTCAGCAACTGCGTGATTCACGCCTACTTCGATCGCGACCCCCCCGGCCCGGTCACCGTCGAGGCATGGGCCCGCGACGGCACGCTGATCGTGCTCGTCAGCGACGAGGGGCGCGGGATGCTGCCACGCCTGGACAGCCCCGGCCTCGGCATCGGGCTGCCCCTGATAGCGCAGATGTGCGATCAGCTCGACATCGAGGCAAGCGACGATCAGCCGGGCGTGCGCATGCGCCTGACCTTCGCGATCGCATAGACGGGCAGCTCGCCTGCGGGCGCACGCACGTGCCTTCGCTCAGTGCTGAACGATCAGCTCGTCGATCTCGACGAAGGGCAGCAGCGATGCAAGCCCGGTCGTCTCGAAGGTCTTGTGCAGTTGGTCGGGGCCGCGCACAAGCAGCAGGCGGTTGTGAGGACCTAAGCGCCCTGCTCAACGACCTGCAGCGTGTGCCGACGATGGTGACGGCGTCCCCAACCGCGAGGACCGCTGTCCATCAAGCCGGCCCCGGCCCCCAGCGGATGCCCGGACGGCAAGTCACCCAGCGCGGCTCAGCCGGCCGACGGCTGATTCCCCGGGTGCCACGGCGCGGGCAACCGCGCGCACGAACGGCGCCGCGAGCGGCTCGGCGCGCCGCACGGCCTCGGCGACGAGCAGGCCGGCGATGACGTCGGTGACGTAGTGCTCGCCGAGGTAGACGATCGAAAACGAGGCGGCGGCGACGTACGTCCAGCCGATCACGCCATAGATCGTGCCGATCTCCGACAGGCCCATCGCCGTGATCGCCGCCGAGGAGACGTGGTCTGAGGGCATCGAGCCCCACGGGTTGCCGGGCGAGCTGTCCTCCTTCGACGGCTGGCGCTCGAGCAGGTCGCGGACGACGAGCCGGTTGACGCGCTCGATCTCCCCGCCCATGCGGCCCTCCTGCTCGGATGCCCACCATGGCGGGGCTTCGGGCACGAGGAAGTAGAACGGGCAGGTGAGGTGGTAGGCGGCGGCCAGCCGCGCGCCGGCTCGCGGCATGTACTCGGGGTGGCGCACCAGCAGGTAGGCGAGCAGTGTGTGCGGGACAAACCAGGAGCCGTAGGTGACGGTGACCGCCCTGTCGAGCGCCGTGACCTCGCCTCGCTTGCGGCACGCGCGCTGCAGGCGCACGCCCGGCGGCACGCCGAGGCCGATGATGCTGTCGATGCGGATCGGCTGGTCGATCCACAGCCGCCGGCGCAGCTTCTGCGGGTCGTCATAGGGCAGCTCCCAGCCGAGCTTGAAGAGGTGCATGTAGGCCGCGGCGACGGCGACGTAGCGCGCGCGTCGGCTCGGTACCGCGATCGCGCAGCCGAGCGGCGGCACGCAGCCGACCGCCAGCGTCAGCGCCGGGTGCATGCCGATCCGTCGGCGCGCCGCGACGAGGCCGACGGCGACCGGGACCGAGGTCGCGGCCACGAGGGTCCAGCCGCGGTGCGCGCGCAGCCGGCGGTTGACTGCTGTCGCGGCGGCGTCGAGCAGGCGCTGCAGTGATGATGGGGTGGGGGCGTCCGGTCCCCGCCGCCGGTACGTCGGCGACCTCACGCCGACGAGCCTACCTTCAGGTCTCGGCGACCTGCGGCAGGCGCATTCTGAACAGCGCTCCGCCGCCCGGCGCCTGCTCGACGCTGATCGTGCCGCCGTGCGTTTCGACGACCTGGCGCACGATCGCCAGGCCGAGTCCCGATCCAGGGCGCCCGCGCGCCGTCGTCCCGCGGTAGAAGCGATCGAAGACGTGGGGACGGTCCTGCTCGGGGATCCCCGGCCCGTGGTCGCGCACGCTCAGCTCGCCGTCGCGCAGTGCAACCTCGACGCCGGCGTCCTCGCCGCTGTACTTGGCGGCGTTGTCGAGCAGGTTGTCGACCGCCCGGCCGAGCCGGTCCGGTACACCCTCGACGATCGTCGGCTCGAGCTCGTGCTCGAAGTGCACGTTCGGCCGGCGGCGGCGCGCACGTTGCACGGCTTCACTGACGAGCGCGTGCAGTGCCACGTCCTCGACGTCGGCCAGCGGCTCGTCGCCGCGCGCCAGCTCGATCACGTCGGTGATCAGCGCGCTGAGGTCCTCGGTCTCGGCGCGCACGTCTTCGAGGAGCCGGCGGCGGTCGTCCTCGGGCAGCTCACCGCCGGCGAGCAGGACCTCGATGTTCGTGCGCAGTGCCGTCACCGGTGTGCGCAGCTCGTGCGAGGCGTCAGCGACGAGCCGGCGCTGCGCGTGGACGGACTCGTCAAGCGCGTGGCGCGAGCCCTCGAGCGTGTCGAGCATCGTGTTGAAGCGCAGCGCCATGCGCCCGACCTCGTCGGCGCCGGGCACCTCGATCCGGCGACCGAGATCCTCGGTCTGCGTGATGTGCTCGGCGGCGGCCGTCAGGTCGCTGACGGGCTGGATGACGCGACGCGCGAACAGACGGCCCAGGAGCGCCGCCAGCAGCGTGCCGGCGGCGCACAGCAGCGCCAGGACGAGCTTCAGCCGCGACAGCGTCGAATCGACGTTCGCGAGGCTGCGCACGAGCTGGATCGCGCCGCCGGTCGGCAGCGCGACCGTCAGCACGCGCAGGTGCACGCCATCGGCCTCGATGTCGCGCAAGACGGTGCGCCGGCGGCCGTCGGCGACCTCGCGATCGAGCTCGTCGACGGGCACGGGGATGTCGGTCGCGGCCGGCCGCAGCACCTTGCCCTGCGGTCCGAGCAGCTGCGCCGGACCGTTGGGGTTGCCCGACCTCGTCGATGGCTCCGGCAGGCGCAGGGCCGGGCCTGGGCCGAAGTTCTCCGCAACAACGCTCTGCACCCGCTCGTACTGCGCCTGCAGCCCATCGTCGACCTGTCCGCGCAGCTCGCTGCGCAGCGCGAGGTAGGCGACGATCGAGACGAGCAGGACGGTGACGCCGACGGTGCCGGCGACGAGCAGCGTCAGCCTGTGGCGCAACGCCATCATGGGTCGCGCAGGACGTACCCGATGCCGCGCACGGTGTGCAGCAGGCGGCGCTCCCCGCCGGCCTCGGTCTTGCGGCGCAGGTAGCCCATGTAGACGCCGAGCGCGTTGGACGTCGCGCCGAAGTCATAGCCCCACACGCGCTCGAACAGCGTCGAGCGCGTCAGAACCTGGCGCGGGTGCTCGAGAAACAGCTCGAGCAGGGTGAATTCGGTGCGCGAGAGCTCGATCAGGCGGTTGCCGCGCCAGACCTCGTGGGCGGAGCTGTCGAGTCGCAGGTCGGCGAAGGAGAGCACCGGACCCGCCGGGTCGAGCCGGCGCAGCAGCGCCCGCAACCGCGCCTGCAGCTCGCGCAGCGCGAATGGCTTGACGAGGTAGTCGTCAGCGCCGGCGTCGAGTCCATCGACGCGGTCGTCGATCGCGTCGCGGGCGGTCAGCATCAGCACCGGCGTGCGGTCGCCGGCCGCGCGCAGTCGGCGGCAGACCTCGAGGCCGTCGACGCGCGGCATCGCGACGTCGAGCACGATCGCATCGACGGCGTTCGTCGCGAGCAGGTCAAGCGCCTGCTGGCCATCCTCGGCAAGCTGCACGTCGTGGCGCTCGAGCGCCAGCGCACGCTCCAGCGCGGAGCGCACGCCGGGCTCGTCGTCGACGATCAGGACCTTCATGTCGCCGTAGAGCCTACGAAGCGGGCCTAAGAGAAGGTGAAGGCGGTCTCAGGGGCCGAGCACCACGATCGCGTCGCGCTCGAAGATCACGCGCCGCGTCTGGCGCTCGCGGTCGATGCTGACCTTCAGCGCGGCCGGGTCGATGTGCGGGAACACGCCCTCCGGCGAGCTGTCACCCAGCGCCGCAATCACGTACTGCGCCGGCGTGGGCTGCTCGGTCAGCAGCGTGAGGTTCGGCCGTCCGTCGAGCTGCGGTGCAAGGTGGTTCGATGCCGCGACGCTGGCGTCGCTGGGGATCGTCGCGAGCGCCTCGTCGGCTGCGCGATAGGCGGTCGGCGTCGAGTAGAAGGACGGCCGCGCGAACTCGCTGAGCGGAAACTGGCTGGTCAGCACGACGGCGATCGCGAGCATCGCCGCGGCGATGCGCGCGACGAGCTGCGGGCGACCGCGGCCCAGTCGCCGCAGCCCGTCGGCCGCGGCCAGTGCCAGGACCGGGGCGATCGTCAGCGAGTAGTGGCTCTCGAGCGTCCACAGGGCGGGCGTGTCGGACAGCAGCCGCTCGGCGAGCAGCGGCAGCGTCAAGACCGCCAGCGGCGACAGAAGCGACAGCCCGAGGAACGCCCCGAACAGGTACGCCGTCGTCTTGAGCTTCGCCGGGTCGTCGATCGCGACCTCGATGACGGTCCATGGCGCCGTCACGACCGTCCGCACCGCCTCGGGGAACGTCGCGCCGAGTTCGGAGTAGCGCCAGTAGCCGTAGCCGGGAACGAGCACCTCGGTCACGAGCAGGATCCAGCCGATGCCGACCGCGATCGCGGCGACGCCGAGCTTGCGCTGACCCTGAAGCAAATACCAGATGCCGAGTGCCGCCACGACGAAGGACATGTCCTCCTTGACGGCGAGCAGCGCCACGGCGGCCGCGAACGACCACCCCCAGCGGCCGCGATCGGCGAACACGACGGCGGCGCCGATCAACAGCGGCGCGAACGCCACCTCGTGGATGTCGATCCAGACGGCCTCCTGGACGCCGCCGAAGAGCAGATAGGCCCCTGTGAGCATCAGCGCCGGGCCGCGATCGACGCGGCGCTCGGCGTAGAGGTAGACCGGGATGGCCGAGGCCGCGATCAGCGCTGCCTGCGCGACGAGCAGCGAGGCGGCGCTCTTGAAAATCGCGTACCAGGGCCCGAGAAGCGCCATCACGGGAGCGACGTGATCCTTGAAGATCGAGTCCAGGCCCTTGATCGCGCTCGACGGCGCCTCCAGCCGGCTGTAGTGGCCGATCACCTGCTCGAACAGCGCGAGATCGAAACCCGTCGAGCGGAAGGTCTCGTGGCGGATGATGCTGAGCGCGCTGTAGGCCGCGAACGACGCGCCGACCATCAGCGCGAGCGTCGGATCGAGCCGGCCTTTCAGCCGTCTCGGGTGCATAACTACCTCCCGAACGTCTTCTCCGTGACCGTCTGGACCATCCGCTGCGAGCAGCGGTCGCCGCCCGCAAGGTTCGGGCGCAGCCGGTAGACGTCGTAGCTCTGGATCCGCTTGACGATCGGGCCGGTAGCGTCCGATGGCTTGCGCAGATCGCGGTCGACGAGGACGTAGTCGGCGGCGCGCGAGATCGCGACGTGCGGATAGTCGGTGTCGAGCACCGGGCGCTGTGAGCACAGCCGCTGACCGGAGAGCATGTAGCCGGCCCACAGCATGCGCCCGTCGGGGTTCATGTCCAGCCGCAGCGACGCGCCCGGCGGCAGCGCGGCATCGACCTGCTTGAGCTCGAGCAGCTGCGGTGAGAGCTGGTCGAACGTGATCCCGATCTCGTGGCTGGCGCTGTCGCGCGCCACCACGAGCACGAACAGCATCGCCACGATCGCCATCCATCGATGCCGTAGCCGCGACAGCCCGATGACCCCGACGGCGACGGCGATCGGGGCGACGAACGCGAGCGTCTTGAAATGGAAGTACCAGCCGTAGTCCAGCGTGCGGAAATACAGCGCGCCGGCGATGCCGAACGCGATGACGGCGCCCAGCCCTGAGCGGATGTCACGCGGCGCGCGGCGCAGAGCGATCACGATTCCGGCGATCAGCGCCAGCAGCACAATCGGCGCCGAGGGCGCCGTGTCGACGCCGAAGAACCAGCCCTCGGCGAAGTAGCCGGTCAGGTCACCGCCCCAGTTGGCCAGCGACTTGCGGTACAGGAGCAAGTCGAACGACGCGAACAACTTCTCGAAGATGCCGAGCAGCGGAAAGAACAGCAGCAGCCCCAGCGGCACCATCCAGCGCAGGCGCCTGCGGCTGGGCCGGCGTGGACGGCGCATGACCGGCAACCCGCGACGACGGCGCTCGCAGCCGCGAAAGACCGCCGCTGACAGCAACGGGATCGGCAGCGCGAGCGGATAGGCGAACGCGAGCAGGGCAAGGAACCCGCCGTAGAGCGCGACGACGCCACGCGTTCGGTGGCGCACGACGTGCCACGAGAGCAGGATCGAGAACGGCAGCGCGACATAGCCCCAGGTCTGGTTGAAGTAGGGGTGCATGCCCGTGTGCAGCGCGATCCGGTTGAGGCCAAGGACGCCGAGCACGATCCCCGCCGTCCACGGCCCGGCGCCGAACATCACGCGTGCGAGCAGGTACCAGCCGAGCGCGGCCAGCGCCAGCAGCGCTGCCGAGAGCGTCGCGATGACGGCGTAGGGCTCCAGCCCGGAGAGCCGCGCCACTGCTGCGAAACCGAGATAGATCGGCGGTTTGGAGCGCCACGTCAGCGGGATCTGATCGACCGGCTCGGCGGGGTCGACCGCGGTCGGATGATGCTCTTGAAGAAACTTCGCCGAGCCGACGGCCAGGTGCGCATCCGAGCCGTTGCCGATCACGGTCGCATTGCCGCCGCGGAACATCGGGATCAGCGCCACGGCGCCGATCAGCAGCGCGACGTACAGCGGGACGAGCAGCATCCGCCAGGAATCCGCCCCTTCCGGCGCCGAGCGCGCGGCCGGAAGGCCCGGATCGCGGCGCCATGCGTAGATGCCGAGCGCGCTGGCGCCCGTGAGCACGATCGCCAGCGCGATGTCGAACGGCACGTAGGCGTAGCTGAGCACGGTCAGCTCGAGCACCAGCACCATCGCTCCGACCGGCGCTACCCACAGCAGCTCATGGCGGCGCAGTCCCGCGGACAGCAGCAGCCGCGTGGGCCCGAAGCCGACGACCCCGAACAGCACGGTGCAGACGGCGGTGACGTGCAGCGCCTCGGACAGGCCGCCCACGCCCTGGACGCCGTTGTTGATTGCCAGGAGGAGCGCCGTCCAGCTCGCCCACAGCAGCGCCAGCCATGCGCGCGGCCGATCGCCGCGCGGAAGCAGGCGCGTCAGGCGCCGGCGCCGTGGCGCTGGCGTGCTTGCGCCATCACCCGGCTCAGGAACACCGGGTTCCCCACCAGGTAGCGTCGCCACATCCTCTTCGGCTCGATTGCCAGTCTGAAGATCCATTCAAGTCCATTGTCCGCCAGGGAGGCAGGAGCGCGCGGCACGCGCCCTGACACGTAGTCGAAGAGCGCTCCGACATTCCACAAGACGCTACATTCCAGCCGGTCCACGGTGCGCTGCGCCCACAGTTCCTGCTTCGGCGTGCCCATGCCCACGAGCAGGATGTCCGGCTTGCACGCGTTGATGTCCTCGATCACGCGCTCGTCGTGGGCGGAGCCGATCTCGAAGTAGCCGTGGTGGGTGCCGACGATCCGCAGCTTGGGATGCGCGCGCAGCAGCCGCTGGCCGGCCTGCGCGGCGACTCCCGGCTCGCAGCCGAGCAGGTACAGCGAGGTGTTGCGCTGCTCGCACAGGTCGGCGAGGTCCCAGACCCAGTCGGCGCCGGTCATGCGGTGCGGGATCTCGGTGCTGAGCGCCTTGGCGGCCAGGCGCACGCCGTATCCGTCGCAGTAGATGAGGTCGGCCTCGTCGAACGTGGCGAGCAGGGCGGGGTCCTCGCGTGACTGGTTGAGCACGTGCGCGTTGACGTAGGTCACGCGCCTGGTCGGGCCATCGGCCTCGACCCAGCCGGTGATCCGCTCGAGCATCTCGCGCGGCTCTCCGAGCTCGATCGGGATCTCGAAGATTCGCGACTGACGCGGCTGGGCCGGTGACGCGACCGCTGTGTCGGTGTCGTACACCGCTGGCACTCTAATCGTCTGTTCACGTTCGCGCGGGTCCTGCCATCGTTGGCGTCGTGCCGATCGTCGCCATCGACGCCCGCGACGCGTTCGCGGGCCAGCTGCGCGGCTGGGGGCGCTACACCCGCGAGCTGCTGGGCGGTCTGCCCGTGCGCCCGGACCTGACCTACCGCGTGCTGGCGCGTGGCGGGCCCGGGCCCGAGCTGCTGTTCGAGCAGCTCGGCCTGCCGATACGGCTGCAGCGTCTGCGCGCCGACCTCGTGCACGCGCCCAACTGCTTTCTGCCGCTCCTACGGGGGTGCCCCGGCGTCGTGACGATCCACGACCTCGCCTTTGAGCAGTTCCCCGCCGACTTCTCGGCGCGGACGGGCTGGAAGTACCGCACGTTCGCGCCGCGCGCCGCGCGCTCGGCGCAGCGGGTTATCTGCGTGTCGGGCTACACGGCGACCGACGTCGTGCGCCGCTACGGCATCGACGAGGCGCGCGTGCGGGTGATCCCCAACGCGCCGTCGCTGCCGATCGGCGAAGGACCGGTCGCCGACTGCGGGCCCTACCTGCTGGCTGTCGGCGACCTGCGCCCGAAGAAGAACCTGCTGCGGCTCGTGCAGGCGTTCGCGCTGCTGCGCGCTGAGGGCCTCGAGCACCGGCTCGTGCTGGCCGGCGTCGACGGTGGCGAGGGCGCGCGCGTGAGCGCGGCCGCAGGCGGCGAGCCGGTGGCGCTGACCGGCTACCTGGATGACGCGCGCCTGGATGCCCTGATGCGCGGCGCCGACGCACTCGTGCACCCATCGTTGTACGAGGGATTCGGCCTCGTGCTCGTCGAGGCGATGGCGCGCGGTGTGCCGGTCGTCGCGGCGCGCGCGACGGCGCTGCCCGAGACCGGCGGTGCGGCCGCGGAGTACTTCGACCCGCTCGACGTCAGCGACATGGCCGCCGCGATCCGCCGCGTCGTCGCTGATCGCGGGCGGCGCGATGAGCTCGTGCGCCTGGGGCGCGAGCGCGCCGCGGTGTTGTCCTGGGAGCAGTCGGGCGCGCTGACGGCGGCCGTCTACGAGGAGCTGCTGTGAGCGCCGCGACGACGATCCTGATGCTGAGCGTCGACGAAGCGCATCTGCTGCGTCACTCGCTCGCCGCGGCGGCGGCGCAGCCGGGCGCGCGTCTGCTCGTCATCGACAACGCCTGTCAGGACGCGACCCGAGATGTCGCCGCCGAGCACGGCGCGCGCGTGCTGTCGCTGCGCCCGCGCCGCTCCTACGCCGCGGCGATCAACGCCGGGATCCTCGCGACGGAGACCGACGCGGTGCTGCTGCTCAACGCCGACTGCGTCCTTGACGAGGGCTTCCTCGAGGCCGCGCGGCCGCGCCTGAGCGAGCGCGGAGTGGGCTCGGTCGCGCCGCGCCTGCTGCGCGCCACGGGAATGGATGCCGGCGATCGCCTCGACCGACTCGACGCTGCTGGCATGGTCGTCGACCGGCGGCGCAAGAACACGCTTGTCGGCCATGACGCCCCGGCGTCGGACTACGGCCAGGCGGCGGAGGTCTTCGGCGCCGACGGAGCGTGTGTGCTGTATCGCCGCGAGGTGCTCGAGGCGTGCGCCGTCGGCGGCGAGGTGCTCGACGAGGACTTCGAGCTGTGGGCCTCCGACGTCGACCTTGCCTGGCGCACGCGCCTGCTGGGCTGGCGCTGTATCTATGAGCCCAGGGCGGTCGCCTGGCACGTGCGCTTCTACTCGCCGACGACGCGCTCGGGCCTGCCCGCGGCGCACCGGCGCCTGCAGTTCCGCAACCGGTTGCTGATGATGGCCAAGAACGACGCCTGGCCGGACCTGCGCGGCGACCTGCACCGGATCGCCTTTTACGAGCTGCTGGCGCTCGGCCACGTGCTGTTGCGCGAGCGCCATCTGTTGCGCGCCTACCGCGACGTGCTGCGCCAGCTGCCGGCGGCTCGGCGCCGCCGGCGCGTGGTGCAGGCCAAGCGCCCGCGCGGGGTGAAGGCCCCGTTCGGCCTGCGCGCCCCGCCGTGAGGCGACGCGCTCAGTCTCTGTACGGCCAGGCGGCCGCGTCGGCAGATGTACGGCTGTTTCGAAGGACCTAGCGGCGCCGGG
>Ga0208736_1000227_pt1 | contig 17088 bp, 17 predicted proteins | sample AntDryMetagUQ255_FD_188090 | JGI IMG/M metagenome (GOLD analysis project Ga0208736, IMG submission 188090) | Polar desert microbial communities from Antarctic Dry Valleys - UQ255 (SPAdes) | ecosystem: Environmental > Terrestrial > Soil > Desert | place: Antarctic Dry Valleys | collected 2008-12-31 | reverse complement strand
GGCTGCTCGGCGGTGAGGGCAACGACATCCTCTACGGTGGCGCGAGCGCCGGCACGCAGGACATCTATGACTGCGGGCCGGGCGTCGACACGGTCTACGTAGACCCCGCCGAGCTGCTGTCGTCGCTGCCGAAGCTGCTCACGGCGAGCTGCGAGCGAACGATCGTCGGCGACCCGTCGCTCGACGACGCGCGCTTCGACGGCCTGCGTGGCGCGCCACACCTGGGCAAGCTCACCGGCGGACCGCTCGGAGCGGCGATCCTCGAGGCGATCGCGGTGCAGTCCGAGAACGAGACGGTCAACGGCACCGAGGCCGACGACTCGCTGTTCGGCGGCGTGCTGGCCGACTCCATCAACGGCCAGGACGGCAACGACACGCTGCGCGGGGGCGACGGCAACGACGACATCCGCGGCGACGACGGCGACGACAAGCTCTTCGGCGACGCCGGCAACGACGCGCTCTTCGGCGAGTCGGGCAACGACGTGATCGAGGGCGGCACCGGCGACGACGAGCTCGAGGGCGGCCGTGGCGAGGACGTCCTGCGCGGCGACGACGGCGACGACACGCTCAACGGCGGCTTCGACCCGGACCGGTTGTTCGGCGGCGCCGGCGACGACGAGATCAACGCGCTGGACGGGTCCGCCGACGAGGTGACCTGCGGACCCGGCTTCGACCGCGTGACGGTCGATCGCCTGGACCGCATCCTCGACCGCAAGGCGTGCGAATCGGTGCAGTAGGGCCTGCGCTGCCGCGATGCAGGCCCGCCGTGCCACCACCGACGATGCCGAGGCGTTCGTCTCGATCCTGACGACCGTCGCGGAGGAGCGACGCTGGATCGGCACCGAGCCCGGGTTCGACGTCGAGGAACGCACCCAGCGTGTGCGCGCGTCGATCGAGGAGGACGAGCCGCTCTGGGTGCTCGAGGACGACGACGGTCAGGTCATCGGCAACCTCGGACTGCACCCGACCCACGCCCGGGGCGTCCTGTCACTCGGGATGGCGATCATCTCGCAGGCGCGTGGCCGCGGGGGCGGCCGGATCCTCATGGACACCGCCCTGCGTCACCTCGCCACGACCGACGCGCACAAGGTGGAGCTCGAGGTCTGGCCCGACAACGAGCGCGCGATCTCCCTCTACGCGCAGTACGGCTTCGAGGTCGAGGGTCTGCGTCGCGATCACTACCGCCGGCGCGACGGCTCGTTGCGGTCGTCGCTGATCATGGCGCGCCTGCTGCCACGCGCGGCGGTCCCTCAGTCGCGCCCGGGCACGGGCACGTAGCGCCCGTCGAACGCGAGCGCCACCTCGGGCTCACGCCGCGTGATCCCGAAGCGCTTCTCCCAGCGCGCCCAGGCCGCCAGCCGGGTGCGATCGAGCTCGCCGAAGCCGCGTGCGCCCGCGGTGAACGACGGCGAGACCGCGTCGAGCTCGCGCCCGACCTGCGCGCGGTCCAGTCCGCTCACCGCCTGGACGAGCGCGCTCACGCCGTTCTCTGGATCGGCCAGCACCTCCTCGTAGCCGCGGGCCAGCGCGGCGACGGTGGCACGCACGAGCGCGGGCCGGTCCTGCAGCGTCTCGCGGGTCACGGTGAGCACGAGTTCGGGGTAGGCGGGTGCGCCGAAGTCGTCGACGCGAAACTCGCGGATCTCCGGCCGGCGAGCGCGCAGTGCGACGCCCTCCACGTTCCAGAAGCCGGTCGCCGCCGCGACGCGGCCGGTCAGCAGGCTGCGCACCGCGGTGAAGCCGATGGTCGTGCTCTTCACCCGGCGCGGGTCGCCGCCGGCGCCCCTGACGATCGACTGCAGCACGGCGTCGTCGCTGGGCAGGCCGGTCACGCCGACGCGCCGGCCCTCCAGGTCGCGCGGCGTGCGGATCGACGGCGACGCGAGCACCGCGGCCAGCGGCGTCTGCACGAGCGCCATGACGCCGACGAGGTCGCGGCCGCGCTCACGGGCGAGTGCGAGGTCGTGGATGTCGACCACCGCGAAGTCAGCCGTGCGCGACGCGAGCAGCTTCACGGCGTCCGTGGAGTCCGTCGGGACGCGGACGCGCAGGTTGACGCCGAGCGAGTCGTCGTAGCCGCGCGCCACGGCCGTGTAGATCCCGCTGTGGACGGCGTTGGGCTGGAAGTCCAGCAGCAGCGTCGCCGCCTCGTTCGGGGCGCGGTCGGCGGCGTCCGCGCCGCAGCCGGCGAGCGCGACCACGGCGAGCAGCAGAGCGGTGAGGAGGCGGGGTCGCGGCATCGCGGCGAGCATACGGTGCGCCCGACCGGGTCGCGGGCCCGCGCGAGCGCCTGCCTAGACTCCCTGCGGTGCGCCGGCGCGTCACCTTCAGCCGCAACCTGACGCTCTCGCTGTCGCGGACGTGTCGCTGCTACTGCAAGTACTGCGCGTTCGCCACGCACCAGGCGCATCTGCACGCGCCCGAGGCCGTGCTCGAGCTGCTCGACGCTGCCGCGCGGCGCAACGTCAAGGAGCTGCTCGTGCTGACCGGGGAGCACCCCGGGGTCCACGCCGGCGTGCGCGCGCTGCTCGAGCGGTCCGGCCATGACGACTTCGTCGGGTACGTCGTCTGGGTCTGCGAGCAGGCGCTCGGCCGCGGACTGCTGCCGCACACGAACCTCGGCGTGCTCGCCCCCAACGATCTCGCGCGGCTGCGTGAGGTGACGGCCTCCCAGGGGCTCATGCTCGAGTCCGTCAACCCCGATCTCGTCGCCCACCAGGGCTCGCCGACGAAGCACCCCGAGCGCCGCCTGGCGACGATCCGCGCCGCGGGCGAGCTGCGGATCCCGTTCACGAGCGGGATCCTCGTCGGGATCGGCGAGAGCGAGGAGGAGCGCATGGAGGCGCTCGCGGCGCTCGCCGCCGTGCATGCCGAGCACGACCATCTGCAGGAGGTCATCCTGCAGAACTTCGTCCCCCACGACAGCTACTACGGCCAGGAGCCGGCGCAGATCGCCGATGCCGCGGCGCGGGAGCTGTGGCGGACCGGCATATCGGCCTCGGCCTCGGCCTCGAGGGACCAGGACCTGCCCGCCTGGGCGACCCCGGTCACGATCGACGACATGCGCCGGCTCGTCGCCGAGTGCCGGCGGCTCATGCCGGAGGTCGGGGTGCAGATCCCGCCGAACCTCGCCGACTGGTGGCCCGAGCTCGTCCACGCCGGGGCGACCGACCTCGGCGGTTTGAGCGCCAACGGCGATCACATCTCGCCCGAGCACCCTTTTCCCTCGCCCCACCAGGTCCGCAAGCGGTTGGCGGCGGAGGGCTTCGCGCTCACCGAGCGCCTGTGCGTCTACCCGCGCTACATCGACCCCGCGTGGATGGCGCAGGGCGTGCTCGACGTCGTCAAGGCGCAGTACTGGAGCTTCATCCCGCGCTCGGGCAGCGGCCGCACGCAGCCGCCGCGCCCACTGCGGCCCGACCTCGTCCCGCGCGCGATCGCCCGGGGGCGGGACGGCGAGACCCTCACGCCCGACGAGCTGACCGCGCTGTTCGCCGAGACGCGCCCGGAGGCGATCGAGGACCTCCGCCAGGCCGCCGACGAGCTGCGTGCCGAGCTCGCCGGCGAGGAGGTGACGTTCGTCGTCAACCGCAACATCAACGTCTCGAACGTCTGCATCGTCGGCTGCGCGTTCTGCGGCTTCGGCCAGGGCCGTCGCTCGCCCGACGCCTATGAGTTGCAGCGCGCCGACTTCCTGGCGCGCGTGCGCGACGCGGTGGCGTTCGGCGCAAGCGAGATCTGCATGCAGTCGGGCATCCATCCGGACTGGTCGATCGAGGACTACGAGGGGTGGCTGGCACTCGCGCGCCGGACGGCGCCGGAGCTGCACCTGCACGCCTACTCGGCCATGGAGGTCGCGCACATGTGCGACCAGAGCGGCCTCGCTCCAGAGGCGGTCTTCGCACGCCTGCGCGACGCCGGCCTGGACTCCACGCCGGGCACCGCCGCCGAGGTGCTGCACGACGGCGTGCGCGAGCGCATCAGCCCCAACAAGCTGCCGGTCGCCCGCTGGGTGCAGATCATCGAGGCCTCTCACCGGGCCGGACTGCGGTCCACCGTGACGGTGATGTTCGGTCACATCGAGGAGCCGTGGGAGCTCGCCGAGCACATGCGCGTGGTGCGCGAGCTGCAGGAGCGCACGGGCGGGTTCACCGAGTTCGTCCCGCTCAGCTTCATCCCGTTTCACACCCTCCTGGGCCGAACGCACGGCGTGCAGGAGATCTCACGCGAGGAGAACCTCAAGCACACCGCGGTGTTTCGCCTCGCCCTCGGCCACAGCGTGCGCAACCTCCAGGCCAGCTGGGTGAAGATGGGCCTGGACACGGCCACGGAATCGCTGCGCTGGGGCGTCAACGACCTCGGCGGCACGCTCATGGAGGAGAACATCAGCCGCCTGGCGGGCAGCTACCACGGGGTCATGCTCGAGCCGGCCGACCTCGTCGCCGCCGCCCATCGCGCCGGCCGGCCGGCGGCGGAGCGCACGACGCTGTACGAGATCCGGCGCCGCTACCCGCTCGGCGTCGCGGCCGCCTGAGCGCAGGATTCGCGAAGGTGAAGCGCGGTGCACACAAACACGCGGTGGCGCGAGCGGCGGTCGCTACCCTGCGCGGATGCTAGAGCCAGAGCAGATCACTGCCGAGGGCCTCGTCGCACTGCGTGCCGAGATCGAACAGCTCGAGTCCGAGGGGCGCGCGGCGATGGCGCTGCGCATCAAGGCGGCGCGGGAGCTCGGCGATCTCAAGGAGAACGCGGAGTACCACATCGCCAAGGAGGATCAGGCGCACCTCGAGACGAAGATCAAGCGCCTCAACCAGCGCCTGCGCGCCGCGCGCGTCGTCGAACGCGTCGAAGACGCCGACGTCGTGGCGTTCGGCTCGACGGTCTGCGTCATCGACGAGGCGTCGGGTCGTGCGATGGATCTCACGCTCGTCGGGGCGACCGAGGCCGACCTCAAGAGCGGACGCATCTCGTTCGAGTCACCGGTCGCCCAGGGGCTCGTCGGAGCCCGCGCCGGCGAGACCGTCGCGGTCCAGACGCCGGCCGGCGAGCGGCGCTACCGCGTCGAGCGCGTGAGCTGAGCTCTGCGCCCCGCCGCGACGGGCAACGCTGCGGACCGGCATAGTTCCCGGGCCATGAGAGGACTCGCCATCGTTCCCGCCTGCCTGCTGGCGGCCGCCGTCGCGGCGGGCTGCGGTTCTGGCGTGACGACGAACTGCAGGGTGCCGCCCGACCGGGCACTCCTGCTCGCGGTCCGCGACCACGCGAGTTCCATCAAGCTGCCCAACGGCCCGGACAAGGGCAACGCCGCCCGCCTGACGATCACCGCGTGCCAGACGTCGGACACGGAGGGCACCGCCACGATGACCGTCTTCGGGCTCAAGGACGAGACGACGCTCGACATTCGCCACGGCGTGAAGCTCGCGTTCAAGAACGGCGGCTGGAACGTGACTGGAGACGCCCACACGCGCCGCTGCCAGCCCGGCCGCGGCTCCCAGGAGTTCTCGAACTCCAAGTGCCGGTAGCGGCCTGAGTCGCTAGCGGAAGAGGTCCTCGTCGCGGGCGCGCACGAGCGCGGCGGCGCCGGGCCCGTCCGCGGCGCTGACGTGGCGCTCCAGGCCGCGCACGAGCACGGCCGGCTCGCGCGAGTCCTTCCGGCGCGCCAGGTCCGCCGCGGCGGCGGCCTCGTCGGCGACGGCGATGACGGTCGCCTCCAGCGTGCGTCCCGCCGCGTCGGCGCGCCCTCGCCAGTCCTCGACGGCGGCCAGGCCCGCGATCCCGATCGCCACGTCGCATTGGCCGACACGCCAGGCGCGCCCGAACGAGTCGGCGACGACGATCGCGGGGGCGATGCCGGTCAGCTCGCGCAGCCGGGCGCGCAGCGCGCGTGCCGAGGCGTCGGGATCGGCCGGCAGCAGCACGACCTCGCCCGCCGGCGCGTTCGAGGCGTCGACGCCGGCGTTGGCGCAGACGAAGCCGTGTCGCGTACGGCAGATCAGCACGCCCGGCCGCGAGCGCACGATCTCCGCGCTCTCCCCGAGGATGACCTCGACGAGGCGCGGGTCCTTGCCGTGCTCGGCGGCCAGCGCGAGCGCGCGCTCGCAGGGCGTCACGGCGGCCAGCGCGACCGTGCGGCCCTCGGCCTTGGAGACGACCTTGTGGGCGACGACGAGCACGTCGCCGGCCCGGAGACTCATGGCCGAGGCCGAGGCCGAGGCCGCGGCGGAGAGCAGGGCGGCGAGGTCGTCGCCGGAACCGACGTCGGGGACGCCGCCCAGCGCCGCCGCGACGATCACGGGCCGGGCGTCGCCCCGCGAGCGCGTCCGGCGAGGCGGCTGAGCATCCCGCGCGTGTGCGCCGCGCCGCCGCGGCGGTTGGCGAGCGCCTGGCGCAGCACCTCGAGGTCCTCGGCGGTGTCGACGTCGATCGCCAGCGTCTCGACGTGCTCGACCTCGAACGGCACCCCCGCGGCCTGCGCGAGCTGCTCGTGTCGGGCGCGGCTGTCGGGACCGAAGGAGGGCTCGATGATGTCCGGCGGCGTGAGCACGAGCGCGTTCGTGCCGGTGCCGTGGCGGTCGGGGACGATGATGACGGAGGGGTCGGCCACCGGGCGCTCGAGCAGCTCGCCGAGCTCCGCGGGGTCCAGGGCCGGGCAGTCGCCCGGCACGAGCAGGACGCGGCCGGCGCCCTGCTCGATGGCATGGTCGATCCCGATCAGCGTGGCGGCGCTCTGGCCTGCCTCGACGTCGTCGACGAGCACCGCCGCGCCGTAGCCGCGGCCGATCGCGTCGGCGGCCGGCTCGCATGTCACGACGAAGACCGCGTCGACGGCATCCGTGCGGCGCAGCGCCATGAGCACGTCGGTGACCATCGACTCGGCCAGCGCCCGCCGCGTGCCGACGGAGATGTCGCCGCCCAGGCGGGCCTTCGCGCCCAGGAAGCGCTTGACCGGCAGGATCGCGAAGGTCAGCGGGCGCGACGGGGCGCTCATGCTGTGAGCCCCTGGGCGAAGGTGAGCGTCTCGGCGGCCAGGCGGTGGCGGCTCGCCGCGTCGGTCATCAGCGTGTCGGTGCGCAGGACCGGGAGCCCGTCGACGGGCTCGTCGGCGACCAGGCCGTCGATCAGCCCGGCGTAGCAGTCGGCGATCCCGGCGGCGCTCGCCCCGTGACCCGCCCAGCGCATGAACGCTTCGGTCGGTCCCTTGAGCACGGCGCCGCCGACGATCGGTGAGACCGCGACGATGGGGGCGGGGCTGTCGAGCAGGGCTTGGCGCATGTCCGCAACCTGGAGTATCGGTCCAATCGAGATCACGGGGTTCGACGGGCCGATGATGATCGCGCTCGCATCGGCGATCGCGGCGAGGGTCTCGGGCGTCGCCCGTGCCTCGCCGATGCCGCGCAGCTGGATGTTCTGGACGGGTCCGGCGCCCCCGTCGCGGATCATGAACTCCTGAAATGCCGTCCAGTGCTCGCGGCGGCGCACCCACGTGCGCACGCGGTCGTCGCTCATCGGCAGCACGCGCGCCTGCACGCCGAGCGCGGCGCCGAGCTCGGCGAGCGTGTCGGTCAGCCGGGCGCCGTCGGCGAGGCGCCGCGCGCGCTCGATCCCGATCGCCAGGTCGCGGTCGCCGAGCGAGAACCAGACGTCGGCGCCGAGCTCGCGCAGCCCGTCCATGACCGCGAACGTGTCATCGCGCAGGCCCCAGCCGCGATCGTCGATGCGGTCGGCGAGCCAGAACGTGACGAGGTCGGGGTCGGGGCTGACGTGGGCGCCGTAGATCTCGATGTCGTCGGCGGTGTTGGCGATGACGGTCAGATCGGCGCCGGCGACGTCAAGCATCCCGCGGGCGAGCTTGGCGCCGCCGGTGCCGCCCGCCAGCACGACCGGACCCGCCATCAGGTGGCCGGCCATAGGTCGTCGGGCAGGGCGGTGATCTTCACGCCGGCGCGTGTCTTGTAGCGCGCGTTGACCGAGATCATGAGCGCGGTCGTCGACTCGACGATGCGAGCCATCTCCAGGCGCCCGGCGTCGACGCAGCGCAGGCCGTCGATCGTGTCGACGAGCGCTGCCACGCGGCGCTTGTCGGCGCGCTTGTCGCCGCAGACCAGGACGTCCTCGTCGAGCTCGTGGTCGAGATCGCGCAGCGATGCGGCGCTCACCGTGTGCAGCGCGCTGACGACGGTGACGCCCTCGGGCACCATCTCCTGCGCCTGCTGGGCGGCCGAGCCCTGCCAGACGCCGACGGTGCGAACGGCCTTGCCGCCGACGGCGGCCGCGAGTGGCACCGAGCAGTCGACGAGCAGCTGGCCGGGGCGCAGCACGTCGCGCAGGTTGTGCAGGGTCTCGGACTGGTTGCGAAACGGCACGCAGAGGATCAGCAGCTCGCTGCGCGCGGCGGCCTCCTCGTTGGAGAACCCGGCGACGAGACTGCCGGGGACCGCCTCGCGGGCGCGCTTCGCCGTCTCCTCGGCGCGCTGCGCGTCGCGCGACCCGGCGGTCACGGCGCAGCCGGCGCGGGCGAGGCGAAGGGCCAGGCCGAAGCCGAGCGCACCGGAGGCGCCGATGATGGAGACCGGCTCGGGCAACGCGCCATCGAGCATATCCGGCGTTCGTCGGGCCGTGCGGGAGATCACCTCAGGTCAGCGTCCGCTGAACTGCGGCGGGCGCCGCTCGGCGAGCGCTTGGGCGCCTTCACGGAAGTCGTCGCTCGTCACGCACAGCTCCTGGGCGGCAATCTCCTGGTCCAGCGTGCCGGCCAGTCCGGGCCGCGCCGCGGCGTTCAGCACGCCCTTGGCGAGGCCGACGGCGAGCGGGGCGCAGACGAGCAGCTCGGCGACCAGCGTGCCGGTGGCCGCGTCGAGCGCGGCGGCCGGCGCGACGCGGTTGACGAGCCCGATCCGCTCGGCCTCCGTCCCGTCGATGACCTTCGCGGCCATGATGAGCTCCTTCGCGCGGCCGAGGCCGACCAGTGCGGGCAGCCGCGAACAGCCGCCGACATCGGGGATCAGGCCGATCCGCGTCTCGACGAGGCCGATGACGGCATCCGCGGCCATGACGCGCATGTCGCAGGCCAGCGCGAGCTCGGCGGCGCCGCCGAGGCAGGCGCCGTGGATCTGCGCGATCGTCGGCTTGGCCATGTCCTCGCAGAGGTTCCAGATCTGCAGGATGCCGGCGCGGTACTCGTACCCCCGAGACGGGTTCGCCGCGAGCGCGCCGAGGTCGGCGGTGTCCATGCCGCTGGAGAACATCGTCCCGGCGCCGCGCAGCACCACGATGCGCACCGAGGCGTCGCCGGCTGCCGCGCGCAGGGCTTCGCCGAGGTCCTCGATCAGCGCGCGGCTGAGCGCGTTGCGCTTCTCCGGGCGGTCGAGCACGAGATGGCGGACCGCGTCGCGGTTCTCGGCGAGGACCAGGCTCATGAGGAGAACTCTAAGCCCCGTCCCCGAGCGCGCCTGAGGTGGCGGCCGAGGGTCAGGCCGCTCGGGCGCGGGATACCCTTGGCGTCGATGGGCACCCCGACCGCCACCGAGCGCCGCGAGCTGGCCTTCGCGGGCGTCGCGCGCCAGGCCGCGATGGTGCGCGAGGGCGAGGTCACGCCGCGCGAGCTCGTCGAGACGGCACTCGACCGCATCGCGGCGCTGGACCCGCAGCTGAACGCCTTTCGGATCGTGTTCGCCGAGCGCGCGCTGCGCGAGGCCGACGAGGCCGGCCGGCGCGCGGCCGCCGGCGAGGACCTGCCGCTGCTCGGCGTCCCGATCGCGGTCAAGGACGACACGCCGGTCGGCGGCGAGGTGCGCGTGCACGGGTCCAACGCGCACGGCGATCCGGAGCCGGCCGACGCCGAGTTCGTCGGGTTGCTGCGCGCGGCGGGCGCGATCGTCATCGGCATCACGCGCACACCGGAGCTCGCCGCCTGGCCCTTCACCGAGACCGTGCACGGCGGGATCACGCGCAACCCCTGGGACCTGCAGCGCACCTCGGGCGGCTCGAGCGGCGGTTCGGCCACCGCGGTCGCCGCGGCCCTCGTTCCGGCTGCGACGGCCTCCGACGGCGCGGGCTCGATCCGCATCCCGGCCGCCTGCTGCGGCCTCTTCGGCCTGAAGGTCACCCGCGGCGCGATCACGAGCGCGCCCGCCCAGGAGATCTTCGGCGGGCTGTCGGTCTACGGCTTTCTCACCCGCGGCGTCGCCGACGCCGCGCTGCTCTACGAGGTCGCCACCGCCCGGCCGTACGTCGCCGCCGCGCAGCAGGATCCGCCGCCGCTGCGGATCGGGCTGTCGACGAAGATCCCGCCCGGCAGCAGCGCGCGACTGACCCGCGACTGGCGCGGCGCGGCCGAGTCGACGGCCGAGCTGCTGCGCTCGCTCGGCCACGAGGTGACCGAGCGCGAGCCCTCGATCGGGCCGGTCGGCCTGAACGTCGTGGCGCGCTACCTCGCCGGCATCGACGCCGAGGCCAGGGCGCTCGCGCATCCCGAGCGCCTGGAGCGCCGCACGCGCCGGCTCGCGCGCTTGGGCCGCGCGATGGCCCGGCCCGCCGCGCGGGCCCGCCGCCTGCAGGGCGCGGACGCCGCGCGCGTCAACGCGATCTTCGACGAGGTCGACATCGTGCTCGGCCCGACGCTGCCCCGCTCGCCGCTGCCGGTCGGCCGCTACGAGGGCCGCGGGGCGGGCTACACGCTCAACGGCTCGCTGCGCTTCGTCCCGTTCAACGGCGTCTGGAACCACCTCGGCAACCCGGCCGCCGCCGTGCCGGCGGGCTTCGACGCCGACGGCCTGCCGCTGTCGGTCCAGCTTGTCGCGCGTCACGGCGAGGAGGCGACGCTGTTCTCGCTCGCGCACCAGCTCGAGGTCGCCCGGCCCTGGGCCGACGCGCGCCCGCCGGTCTGTTGACCGGCGAGCTGCTTGAGCTCGCCGAACAGGCCGCGCGCGCCGCCGGCGAGCTGCTGCGCGAGCGCTTCGAGGCCGGCGGGGAGCGCGCGACGGGCTCGAAGTCCTCCGCCACCGACCCCGTCTCCGCGGCCGACCTCGCCGCCGAGCGGGCGATCCGCGACATCATCACGGCGGCCCGGCCGGGTGACGCGATCCTTGGTGAGGAGGGTGGCGAGACGCAGGAGGGCGCCGGCCTGCGCTGGATCGTCGACCCGCTCGACGGGACCGTGAACTTCCTCTTCGGTGTGCCGCAGTGGTGCGTCAGCGTCGCGGTCCACGACGCGGACGGCGGGGTGGCGGGGGTCGTCTACGACCCGATCCGCGAGGAGCTCTTCGCGGGCGCGCGCGCGAGCGGGTTGCCGACGCTCAACGGCGCGGCGGTGCGCGGATCCGAGCAGGGCGAGCTCGCCGTCGCGCTGATCGGCACCGGCTTCGCCTACGACGCGGGCGTGCGCGACGCGCAGGCGCAGGTCATCGGGCGGCTGCTGCCGCGCGTGCGCGACGTGCGCCGGATGGGCAGCGCCGCGCTCGATCTCGCCTGGACCGCGGCCGGGCGCTACGACGCGTTCTACGAGCGCGGGGTGCAGATCTGGGACACCGCGGCAGGCACCGTGCTCTGCGAGGCGGCGGGCCTCGAGGTCCGGCCGTTGGCCGCGGAGGGCGCCCTGCCGGGCGGCGTGGTCGTCGCCCCGGCAGGGCTGCTGGAGGCGCTCACCGCGATCGTGACGTAGGACCCCTTCGTATGGGCAGCCCGGGTCGTGGCGCGCACGGGGCGTCGGACGCCGTGAGTTCGCCCGCCTCTCCTTCACGCCGGCCAGGCCGCACCGGCGAACGCGGTCAAGCGCGATGACCGGTCACGCGGGGCGTGCACACCCGCTCGACGACCACGGCGATACCCGGGGTGGGATTCGAACCCACAATCCCTCACGGGCAATCGGTTTTGAGCCGATCCTGTATTCCAGTTCCAGCACCCGGGCTGGTGCTTCCTCACCAGTGGCGGATTGTACGGTCAGCCCGGTTGGGGCACATGGGGCGGCGAGCCGCCCGCCCTGCGCTCGACCTCGACGCTCCACTTCTGCGTGAACCCGCGTGCCGCCGCTGCGATCAGCAGAAGCTGCAGCGGCACGAGCACGAGCGTCAGGACGCCGAGGATGCCCGCACCCAGCAGGGGATCCTCGAAGCCGGGCTTGTCGCGCGCGAACCACTGCGGGCCGCTGATCGAGCAGAAGATCAGCAGGATGATCGCGAAGGACGCCGCGACCGGCAGCAGCCCGCTGCGCCAGCGCGCGATGAAGAACGCGAGCAGCAGGTAGACGAGGACGAAGGCGACGTGCACCGGCTTGGCGCCCTGGATCTTCTCCCAGCCGCCGACGGTCGCGATCGCGAGCACGAGGGTGCTGACGAGCAGCAGCGCGACGACGAGCGCGCGGGTGGCCTTCGACTCGGGCCGGTCGCGATTGGGGTGCTCGATGATGAGCTTGCCCTCGGCCATCGCGCGCCAACATACAATCACTCACGGCGAGAAGGACCCACTCGCGGGCGTGGTGGAATTGGTAGACACGCCGGCTTTAGGTGCCGGTGGCGCAAGCCTTGGGGGTTCAAGTCCCTCCGCCCGCATTCTTTCTGCTGTCTGGGCTGCTTGGCAGCGTGATCGTGGGGTGCGACCGCCTCGTCTGCCAGCATTGCGTTGTGAGCGGCGAACGAGCCAGACGCGTCGGCATCCATGGCACGCCGGGAGTCTGCGCATGTGGTGGACGGCCGGGGAGCGCGACGCCATCCGCCGCCGTCTGCGACGACGTCACGCCGCCGTGAGCGTGGCGTAGCGCGATGCTCGCGCGCGACGCGTTGCATGTCGGGTCGGTCCGTGGTCGCTACTTTCGCGAGAACTTCGCGCAGGGCGGCATCGATCTCGTGCAGATCATCCCTGAGCTCGTGACCAACGCCGATGCCGCGATCGCGTCAAGCGGACGGATGCGCGGCAGGATCGAGCTGTCCTTCGTCGCGCCTGACCCGCATCTGGTTGCGAGCTGGCGCGCCCAGACGCGCGCGCTTGGCGTCCCGGCACTCACCGACTGGCGCTGGGAGGTGCGCTGCCGCGATGACGGGATCGGCGTCGACGCGCGCGCGGTTGACCGCCGACTCGGTGCGCTGGGTGAGCTGCCCGAGCACGACGGGGCGCAGCGCGGCCTGTTCGGCCGCGGCCTGCGCGATGTCTGGCTGGCGCAGGGCGCCGGTCGTATCGAGGGCGTCCGAGACGAGCGGGCAGTCGAGTCGTGGTTCTTTCCGGCCGCCGGCGATGACCCCTACGCCTACGCGCACGTCCGCGACGAACCCGCGCCGGGTGCTGCGCCGCACGCGCTGGTGACGGTGCCGCTGGCGATCACGCGGCTGCCTGCCGAAGGACGGCTGCGCACCCTCGTCAGCCAGCTCGTGCAGCTCCGGCCGTTACTGGAAGACCCCGCGCGCGAGCTGCTGCTGGGCCTGCCGTCGGGCACCGTCGAGATGGTCCGTTTCCCTGCGCCTGAGCCAGATCCCGAGCGGCCCACGTTGTACGACGATGAGATCGCGGTCACCGCGGACGTGACCGCCCATGTCACGGTGCGCCGCAGCGCGCAGCCGCTGGCGCCCGGCACGTCACGCGCGACACGCCTCGGGGGTCTCGTCGTATGCTCCGGGCGCGCGGCGCACGAATCGACGCTGGGCTCGCACGAAGGCAGACCCGGGACGCGGCAGCTGTATGGAGAGGTGCGCTGCGACGCGTTGGAGGCGCTGCAGCGCAGCGCACTGGACAGCCGTCGTCCCCAGGTCGTCGTGAAGGTCGATCGCAGCGGCTTGAACGACACCCACCCCGTCGTACGGGCGCTGTACACGGCGATCGACCGGGTGCTCGCACCGATCGTCGCCGACGAGGAGCGCCGCGCTGGCGCGCGCGTCATCCGCCCGACGAGCGCGCTCAGAGCCCGCGACCAGGTCGGGTTGCGCGCGCTCAACGATGCCCTCAAGGGCGCATTCGACACCCCCGGCAAGGCCGCGTTCGAGCCCGGCGAACGCCCCACCGACCAACCACCAACAGTTGCCGGCGAATCACAGTCGTCCGCTGGCGCTGTTGACCTGACAGACCAGGAGCCACGCCAGCAGCAGCCCGTGGCGGTCGCTGCGCTGCGCTTCAAGCAGGCGCTCGTGCGCCTGCATCCCGGCGAGCGGCGGGGCGTGTCGCTGCTGATCGACCCCGAGCAGATCCCGGCCGGCACTCCGGTGCACGTCGCCGGCGACGCGGGCATCACCATCACGCTGTGGGCCGACAGCGTTCCCGCGCCCGTTCGCGGGGGCTGGTCGCGACTGGACGCCAACCTGCGCTGCCGGGTCAGCGCAGATCCCGGCGCACGGCTCAGCGTGCTCGCCGAAGCCGCGGGCCATACGGCCGAGCTGGTCGTGCTCGTCGTGCGTCACCACGCATCGGGCTGGGTTCGTGAGATCGCCCGCAAGGACGACGACAACGACATCGACGCCACGTTCGATCCCGAAACGGGAGTCGTGACGGTCTACGAAGGCCGCCGCGAGTTCAAGGCACTCGAGAAGGCGGCGCGCAAGGCGGGTCTGCCGAAGAGCAGGATCCGCGAGTATCTGCCTTACCGCATGCTCGAAGTAGAGGTTGCCGCCAACGCCGTCTACGTGTGGGCCGCCCAGCAGATCCTCGCGCGCCGCATCTCCGAAGAGCGGCCCTCTGACCCGATTGAGTACGCCGCATCGGTGCACAGCGAAACCCAAGCGCTGCGTTACCGCGCCCACGACAAGCTCATGCGGGCGTTCCTCGACGACGACGTCTTCGACGGCTGCGTCCGCGTCAGCGCGCCGACGCGCCACCACCAGCAGGCCAGCCTCCTCGGCGACACCTGAAGGCGCGCAGACCTTCCGTACGTCGGCGCTGCCGCAGCTTTGGGCGTGCTCGCCGCCGCGCGATCGTCTCCGCTCGCATTCCCTCTCGAAGGATCGGTGACGGGCGGCTCAGCCGACGGGACGGTGGAGCGCGCCGACGAGCAGAGCATGGATCGGCTCGAGGTCGTGCGGATCATGCAGCAGCACGCCGCCGGTGCCGGTCACGGCGTACCAGTCCAGCGCGCCCGCGTAGCGCACGAGGACGGTGACCAACCCGTCCTCGGCGCACCTGCAGCACAGCTCCAGCTCGCCGGTGATCACGCCGACCTCGTCGGTCATGACCCCGCCGGGCGGCGCGACCAGCGGCGAGCGGTGCTCCATCAGGCGCAGGTGTTGAGCATGCCCTGCACGGCGGACTTCTCCGCTGACTGCATGCGCAGGCCCCAGTGGTACTTCGAGCGGATCCACATCCTCGAGTACGTGCAGCGGTACGACGTGCGGGTCGGCTGCCAGGTCGAGGGGTCCTGATCGCCCTTGGAGCGATTGGACGAGGCGCTGACGGCGATGAGCTGCGGCCGCGTGAGGTCGTTGGCGAAGCTCTGGCGCTGACTGGTCGTCCACGCGTTCGCGCCCGACCGCCACGCCTCGGCGAGGGCGACGACGTGATCGATGTCAACGCCGGACGCCGGCGACACGGTGACCCCGTCGTACTGGCTGTACCAGCTGCCCGATGTCGGATAGCAGTTGCTGCCCACGGTCACCCCGCTGCCGTCGCGCTTGAGGACCGTCTCACGCGTGTCGCAGCCCCCGACGGTGATCCAGTGCGGGAACAGATCGCGCGAGTAGCCCGTCATCGAGCCCTCGGTAGCCACTGTGATCGCGTTGAGCTCGGACTGGGCGGTGGTCTTGCTCGGGATGTTCGGCGGCGTGGCGAGGGCCGGCTGCGCGACGACGCCCGCCAGGACGGCGGCCACGAGGACGGCGGCCCGCCGATGACGGGACGAGACACGAATGTGGGACACAGAACCTCCGGGCGAGATGACGGGACGGCGAGCACGGCCGATCGTGGTGGTCGGCGCGCGGAGTCTTGTGACGATCTCGCGCGCAACACGTTGCACTTGAGTGAAGGCGCTGTCAAGGCGGCCGATGTGCACCGGCGGTTGAACCGTCCGGTGCGTTGCTCCGAAAGACAGTGCAGGTCTGCACGTTGGCGGTCGAGACCGCAAGCCCGGAGCGGCGCGACCGGCGCGACCGGGCCCGAGGGTCCCTCGCGCTGGGTGCTCGTCAACCGTGCCGGCACGATCGAGGCGCAGTCCGGCGGCTTCCGGATCGCCAATGCCTATCCCGCCGGCGGCGCGGGCGAGGGCAACGTCTACATCGATTCCGGTGACGCCAACCTGAGCAACAACGGCATCGTCGCGTCGCTCGCGCTGGAGAACCAGTATTCGCTGAAGGGCGCGGGGAGCCCAGCGCCTGACGCGACGGACGGCAACCTGATCAACGGGCGCAACACGGCGCCGGACACCAACCCGGAGTTCTCGGGCGAGATCAGCGCGACGAAGTCCGCGATCGGAACCGGCCCCAACGCCGTGGCCGGTGTGACCGGCGTCGTTGCCTGTGCGCCGCTGGACACGACCGCCAACGGTGGCGACAACCTCTCCACGAACCGCGACCGCTACTTCGTCGTGAGCCCGCGGCTGAGCAACGGAGGCCTGACCGTCAACGACAGCGCCCCCGGCGCCGGCGACAACACGCACAAGCGCTTCTACGTGATCCTGTCCGGTCCCCGCGACTGATCCGAAGCAGCCGTCGAGCCACGAGGCCCCCGCGTTGCCGGGGGCCTCGGCCGTTCGTGGTGCCGGCCTCACCCGACCCTGAAGGCCACCGCGGTCTCCCAGGGGTCGCGCACGACAAAGCCGCCGTGGTCGGCGCGCACGTAGAGGCCCGTGGCAGCGATGCGGGCCCGCACGACGGCGAGTTCCTCCCGCGAGGCGAGCAGCACGGTCCATTCGCGTAGGCCCGCGGTCTGCGGCGGCCGGGGCTTCACGTCGCTTCCGAGCCAGACGTTGAAGCCGAGGTGGTGGTGATAGCCGCCCGCGGACACCAGGGCCGCGGTGCCGAGGTCGACCATGACCTCGAAGCCGAGCACGTCGCGGTAGAAGGCGAGTCCCTGCTCGACGTCGCCCACGTGCAGGTGCAGGTGGCCGACGACGATCCCCGCGCCGGCCCGCGCGCGCGGCTGCTCGCCGTCGACCTCGCGCATGAGGTCCTCCATGTCCAGCGC
>Ga0208736_1000226_pt1 | contig 17101 bp, 13 predicted proteins | sample AntDryMetagUQ255_FD_188090 | JGI IMG/M metagenome (GOLD analysis project Ga0208736, IMG submission 188090) | Polar desert microbial communities from Antarctic Dry Valleys - UQ255 (SPAdes) | ecosystem: Environmental > Terrestrial > Soil > Desert | place: Antarctic Dry Valleys | collected 2008-12-31 | reverse complement strand
CGCCAGGCCGCGCACACGCTCGTCGAGCGTCTGCAGCGCGCGCAGGATCTCCTCGTCGACGAGGCGCTGGTGCACCGTGTGGGGCCGCATCGCGCGAAGCGCCGCGTCGCGCACCGCTGCACGCGGCCCGGTGCCATCCCCCGCGCCGGGCGCGCGCTGCATGCGCTCGCGCACGCCTGCGAGGTCGAGCGCGTCCACGCGGCCGACGCCATCGGCCGGCGCCGTCAGCACGCGCCCCAGGCGGTCGGCCATCGCGCGTCCGGCGACGTCCGGGGCGTGGCGTGCGAGCACGTCGGCGCGGGCGCGGGTGGCGCGGGCGCGCAGCGCGTCACGCTGCTCGTAGGCCTCGCGCATGAGCCCGGCGGCGTGGTCGAGGTCGGGCTCGGCCCACTCGGCGTCGGCGGGGTAGGGCTCGTGGCCGGGTCCGATCGCCACCGGCCGGTGATCGACGAGGAGCGCGTTGAAGGCGCTGACGAAGTCGCGCGAACCGCCGTAGTCGGTGGCAATCAGCGGCGTGCCGATCAGCATCGCCTCGGCGAGCGTCAGGCCGAAGCCCTCCGAGCGATGCAGCGAGACGTAGCAGTCCAGCTCGCGGATCAACGCGTTCTTCTCGGCCGCCGGCATGTTGCGATCGACCACGCTGATGCGCGCGTCGCCCGCGGCGGCGGCAAGCAGCTCGCGATGCTCGTCCTCGTCGCCGCCACCGAGCGTCTTCAGCACGAGTCCCACATCGACCACGTCGCTCGCGCTCGGGAAGGCGCGCCGGAATGCGTCGATCAGGCCGAGCGGGTTCTTGCGCCCGGCGACGCTCGCGTAGTCATAGACGAAGCCGAAGAGAAACCCGTCGGGCAGACCGAGCTGTTCGCGTCGCACCTGCGCCGTCAACGGCTCGGGCACGGCCAGCGGCATATGGACGACCGGCACGGGCGAGATCGCGGCCAGCGCGTCGGCGACGAAGCGCGAGCCGGCCCACACCTCGTCGACGAGATCGAACGCGCGCAGCCAGCGCTGCGGCAGGCTTGGGACCTCCCACCACCACAGGCCGATCACGTGACGATCCTCGAAGGCCTCCGGCACCTGATCGCGCGCGCCCGTCATGCCCTCGGGATTGACGCACACGATCGTGATCGGGTGGACCGCCTCCTCGGAGACGACGAGCCCCGGCTCGCGCGGCGCATCGCAATCGAGCACGAGCGGCGCGACCGCTACACCCGCGGCACGCAGCGCCACGCCGACGTTCCGCGCCGCCTCGCCGATCCCAACCGTCGCATCGAGGTAACCGGCCAGGTTCACGCCCAACGGCAACGCGAGCGTCAGCGGCGGCTCGGACATGCCGCGAGGCTACCCTTCCGCGTGTGACCGGTCAGCCCGCCGGCGACGTGGCCGTGAAGGTCGACGGCGTCCACAAAGCGTTTCGCCTGCCAAAAGAGCAGGTGCACACGCTCAAGGAGCGCGTCCTGCACCCGCTGCGCCGCCAGCGCTTCGAGACGTTGCACGCACTGCGCGACGTGAGCTTCGAGGTGCGCGCCGGGGAGGTCTTCGGGATCGTCGGGCGCAACGGGTCGGGCAAGAGCACGCTGATGAAGTGCCTGGCCGGGATCTACCAGTCCGACGGCGGCGAGATGTGGCTGCGCGGCCGGATGGCGCCGTTCATCGAGCTCGGCGTCGGCTTCAACCCCGACCTCACCGCGCACGACAACGTCCTCATCAACGCCGTCATGCTCGGGCTGAGCCCGGATGAGGCGCGCAAGCGCTACAGCTCGATCCTCGACTTCGCCGAGCTGCACGACTTCGCCGAGCTGAAGCTGAAGAACTACTCGTCGGGCATGCAGGTGCGGCTGGCTTTCAGCGTCATGGTCCACGTCGACGCCGACCTGCTGCTGATCGACGAGGTGCTCGCGGTCGGCGATGCCGCCTTTCAGCAGAAGTGCTACGACGTGCTCAACCGCCTGCGCGACGAGGGCAAGACGATCCTGCTCGTCACGCACGACATGTCTCAGGTTCAGCGCTTCTGCGATCGCGCGCTGCTGCTCGAGCGCGGCGAGCTGCAGGCGATCGGTGACTGCGAGACGGTCAGCCGCCGCTACACGCAGGTGAACTTTGCCGTGCCCGAGTACACCGGCGAGGACGGCGAGGCCGAGATCGAGGAGGGCGAGGAGGGTGAGGACGCACAGGTCGTCGAGGTCTGGGCTCAGGATGGCGTCGGACAGCGCGGCGCGGCGATCATCCAGGGGGCTTCCAACGCGCTCATGATGCGCGTGTTCTTCCGGCGTGGCGCGCGCGACCCGGTCTTCTCCTTCTGGCTCAGCGACGAGAAGCACCGCCGCGTCCTGGCTGTGACATCCGAGCACGACGTCGGGCCGAGCGGCGTCTTCAAGCCGGGCGAGCAGGTCATCGCCGGAGCGAGCTTCGACAACTGGCTCGCGCCCGGCCGCTACGCCGTGACCGCCCAGGTCAGCTACCGCGGGACGGGCGACCGCATCATGGCGCTCGCCGAGGATGCCGGCTCGATGATCGTCACCGGCGCCCGCCCCGGCGGCGGCATCGTCGACCTCCCGCACGCGTTCTTCGTCCAGAAGCTGGATTCCAAGCACCCCGCTGCGCAGGCCGTCGAGCCGGCCGCCGGGTGAGCACCGTCCCCACTCCACCCCCCGCCCTCGCATACCGCGTGCGCGGGCCGTCGGCCGGCGGCGACAACCCGCGCCGCTTCTGGAATCTCGCCCGCACGCTCGCGGCGACCGACTGGAAGGTGCGTTTCTACGACTCCGTCCTGGGCTACGTGTGGACGCTGCTGCGGCCGCTGCTGCTATTCGGAATCGTCTACTTCGTCTTCACCTACGTGGTCAAGGCGGGCGCCGGCGTCGAGTTCTACGGCGTGATGCTGCTGCTCGGGATGATCTTTCACTTCTTCTTCGCGGAGGTCACCGCCGGCGGCGTGACGTCGATGGTCGATCGCGAGTCGCTGCTGCGCAAGGTCGGCTTCCCGCGCGCGGTCGTGCCGCTGTCGGTGGCGCTCGTGGCGGCGATGAACCTCGTGCTGAACCTCGTCGTGCTGGCGGTCTTCGTCGTCGGGTCCGGCGTGTCGGCACGCTGGGAGTGGCTGTTGCTGCCGATCCCGCTGGCGCTGCTGCTCGCCTTCTCGACCGGCCTGGCGATGCTGCTGAGCGCGCTCTACGTCCCCTACCGCGACGTGCGCCCGATCTGGGAGGTCGTGCTGCAGGCGCTCTTCTACGCGACGCCGATCCTCTATCCGATCGAGCTGCTCGCGGCGCACTCGCCGACGCTCGCGAAGATCGCACTGATGAACCCCGTCGCCGCGCTCATCCAGGAGTCGCGCCATCTGCTCGTCGGCGCGCCGTCGCTGACCGAAGCGCTCGGCTCAACCGTGCTCGTGGCGGCCCCGCTCGCGATCGGGATCGGGATGACCGTCCTCGGCTTCTCGGTCTTTGACCGGATGGCCCCTCGGGCGGCCGAAGAGCTCTAGCGTGAGACGATCTCAAGCCAGTCGATTTCCCGGCCCACGAGCGAGCGCCACTGGCGCGGCTCGATCTCGTTCACCGTGCCGCGCTCGTCGGCGACCGGGTGCAGGACGATCGGGCCGATGTGACGCAGGCTCGAGCGGTAGCCGCCGTTGCCGGGCTCCGTGCGGTCGCCGACGCCCTGCGAGATCTCCACCTGGTGCACGCCGCGGGTCAGCGTCAGCGTGGCGAGGGCCTGGTAGGCACCCGGGTTATTGAGCCCCGGCTGCGTCCGCGCGACGCGTCTGCCGTCGACCGCGACGTCCAGGCTGCGTCCGAACGAGCCCTCCAGCCAGAGGTGGTAGCGGCCGCTGCGCTCGACCCGCATCGTGTTGGCCACCCGCGAGGGGAACGCGGTCACGACCGCGCCCGGATAGAGCGAGTAGTCCGGCCATTGGTGCGGCACCTTCGACGGCAGCAGCAGCGACGCTCGACTGCGCGGCGCGAACGCGATGCGCCCGCCCAGACGCTGCGCCTGACGACCCCACGAGCGCGCGGTCGCGCGGTCGACGCGTTGTGCCGGATGCAGGATGTCGGGTCCAAGCGGCTTGTGGCGCAGGATGCGCGGCCCCGGTCTGCGTTGCCAGAGGTCGTAGTACTCGCCCCGCTTGGCCACGCGGAAGCTGCTCGGCGGACGGCTTGCGACCGGCGAGCGGCGCACGATCAGATAGGGCACGGACTCGAGGTACTCGAGCGTCAGATCGTCGAGATCCAGCGGCGTCTTGAGGCTCGGACGGCGCTCGAGGTTGAACAGCGTCGGCTGCTTGCCGGGTCCTTCGAGCCGATAGCCATGCGGCGATTCGGGCTGCGCATAGGGCGTCGCGTCGCGCAGGAAGTACTTCGTGAACTCGTCGTACTCGGTGACCACGACGGGGCCGTTGCCGTCGAGCCGCTCGTTGAGGCTCAGAAGCTCGTCGAAGCGATCGTGCGGAGCGAGCGACACGTCGCGGTAGGCGTAGGCGCTGGACCCGAGCACGCCGAGCACGAGAAAGCCCGTGACCGCCAGGCTGACAGCGCGCCAGCGCCCCGTCCACAGTGAGACCGCACCGAGCATCGAGAGCGCCAGCAGCACCGGCGAGACGATCATCAGGACCTTTGCGTCCGCGTAGGCGTTGCCGCGCGACAGCAGGTAGATCGACGGCGGCCCGACGATCGTCAGCAGCAGCAGCGGACCCCAGGCGCGGCGGCGCGCTGCCCAGACCAGCCCCAGCACGGCCGCGATCAGCGCCACGATCGAGAGCGCGTCCTGCAGCGAGTGGTTCTGCGAGATCCCGTAGCGAAAGTCGCCGGCGAGCCAGATCCCGAGCGCCTGCCTCATCTCAAGCGGGCCCGCGAGATGGCCGAGCGCGGCGCTCGCGTCGCCGCCGCCGGCGGCCCCCGAGGTCGCGTCGAGCGTGTCGCTGTTGATCGAGATCGCCTCGCGCAGCGACTCCAGCACCGGGAACGCCAGCACCGCGGCGAGCGCGGCCGTGGCGCCGAGCCACAACAACTCGCTGCGCCGGCGCTCGCGCTCGCGGACGACCTTCGCTCCCCACAGCACGAGCACCGCCAGCGCGACGACCGCGAGATACGGCAGCGCCGCAGGACCAAGCGCCCCGAGCGCCGCCGCGACGACGGGCGCGAGCGCCAGCAGCGAGCGGGCGGGTCGCTGCTGGCGAACCGCGGCCGCCGTCACCGCGGCCGCCACGACGAGCATCGCGACGACCGCGATCTCCTTGATCGAGCCCTGCAGTGCGAACCCCAGCACGAGCGCCGACTGCGCCGCGACGAAGGCCGTGATGGCCACCTGCCAGCGATGGGGCAACAGCGGGTCGACGAGCGCCGCGATCCCCAGGCACAGCGCCACCGCCATCATCGTCAGAAACGGCTGGTAGAGCCATGCGATGTCCAGCACGCCGAGCGGTCCCGTGATGCCCAGCGCGGCCTGCCCGGAGACGGGATAGTGGGTGATCACGTAGGCGAGCATCGACAGGCGGTTGGCGCTGTCGGGCAGCGCCGCGTAGTCGGGCCCGTGGTTGGCGAACAGGTTCGCCAGCGACAGCTGGTGGGCGGTGTCCGGCAGCGCGAGGTAGCCGGCGAACGACGGCTCGCCCGACAGGACGATCGGCGCGGCGTAGATCACGAAGACGCCGAGTGCCGCGCCGGCGATCCACGGGTCGGGGCGCAGAGCGCGCAGGCGCGCCCGTCCCAGGACGAGGCCTGCGATGACGAGCACGCCGACGATCGGCAGCGCGAGCTCGGCCGTCTGCGGCTTGAAGGTGATCAGGCGCGCGAGCGCCAGCAGCGTTCCGAGACCGACCCCGAACAGCAGGGGACCCGGCATCCGCCAGTCGGCCAGGCGCTCGACGAGCAGCCCGAGGCCGAGGCAGATCGCGCCCACGGCAAGCGGGTACAGCAGCCAAGCCGCGAGCAGGTCCACCGAACTTCTGCTCTCAGCCGCGTCGGCGCAGACCGAGAATGGACAACAAGAAGGCCGAGAAGATGATCTGCAGGCCGATGATCACGAGCGCCGCGGCAGCGACCGCCAGACGCTCCTCGGACAGCGCGCCGAAGCCCCGGTCGATCCAGATTCCGAGGATGACCGCACCCGCGACGATCCCCGCACCGAGGATCGCGATGCCGAGCATCAGCCCGTGCTCGAGCCGGAAGCGGGCGCGCATGCGATCGAACCACGGGTCCTTCTCGCCCATGAAGTAGGTGCCATACGCGTGCGCGCACAGGCCAAGCGCGACGACCTGCGTGCCGACGATGCACAGCAGCATCCCGCCGACCGTCGAGTGCAGGTTCCATTGACGCCCGAGGACGGCGATCTGGCTCAGTGAGATGAAGCTGATCAGCAGCCCGATGGCGAGCATCACGACGCCCGGCACGATGAACAGGTGCGTCGGACTGTGGACGAGCAGGAAGCGCAGGTGGCGCCAGCCGTCGCGAAAGCGCGACAGCTTGGACTCGCCGGCGCGCGGGGAGTAGGCGATCGGAAACTCGCGGATCTCGAGCTTCTCCTTGGACGCCCGAATGACCATCTCCGAGGCGAACTCCATGCCGGTCGTGCGCAGATCCAGCCGCGGCAGGATGCTGCGCCGCAGGCCGCGCATGCCGCAGTGCGCGTCGCGGATGCCGGTGCGGAAGAAGAGGTTGAGCGTCCCGCTCAGCAGCGGGTTGCCGATGTAGCGGTGCATCCAGTGCATCGCACCGGGCTCGATGTTGTCCATCCGGTCGCCCATCACGAGGTCGGCGCCGTCACGCAGCTCTGAGACGAAGCGCGGGATCTCGTCGAAGGGGTAGGTCATGTCGGCGTCGAGCATCACGACGTAGTCGCCACGAGCGGCGCCGAAGCCGGCCAGATAGGCGGAGCCGTAACCGCGCCGCGGCTCGCTGACGACGCGCGCGCCGGCGGCCGCCGCGAGCTCGCCGCTGCCGTCCTCCGAGCCGTTGTCGGCGACGACGACCTCGCCGCCGATGCCCGCGTCGCGCAGCGCCGCAAGCGAGCGCTCCACGCATTCGGCGATGTTCTCGGCTTCGTTGAGGCAGGGAATGACCACCGATACCTCGACGGCTGCTGCAGATGCAGCGGCCGCATCGAGCGCTGCCGGTTTGCTGTCGAGCGAGGCCATGGCGGTTTGCGGTGAAGCCGCTGTTCGCGCTTCACGGACGTCGTGACGCGGGAGCGTGACAAAGGTCGCGCAGAAGCTTTCAGCCTAGATTATCCATCGGGTCTGACACGCTGGCGCCAGCGTGAGGATCCTGATCGTCTACGACTGCCTGTTTCCGCACACCGTCGGGGGTGCGGAGCGCTGGTATCGCAACCTCGCCGAGCGGCTAGCGGCGGAGGGCCACGACGTCACGTACCTGACGCTGCGCCAGTGGGACCCCGGCGAGCGGCCCGACGTGGCGGGCGTGCGCGTGCGCACGGCGGGCCCGCGGCTGGAGCTCTACAGCGGTGGCCGCCGAGCGATCGCGCCGCCGCTCATCTTCGGCGCCGGCGTGCTTGCCCATCTGCTGCGCCATGGGCGCTCCTACGACGTCGTGCACACCGCCTCGTTTCCGTACTTCTCGCTGCTCGCCGCCGGGCTGCTGCGCCGCGCCCAGGGCTACCGGCTCGTCGTCGACTGGCATGAGCTGTGGTCGCGCGAGTACTGGCGTGAGTACCTCGGCCCGCTCGGCGGCAGGATTGGCTGGGGCGTTCAGCGTGCCGGCCTGCGGCTGCGTCAGCGCGCGTTCTGCTTCGCGGAGCTGACAGCAGGACGCCTGCGCGCGGAGGGCGTGCGCGGCGAGGTCGTCGTGCTGCCGGGCGAGTACGCGGGATCGCTCACGCCCGCGGCGCCGCGTGAGGCGGCACCGCTCGTCGTCTTCGCCGGGCGTCACATCCCCGAGAAGCGCGTGCCGGCGCTCGTCGACGCCTTCGCGGCGCTGCGCGAGCGCGCGCCCGAGTTGCGCCTCGTGATCTACGGCGATGGGCCGCAGCGCGCCGACGTGCTGGCCGCGATCGAAACCCATGGCCTCGGCGAGGTCGCGCGGGCGCCGGGCTTCGTCGATGCCGACGAGGTCGCCGAGAGCCTGTCGCGGGCGCTGTGCATGGTGCTGCCTTCGCGGCGCGAGGGCTACGGACTCGTCGTCGTCGAGGCCGCGGCGCGTGGCGTGCCGAGCATCGTCGTCGCCGATCCCGACAACGCCGCGACCGAGCTGATCGACGAGGGCGAGAACGGCTACATCGCCGCATCCGCGTCGCCCGCGGATCTCGCCGAGGCGATCCTGCGCGTGCGTGCCGCGGGGCCCGAGCTGCGCGAGCGCACCGCCGCGTGGTTTGCCCGCAACGCGGCGCGCCTGTCGCTCGCCGGCTCGCTTGACCGCGTCGCGGAGGCCTACGCGGAGCGGCCGCCGGCGCGCGGCGGCTTCAGCGCGCGCTCGTAGCTGGCGGCGGTCGCGCGCGCCGTCGCCTCCCAGGTGAAGCGCGCGGCCTGCTTGCGGCCGGCGGCCCGCAGCCGCTGCGCCTCGGAAGGGTCGCCCAGGATGCGCTGCATCACGGCGGTGATCGCGCGCGGGTCCTCGGGGTCGAACAGCAGCGCCGCGGTTCCGGCGACCTCGGGCAGCGAGCTGCGATCCGAGCACGCGACCGGCACGCCGCGGCGCATAGCCTCGAGCACCGGCAGCCCGAAGCCTTCATAGAGCGACGGGAAGACGAAGACGTCCGCCAGCGCATAGAGCCCCTCGAGCTCTGCGGCGGAGACCCAGTCCAGGAAGCGCACGTCGTCCTCGATGCCCAGCGCGCGGGCGCGCTCGCGCAGCTCGAGTTCGTGCGGCGTGGGGTAGCCGGGGATCACGAGCACCGGCCGCCCCGCCGTCGCGATCGCGGCGAGCGCTTCCAGCAGGCGCAGCAGGTTCTTGTGATGGCGCTTGGCGGAGACCGACAGCGCAACGCGCCGCTCTCCGAGCCCATGGCGCTCGCGCAGCAGCGCCTCGGGCTCGGGCTCGGCGTTGATCGACGCGCCGACGCCCTCCGGGATGACGTCGACGCGCGACGGCGGGACGCGCAGGTAGCGGCGGATGTCCGCGGCGGTCGACTGCGAGATCGCGATGATCCGATGCGAGCGGTGCGCCGCCAGCGGCACGAGCACGCGCATGCCCAGCCCGCGCACGCCGAAATGGGCATCCGGCACGACGCGGTAGTGCAGGTCGTGGATCGTCACGACGCGGCGGAAGCGCCCCGCCGCGGGAGCGGTGCTGGCCAGGCTGTGCAGTACGTCCACCCCTGCGCGCCGGGCGAGCCTGGGCAGCAGCTGCTGCTCGCCGCGCACCCACTCGGCGCGGTTGCGCGCGTGGACCGGAACGGTGACGACATCGGCGACCTCGGTCCAGGGCCCGCCCGACTCCGCCGCCTCGCAGTTGACGAACGCCGTCAGCGTCAGGTCCGGGCGCTCGGCCGCGAGCGCCGCGATCAGCTCCCGGGCGTAGACCTCCATGCCGCCGGTCTCGCCGGGGACGAGGAAGACGAGGTTCAGGCCGATGTGCACGCCGCGCTCAGCGTCCGTGCGCAGCGACGGCGCGCTCGTAGGCGGCGAAGGTCCCGCGCGCGGCGGCCTCCCAGGTGTAGCGCGCAGCCCAGGCACGGCCGGGTTGCGCCTCGCCATCGTCCGCAATGGCGGCGGCGATCGTCTGCGCGGCGTCGGCGGGATCGTCGGGATCGAACAGCCGGACGTGCTCGCCGCCGACCTCGCGCAGCACCGGGATGTCCGAGCAGGCGACGGGCACGCCACGCGCCAGCGCCTCGACGATCGGCAGCCCGAAACCCTCGGCCCGCGTCGGGAACGCGGCGACGGAGGCCATCTGCCAGAGGCCCTCGAGATCGGCGTCGGGGACGTAGTCGACGAAGCGCACGCGCTCGGCGACGCCGACCTCGGATGCGAGCGCGCGCAGCTGCGCGTCATAGGCCTCGGGGTGCCCGGCGAGCAGGAGCGTCGCATCCTGCGTCAGCGCCGGGTCGCGCAGCGCGCGCACGAGCAGCTCCTGGTTCTTGTGCGGGCGCTTGCTCGCTACGCACAGCACGAGCGGCCCGCCATCGAGACGGTAGCGCCGCGACAGCTCGCCGTGCGGCGTCGGCTTGGCGAGCGCGGCGCGCCCGGCGCCGTGGGGCACGACAGCGATCTCACCCGCGTCGATGCCGAGCTGAGCGCTGATCTCGCCGCGCGAGAACGCGCTGCCGGTGATGATCGCGTCGGCCCTGGCGGCGGCGCGCGTGATGACCTGTCGCATCCCCCACGTCGTCACCGCGTTGAACGTCTGAAGGCGCACGAACGTCAGGTCGTGCAGCGTGATGACCGCGGGTACGAGCGCACGAATCGGCGCAACCGAGGAGAGGCTGTGCAGCACGTCGAATCGCTCGCGTCGCGCGAGCGCGGGCAGCAGGACCTGCTCGGCGAGCGTGCGGGGGCCGCGCTGGCCCTCATCGCAGGGCAGCGCGCGGACGCCGACCATTCGCTGCCAGCCGTCGGCGCGCAACGCGCGCGCACCGGCGCGCGTCGTCACGACCGTGAAGCGCACGTCCGGTAATGCGGCCACCAGTGCCGGTACGAGCCCGCGCAGGTAGGTCTCCGGCCCGCCCGACTGCGATGGGCTGAGGAACAGCGCGTTGAGCGCAACGTGGCGGATCGGCACGGAGGCGATGCTAGATGGCAGTTTGCAAGACTGCCCGGCGTGATCGACAGCGCGCCTGGGCGGAGCAGTTCCCGTCAATACGTGAAGGTGTGCGACCGGCGCGACTTCGATGACGAAGAGCTGATGGCGTTGCTGCGCGAGATCGCCGGCCCGCGCCTGCAGCCGGGCGCGGAGATGCATCGCAAGCTGTGGGAGTACGCGATGCTCGGCCTCTACCTCAGCGACGCGGGGGCGCTGCGTGAGGACGCCGAGGCGCTGGCGATCGCGGCGGGCTCGGAGGAGCCGTTGTTCTGGCTCGCCAACCGCGTCGGCCGCGTCGTCGCGACCGACATCTACGGGGAGGGCGACTTCGCCTACCGCGAAGCGGCGGCGACGATGCTCAGCGACCCCGCCGCCTTGGCGCCCTACCCGTACCGTGAGGACCACCTCGAGGTGCGTGCCATGAACGCGCTCGAGCTGGACTTCCCCGACGAGTCCTTCGACATCGTCTACTCGCTGTCGTCGATCGAGCATTTCGGCGGACCGGCGGAGACGGCCAAGGCGGCGCGCGAGATGGCGCGCGTGCTGCGCCCCGGCGGCCATCTCGTGATCGTCACCGAGTGCCTGCTGGGCCGCCATCCGCTCGACGTCCCGCTCGTCAACTACGTGATCCGGCTCGTCTCCGGCGGCCGGCGCTGTGCCACCGCGACGCTGCGCCGGCGGGCGACCGACGCGTTCACCCCGCGCGAGCTGCAGCGCGACATCGTCGGCCCGAGCGGCCTGCAGCTCATCCAGTCGCTGAGCCTCGAGCAGTCGCCGGCGTCGTTTGACAACGTCATCCGCTGGGGTGCCGACGGCAAGCTCTCCCCCGCGATGGAATCCTCGCGGCCGCACATCGTCCTGAAGGCTTTCGGCGCCCCGTGGACGTCCGTCTTCCTGGCGCTGCGCAAGTCGGCGGGCTGACGATGGCGCAGCTCTCGCGGCAGTACTGCAAGCTCTGCGACCTGCGCGATTTCGACGATCCGCGGCTGCGCGAGAAGATCCGCGAGATCATCGCGCCGGGCCCGACCGAGCACGAGCAGCTGCGGCGAAAGTTCTGGGAGTACGCGATGCTCGCGCTCTACCTCGAGGAGGTCGGCGCGATCCACGAGCAGGCCGAGGTGCTGGCCGTCGCCGCCGGCCACGAGGAGCCGCTGTACTGGATGGCCAACCGCGTGCGGCGGATGCTCGCGACCGACATCTACGGGGAGGGGGAGTTCTCCTACCGCGAGGCGGCCGCGACGATGCTGACCGACGCATCAGCCTTCGCGCCCTACCCCTATCGCGAGGACCATCTCGACGCGCGCTCGATGAACGCGCTCGCGCTCGACCTCCCCGCCGAGTCCTTCGACGTCGTCTACTCGCTGTCGTCGATCGAGCACTTCGGCTCGCCTGCTCAGATAGCGACCGCCGCCCGCGAGATGACGCGCGTCCTGCGCCCCGGAGGCCACCTCGTGATCGTCACGGAGTGCTTCGTAGGGCGCCACCCGCTGGACGCGCCGCTCGTCCAGTTCGCGATACGCCTGGCGACGCTCGGCCGCCGCTGCCCCACCGCGACCCCCCGCCAGCGCGTGACCGATGTGCTGACAGCGGCCGAGCTGCAGCGAGACATCGTCGGGCCGAGCGGCCTGCAGCTCGCGCAGCCGCTCGACGAGACGATCTCACCGGAGACCTACGACAACCTGATCACCTGGGTCGGAGACGATGAGCTGCATCCGCGCAGCGGCGATCCCTACCCCCACATCCTGCTCAAGGGCTACGGCTCGCCGTGGACGTCGGCGTTTCTGGCGTTGCGTAAACATGCCGGCTAATCCGCAGGTCGGGCGCTGTTCGCGACGCGCTCAGCGATGGCGCGCCTGTAGCTCGCCAGCGTGAGGCGTGCGCTGCGCTCCCACGTGAACTGCTCGCAGCGCACGAGGCCGCGTGCGCGCAGCTCCTCGCGACGCTGCGGCGAGCGCAGCAGGAAGTCCAGCGCGGCCGTGACGGCCGCCGTGTCGTCGGGGTCGAACAGCTCGGCGGCGTCGCCGGCCACCTCGGGCAGCGTCGAGCGATCCGAGCATGCGACGGGCGTGCCGCGGCGCATCGCCTCAAGGATCGGCAGGCCGAAGCCCTCCTCGCGTGAGGGCAGCGCGAACACGTCGGCGAGCGCGTAGAGGCCTTCGATCTCGCCGTCGGTCAGCCAGCCGGGGATCCGCACGCGGTCGGCGACGCCGAGCTCGTCGGCGAGCGCGAGCAGCTCTCGCTCGTGGTCGGTCGGCTCGCCGGGGAGGACGAGCATCGTGCGCCGGTCGCCCAGCAGTGCCAGAGCGCGAATCAGCTTGTCGAGGTTCTTGTGCGCGCGCTTCTGCGCGACGCACAGCACGACCGGCGCATCCGCGAGATCGAAGCGCTCGCGCAGCAACGCCTCGGGCTCGGGCTCCGCCGGCGGGCGGTTCGCGATCCCGTGCGGCACGACGTCGACGCGCGCGGGGTCGATCCTCAGCGTCGCGCAGATGTCGTCCTTGGCCACCTGCGCCCCCGTCAGGACCCGATCCGCGCGCCATGCCGACGGCAGCGCCGTCAGCTGCATCGCGATCGTCGAGCGCATGCCCATGCTCGCCCCCCGGTCGCGCAACCAGATCAGGTCGTGCAGCGTCACCACGCGCGCAACCCTCCCCGCCCACAGCGGCGTGAAGTTCGCCGGACCGTGGACCACGTCGACGCCGTTGCGGGCCGCGTGCCACGCGAGCTGTCCCCAGTGCGCCCAGACGTGGCTCACCGCACTCCAGGGTGGGCCGTGGGTGACGGTCACCGGATAGCGCACGACGTGCACGCCGTCCCCGAGCGCCTGCGGCCCGTCCTCGGGCATCTCGCTGGACACGTACGTCGTGACGCGCAGGTCGGGCTCGAGCGCACGCATCGCGATCGTCAGCTCGCGCGCGTAGCGCGCCATCCCGCCCGCGCGCGGATGCCAGAACAGCAGGTCGAGGCCGACGTGCAGGGGTGTTCGTGCTGACGCCATCGTCGTGGCGAGCTTATGCCGGTTACCTGCCAAGTACCCTCAGCGCCGCATGCGGATCACGATCGACACCGACGCCGGCACGCTGTCGCGCGACGGCGAAGAGCTCGGGCTGCTGACGCCCGAGGGCTTCGAGGAGCTGTCGCGCCTGTGGACGACGGTCGGCTGGCAGCAGAAGTACTCCTACCGCTTCTCGTGGCTCGGACGGCCGATCATCCAGCTGCCGGAGGACATCGTGCGCGTGCAGGAGGCGATTCACGAGATCCGGCCCGATCTGATCATCGAGACGGGGATCGCCCACGGCGGATCGCTCGTGCTGTACGCGAGCCTTCTGCGGGCACTCGGCGGGGGCCGCGTGGTCGGAATCGATATCGAGATCCGCCCGCACAACCTCGAGGCCCTGCAGGCGCATGAGCTGATCGACGACATCGAGCTCGTCATAGGCTCCTCGACCGACCAGGAGATCGTCGATCGCGTCCACGAGCTGGCTCGGGGCGCCGAGCGGGTGATCGTCCTGCTTGATTCAAACCACACCCGCGAGCACGTCGCCGCCGAACTCGAGTCCTACGCGGACCTTGTCACGCCCGGCTCCTACCTGATCGCGGCCGACGGCGTCATGCGCGATGTCGCCCACGTGCCGCGCGGCGATCCGACGTGGGCGCACGACAACCCGATCACCGCGATCCACGCGTTCCTGGAGGCGCATCCGGAGTTCGAGCTCGTGCAGGCGCCGCAGCCCTTTGACGAGAGCGAGGCCTCGTGGGATCCGACGCACTGGCCCCAGGGCTGGCTGCGCCGCCGAGAGGCCTGACCGTGGCGGGTTGCCGCTTCTGCAGTGTGGCGCTGCAGGACGTGTTCGCCGACCTCGGGATGTCGCCGCTGGCCAACTCCTACCTGCCACCCGAAGGGGCCAATGCGATGGAGCCGTTCTATCCGCTGCGCGCACTGGTCTGCCGCAGCTGCTTTCTCGTCCAGCTCGAGGCCTACGAGAGCGCCGCACACATCTTCTCGGACTACGCCTACTTCTCGTCCTACTCGACGAGCTGGCTCGACCACGCCCGCCGCTACGTCGAAATGGCCGTCGAGCGCTTCGATCTCGGACCCGGCTCACTCGTCGTCGAGCTGGCCTCCAATGATGGTTACCTGCTGCAGTACTTCCGCGCGCACGACGTCCCCGTGCTCGGCATCGAGCCGGCCGCGAACGTCGCCGAGGTCGCGATCGAGCAGGGCGTCCCGACAAGAGTCGAGTTTTTCGGCGCGCAGACCGCGACAGCCCTCGCAGCGGAGTCGCAGGCCGATCTGCTGCTCGGCAACAACGTGCTCGCCCACGTTCCCGACCTCAACGACTTCGTCGCCGGCCTGCCGATCGTGCTCAAGCCCGAGGGCGTGATCACGATGGAGTTCCCGCATCTCATGCGCCTCGTCGAGGACAACCAGTTCGACACGATCTATCACGAGCACTTCTCCTACTTCTCGTTTCTCACGGTGCAGCGCGTCTTCGCGGCGCATGGACTGCGCTGCTTCGACGTCGAGGAGCTGCCGACGCACGGCGGATCGCTGCGCATCTTCGGCTGCCACGAGGACGCATCCCACCAGGAGACCGAGCCGGCGCGTGGGCTTGCCGAGCGCGAGCGGGCGGCGGGCTATGACGAACTCGACCTCTACCGCTCCTACTCGGCGCGCGTGCGGGCGTCGAAGCACGAGATCCTCGAGTTCGTCATCTCCCTGAAGCGCGAGGGCAAGCGGATCGCCGGCTACGGCGCGCCGGCGAAGGGCAACACGCTGCTGAACTACTGCGGTCTTGGGCGCGACTTCATCGACTTCACCGTCGACCGCAACCCGCACAAGCAGGGCCTGTTCCTGCCCGGGACGCACATCCCGATCCTTGCGCCGGCGGCGATCGACGAGCAGCAGCCCGACGTGGTCTTCATCCTGCCGTGGAACCTGCGCGAGGAGATCATGGGACAGCTCGAGCACATCCGCGAGTGGGGTGGGCAGTTCCTCGTGCGGGCGCCGGCGATCGGCCTTCACTAGAAGATGCGCTACACCGAAACGCCGCTGCGGGGAGCCTGGCTGATCGAACTCGACCCGATCGCCGACGAGCGTGGTCACTTCGCGCGCACGTTCGATCGTGAGGCGTGGGAGGCGCGCGGGATGGATCCCGCGGTCGTCCAGTGCAGCGCGTCCTTCAGCGAGCGCGAGGGGACGCTGCGTGGCGTGCATCTGCAGGCTCAGCCGCACGGCGAGCCGAAGCTGATGCGCGTCTCGCGCGGCGCGATCTTCGACGTGCTCGTCGATCTGCGCGAGGGCTCCCCGACCCACCGCGACTGGTTCGGCATCGAGTTGAGCGTGGACAACGGGCGCATGCTGTTCGCCCCGCGTGGCTTCGCGCACGGCTTTCAGACGCTCACCGACCGCTCCGAAGTCATCTACCAGATCGGTGCGCCGTACGTTCCCGCTGCCGCGACCGGCGTGCGCTGGGACGATCCTGAGCTTGGCATCGAGTGGCCGCCCCCACCGTCCGGCGGGCGCACGATCTCGCCACGTGATCTGGCGTGGCCGCTGTTGAAGCCGTGAGCCGGGTCCTGCTCACCGGTGGCGGGGGTTTCATCGGGCGCCACGTCGCGGCGGCGCTGCGTGACAACGGCCACGAGGTGATCGCTCCGTCGAGCGCTGAGTTCGACCTGCTCGCCCAGGACGGCGCGACGCAGGCCGTGCAGGCGGCGCGGGCGCAGGCGCTCGTGCACCTCGCCTGGTATACCGAGCACGGCCGCTTCTGGGAGGCCGAGGTCAACGACGACTGGGCGCGGGCGACGGTCGCGCTCGTGGACGCGTTCGCCGCGGCGGGCGGCCTGCGCGCCGTGCTGGCCGGATCCTGTGCGGAGTATCGCTGGGACGAATCGACGTGCGACGAGCGCAGCACGCCACTGGAGCCGGCACACCGCTACGGCCGCGCCAAGGACGCGGCGCGGCGCGGCGCCGAGGTCATCGCAGGCGAGCATGGGTTGTCGCTCGCCTGGGCGCGGATCTTCTTCACGTTCGGGCCGGGCGAGGGCGGCGCGCGGCTGGTGCCGTCCGTTGCGAGCGCCGTGCTCGCAGGGCGCACCGCGGAGATCACGCACGGCGCTGAGGTTCGTGACTGGCTCTACGTGGAGGATCTTGCCGGCGCCGTCGTGACGCTGCTCGGATCGCAGGTGCAGGGGGCGGTCAACCTCGCGGCCGGAGAGGGCGTCTCGCTACGTGAGCTTGCGCTCGCCGCTGGCCGTGCTGCTGGAAACGAGGCGCTCGTGCGCCCGGGTGCGCTGCCGGCCCGCGCCGGCGAGCCGATGCGGATCGTGGCCGCCGTGCAGCGGCTCCGCGAGGAGGTCGGCTGGGAGCCGCGGATCGGGCTCGACGAGGGTCTGGCGAGGACCGT
>Ga0208736_1000225_pt1 | contig 17101 bp, 16 predicted proteins | sample AntDryMetagUQ255_FD_188090 | JGI IMG/M metagenome (GOLD analysis project Ga0208736, IMG submission 188090) | Polar desert microbial communities from Antarctic Dry Valleys - UQ255 (SPAdes) | ecosystem: Environmental > Terrestrial > Soil > Desert | place: Antarctic Dry Valleys | collected 2008-12-31 | reverse complement strand
GCGCCCACCCGGTCGGCCGCTTCGCGCTACGGGTGTTCGCCGAGGAGCGAGCGCCGGGCGCGGGCTGAGGACGCCGGAGTCGGGGCACGGTCCCTATAGGCGAGGCCGTGGCGGTCACGTGCGCTCGGGCGGGCTGCCGGCCGCCCCGAAGCGCACCGCGAAGCGCGCCCCGCCCAGCGGCGACTCGCCGACCTCCACCACCGCCCCGTGCGCGCGCACCTGCTGGCTGACGAGCGCGAGACCCAGCCCCGAGCCGGGCGCCTGGACACCCGCGACGCGCGCGAACGGCTCGAAGATCCGCTCGCGCTGGTCGTCGGCGACGCCCGGGCCGTCGTCGTCGACGTACAGCACGGGCCCGGTGGCGTCGAGCGTCACCGCGACGTGCCCGTCCGCATGTCCGTGGCGCGCGGCGTTCTCGAGCAGGTTGTCGACGAGCAGGCGCAGCCCCGGCTCCCAGCCGCGCACGCACAGCGCGCCGTCGGGCAGCGCCGGCTGCCACGTCACGCGCGGATGGCGCGAGGCCGCCTGGTCCAGCGATGCCGCGACGAGCTCCCCCAGATCGACGTCGCCGACCTCGCCCGGCGACGCGTCGCCGCGCGCCATCGCCTGCAGTCCGTCGAGCAGGTCCACGAGCCGGCGGTGCTCGGCCAGCGCGTCGAGCACGAGCTCTGTGCGCTGCGCGACCGGGATGTCCGGGTGGCGGCTGAGCGCCGACAGCGTCGCCTGGACGCTCGTCAGCGGCGTTCGCAGCTCGTGGCCGGCATCAGCCGTGAAGCGCCGGGTCGCCGCCAGCGCGCGCTCGCGGTCGGCGGCCGAACGGCCCAGGCGCGCCAGCATGTCGTTGAAGCTCGCGGCGAGCGAGCGCAGCTCGGCCGGGCCGTCGTCGCCCGGCACGCGCTGGTCGAGGTCCTCGGTGCCGGCGATCCGCGACGTCGCCGCGCGCAGGCGGCGCAGCGGGCGCAGCAGCAGCGTCGCCGCGAACCACGTGCCGCATCCTGCGAGCAGCAGCGCCGCCAGGCCGAAGCCCGCGAGCCGGCGGTCGAGGTCGTCGAGCCGGCTCTCGACGCGCGCCAGCGGCCTCGTGACCTCGAAGCGCACGAGGTCGCCGAGATCCTCCAGCGGCACGGTCGTGATGTACGTGCGGTAGCGCTCGCCGCCGACGGTGAGCGTCCGCAGCCCGTCGGTCGGCGGGATCCGCGGGGACGGCGCCGGGCGCCCCGATTCGCGCAGCACGCGGCCCGCGACGATCAGCCGCAGCGACGTTCCGCTGGCCGACAGCACGTTGTCCAGGCGCTTGTCGCGGGGCGGCACCTCACGCTCGAGCGCGGCCTCCGACGTCCCGCGCGACAGCGCGGCCGTGCGCTTGAGGAAGTCGTCGAGCGCCGCGCGGTCGGACTGCTCGACGTAGCGCGAGACCATGATCCCGGCCCCCGCCAGCACGACGGCCAGCACGAGCGTGATGCCGAGCGTCAGCCGGCCGCGAAGGCTCCGCACGCGCCGAGGATCTCAGGGACGCAGGACGAACCCGATGCCGCGCACGGTATGCAGCACGCGGGCTGCGCCACCGGCCTCGAGCTTGCGACGCAGGTACCCGACGAAGACGTCGGCGATGTTCGTGCCCGGATCGAAGGTGTAGCCCCAGACCTCCTCGTGCAGGCGGCTGCGATCGATCACCTCTCCCGGATGGCGCAGAAACAGGTGCAGCAGCTCGAACTCGCGCCGCGTGAGCTCGAGCTCGCGCCCGCCGCGCAGCGCGACGTGCGACCGCGGGTCGAGTTCGATGTCGCCGACGACGAGCGCGGCGTCCGCCAGCACCGGGCGGCGGCGCAGCAGCGCGTGCAGCCGCGCCGTCACCTCCTCGAGCGCGAACGGCTTGACGACGTAGTCGTCGGCGCCGGCCTGCAGCCCGCGCACCCGGTCCTCGACCTCGTCGCGCGCCGACAGCACGCAGACCGGCACGTCGTCGCCCTCCGCGCGCAGGCGCGCCAGCACCTCGAGCCCGTCGAGGTCGGGCATCGCGAGGTCGAGCAGGATCACCGAAGGCCGGACCGATTCGTTGGCGGCGAGCGCGGCGCGGCCGCCCGACGCGCGCACGACACGAAAGCCCTCCAGCTCGAGCCCCGCGCCGACGGCACGCCGGATCGCGGCGTCGTCGTCGACCAGCAGCACCATCGGCCCCTGGGGGCCCGGCGGCTGCTCGTCATCCACGCCGGACGACCTCGCAGTTGCCCGCGACGGTGTCCACGGCGTCGGCGTACACGCGATCGCGCCCCGATCCGCATGTGATGCGGTCAGCCGCGCCGTCGCGGGCACGGATGACGTCGTTGCCGTTGCCGCCTGCGACGACGTCGCGCGGGCCGCCCGTCGCGGTGATCCGGTCGTTGCCCGCACCGCCGAGCATCGTGTCGGCGCCGGGACCGCCGGCGATGACGTCGCTGCCGGCGTCGCCGGCGATCGTGTCGTTCCCGGGACCGCCGTAGAGCTTGTCGTTGCCCGGGCCTCCGAACAGCTTGTCGTTGCCGGGACCGCCCCGCAGGACGTCGCGGCCTCCGCGGCCCTCGATCTCGTCGTCGCCGCCGCGACCGTCGATGCGGTCGGGTCCCGCTGCGCCCGCGAGGCGGTCGGGGCCGCGCGTGCCCTGCTGGGCGGCTACCGCGCTCGAGGCCGCGCTGAGCGCCAGCACGATGGTGATCACGAGCAGTCGTCGGTGCATGGCTCACACGATGACGCAGGCCGGCGGCGACCGTCGCCGCCAAGGCGCACTCTCATGCACTTCTCACCCTCGGTGAGGACTGCGTGAGAGCGAGCTGCCCCACGTCGAATGTTGGCGCAAGGTTGTTCTCGGACACCCCACTGAGGAGGCATTTCAGATGAGCTTCACGAGGACGCAGATGGTAGGTGCGGTCGTTTCGATCGGCATGATCGTCCCGGCCACCGCGCTTGCGGCAACGATCACCGGCGGACCCGGCAACGAGCGGCTGCGCGGCACGAACGCGGCGGACATGATCGACGGCAAGGGCGGCAACGACCGCATCCACGGCTTCGCCATGGCCGACAGGCTGATCGGCGGACCGGGCAACGACCGCGTCTTCGGCGGGCGGGGCGACGACACGATCACCGGCGTCGCCGGCAACGACCTGCTCAGCGGCGGTCCAGGCAACGACACGGTCACGGGCGACAACAACGACACAGGCGACCTGACGTCGTTCGACCGCGTCTACGGCGGTTCGGGCAACGACGTGCTCAAGGGCGGCGACTCGGCCGACCGCATGGTCGGCGGCTCTGGCAACGACGCCTCCTTCGGCGAGGACGGCCGCGACCGCATGTCCGGCGGCACCGGCGACGACGGCCAGGACGGCGGCCAGGGCGACGACGTCATCTACGCCAACCGCGGCCAGGACACGTCGGTCGGCGGCGACGGCGACGACGTGCTGTGGGCGATGGCGCGCGCCGACGTGGCGCCCGGCCCCGGCGTCGACCAGGTCGGCGACACGCTCGACGGCGCCAACGGCAACGACGTCTTCCACACGCGCGACGGCGAGGTCGACCGCGTCACGTGCGGCGCGGACAACGACCGTGCCTACCTCGACCAGGTCGACGTCATCACCGACGCGACGGCCGAGAACCCGAAGGGCTCCTGCGAGGTCGTGCGGCGCAAGGCGCCGAAGGCCGGCGGCAGCCGCGAGGAGGACCGCCAGGAGTCGCCGAAGGCGGCACAGGTCAGCAGCTAGCACCCCCCAAGGCGGTCTCCCACCGCTGCCTGCCGGACCGGCCACCGCCCCTGCGGTGGCCGGTTCGGTTCTGGACCCGTAAGCGCCCGTTCAGCCCTCCTTGAGATCATCGGACGGGTGCAGCCCGATGGCGACGGCGAGGCAAATCCGGCGATCGGCCGGCGGGCGTTTCTCGGATTCGTCGGTCTCGGCCTGAGCTCGCTGGCATGGGGTGGCGGCGCGATGGACCTCGTGGCGCAGAGCACGAGGCTGCTTCCCGAGGGGTTGCGCGCGGTCGTCCCGTTCGGCAAGGGCTGGCGGATCTACGCCGTCAACCCGCCGCACCCGACCTTCGATCCCGCTACCTGGCGGCTGCGCATCGACGGCCTCGTCGAGCGCCCGCAGAGCCTGAGCCTCGCGGCGCTGCTCGCGCTTCCGCGCGCGGAGCAGACCTCGGACTTCGTCTGCGTGACGGGCTGGTCGGTCGACGACGTGCGCTGGAGCGGCGTGCGCTTCGCCGACCTGCTGGCCGCCGCGCGCCCGCTGCCCGCCGCCGGCGCGCTGCGCTTCGAATCCGCCGAGGAGCCCTACGTCGACTCGCTCAGCATGAAGCAGGCGATGGCGCCCGACGCGATGCTCGCCCACGGGATGGACGGCGAGGACCTGCAGCGCAAGCACGGAGCCCCCGTGCGTGTCGTGATGCCGCAGATGTACGGCTACAAGGGCGTCAAGTGGGTGCGGCGGATCACCGTCACAGATCGCGTGGCCGACGGCTACTGGCAACAGCGCGGCTATGACCGCGATGCCTGGATCGGTGGCTCCAATGGCCGTTGAGGCGGCCCGCGTCGTGCGCTTCGGCGCGACCGAGCGCAACCTCCACACGATCCACGCGACCGCCTTCGTCGTGATGTTCCTGACCGGGGTCGTGCTGTACGTGCCGACGATCGCACAGGTGTTCTCCGACCGGCCGCTGACGACCGGCATCCACCTCGTGGCGGCGGTCGCATGGCTGACGGCGCTGGCGCTCGTGGCGCTGCTCGGCGATCGCCGGGCGCTGCGACGCACGCGCCGCGAGCTCGAGCGCTTCGATTCCGACGACCTGCGCTGGCTGCGCCGCCGCCCCGCCCCACAGGGGCGCTTCAACGCCGGCCAGAAGGCGCACGCGATCGTCCAGGCCGGGCTGGCGGTGCTGTTCACGGTCTCCGGGACGCTGCTGTGGCTCGGCGAGCGCAACACCGAGCTGCGGCTGCCCGGCACGATCGCGCTGCACGACGCCTCGATGCTGCTTGCCGGCGTGCTCGTCGCGGGCCACCTCTGGATCGCGTTCAGCCCGGGCAAGTCGCCGTCCGTGGAGGGCATCCTGCGCGGCACGGTCCCAGCGGCATGGGCGGCCGAGCACCACCAGAAGTGGACGCCCGGCGCGGACGGCCCGGCGCGCAGCTCGCGCCCCGGCCCGCTGCGCCTGATGACCGGCGCGGCAGTGATCGGCCTCGGGGTCGCGGCGGTCGTCCTGCTCGTGAGCTGACCAGAGACCTGTCTACTTGCCAGAGGTGGCGGCACTGTTCGCCGCCGCGCGGGGGTCGGGCGTCTGAGGGGTGGGTGCGGTTTCGGAGCCTCTGGGTCCGTTGGCGCACCCACCCCCGCCTACCGCGGCGCGCGCAGCCCGAACGGCGGGCGCGTGCCGCCGGCACGCTGGGCCTGCACGACGCGCCGCCGCCGCCGCGCCGCCGGCAGGCCGCGCGCCGCGTCGGCGTAGGCGCGCAGCAGGTGTCGCTCGCGCAGCAGCACGTGGCCGATCGCGAGCAGCTCGTAGAACGCGATCCGGTGCAGGTCGCCGCGAACGTCGGCCCAGCTGTCGTTCTTGGCCATCATCAGCAGCCGGTTTCGAAACTGCAGCCGGCGGTGGGCCTCGGGCAGCCCCGAGCGCGTCGTCGGCGAGTAGAAGCGCATGTGCCACGCCATCGCGCGCGGCTCGTAGACGCAGCGCCAGCCCAGCAGGCGCGCGCGCCAGGCGAGGTCGACGTCGGACGCCCACAGCTCGAGGTCCTCGTCGAGCACCTCGCCGCCGACGGCGCAGGCCACGAGCACCTCGCGGCGATACAGCACGCAGGCGCCGTCGCCGCCGAAGACCTCGGCCGGGCGCGCGTAGCTCGACAGCGGCTCCCCATGGCCGACGAGCGTGTTCTTGCGGCGGCGATCGACCACCATCCCCGCGGCGTCGAGCACGTCGAGGCGATCGGCCGGCGACATCCCGGTCGCGCGCACGAGCCGCGGCGCCACGGAGCCGATGCCGGGCGACTCCAGGCGCGGCCGGGCCGCTTCCAGGAAGCCCGCGTCGAGCACGCAGTCGGCGTTGAGCAGCAGCACGCCATCGCCCTCGGTCGCGAGGATGCCGGCGTTGATCGCGGCCGCGTAGGAGACGCGCGTGCGCAGGTCCAGCACGCGCGCTCCGAGCGACTGCGCCGTCGAGCGCGTCGCATCGCCGCACGCGTTGTCGATCACGAGCACGTCGGCGCCGGGCTGCGCGACCGCCGCCGGCAGGCAGTGCTCGAGCAGCGGCGCCTCGTCGACGCTGAGCACGAGGATCGTCGTGCGCGAGCTCACAGCAGCTCCTCGTAGACGGCGACCGTCAGCGCGGCGCTGGCGGCCCACGACAACGCCGCCGAGCGCTGCAGGCCACGGCGCACGAGCTCGTCGCGGTGCGCGCGATCACCGAGCACGCGACGGATCGCGGCGGCCATGTCGCCGACGTCGAGCGGATCGAAGTAGTCGCAGGCGTCGCCGCCGGTCTCCGGCAGCGCGGTCGCTCGCGCGGCGAGCACGGGCACGCCGCGCGCCATCGCCTCGACGAGCACGAGCCCGAAGCCCTCGTACAGCGACGGGTGCACGAGGGCGTCGGCGCCGCGCATCAGCACGTCCATCTGCTCGTCTGCAAGGAAGCCGGTCAGCGTCACCGGCGCGCCGCCGGCGGCCTCGCGCACGCGCGCGCCCTCGCCGCCGTCGACGCCGGCGAGCACGAGTCGGTGCTCGAGCCCCTCGGCGCGCAGCAGCGCGAACGCCTCGACGAGGCGCAGCAGGTTCTTCTTCGGGCGCAGGTCGCCGACCGCCAGCAGGTAGGGGTCCTCGCCCTCGGGCAGCGGCGCGCCGGTGATCGGCAGCGAGGGGGCGTTGGGGATGATCCGCACGCGCGCCTCGTCGACGTCGTAGCGGCGCACCACGTCCGCCGCGGTGTAGCCCGACACGCAGATCACGCGCTGCGCCGAGCGCGCGGCGCGCGGCGTGATCGTGCGGTACTTCCAGCCCGTGCGCGCGGAGAAGTCCTCCGGAAAGACCTCGAAGGCGAGGTCGTGGATCGTGACGACCCCCATGCACGGCCGCGACAGCGGCAGAAAGCAGTTCGGCGCGTGGACGAGGTCGGCGCGCATGCGGCGCAGCTGGACCGCCATGCCGAGCTGCTCGTACAGGATCTCGGGCCCGGGGCCGCCGCGCGACAGCAGGCGGAAGTCCAGGTCCGGGTGCTCGGGCAGCGCCGCGATCAGCTCCTTGGCGTAGCGCCCCCAGCCGCGCAGCTGCGCCCCGAACGCGTCGCGGGCGTCGATGGCGACGGTCGGCACGCGGAGAACGATCTCACGCTCCGCTAGGTTCTCGCTGAGATGAGCCGCGGCAGCCTGGGCCTGTTTCGATCCGACGACCGGCGCCCGGCGGTCGAGCGCGGACGCCGCCTGGCGCTGCAGGCGACGAGCCTCGCGCAGCTTCCGCGGCCGGTGGCGTGGTTCTGGTGGCGCGCGCTGCGCCGCGCGCAGGCCGAGCGCGACACGTGGAGCATCGACGTCGCCTGCCGGCCCGCCGAGCTGCGCGTCCTGCTCGACGCGCTCGGCGACGCGCGACGCGTCGCGGAGATCGGCACCGCGGCCGCCTGGACGACGTCGTGCATCGCGCTCGCCCGGCCCGGCCGCGAGGTCTATAGCTGGGACGTCGAGGCGCATCCCGAGCGCGAGCGCTATCTCGCGCTGCTGGCGCCCGCCGACCGTGCCCGCGTGCGGCTGCACGACCGCCCCGGGGGCCTGGGCCCGGCCGACCCGCCGCCCGTCGATGCCGTCTTCATCGACTCCTCGCACGAGCGCGGCGAGACGATCGCGACGTTTCGCACATGGGAGCCGGTCCTGTCGCCCGGCGGCGTCGTCGCCTTCCACGACTGGCACGACGACGCCTATCCGGGCGTGACCGAGGCCGTCGCGCAGCTCGAGCTGCAGGGCGAGGGGCGCGGGCACCTGTACGTCTGGCGCAAGCCCTCGTGACGGCCTACCATGGCGCACCCGTGCCCGAGGTCCTCGACGACACGACCGATGCGCCGCGCCACTCGCGGATCTTCGAGCTGCCGATCGAGCTCGGGCACCCCGACGAGCTGCTGGCGCGGATCACAGGCTGGGTCGGAAGCGGGGAGCCGACCAAGCGCGTCATGTACGTCAACGCGCACGTGCTCAACCAGTCGCGCGAGGACCCGGCGCTGCGCAGCGCGCTCGAGGAGGCCGACCTCGTCTACTGCGACGGCTACGGCGTGCGCCTCGCCGCCAAGGCGCTGAGCACGGAGATCCCGCACCGCATGACGGGCGCCGACTGGATCTGGGACCTCGCGGCGCTCTGCGAGGCGCGCGACACCTCCGTCTACCTGCTCGGCTGCGAGCCGGGCGTCGCGCGCCAGGCCGGCCTGCGCCTGCGCCGCTCGCACCCGCGGCTGCGCGTCGTCGGCACCCACCACGGCTACTTCCGGATCGGCTCGGGACACGACGAGCGCGTCATCGAAGACATCAACCGCTGCAAGCCGGACATCCTGCTCGTCGGCATGGGAACGCCCAAGCAGGAGATCTGGGCGCAGCGCACCGTCGACCGCCTCGACTGCTCGGTGCTGTGGAGCGTCGGGGCGCTGTTCGACTTCGTCTCGGGACGCGTGCCGCGTGCTCCGGCCTCGTTGGCGGACAATGGCCTGGAATGGATCTTCAGACTCGCGATCGAGCCGGGGCGGATGTGGCGACGCTACCTGGTGGGCAACCCGGTGTTCCTGAGCCGGGTGGTGGCGCAGGCCCGCCAGCGCCGCCGGACCTGAGCCCGCGCAGAGAGCGCGCGCTCGCGTGGCTGGGCCTGGCCGGCGCGGCGGCGATCGCGCTGGGCCTCGCGCAGTACGCCGGCATCGTCGGGCGGGCCGGCACGGGCGGCGCGCTGCGCGTGCTGGTCGCGTGCGTCGTGCTGTTCGGGATCGTCGGGTTCGGCCTGACGCGCCTGCTGCTGCCCGCCGGCCTGCGCCGCCACGAGGCGCTGTGGATCCTGCCCGTCGGCGCCGTCGCGACCGCGCTCGAGATGGCGCTGCTGGCCTACGGCTTCGTGCCGTTCGACATCGCGCTCGCGGTCGTCGTGGTCGCGAGCATCGGGCTCGGCGTCTTCGCCTGGCGCCGCGACCCCGGCGTGCGCGCGCGCTCGGCGCCGGCCGACGCCGCGTCGTGGCGCACGATCGCGGTCCCGCTCGTGCTCGCGCTGCTGATCGGCGCGATCGCGCTGCTGCCGATGTTCCGCGGCGGCTTCGTGACGGTCATCGGCAGCGGCTCGGACGCGCACCTGGCGGTCGGCACCGCCGAGTTCCTGCAGGACAACCACCCGACGGGCGTCGATCCAAGCAAGGCGGTCGACCGCGTTCCGCTCGTCTGGCGCTCCAAGCCGGCGATCTACCTCGCCTACGGCGGCGTCGCGCGGATCGCGGGCCTGGAGCCCTACGCCGTCATCGCGACGCTGTCGGCTGCGCTGCTGGCGTTCGCGGCGCTCGGCTTCTGGCTGCTGGCGCGCGAGCTGCTGGGCGCGGGACCGTGGGCGGCGGCGGTCGCGATGGGCCTCGTCGGCATGAACCGGATCGAGCTGTTCACCGGCATGCACCCCTACTTCAACCAGACGTGGGGGTACATGACGACGCCCTTCGCGATCGTGCTCGCATGGCATGTCGTGCGCAACCGCACGCGCGGCGGGGTGCTGCTGTTCGCGGCGTTCATCGGCGTGCTCGCGTTCGCCTACCCGCTCGCGCTGCCGGTCCCGCTGCTGGCGGCCGTCGTCTTCGCCGGCTTCGAGCGCCGACGGCGCGGACTGTCGCTGCTGCGCATCCCCCGCCTGCGCAGCCGGCGCCAGCTGCTGTGGATCGTGCCGCTGTTCTTCATGCTGATCATCCCGCTGCAGGGCGTGCTCGAGAAGACGGCCGCGTCGACGCGCGTGCTCGCGCCGGGGTACTCGCTCGCCAACTGGGGCGGCGACCTCACCGGCTTCTTCCCGGAGCGCTTCTTTCTCGGCATCGCCGACGCGCAGGGCGCGCTGATCGCGCTGCCGCTGATCGCCGCCGGGCTGCTGCTCGCGCTGCGCCGCGCACCGCGCGACATCCGCTGGGGCCTCGGCGCGGTCGTGCTGTTCGGCGTGCTCGCGGCGCTGTTCTTTCGCCCGCGCGAGTACGGCTGGTACTTCCACTTCAAGGCGCTGGCGTTCGTCGGCCCGCTCGTCGTCGCGGCCGCCGCGGTCGGCCTGTCGCGGCTGCGCTGGCGGTGGGTCAGCGTCGTCGCGGCGCTGCTGCTGATCGGGGTCACGCGCGACGGCGCGGCGCACGAGCTCGGCAAGACCTTCGACCAGCTTCCCAGGAGCATGCTCGAGCTGCGCACCGTCGACGCGCGCCTGGCGCCCGGCGAGTCGGTGCGCCTCGACATGCCCGCCGACGGCCGCATGCTGTGGGTGCCCAACATGCTCGCCGGCCAGCCGCTGTGCTCGCAGCGCCCGCTGCTGAAGACCAGCTACCCGCACGTCCCGATCTCGCGCGCGGCCGACTACGTGCTCGCCGACGACGACTGGCGCAGGCCCTTCGACGCCGTCGGCCCGCCGATCATGACGCTCGACCGCTACCAGCTGTTCCGGCTGCGCCCGGGGCTGCCCGGCGGCGACCGCTGCTCGCAGAAGATGGAGCTGACGATCAAGAAGCTGTACGCGGGCGGCAAGGACGTCGAGCCGTGACTTCGTCGCCTCTTATCCGAGTGCGATGAGCTGTAGGCCAGTCCGCGGACGGGAGTGCACGACGTGAAGGTCCTGGTGGTCGACGACGAGCCGAGCGTACGCTCCGCGCTGCAGCGCGCGCTGGCGCTCGAGCACTACGACGTGCAGCTCGCCGAGGACGGCCAGCAGGCGCTCGACACGCTCGCCGAGGGGGTCGTCGACGCGATCGTGCTCGACGTGATGATGCCGCGAATCGACGGCCTGGAGGTCTGCAGGCGGCTGCGCCGCGCCGGCGACCGCACGCCGGTGCTGATGCTGACCGCGCGCGACGCGATCGACGATCGCGTCGACGGCCTCGACGCCGGCGCCGACGACTACCTCGTCAAGCCGTTCGCGCTGCGCGAGCTCAACGCCCGGCTGCGGGCGCTGCTGCGGCGCGTCGAGCCGGGCGGGCCGACGCTCGCCTTCGCCGACCTCGTGCTCGACACGTCCGCGCACGAGGTGCGCCGCGGCGCGCGCAAGATCGAGCTGTCGCGCACGGAGTTCTCGCTGCTGGAGCTGTTCCTCGAGCACCCGCGACAGGTGCTCACGCGCTCGACGCTGTTCGAGCGCGTCTGGGGCTATGACTTCGGCGCGACGTCCAATGCGCTCGGCGTCTACATCGGCTACCTGCGCCGCAAGACCGAGGCCGGCGGCGAGCGGCGCCTGCTGCACACGGTGCGCGGCATCGGCTACGTCCTGCGCGAGCCATGATGGCGCTGCGCCACCGCCTGATGATCCTCGCCGCGGGCACCGTCGGGGTCACCGTCGTGCTCGTCTCCGTCGTCGCCTACTTCGCGCTGCGCGGCGAGCTTCGCGGGCAGGTCGACGATGCGCTGACCGCGCAGCTTCAGCAGGTACGCGAGACCGGCAGACTTTCAGGGGTGCAGCGCGACGAGGTGTTTCCGCCATCGCCCGCGCGCGCAGGCGGGCCTGCCGGCCCCGTGCAGGTGATCGACTTCGAGGGCAACATCCGTGTCCCGGCACGCGGCGACCTGCGCGTTCCGGTCGACGGCGCCGACCGCACCGTGGCGCTCGGCCGGCAGCAGACGCTGCTGCGCGACACGCGCGCCGGCGGCGTGCACCTTCGGGTGCTGACCGTCGCGCTGGCCAACGGCGGCGCGATCCAGTTCGCACGCAGCTTCGGCAACGTCGACGCGACGCTGTCGCGGCTGAAGATCCTGCTCGCGCTGCTGTGCGCCGGCGGCACCCTGCTGGCGGCGCTCTTCGGGCGCCTGTTCGGCCGCCAGGTCATCCAGCCGGTGACCGAGCTGACGGCCGCGGCCGAGCACATCACGCAGACCGAGGATCTCGGCCGCCGGATCGAGGTGCCCGGCGACGACGAGGTCGGCCGGATGGCCGCGCGCTTCAACACGATGCTCGACACGCTCGAGGGCTCGCGCCGGGCGCTCGACGACTCCGTTCACGCGCAGCGCCAGCTCGTCGCCGACGCGTCGCACGAGCTGCGCACCCCGGTGACGTCGCTGCGCACGAACATCGAGGTCCTGCTCGCGGGCGGCGAGCTGCCCGCGGACGACCGCCGGCGGCTGCTGGAGGACGTGCGCGCCGAGACCGAGGAGCTCGGCGCGCTGATCACCGACGTCATCGAGCTCGCGCGCGGCGACGAGCCGCCCACCGGCGTCGAGGAGGTGCAGCTGGACGCGCTCGTCTGCGAGCGCGTCGCGCGCGCCCAGCGCCGCCGGCCGCACGTGACGTTCGCCGCCGAGCTCGAGCCGACGGTCGTCGAGGGGCTGCCCGAGCGCCTCGGCCGTGCGGTCGACAACCTGCTCGACAACGCCGCGAAGTACAGCCCGCGGGGCAGCGTCGTCGAGATCGGTCTGCGCGGCGGCGAGCTCAGCGTGCGCGACCACGGCCCCGGGATCCCCGCCGCCGACCGGCCGCACGTCTTCGACCGCTTCTACCGCGGCGCGACGGCGCGCGGGCGGCCCGGGTCCGGCCTGGGGCTCGCGATCGTGCGCCAGGTGGCCGAGACGCACGGCGGCTCGATCGCCGTCGAGGAGGGAGCCGGTGGCGGATCGCGCTTCGTCCTGCGCCTGACCGCACTGGCGGCCGCAGCGCCGGAGCCGACCGCTGGCGACGTCAGCGCCCTCGGTCGCTAGTAGTGGGTCGTCCAGGAGCGTTGTGCAACGTTTCTGGTCGGCCCACTAGGCACAGTACGCCGCGACGCCCGTCAGCCCGTCATCGTCGTCCACGGGCATCGTGATCGGAGCGTCGGCCGAGACCGTGAAGTGCTCGCCGCCGGAGATCAGCGACAGCGGGGGGCCGTCGAGCAGCCGGTAGGTCGTCGCACTGGTGGTCATCTCGACCTCGAGGCGGCTGCCGCGCACGATCAGCCGGAAGCTCATGCTCTGCCAGTCGACCGGCAGCCGCGGGACGAAGCGCAGGTCGTGGCCCTCGATGTCGCGCAGCCCGGCGAAGCCGTTGACGAGCGCCATCCAGACGCCGCCACAGGACGCGACGTGGATCCCGTCGCCGACGTTTCCGGCGAGGTTCGCGAGATCGACCGCCGCGCTGATGAGGAAGTACTCGTAGGCCGCCCGGGCGTCGCCGACCTCCGACGCCATGACGCTCTGCACGCACGACGACAGCGACGAGTCGGCCGTCGTCAGCGGGTCGTAGTACTCGAAGACGCGGCGCTTCTCCTCGAGCGAGAAGCGATCGCCGGCGAGGAACGTCGCCAGCACGACGTCGGTCTGCTTGATCACCTGGTGGCGGTAGATGTTCAGCGGGTGGTAGTGCAGCAGCAGCGGGTAGTTCTCCAGCGGCGTGCCCTCGAAGTCCCATGGCTTGCGGTTGAGGAAGTGCTCGTCCTGCAGCAGCACGCCCGCGCGCTCGTCGTAGGGCACGAACATCTGCTCCGCCGCACGAACCCACTCCACGGGCTCGTGGGCGCCGATCTTCAACCTCGACACGAGCCCCGCGTGGGCCTCGGGATCGGTGTCCTGCAGCAGCTGCAGGCACTCCGCGGCGGCGGAGAGGTTCTCGCGCGCCATCAGGTTCGTGTAGGCGTTGTTGTCGACGACGGCCGAGTACTCGTCGGGCCCCGTGACGCCCTGGATGCAGAACTGTCCGTCGCGGCGCGGCGAGAAGAAGCCGAGGTCGGCCCAGAAGCGGGCGGTCTCGACGAGGATCTCCGTGCCCTCGCGGGCGAGGAACTCCTGGTCGCCGGTCACGCGGACGAACTGGCGCACGGCGTAGGAGATCGCGGCGTTGATGTGGTACTGCGCGGTGCCGGCGGCGTAGTACGCGGATGCCTCCTCGCCGCTGATCGTCCGCCACGGAAACAGCGCCCCGCGATGGCCGAGCTGCTGCGCCCGGCGGCGCGCCGCTCCGAGCATCTCGTAGCGAAAGCGCAGCAGCCGCCGCGCCACGTGCGGCTGCGTGTAGGTCAGGCACGGAAGCACGTAGATCTCGGTGTCCCAGAAGTACTGGCCCTCGTAGCCGCGCCCGGTGAGCCCCTTCGCGGCGATGCCGTGGCCTTCGACGCGGGCCGACGCCTGGCGTACCTGAAAGAGGTTGAAGCGCACGGCCTGCTGGATGTCGCCGGGGCCCTCGATCGCGATGTCCGACTGCTCCCAGAACGCGTCGAGGCGCTCGCGCTGGATCTGCGCGATGCGCTCGAAGCCGTCGCCGTCGGCGCGATCGAGCGTGCGATTGACGCGCCGGACGAGGTCGCCGGCCGACGCGTGATCGGCATGGTGGTAGCCCAGCAGCTTCGTGACGTGCGCCGGGATCCCCGGCTCGGCGTCGAGGAAGAAGACGACCCGGCCCTCGTCCTCCTCGACGCTGGACTCGACGCTGTGGCGCAGCTGGGTGTCGATGTGATGCTCCATCCCGCAGGCCAAGCCGATCGCGCTGGAGCGCGTGCGCAGCTCCAGGACGATGCGCGTGCCGTCGCAGGTCTGCGTGATCGGCTCGAGCGCCGAGTCCGTCATGCGCACGCCGACGCGGGGATCGTCGCTGCCCTTGGGGCGCGGCAGGTGGGTGACGAGCTCGGAGGCGATCGCGAGCTCGGCCTGGCCGGAGACGAGCGTGACCTCGTAGGAGATCGCCGCCAGGTGGCGCCAGTGCAGCGACACCAGGCGCCGGGACTTCAGCGACACGACCGCGCCGCGCGCGGTGCGAAAGGTGACGGAGCGCTCGAGCAGGCCGGCGCGCATGTCGAGCATGCGCTCGTAGGAGAGCAGCCTGGACTCCGACAGCACGAGCGGCTCCTCGTCGACGTAGAGCCGCATGACCGACCCGTCCGGCGCGCTGACGATCGTCTGGCCCGTGGTCGCGAAGCCGAACGCGGCCTCGCCGTAGGGGATCGGCCAGGTCTCGTGAAAGCCGTTGACGAAGTACGCCGGATCGTTGGACGGCACGCCCTCGTCGTGGGTCCCGCGCATGCCCATGTAGCCGTTGGCGACGGCGAACATCGTCTCGGACTCGCCGAAGCCCTCCGACGAGAAGCGCCGCGAGACCAGCCGCCAGGGATCGATCGGCATCGCCGCCTGCATAGGTCCGGCCGCGCTGCGACGCTCGCGCATCCTTGCCAGCGCCGCCAGCCGCGCCTCTCTCACTGTCATCCCCGAAGCTCCTAGGTTCACCGACGGTGTGTCCCTGCGCAGCATTCACATCCCCCCAATCGCCGCGGCGCCCATGTTACGCACCGTCCGGCGTACGGTGACGCCCGCCGTCGCGGTAGCGCAGCCGGTAGCCGGAAGGGCACCTAGGACGCCAGCGACTCGACGGCCGCCCGCAGCGCGAGCGCCGTCGGCTCGGGCGCGTAGGCGGCGACGCGCGCCGCGGCACGCTCGCGCAGCGTGGCGCGCAGCTCGGCATCGGAGACGGCGATCGCGAGCAGCTCGGCGACGACGCTCTCGCCGTCGTCCTCGGCCAGCAGCAGGGCCGCGTCGCCGGCGACCTCGGGCACGCCGCCGACGGGGCGCGCGACGACCGGCACGCCGAAGTGGAAGGCCTCCAGCAGCGGGATGCAGAAGCCCTCGTGCTCGGACAGGCAGACGAACGCGTGAGCCGAGCGATAGCGCTCGGCGAGCGCTTCGCGCTCGATGCCGGACTCGATCGTGATCGCTCCAGGCGACAGCTCCTCGGCCAGCCTGCGCATCGCGGCGCCGTAGGCCAGGTTGACGGCCGAGCCCACGAGCACGAGCCGGGCGTCCGCTGCGTGGCGGCGGCGGTAGAGCTCGAACGCGCGCATGACCGCGTCCTGGCGCTTGTGGGGGGCCAGGCGCCCGACGAACAGGATCACCGGCGGCCCGGGGACCGGCTCGCCCGCGGGGCGCGCGGCGCCGAGCCCGCGCGGGTCGAAGAGGATCGGGATCACCGTGGTCGAGCCCATCTCGCGGGCGTTGTAGAGCGAGACCCCTGCGACCATGTCGGCCGCGGCGGCGAAGTGCGGCAGCTGCGTGCGCCCCAGTGAGCAGACCACCGCCGCCTGCGGGTCGTGGTCCCAGAACCAGCGCGCCGGCGTGATGTTGTGCGAGAGCAGGAGCTTGCGGTTGGGCAGCTCGAGCACCGCGCGCAGCTTCGGCGCGTAGGCCGAGTAGTGGATCAGCAGCACGTCGCCGGGCGCTGTGTCCAGCGAGCGCAGCGGCGCGATCTGCGAGCCGACGCGGGGATCGATCTCGGCGGCGACGTCACTGCCCTCCCAGCCCCACGCTCCAAACAGCGCTCGAAACGCGAACGCCTGCGTCGTCACCGCGTCGTGGGGCCCGGCGCCGCTGAGGATCTGGTGGATCCTCACGGCGCGGGCGCCGGGCGCGGCGGCGGCATGTCCGCGGCGGCGTCAGCCGGGGGCGCCGGCGCGGGGTCCGCCGCGCGGGCCTCCTCCAGGCGCGCCACGTGATCCTCGAGCTCGGCCACGCGGATCACGACGTTGAGGTTGAAGCGCGTCTGCTGTGCCTGCAGCTCGCGGAAGTACTGGCGCAGGAAGTGGATGACCGCGCGCTTGAACCAGGTGATCGGCGCGCCGAGTGAGCGCGTCGACACCATCAGCTCGACATCGGGCTCGATCGCCGCCCACTCCATGAGCTGCTCGATCGACACGCGCTCGGTCGGCTCGATCTGCATCCCGGCTGCCAGCTCGTCGTCGCGCTGCGCCGCGGCGAGGCGAGCGGCCGCCAGCGCGTCCTCGGGCCTCATACCCGCTCGCCTGGAGGCTCGCATACCCGCTCGCCTTGCGGCTCGCAGGCACCGAGCACAGGCGCCACCCGCTCGGAGGTGCCCATCAGGCGGTGATAGAACGCCATGCCCTCGCCCACCGGCCCGTCGAAGACGCTCTCCCCGCCGTCGAGCACGACGACCCGTTCGCACATGCG
>Ga0208736_1000224_pt1 | contig 17107 bp, 14 predicted proteins | sample AntDryMetagUQ255_FD_188090 | JGI IMG/M metagenome (GOLD analysis project Ga0208736, IMG submission 188090) | Polar desert microbial communities from Antarctic Dry Valleys - UQ255 (SPAdes) | ecosystem: Environmental > Terrestrial > Soil > Desert | place: Antarctic Dry Valleys | collected 2008-12-31 | reverse complement strand
CGTGCGCCAGTTCGGGGAGAACATCGAACGCTACAGCGACCGCCACCGCGTCAAGTCCGGCATCACCGCTGGGCCCAGGTCCACGGACTCCGGGGACAGACCTCGCTGAGCGACCGAGTGGAGTGGGACAACTACTACATCGAGAATTGGTCGCTCTGGCCGACGTCAAGATCCTGCTTATGACGGCCGGAACGATCGCCGCTCCGGCCGAGTGAGCGGGCCGGCAGTCGGCCCGGATCGAGCGGTGCTTCGGCGAGTCGCAGCCGGCCAATGACCCCCACGGGCCAGCAGGCGCGAACGGCGCATCTAGCCGCCGACAGGTCAGGCGACCACCTCCGGACTTCCCTCGTCAAGGCTCAGCAGCAGCACGGTGTCCCCGACAGCTCCGTGACCTTCACGCCCCTGCAGGCCAAGGCGCTCGAGCTCGCCGAGCAAGAGCCGGCATCGCGTAGTCCCGACCGCGTGGATCGCGTGCCGACTCGCGTACGTCGAGGTGATGCGGGCGCTCGGTCGCAGCCACCTACCGGGAGGCTCCCCGGCCCCGCGCTTCCATTCGGAGTGGCCGGCGTTCGCGGTCGTCGAGCTTGACCAGGCGCTCGCCGAGGCCGCCGCTCGACTCGCGGTCGAAGAGGCCCTGCCCTCTCTCGATGCCATCCATCTCGCCGCGGCGGCGGCCGTCGCCGATACCGACTCCGTGCTGGCGACGTGGGACGCGCGCCTTCACACGGCCGCACATCGACGAGGACTGGAAGTCATGCCCGCTCGGATCGGCTGAGCGCCGCCCCCAGCTCCTCGCGCGAGGAGACAGAGGCGACAGTCTCACCCAGGCGCGAGGATGGCGGAGTGGCGAGCCGCTACGACGACGAGCTATGGGGGCTGGTGCCCGAGGAGGTCGGGCCGCCACCGGCCCATCTGCGCCGCTTCGTCCGCGGACTCGGCCCGGTCGACCGCGCGTTCGACCTCGGTTGCGGGGACGGCCGGCTGAGCGCCGAGCTCATGGTCGGCCAGCTGACGATCGCCGACGGCTCGCCCGCGGCGCTGCGCCGCGCCCGGTCCCGGCTACCGCGCGCGAGCGCGCTCGAGCTGGACCCCGACGCCCCGGTACCCCCGCCGGACTCGAGCCACGACCTCGTCCTCTGCGCCGAGACCCTCGAGCACGTGCGCCACGTCCAGCTCTTGCTCTCCGAGGCCCGCCGGATACTGCGGCCGGGCGGACGCCTCGCGATCACCACGCCGGCGCACGGGCGCCTGACCGCGCTCGATGTGCTCGTCCGCGGCCTCGAGGCACGCTTCGATTCGCTCTCCCCCCACCTGCGCTTCTTCACGCGGCGGTCGCTCGCCACGCTCCTCGGCGATCTCGGCTTCGAGGTCGAGCGGCTTCGGAGGCGGCGAGGATCGCTGCTCGCGGTCGCCAGGCGGTAGGCGCCCGCGCATTCGGGCCAGCTCCCAATCGCGGCCGTGCCATGCGTCACCTCGTAGGTGAGCGCCAGGGAGGCCATGTATCGGGTCTTCCGTGAGCTCCATGGCTCTGAAGCCGCTGGCCGGCTGCACGGCCGTGGCCGTGGCTATCATCGTGCCATGGGTGGCGTGGAAGCGCAGCAGCGCCGAGACGTCGAGGTCTGTACCACGTGCAGGAATACCCGCGTCCGAGCTCCGGGATGCCCTCTCCGCCCGCTTCAAGAATGTCGCTCTTTTCGCCACTACGCCACCTGGCTTCGCTGCTCTGTGACAACGACGGGTTCCGCTCGACCGGCGGGAGCAGGTTCTGGACACCATCGGGACGCATGATCGCGACGGCCGAAGGCAGTGAAACTCTTACGGTCGCGGCTGCAGGCGATGCCGAGCTGCCCGTGCTTCGCGGCGTTGCGGTCATCTGGAACCTATTCGACTACAGGGAGCTGGCCGAGCTGGCTTGGGCGCTTGAGGAGCGAGCGATCTGGCCGAGGCCGAAACGTTCGCCAGCCGCGCGGAGGCTCGGCTCATCGCTTCGCCGCGGTCCTCGAACTCCTTCTCTTGGTGGGACAATAGCCGGCGTGCCACCGCGGAGCCCACATGGCTGATCTGTCGATCCTCATGCCGGCGTACAACGAGGAGGACACGATCCTCGAGGCCGTGGAGCGGGTGATCGCCGCCGACTACCCGGTGGAGAGCTGGGAGCTGGTCGTGGTCGAGAACGGCTCGACGGACCGTACGCGAGCGATCCTCGACGGTCGTGAGTGGCCCTCCGAGGTGAAGGTCGTCCACGTGGAACGTAACCGCGGCAAGGGCCACGCGGTGCGGCTGGCCCTCGGAGAGGCCACCGGCCGCTACGCTGCCATCCTCGATGCCGACTTGGAGTACCGCCCTAACGAGATCGGGGGCCTGCTGGAGCCGCTGCTGGCCGGCGAGGCGGACGCGGTGTTCGGCACGCGAATGTTCCAGTCCCACTCCGCTTTCGGTTTCTGGTACGTGATGGGAAACCGCGTGATCAACACCGCGGCGAACATGCTCTACGACGCCTGGATTTCGGACATCCTCAACTGCCTTAAGGTGATGCCCACCGATACGTTCCGCCAACTCGACTTACGCGAGGACGGCTTCGGGATCGACGGAGAAATCCCCGCGCGGCTGCTCAAGCGCAAGATGACGATCTACGAGGTGCCGGTGACCTACCGCGCGCGTTCGCGCGAGGAGGGCAAGAAGCTCACCGCCCGGGCCGGGGGGCGCGTGCTCGCCACGCTCCTGCGCTGCCGGATCGCATGAGCGCGGCTCCGCCGCTTCGCCGGCCTCGAGCGCTGCGACCTCGCCATCCTACGCTGACCTTAGTGGTGGCTGGCGGCCGCCGCGGCGCTCTGCTGCGGGCTCGGGCTCTCGGGCGCTTGAACGGCGCGCTGCTGCTCATCCCGGTCGCTCGACCGGTCGTTCGCCCGGCCGAGACGCAGCTTCGCGATGCCGGCCGTCGCGGTACTGGTCGGCCGTGCTCGCCATCGCCCCACGGACGATCCGGAACGCGGTGGTTTCCCACCAACCGATGCCGATCAGCAGCCAGTCGGGATTGCCCTCGCCGGTAACCACCAGTACGAGGCGCGCTCCGTTCCCCGGTTACCGGATCCCGACCGAGCCGTCCGCGGTGCTGCTGGCGGCGCTCGCGCTCGCGCACGTGACCGCGCACCGAGAAGCGTCGGAGCGGGCGCGATGAGCGTTCCATGCGCCGCCTGCGGGTCGGCCCGCGCGCGCCACGCGTTCGCTGTGGACGGCCACCGTTTCGCACGCTGCCGGAGCTGCCGATCGCTGTACCTGACCGAGCCCCCGGCTCAGGAGCAGACACGCGATCTCTATCGCGGCGCGCGCTACTTCGTGAACCCCGATTACGGGGCACCTCACCGTGGCGAGTACCTCGGCTACAGGGACTACCTCGCTGACCGCGACCACATCGAGCAGAAGTTCGACGAGGTGCTGGAACACATCGAGCTGCATCTGCCCGAGCGGGGCCGGCTGCTGGACGTGGGCTGCGGACCCGGGTTCCTGCTGTCCACCGCCCGAGGCAGGGGGTGGCAGGCTCGAGGGATCGAGCTGAACGAGTGGGCCGCCCGCTTCGCGCGCGACGAGCTGGGCCTCGACGTGCATGTGGGCGTGCTGGAAGACGCGGGCCTCGGCGACGGTGAGCTCGACGCCGTGACGATGATGGACCTGATCGAGCACCTCCTCGAGCCCGGAGCGATCGTCGGAGAGGCGGCGCGCGTGCTGCGACCGGGCGGCGTGCTGGCACTCCTGACGCCCGATGCCGGGTCGCCGGTCAGCCGCCTGCTAGGGCGGCGTTGGCCCGAGGCCCAGCGGGCGCCCGAGCACGTCGTCCTGTTCTCCGTCCGTGGCATGACGGCGCTGCTGGACCGGCACGGCTTCGACGCGCTAGGGTGGCACTCTGTGGGGAAGACCTCCACCGTCCGCACGCTCGCGGCCGATGTCTCCCCCGCCGCCCCCGCCGTGGCCGAGCGGATGTCCCCGGTACTCGGCGGCGCCCTGGCGGAGCGGACCTTTGAGTTCGACCCGCGCACCAAATTCGTTCTATACGCCAAGCGCCGCGAGTGCCGCGTCCGGGCCGGGCGCTCGCCGCTGGTGCCCCGCTATCCCAAGCGCGTACCCGCGCGCTCCTCCCGCGAGGCGATCCTCGACGAGCTGCGGCTGCTGGGCGACGCCGACCGCCTGTGCGACTGGATGTATGAGCAGTTCGCCCGGTTTGTGGGCGGCACGGTGGTCGAGATAGGCGCGGGAATCGGCACCTTCACCGGTCGCCTGCTGAAGGGCGGCGCCGAACGACTGCTCGCCATCGAGCCCGACCCCGGCTGCGCCGAGGTCCTGGAGGCGCGGTTCGCGTCCGACCCCAGGGTGGCGTGTGCGCGGGAGCTGCTCCCGGATGCGCCCTCGCTCGCTCGCCGGGCAGGAGAGGTCGACCTGGTGGTGTGCCAGAACGTGCTCGAGCACATCGAGGACCACGCGGCGGCGGTGGTCTCGATGGCAGCCGCGCTGCGCCCGGGTGGGCGGCTGGCGCTGCTCGTCCCCGCCCATCCGCGCCTCTACGGGTCACTCGACCTCGCCTACGGCCACTGGCGCCGCTACACGCCGTCGATGGCGCGAGAGCTCATCGAGCACGCCGGGCTGGAAACGGACGACCTCCACCACTTCAATGCCCTGGGCATCCCGGGGTGGTGGGCCAAGGGGCGCGGTCGCTCGACGCAGATCGGACCGGCGGCGTTGCGCGCCTACGAGGTGCTGCTGGCTGGCTGGAGGCACGTGGAGGCTCACGGGCGCCCGCCCGCTGGGCTCACCCTGGTCGGGATCGGGCGAAAGCCGGGCTAGTCGTCTGGCTCCAGCGTGGCACCAAAACCCGAGGCGGATCTGGCGCGTGAAGGCGAGCACGTCGCAGCCGCGGACGACACGGGCCCAAATGGGCGATTCGAGGTCCCTACTCGACCGGCTCGGATCGAGGCGGTGGCCGTCCCGGACCCCGTGGCTCATCCTCGGCCTGGCGATGGTCTGCTCTGCCGCAGCAGTCCTCTGGGTGACCCGCGGCGTGGGCTTCCTCGGGGACGAGTGGGGCTTCTACGCGAGCTACCCCGGGTTTGACCTGAAGGAGATGCTCGGCCCGCGCGTGGGCCACCTGCAGGTGGTCTTGATAGTCCTCTACAAGGGGGTCATCGAGTTGTGGGGGCCCAGCGACGTCGCATTCAGGCTCATCCTCGTCGCCCTGATCCTCCTCTTGGGAGGGCTCGTCTACGAGCTCGTCCGCCGCCGCGTCGGCGACTGGCTCGCGCTCGGCCCCGCGGTGCTCGTGCTCTCGTTTGGAGCCGGGGGCGAGGCGTATGCCTCTACGCTGGGGATCGCCATCGTGCTGACGATCGTCGCCGGCTTGGCAATGCTGCTCTGCCTCGAGCGTCGCGACCTCGCCGGCGACATCGGCGCCTGCCTGCTGCTGGCCGCCGCGCTTGCGACGTACGCTCCGGCGGTTGCCTTCCTCGCCGGCGCCGCTGCGGTGATCCTGCTTGCCGGCGAGCGGCCCGAGTGGCGCCGGACCTGGGTCTTTGGGGTGCCGCTCCTGCTCTACCTCGCCTGGCGCCTCTGGTCCCCGCCGGGCCTGGGCGATGAACCGCGCGTGACGCTCGTGAACCTGCTCCATCTGCCAAATTCGATCCTCGAATCGATCGCCGCGGCGCTGGCCGCGATGACTGGCCTGATCGGCCTTACGGGCAACGATGCTCCCGGCGTCCTCCCGCTGGGCTGGGGACAGGCATTGCTAGCGCCGCTGGTGATCGGCACGGTCTTGCTTCTGCGCCGCCGGCGCGGCCTGGTCGACCGCTGGATCTGGGCGGCGCTGGCGATGCCGCTGGTCTACTGGGCGGCGATCGGAGCGGTATCCTCCGCCGCGCGCACGCCGGCGGCGGCGCGCTATCAGCTGCTCAGCGCGATCTTCATCATCCTCGTCTATGCGCAGCTCGCCGCGGGGGTTCGCCTCAGTTCCCGGGCCGTCGCCGTCATCCTCGCGGCCTTCGGGCTCGCCGCACTTGGCAATATTGGCGCCCTGGAGACGTTCGGGCAGCGCTTACGCGCCAACTCCGATCAGAACAGGGCGCAGCTGGCGGCGCTCGAGCTGATTCGCGACCGCGTCGATCCGCGCTTCGTCGTCGAGTCGACGGGTCCGACGATATCGCTGCCGGACATGTTGATTCCGGCCGGCCAGTACTTCGCGGCCACCGACGCCCACGGCTCCCCGGCGATGTCGCTCGCGCGGCTGCGGGCGAGTCCTGAACACGTCCGGAAGGCCGCCGATGCGGCGTTGATCCGGGCCCTCAGGCTGGCGCCGCGGCCACTCGGCGGCCCGCTCCAAGTCGGGGGCGCGCTGTCACCCGGCGCCGCGACCGGCTTCGACACGCAGGTCCGCGGCCCCTGTCTACACATGATCCCCCGCCGGCCGGGCGCCGCGTCAGAGTTGAGCCTGCCGCCGGGAGGGTTCTCGGTCCGGCCAGATCCGGGTTCCCCGCCAGAGCTGAGCCTCCTCCGCTTTGCCGGCCGAACATCGCGCTCTGGTCGCCCGCGCGCGCGACGTCGTAGCGCGACTCAGCTTCCCTCGCCAGCCACGACCCAGACCCAGGTGGTGAAGATTCCCCCCGACTCTTCAAACGTGCCATGGCGCCTGCAACTCGTCGCAACGGCGCCCCTGACACTGTGCCCTCTGCGCCCGGCATGAGCGAGCTCTCGACCCTGATGCCCGCCTTCAACGAGAGGGCCGACTATTGAACACGCGATCGAGCGCGTGCTCTATGTTAGGACACGCTCGTACCACCGATACGTCTCGTCCAAGCCTCGGTCGAGCTCCCACTTGGGCTTCCAGCCGAGCTCCTCTCGAATCGCCGTGGAGTCGAGATGCTGGCGATCGATCTCGCCGCTTTGGATGCCCCTCCTTTCACCTCCGGCTCAAGGTCGCGGCCGGACGCGTCTATCAGCCTACGCACGAGGTCTATGACAGAGGTCGGCCGCTCGGCGCCGGCGTTCCAGGCTCGGCCTCTCATCTCCGGCCGTGAAAGTGAGCTCGCGATCGCAACGTAGGCATCGACCGCGTCGGCGACGTAAATGTAATCCCGCTCCGGCGTGCCGTCCGAGCGGATGACCGGGGGCTCACCCCGAAGAAGCGCTCGCACGGTGTCGGGTATGATTCTCGAGAAGTTGAAGTCGCCACCGCCGTAGATGTTGGCGAGCCTGGTCACGGCAGTGGGCAGCCCGTACGTCATGGCGTACGAGCGGGCGATCATGTCAGTGCAGGCCTTGGAAACGTCGTACGGATAACTCGGCCTGAGCGGGAAGTCCTCGCGGTACGGCAGCTCATCGTGCGCTCCGTATGCTTTGTCCGATGAAGCCACCACGATCTGTTCGATCTCGCCACCGACTACGCTCATCGCCCGGCATGCCTCGAGCAGGTTGTACGTGCCGCGCACGTTGGCCTCGTAAGTCGAGAGCGGAGCGCGGTTGGCGGTCCCCACGATCGTCTGCGCGGCCAGGTGGAAGACTGCCCTGACGGCGTATTCTTGAGGATTCGGACGAGTGATCCATAGTCGAGTATGTCCGCCTGCACGAGGTCGCAGCGCTCCTCCACGCACTCCAGCCGGAATCGCGACATCGCAGGCACGTCCCGGCGAGGCACAACCACCCGGGCGCCCTCATCGAGCAGCCGATCGGCCAGCCAGGAGCCGAGGAAGCCCTGTGCTCCCGTTACCAGGACGCTCCAGCCGTCGTACCGGCCGGACGCGTTCATGCCTCGACGAGCTGCCTCCATGGGGCCTGACCGCTTTCCCAGAGTTCGTTCAAGAGCACCGTGTCCTTGTAGGTGTCCATGCAGTCCCAGAATCCCTCGTGCCGGAAGCCGAAAAGTGAACCCGACGCGGCCAGTGCTTCGAGTGGCGCACGCTCGAGCACATCCTCTGGACCAATGACGTCAAGCGCGGCGGGCTCCATGACGAAGAAGCCTCCATTGACCCAATCCTTGAGCCGCGGCTTTTCCTCGAAGCCCTCGACGCGACCGTCGGGCCGGAGCCTAGCGACGCCCCACGGATTGAATGGCCGCGCGACGGTCATCGTGGCGGCGTGACCGTGAGAGCGGTGAAAGGAGAGCAGTGCTTGTAGATCAAGATCGGCAACGCCGTCGGCATAAGTCAGGCAGAAAGTCCCCGCGGCAAGGCGGCCGGCGGCTCGCGCCACGCGTCCACCGGTGGGAGTGTCGAGGCCGGTATCCAGGCAGGACACCCGCCAGTCCTCTTGCAACTCTGACGCGAACGCCTCGATCTGGTTGGCGCCGTGCCCGCAGAGGAGTAGGAACTGAGAGAACCCCTGAGCAGCGTAGAGGGACATGACGTGCCAGAGGATCGGCCGACCGCCGATCTCCACCAGCGGCTTCGGAAGGGTGCGCTCGGCCTCCCGGATGCGTGTCCCCCTGCCGCCGCAAAGGATTGCTACGGGAAGCACGTCGGCAGCGTACCAGCGGGGCCTCATCCTCCTGCCCCGAGCCGTCTCAGTAGCTCGGGGGGAGACCGGGCCAGCCAAAGACGTGCGGGTAGCCCGTTCGAGGCCAGGAGTAAACCCGCAGCTCGATCGACTCGAAGCCCAGTTCTACGAACCTCTGGAATTCGCTCGACGGGATAGCTGCGCATCCTCCCCGGGTATGTCGCTCCCCCTTCTTCAGCCGTCGCCTGCTTCCCCGGAGGCCAGTTCCTGGTGAACGCGGCGCACCCAAGGGTTACGGCAGCCGATGGGCAGGTGAACCATGACGGAGCCGTGCGGTCTAGCCTCGATTCGTCAGCAGGGTCGCGCTAGCGTCGCGCTTGGTGAGATCTGGGGTGTGAGGTGAGCGATCGGCGCCGTTTGCGGTGGCGGGCGCTGCGACCGGCGACGGCTGGCCTCTCCGATCGGCGCTTGTGCGCGAGGATGGGCGCAGCCCCAAGCGGCCGGGTCTCGGCAAGCGGGCGGACTCCTTCAGATGACCGGCTAGCGGGTCAGCCGTAGGCGGGGAGCGCCTCGAGGCGCTTGAAGGCGCGCATGATCGCCCCGACCCAGGGCCAGTCGGCCGGCAGGTGGAGGGTGGCCCGGCGCGCGTGAGAGGTGAGCTGGCCGGCGACGTGCAGGATGCGATAGCGCAGCCGCTTGGGCTCGCAGACCTTGTGCTCGCCGTCCATCGTGAGCTGCTGGGTCCAGACCATCAGGTCGTGCGCGCAGAGCGCGAGCTCGAACCAGGCGGCGTTGGCGGCGAAGGCGTGGAAGGGCAGCTGCGATGCGCCGGTCGCCTTCAGCGTCTTGACGCGATCCTCGACCTCGGCGTGCTGTCGGTGGGTCGCTTCGAGCACCGCGAGGTCGTTGCCCTCCTGGTCGGTGATGAAGCACTGGAAGCGGTGCCCGTCGTGGTCTGTGAAGGTGAGCTGGGCGCCGGGATGGGGGCGCTCGCGCCGGCAGATCAGCCGTGTCCCCTCGGGCCAGCCGTCGAGGTCGACCCCGCCCGTCAGCTCGGCCACCCACGCTCCCTGGCGGGGCTTGCCGTCGGCGTCCGCGGCGGGCCTCCAGGCTCGCTCGGGCAGCGCCAGGATCGCCTCGCGGACGCGGCCCGTGATCGCGTAGCCGAGCGAGAAGCGGATCGCGGTCTCGCGGCAAGCGAACGCGAAGTCGTGGCTTGCGCCGGCCGAATCGGCGCGGACGAGGATGTCGCCGTCGAGCGCCGGCTCGGGGAGCTGCTCGAGCGCCAGTTCGAGCGCGGTCAGGTGATCGTCTGCGTTGTTCGCGCCGGCGTTCCCGGGCCGCAGGAGCCCCGCCAGGACCTCGCGGCCGCAGGACGTAAGCAGCGGCCCGAAGCCGAAGCCGCCCTTGTAGTGGCCGGCGGCCTGCTCCTTGTCGGAGTGCGCGGTGATCGGCGTCGCGTCGAAGTCGAGGATCACCCGCTCGGGCGCTGCCCCGGCGCGCCACGCCCGCTCCCTGGCTCGCGCGCGCGCCTGGCGGATCAGGTCGAGCTCGGCGTCGCCGATCGAGAGTACGACGCGCCGCGCCGTCGAGATCGACGCCACCTCCCCGAACAGCGACGGCTGGCCGGCGAGGGCGGCGAGGTCGGAAACGCAGCGCCCGCCGTCCGCCGCCATCACCGCGAGGTCGCAGAACACCCGCCCCGGCTCGTGCGCCGAGCGACGCTCGCGCGTGCCAAGGAGCGCCGCGCACAACCCGTCCGCCAGGCCGAGCCGCTGCGCCACGAGCGCCAGCAGCGCCGTGCCCGCACGCGAGGAGAGGCCGGTGCCGTCCGCCTTCACATCTACCGTGCGGATGGTGGAACGTCCCATCACCTTCAAGGTGAACCTCCTGAGCGGGGGGATTGACGAATCGCAACCGCGATCCTCCCTGCTCAGGCGGACGTTTCCGCTTCTCTAGCCAGCCGTTACTCGAAGCGCTCCTGGCGAATCGAGGCTAAGCGCGCGCCTCGTTTTCCCTATCGCGTTCCAGGTCATGTCGAAGGTCACGTCGCACGTATTTAGGTAGTAGTTGGCGAAGTACTCCTTGATACCATAGCCCTTGTGCCCCAGGCAGATGACGAACTCGTCGATCCGTGGGAGTAGGTCTTCATGGTGTGTCAGAGCATGTGCTTGCCACCGATCTCGATCATCGGCTTGGGCCTGACCTGGGTCTCCTCGCTGATGCGAGTGCCCTCGCCGCCGGCGAGGATCACGGCCTTCATGGGAACCTCAGGGCGCCGGAGGCCGGCCCGTCTCCGACTCGTACCCCCCCGTACCTCCTCGACCGCCCGGAGGGGCACTCGGCTGCGCTCCGCCACGCACGCGCGAGAGCTTAAGAGACGGGCGCCCGTGACCCGACTCGCCGGATCGGAGTGTCGGGAGCTCGAGTGCCCACCGGGCTTGCGTTCACGGCCCCTGCCACATTGTCGAGCCGATGGAGCAGCTCCGCGACCGGGGCCCGTCGCGGCGTGTCGAGGGGAGCTGAACCGGCGAGCCGCGGCAGCATCCCTTGACCCCTTGGTTCGGCGCTCACTCGCGAGGAACCAGCCGCACGACTTCGAGTCCGTCAGGGCCGACCGCCACCGGCTGAAATCGGAACCGGGTTTGAATCCGACGAAGCGCATAGCGCTGCAGCGGGCCCAGGCGCTCACGCGGGCCGACCGCCAGGAAAGCGCGCAGCACGCGCAGGGTTGGTGAGGCGGCGGAGGAGCCCGGTCGCCCGAGCTGGACAAGCATCGGGGTGCCAGCGGTCAGCCGCCCGATCACCTTTGACACGCGCGGCCGCGACTCTCGTGGCACCACCTGATCCTGGTAGGGGTAGCTGATAGGCAGCAGATTCGCCCGGCCGCTCCTGATCAAGGCCTCCATTCCGAGGTCAGGCTCGACCAGGACCAGAGCTTTGTCGGATGGGAAATAACGCTTGAGCAGCGCCTCGGCTCGAGTCGCCCGCGAGTCCAGCGGCGGTGATTCCCACGCGCGCTGGAGGTCCCCGACGAACGAGTGACCGCCCGGCATGAGGTGTGCTAAGGCGGTGCGGGGCCAGCGGTGCATGGCGCCCGAGAAGCTGGTCGCCACGACCATTGCCAGGATCCAGGCGGCCAGCGCCACTCCGGCCCCGCGAACGGGCGCGGGTAGCCCCTCGCCAGCAACGAGGACGCGAACCCAGACAGCGCACACTATCAGCGCGGGAAGGGCGATCAATGGGAGGATGGGGTCGTTGGGGTGGGTGATGAAGTACGTGAGGTTGACCGCGCCCAGGGTCGCGCTGGCGGAGATCGTGAGGAGCGGAACCGCCATCCTTCGAACTTGCTGGCGGCTGACCGCGAGGAGGACCGCCACCGCCGCCAGGGAGGCGAAGTAGGCGCCGCCGAGCACCCATGCGGCGGACCAGGGCTCAACCATTCCGCCGAGGAACTCGGACCTGGCCCAGGTGCTGACGTGGGCAAGGTACCAGCCCCAGTCGGGCCAGCCGCCGCCGTACGCCCAGGTGCCCAGCGCAAATAGGATGTGGGCGGCGACGCAGGCTCCGACCCCCCGAGCCAGAGCGCCGCCGAAGGTCCGCACTCCCTCGCTAAACGAGCGCGAGCTGGTTGCCGCGCCGAAGCCCACGATCGCAAGGAAGGTCGCGGCGCTGTACGCGAACACCTCGAGGCTGAGCAAAGACGTCGCCGCGAGCGCGACGAGCAAGCCGGCGGTGGTCGTGCGTCCGGCTTCGCCCCGCCTCGCCGCGAGAAGCGCGATCAGGATCAGCACGTAGGGAGGGGCGAAGCGGAGGCCCCCAACGTTGAGGAAGAGCCCTGGAGAGCCGAGGGCGGAGAGGACGGTGGCTAGGACTGCGGCGAGCAGGGTCCCTCCGGCAAGGATCCGCCCGCACCCGGAAAGCCGCAGGACCGCCCACCCCAACACGCACTGAACGGCGCTGACGAGCCCGCCGAAGATCGCCAGCGTGCCGTAGCCGATCGGTGCCAGCTTGAACCAAAGCGTGAGCACGTATATGATGCCCGGCCCGTAGACGGCACCTGCATCAACCAGCAGTGCGCGCCCATGCAGTACGTCGTTGGCCGGACCGAGATAGAAGGATTGGTGGACTTGGGCGATCGGGACGATCATCGCCGGCGTGAGGATTCCACCGCTGGAGAGCTCCTGACCGGGAGGATAGGGGCCGGCAAGGTCGACGACCGCTAGGACTATCAAGAGAGGCACGAGAAGATCGGCCCCCAGCGCGAGAGGGCGCGGCAGCGTGCGGCGGGGGACGCGGAGGTAGGTGACAGCGGCCAGAGCGGCGACTGCAAGCGATAGGGCTACTTTCCAAGCGGTGACCACGCCGGGCAGGAAGACGGCGGGCAGGGCAGCGAGCGCCGCGGCGCCGGCGAGCGCCGCCGGCCATCCGCGACGCGCGGGTCCGGGAAAGCGCGCGAGCGGCGCAGCCCATCGTGGCTGCACGACCAGCGCGAGAAGGGCTGCGCCCAGCGCCGCCACCCCGACCAGCTTCGCGGGCTGGGCCCAACTCGGCGGCGCGGCATACAAGGTGAGCAACCGCGACCCCACCAGCAGCAACGCGAACCCCGCCGCCGCGACGATGGCCATCAGCGGCAACACGGATCGGCGGTGCTCGTCGCTCGCCAGCTGGCCGGCGGTGAGCGCTGCTACAGGCAGCAGAAGGACGAAGGCGGCGACATACAGAGCGCGCTCCGCGCGCTGGGTGGGCCCGACCAGCTCGAGCACGGTGCAGCTAGCGAGCAGCAGGGCAAACGAGAGGCTTAGAGAAACGACGAGCGCAGCCGGCAGGACGCCTGGAGGAGGGTGACTCGTCGGATCCGCTTCGGCCGACCTCGGAACAGCCTCGCGTTCTCCGCCCGCCGGCGCCGGCAGCTTGGCGGCCAAGGCGTCGCCGAAGCGGCCTCGTCTCAGCTCCATTGTTGCCGTCGGCCTGGACTCGATCGAGCCGGATTGCGGTTACCGCAGGACAACTAGCGCGCCGGCGCGCTGGGGTGTGGAGCGCAGGACGGGCTAGCCATGGGTCGAGCACGCATGGAGGGCACCGGCTTTCGGTCAGGTGCGAGAGCGAGCGACACCTTACTCTCTTGCCCATGAGGTCCGCAGAAGCCCGTCAGAGCTCCACCAGCGTCGACCAGAACGCCGAGTTCTTTGCTCGCGACGACTACGGTCGCCAAGCGGCGGAGCTCGACAGCCACTGCCTGATGCGCGATGTGATCACGCGCGAAGTGAGCGGCTCCGGCCAGGTACTCGACGTTGGCAACGGCGGGGTGTTCGAGTACGACCCCTCTGTGGTGGAGTCGATCGTCGCCGTCGACCTGTTCCTCGACCAGCTGCCCAGGTCTCACTTCCCGCCCAATGTCACCGCCCGCCGCGGTGACGCCCTCGAGCTCGACGAGCCGGCCGATCACTACGACGCCGTGCTGCAGACCTTTCTCTTTCACCACTTGGTGGGTGACAGCCCGGCCGATCTGGTCACCAATGTGCGAAGGGCCTTGGCCGAGGCGGAGAAGCCACTGACGCCGGGCGGGCGCTTGGTCGTAGCCGAGTCCTGCGTGCCGCCGTGGTTCTACGCGGTCGAGAAGCTTCTGTTCTGGGCGCTGAGGGTCCTTGCCCGCACCCCTCTGCTCGGCGGCCACCCGGCCACCCTTCAGCTGCCCTTTCAAGCGCTTACCGAACTGATCGGCGAGAGGTTCGAGATCGAGCGGGCGTACGAGCTGCCGCTGGGCCGATGGGTGACCCAGTTTGGGCGCCCATGGCCTCGGGCGCTGACCCCGGTTCGGGCCTACCTGGTCGCGGCTCGCAAGCGCCCATCCTGAGTCGCCGGCACGATGGAGAGAGACGTCTACCGCCTGGTGCACGAGCTCGAGGGTCGGCACTGGTGGTTTCGCGGCCGCGAGGCGGTCATCGCAGCCCTGCTCGGGAAGGTGGATCTGCCCCCACGGCCACGAGTCCTGGACGCCGGCTGCGGCGCCGGTCGGAACCTGCAGCTCTACTCCCGCCTCGGGGCCACTGAGGGGTTCGACCCCTCCCCGGATGCGGTCGCCTTCTGCCGTCGTCGCGGACTCGAGAACGTGCGCCAGGGAACGATGGAGGAGATCCCCTTCGAGGCAGCGAGCTTCGACCTACTCACGGCGACCGACGTGCTCGAGCACGTAAGCGACGACGGGCGCGGCCTGCGCGAGCTGTTGCGGGTAGCCGCCCCCGGGGCATCGCTGATCCTCACCGTGCCGGCCTATGACTGGCTGTGGAGCGAGGAGGACGAGTGCCTCGGCCACATGCGCCGCTATACGCGGCCGGCGCTACGCGCCGTCGCGCGGCGAAGTGGCTGGGAGCCGATCTTCGACACCTACTTCAACACCGTGCTGCTGGCGCCGATCGCCGTCGCCCGCAAGCTCCGACAGTCGCTCGGCTCTCGCGAGAGCGCCGAGTTGGCGCTCACCCCGCGCGCCCTCGACAAGCTGCTCTCCCTGCCTATGCGGGTCGACGCGCGGCTGATCGCGGCCGGCGTCAGCATCCCGGCCGGAGTCTCGGTCGGGCTCGTCTGCCGAGCGGTCTAGTCGCCCCCGTGTTCGCAAACGCAGCGAGAGCTCAATAACGTCCAGGAGCATCGGCACCGAGGCGCTGACGGTCTTCATCTGCGAGCGCGAGTCGTGGACGTAGGTGACAGGCACCTCGACGACCTCCAAGCCGGCGAGGCGTGCGCGCATCAGAAGCTCGACGTCATAGGCCCAACCGCGACAGATCTGGACCGCGAGCAGCTCGCGCGCGGCCGCGGTCGCCACCAGCTTGAAGCCGCACTGCGTGTCGCCGAAGCCGAGCCCCGTCAGCGTCCGAACTATGAGGTTGAAGCCCTGCCCGAGGCGCTTGCGGTGGGCCGGAGCGTCCTTAACCACGGAGCCGCCGACCACGCGAGAGCCGATGGCGATCTCTGCTCCCTCGCGGACCGCTCGCGCGAGACGGCTCAGATCGCTCAGCGGAGTCGAAAGGTCGATGTCCGTCAGGAGCGCGTAATCGCCGCGGGCGACGCGTACTCCGGCGGCGATCGCGGCGCCCTTGCCTCGGTTGCCGTTACCGCTCACCAAACGCACGAAGGGATGCGCGGCGGCGGCCTCGCGCAGCAGATCGGCGGTGCTGTCGGTGCTGCCGTCGTCAACGATCACCCCCTCCAGGAAACTTAACCCCGACTGGGCGGCCGTCGCCTCCGCGCTAGTCTCCAGCTCCTCGATCAGCCGCGGCAGTCGCTGCTCCTCGTTGAAGGCCGGGATCACGATCGAGAGGCTGGGAGCCGGCGCTGCCTTCATCGCGCTCGCTCGGCGACCCAGTACTGGGTCCACAGCAGGCCGTCGAGCCGCCCGCGGGAGATCCGGCGCTCGAGCCGGCGCTCGAGGTCCAGGCCCACCTGGCCGCCGAGCTCGGAGACGAGCGGCAGGTATAGCCCCGACGTGTGGTGCTCGAGCACGCGGAAGCCGTTGCTGGTGAGTAGCTCGTCTACTTGACGCACCGTCAGGAGGCTGACGTGGCCGGTAGGCAGGATCGGCTCCTTATAGACCGATCGCACCAAGTCGATGATGCCTGGAAGGAACGCCACCTTAGAGGCCAGCTCGAGAGTGCTGCGGGCTTGAGGAGTCGTCAACACGAGCGTCCCACCCGGCCGCAGCACCCGGCGCAGGCCGGCGACGACCCGCGCCGGCTCCGGTGTGTGCTCGATCACTTCCGAGCAGAGTACGAAGTCGAAGCTCTCAGGCTCCAGCCCGGAGCAGGCGATGTCGTCAATCTCGGGCTCGAGGTTTGGCCATTGCGCCACGATACCCCCGAGGTGGTCGAGATACGCACGCTCGATGTCAGTCGCGGTGACGCGCTCAAAGAGCTCACACAAGAGCGGCAGGTAGATGCCGCTTCCGGGTCCCACCTCGAGTGCTTCGGCCCTGCCGCGCTCTTTGGCGAGGCGGCGTACGGCGGACTCGACGCGCTCTCGTCGGCTCTGGTGCAGCCAGCGACGGGTCGGGTTGCGCGACGAGTAGAGCGTGCGCTGAAGCTCCACGAGAGCGCCGGTTTCGGCTACGCCGATCGATCCTTGACGGGCGTCCAGGGAATCGATGCAACGACCAGATAGCCTGCGCGCTTCAGAGCCCTCGCGCGACATTCGGCTCCCAAGAGCACGATTTCGGCTCATGCTTTGCCCGGCTTCGCCGGTGGCGAGGTGTCGGGCAGGGCGCAGACCCGAACTGCCTGGGCGGGGGAGATCAGTAACTGCCAGGGTTGTTCAGAGGCGTCGACGGGGATTCTTAGCCTGGCTCTGGTGCCGCCGGCGACGCTGCCGGTCCGTAGGCCCGGCGGGTCTGCGAACCGTCGCAGCTTCAACGCGACTGGTGGTCCCTCGTCAGCTTGCACGCTAAGCCCGCCGCGCGGGAGGGTGAAGGAGGGGGTCGTCCCGGACCTGCGTGGCCGAACGCTGACGCATCCGCGTTTGGATTGAGCGAAGCCGGCAGCTTGGTTTTCGAGTGCGGGTGCTTTGGCGCCCGCGATCGGCGGCGCGGTTCCGCCGCTCGGCCGCGGCGCAAGGCGATACAACCGAATCAGGGTCAGATCCGCTCCCC
>Ga0208736_1000223_pt1 | contig 17159 bp, 9 predicted proteins | sample AntDryMetagUQ255_FD_188090 | JGI IMG/M metagenome (GOLD analysis project Ga0208736, IMG submission 188090) | Polar desert microbial communities from Antarctic Dry Valleys - UQ255 (SPAdes) | ecosystem: Environmental > Terrestrial > Soil > Desert | place: Antarctic Dry Valleys | collected 2008-12-31 | reverse complement strand
AAATCTAAAATATTTCAGTTTTTCAATTAAGATTATAATTACTTTCGTTTTATTATTATTTGTTTCCTTTAAATAGTAAAATGCAATTTGACTTCAATGCAATTGGTTTTAATGATCTTGCTTTAACAAGAGAAACATTGCTTGAACAAATAAAAAAAGAGCAATTAGTCTGGGATGTGCTGGTAATTGGAGGTGGCGCCACTGGGTTAGGGGTGGCATTAGATGCCGTAGCCCGTGGGTATAAGACTTTGTTGATTGAACAATCGGATTTTGCAAAAGGAACTTCCAGCAGAAGTACTAAACTGGTGCATGGCGGTGTCCGTTACCTGGCACAAGGCGATTTTCGATTAGTGAGAGAAGCCAGCGTAGAAAGAGGATTGTTATGTAGAAATGCACCTCACCTGGTAAAAAATCAAACTTTTATTATTCCGATTTATAATTATTGGGATATGTTGAAATATACAATGGGCTTGAAGTTGTACGACTGGATCTCCGGAAAGTTAACGCTCGGGTCCTCTGTATTCATTTCCCGCAAAAAAACAATGCAAAGCATGCCAGGCATTAATGCGCATAGTTTATTAGGCGGTGTATTGTATCACGATGGACAGTTTGATGATTCACGCCTTGCTATTAACCTGGTGCAAAGCATTATTGAAAATGGCGGGTGCGCTATTAATTATATGAAAGTTACCGGTTTAGTAAAAAATCAGGATCAAATAATAAACGGAGCTACTATAGAAGATGCGGAGTCAGGAAAAAAATACAAGATCAAAACAAAGTCAGTGGTAAATGCCACGGGTGTATTTGTAGATGCAATTTTGCAAATGGATAACCCCTCTGGTAAAAAAACCATTTGCGTAAGCCAGGGTGTACACCTTGTGCTGGATAAAAAATTCTACCCCTCCGATCATGCGTTAATGATACCCGAAACCAGCGACGGACGGGTGTTGTTTGCAGTTCCATGGCATAATAAAGTAGTGGTTGGTACTACCGATACGTTGATTGCTGAAGCTTCACTGGAACCCCAGGCATTAGAAAAAGAGGTAGCGTTCATTTTACAAACCGCTTCCAAATATTTTACCAAACAGCCCAAACGCAGCGATGTACTTAGTGTATTTGCAGGATTACGGCCACTTGCGGCTCCGTTAGAAGGGGAGCACAAAACAAAAGAAATTTCCCGCAGCCATAAGATCATTGTTTCGGCATCAAAGCTCTTTACCATATTAGGTGGTAAGTGGACCACTTATCGCAAAATGGGTGAGGATATGGTAAACCGCATAGAAAAAGAATTGAATTGGTCACATAAAAAAACACCTACTGCCACTTTACATATTTATGGTTATGCTGATGGCGTAAACTGGAACGATCCATTATACTTCTACGGAAGTGATACTTCAAGGATCAGGCAACGAATGAACGGCAATGCAAATGAATGGCTCAGCGAAAGTTTGAAAATTCATGAAATGCAGGTGCATTGGGCGTTGGAACACGAAATGGCCCGAACAGTGGAAGATGTTCTGTCGCGAAGAACCCGGGCACTTTTACTCAACGCACGGGAAAGTATTCTCATAGCACCTGTGGTAGCGCAAATAATGGCAACCGGGCTTAAGAAAAATGATGAATGGGTAAAAGAACAAGTAGAAGAATATACAAAACTGGCGAATCAGTATATTTTAAAACAAAACTAAAAACCATAGGTAGTTATTGGACTTCCAGATATTGAAAAATTAAAAAGATTATTACTCGCAGGGACATGAAGAAGAAATGAGTGCAGGTGGATATTTGTAGATTATATTTTGGTTAGCAAGGTGCTTTGATACATCGCCTTCCATATGTCCTTAATATTTTTGGTTACTTTATAGCTCTTTTTTTCTGTCATTAAAATGGAATAAAAAAAATTGTTCTAACATTTAATAAAATATACAATCACTTGCGTATGAACACCTTCACCAATGCTGTAAGACAACTTGCGAAAAGTAATTATTTACTTTGGAGTTTGGTACTTGTTCTTAGTGCCACTTCCGTATCGGCTCAACAAAAAACCGTTACAGGTATTGTAAAAAATTCTGAAGACGGATCCCCATTGGTAGCAGCCAGCATCCAGGTCAAGGGCACCAATGTAGGTATTACTACCGACCAAAATGGAAATTTTTCTATCAAAGTTTCCGATAATCAAACACTAGTGGTATCGGCTGTAGGATTTACGTCAGAGGAAATAAGGGTTGGAAATAAATCAGTTTTCAACATTAATCTTACCAACTCAACTGCCATACTTGAAAATGTAGTAGTAACCGCATTAGGAATAAAAAGAGCGGAAAAAGCCTTGGGTTATTCTGCGCAACAAATTGGTGGCGAGGAGTTGAATGAAGCCCGCTCAAACAACTGGTCAAGTGCTCTATCTGGTAAAGTTGCAGGACTTCAATTATTATCTGCAGGGTCAGGTCCCCTAAGTTCTACAAGAATTACATTACGTGGTGATATCTCTCTAAATCCAAATAACAATAATGCATTGATTGTTGTTGATGGTGTGCCAATGAACAACAGGAACATGACTTCTTCAGGAGTAAATAACGCTTACCAGGCAGGCTCCGGTAATGATGTGCCTGTTGACTTTGGAAATAATATTAATGATATCAATCCTGACGATATTGAAAGTGTTACAGTATTAAAAGGCCCCGGTGCCACAGCTTTGTACGGCAGCCGTGCAGGTAATGGCGCCATTTTAATTACTACCAAATCCGGTACTAAAAAACAAAGTGGAATCGGTGTTACTGTAAATTCCAACATCAGTTTTAATACAGTGCTTCACTGGCCGGATTATCAATACGAATATGGACAGGGAACCGGAAAGGCATTGAATACAACAGGAGAAAAGTACTACTCTTATGGTGCTACGGCAGATGGTGCAAGCACAAGCGGTACCAGCAGCGCTTATGGACCAAGGTTCAATGGGCAAATGTATTATCAATACGATCCGGTTACACAAGCAAGAGGGGCGGAACGTACCTTATGGCGACCGTACAAAGATAATATTAAAGGTTTTTGGAGAACAGGATCCACAATTACGAATAGTGTTTCGCTTGATGGAGGGAATGATAAAGGAACTGCCCGCCTTTCTGTTACTCATTCCAAAAATGAATGGATCATGCCTAATACAGGCTTTGAAAGAATAACTGCACAAACCGGAGTTAATTATAAAATCTCTGACAAATTAAGGATCAATACTAGAATAACTTATACCAATAAGAAAAGTGATAATCTTCCCGCTACAGGTTACAACAATCAATCTATTGCTTATTTCATGATCTTCCAAAATCCTAATGTAAATCTGGATTGGTATAAGGACAGGTGGAAAAAAGGTTTTGATCAAATAGACCAGATACATCCTTTTAGTGGTTTCATAGATAATCCTTTTTTAATAGCTCATGAAATGACGAATGCCATCAATAGTAATAATGTGGTCGGTAGCATTTCCGCTACTTATGATATTTCTAAAAAGTTTGACATCATGTTGCGGTCTGGAGTCAATATGCTGAATGAAGACAGAATACAACGTCGGCCTTTTAGCACAGCAAATTTTTTGAGAGGTTATTATAAGGAACAGGCGATAACGGACTTTGAAGTGAATAATGATTTTTTATTTAGTTATCGGGATAAAATATCGAATGATATTTCCCTTTCTGCTTCTGTTGGGGGCAATAAAATGGTACATAGGTATAATCGTGTTGACAGCTATATAAATGGCTTAGTAATTCCCGGTGTGTATAAACTTAATAATGGACTTGCCAGTGCCCAGGTAAAATTGACCGATAGAAACTACAATGTTAATAGCTTGTATGGATTAGCTGCTTTTGGTTATAAGAACAAGTATTTTATTGATGTAACGGCGAGGAACGACTGGTCTAGCACACTAGTGCCTGCAGATAAATCATCTTTCTTTTACCCATCTGTAAATGCCAGTTTTATTTTGAGCGATATCTTCAGATTGCCAACGCAAATATCTTTTGCTAAATTAAGATTATCAGCTGCATCGGCAGGTAATGATACCGATCCTTACTTTACTAAAAAATATTATGGCGCCAGCGAATTTGCAAGTTCAGGTTCTATAGACCCGGTGTTGTTTAATGCAAACCTTACTCCCGAAATCTCTAACAACTTTGAAGGCGGGTTAGATATGAGATTCTTAAAGAATCGTTTGGGTTTTGATGTAACTGTTTATAACAATACAACACGCAATCAAATTGTAAGAGTTCCGTTAGATCCCACAACAGGTTACACATCTGCCATATTAAATTCGGGTAAAATACGCAACCGGGGCGTTGAAGTAATTATCAATTCGAAAAATATTTCCAATAAAAATTTTACGTGGAACACGACTATTAACTGGGCTAAAAATGACAACGAGGTTCTGGAACTTGCAAAAGAATTCGAGAGCGCCGGCAAACAGGATATTGGCTATGGTGGCAATGCTACCTTACAAGCCAGAGTTGGTGGAACGACCGGAGATATTTATGGATTTGGTTTTGTACGTTCGCCTGACGGACAAATTGTTTTCACAACGGTGGGACTTCCCGCACGACCTACCGACATACAATACATTGGTAATGCCTTTGCAGATTGGAAAGGGGGTATTCAAAATGAATTTTCTTATAAAAAAATCAAATTCAGTTTCCTTATCGATTGTCAATATGGAGGTTTGATATATTCGCAAACACATCATAAAATGTCGGAGCAGGGGAAACTGAAACATACCCTTCGTGGCCGTGAAGAAAATTATATTATTGGTGATGGTGTAGTGCTGGATAGTACCGGTAAATATATACCTAACACAAAAAAAGTGATCCCCGTTGATTACTTCTTTGATTATTACCGAAGGGCTAACGTTGAAGCGAATAGTTTTGATGCCTCTTTCATAAAATTAAGAGAAGCAAGACTGGAATATTCTCTTCCTAATTCTATTTTAGGTAAATCGTTTATCAGGCAGGCAACTTTAGCAGTATATGGACGTGACCTGTTGATGTTTACTGACTTCCCGGTTTTTGACCCGGAAACAGCGGCGCTTAACGGTTCTACACTTTTGCCTGGTGTTGAAATAGGTCAATTGCCATCAACAAGGACAATGGGCGTAAACCTTACTTTAAAATTCTAATTAATGATCTCTGGTATTTGAGATAACGGTATTAAACAATTAATAAATTATTCTCCCTTTATGAATATAATGAAAACAATAGCAGCCGGTGTTATAACATTTAGCTGCTTAACGATGTCATGCACAAAAGATTTTGAAGAAATCAATACCGATCCAAACAGGATTGACCAGATAAGTCCGGGGACTTTATTGAATCCCATTATATATGATGCCGCTGGCTTTGGTATGGATAGGAGCGCTGCAATAACGTTTGAGTTAATGCAAGTAGACTTGCCTTTTCCAAGTATATCTGCTGGCATTCATCGTTATGATCTCTCCGATAATATTGGCAATAGTACATGGAATACATATTATCGTTTAATCACCAATATAAAAGAAATGTATGCTGCTTCCGTTAAGGCGCAGGATCCAAACTACCAGGCTATAGCAATGACACTAAATGCCTGGATATATTCTAACCTTACGGATGCCTTTGGCGATGTGCCTATGGATGAAGCAGCAAGAGGGGATGAACATATCTTTAGACCAAAATTTAATAAGCAGGAGGATATTTATCCAAAACTTTTAAATGATCTTGATTCAGCAAACAAGTTGTTCATTACATCCAAGCCGATGATATATGGTACGGATATTTTATTTGCAAACAATGTTTTGAAATGGAAAAGATTCTGCAATTCTTTACAAATGCGTTTGTTGATAAGAGTATCAAAAAACACTGCAATGAATTCTTTAAGCAGGATAAGAGCAATTGTAGCTGACCCAATTAAGTATCCAATATTCACAAGCAATGCAGATGCTGCAGTTCTCAGCTTAACAGGCATAACACCCTTAGTCTCTCCCTGGGGAAGACCTATTGATTTTACTTTATTCAGGGCTGCAGGTAAATTCTTTTTAGACAGCCTGAATGCATTAAATGATCCTCGTCGTGCAAAGTTTGCAACAGAAGCCCGTAATAAAATAGGCAATGCCGCTATTGGTTATAAAGGGATCCCGAGTGGATATACCGGAAGTGAAAATCAATTTGATTATATTCCTTCTCTTCTTCAGGTGGCTTTGGTTACTGCCCCTATGATCGTGCCGATCATGCCTTATTCAGAAGTGGAATTTATAAGAGCAGAATTGGAATTGAAATCCGGAAGCAGTGCCGCTGCAAAAACTGCATATGAAAGGGGAGTCAAAGCAGCTATTGAGCAATGGGGAGCTGTAATGCCAGCCGACTACTTTACCAATCCGAGAGCAGCATACAATAATACTTTAGAGCGTATCATGCTCCAAAAATATTATGCCTTATTTTTTGTTGATTTTCAGCAATGGTTTGAACAACGTCGTACCGGATTACCTATACTACCACCTGGACCTGGAATGCTTAATAACATGCAAGTGCCTTCACGTTTTGAATATCCATTACCTGTGCGTACCAATAATCCAGTTAACTATGCGGAAGCGGTAAGTTGGATGGGTGGTGATGAAATTTTTACAAAAGTTTGGTGGCAGAAATAGGTTGCTGAAACAACAAAGTTGATAGTTGTCACATGAAGCCGTGCTTTGTTTAGATGGTTATCTTTTTCAACTTGTTAACCTCTTAACTGAAAAAACAATATGCAAAGAAGAAAATTTTTACAAAACCTGGCTTTGCTTACCGGTAGCGCAGTATTTATAAACTTTGCACCAACTAAGGTTACCGAACAAAAGAAAAAAACAGTCAGAGGGTATGTTTTATCTAAAGGAAAGGGAATAAAGAATGTGATTGTAAGTGATGGCTATAATGTAGTTGCTACCGATAAATCGGGCAGGTATGAGTTTGAACCGAATGCGAATGTGGTTGCGGTCTTTATTTCAACACCATCGGGGTATGCCTTTAAAAACAACAAAGGCATTGCCCGTCATTATCGTTTACTGAAAGATGTAAACAAAAAAAAAGCTATCAATTTCGATCTTGTTCCGCTTGACATTGATGATGATGAACACCAGTTTATTATTTGGGCTGACCCGCAAACCAAAAATGCAAGTGATGTAGAAAAAATGATGACCCAATCGGTACCGGACGTACAAAAATTTGTATCTGGCGCAGGCGATGGTGCATTGTTGCACGGCATTACTATAGGCGATATAGTATGGGATGATCTTAAGTTATTTGAAGATTATGATAAAGCGGTAGAGAAGATGGGTATTCCTTTTTTCCAGTGCCTTGGTAATCATGATATGGATTATAACCTGGGTGGAGATGAAACGTCAGACAATACTTTTCAGCAATTTTACGGACCAACATATTATTCATTTAACCGCGGCAAAGTGCATTATGTAGTATTGGATGATGTGCGCTACCTGGGCAGTGATCGTAATTATGACGGACATATTTCACAACCACAATTAGACTGGTTGCAAAAAGATCTTTCATTTGTTCCAGGAGATAAATTGATTGTGCTTTGCCTGCACATTCCGGTACATCAAGGCGTAAAGAATAATAAGGAATTGTATGCAGTTTTAGAAGATCGTAAAGTCCATATCATGTCTGGACATACACATTGGCAGGCGAATGTTATAAAGGGAAATATATATGAACACAATCATGGTACAGTTTGCGGTGCCTGGTGGACGGGTCCAATTTGTGGGGATGGAACCCCTTGCGGCTATGGAGTATATAAAGTGAAAGGAACAGAATTGAGCTGGCATTTTAAAACCACCGGATCGGCTGCGGATCACCAGTTCAATATTTTCGTTTCTGATTTTAATACAGTGCAAAAGCTGGTTAAGGTCAATATCTGGAACTATGATCCTACGTGGAAAACGGAATATTCGTTAGATGGAATAAAAAAAGGACCGCTTGAGCAATACGAAGGATTTGACCCCGTAGCTTATGCAACCCTGCTCGGAAAAGATCTGCCGAAGCCAAGAGGTTTTGCAGAGCCGAGAATGACCGATCATTTGTTCCGTGCCTTTGTTCCTGTTTCTGCTCAAGAAATTACAATAACAGCAACCGATCGCTTTGGAAAAAATTATACAGCTACTCAAAAAATTAGCACATGATAAAAACTCATGCTTCTATTCTAAAAGATTCAATATAAAATAATGAGCATGAAAATTAATTTAATGATCAGCATCTTTATACTGTTGCTCATTACATGTACTACGATTAAAAAAAATAACGGTATCGAACTACCACAATTTGATAAACAAGGTCACCGCGGCAGTCGTGGGCTGATGCCGGAGAATACAATTCCTGCAATGCATAAAGCCATCGACCTGGGCGTGACCACATTGGAAATGGATGTCGTTATCTCAAAAGATAAAAAAGTTGTTGTCTCTCACGATCCATATTTTAATTCAGACATCACCACTACACCTGGAGGAAATATTTTATCAAAATCTGAAGGCTCAAACCTTTTGCTGTATACAATGGATTACGATAGCATAAAAAAATATGATGTTGGATCAAAACCACATCCTGGATTTCCCCGGCAACAAAAAATGTCTGTACATAAACCATTGCTGTCAGATCTGATCCGGTCTTCAGAAGATTATGCAAAACAAAAAAATTTATCGCCATTATGGTATAATATAGAAACCAAATCTAAAAAGGATGGCGATGGCGTGTATCATCCTGCCCCGGCAGAATTTGTAGAACTTTTGGTAGCGGTTATACAAAAAGAAGGAATCGTAGAAAGAACAGTCATTCAATCCTTTGACATTCGTACGTTGCAAGTAGTGCATGAGAAATTTCCTTTCTTCAGAACTTCTTTATTGATGGAAAATACAGACAAAAGAACGGTTGATGAACAATTGAAAGAACTTGGTTTTGTGCCAACGGTTTACAGTCCACACTACTCGATGTTGACACCCACATTGGTAAAAGCTTGTCATAATCAAGGATTGAAAATCATTCCCTGGACCGTGAATTCAAGAGAAGAAATAGCAAGAATAAAATCACTCGGTGTTGACGGCATCATAACCGATTATCCTGATCTGTTTCAATAAAACTATCGAAAGAGAAATACCATTTTTCAAATCGCCTCTAAACAAACACTGTTATGCCTCAGTACATTTTGTCTCTTGACCAGGGTACTACAAGTTCCCGCGCTGTGATTTTTGACAAAGGAGGGAACATCATTTCTATAGCGCAAAAAGAGTTCACGCAAATTTTTCCACAGCCAGGTTGGGTGGAGCATAATGCCAACGAAATCTGGTCAACTCAATTAGGTGTTGCTACTGAAGCAATATTGAAGGCAGGACTGGACATTCATGATATTGCAGCTATAGGTATTACAAACCAACGCGAAACTGCAGTAGTTTGGGACCGTCTTACACACCAGCCTATATATAATGCTATTGTATGGCAGGATAGGCGTACAGCCGCATATTGCGATCAATTGAAAAAGGACGGGACGGCTGAAATGATAAAAACCAAAACAGGCCTGGTTACAGATGCATATTTTTCAGGAACGAAGGTAAAATGGATATTGGAAAATGTTCCAGGTGCTAAATCAAAAGCAGAAAATGGCGACCTGTGTTTTGGTACAATTGACTCCTGGTTACTGTGGAAGCTTACCAACGGTAAAGTGCATTTTACAGATGTATCGAACGCTTCACGAACACTACTATTTAATATTCATGAAATGCAGTGGGATACAGACCTCCTGAAATTATTTGGCATTCCTCTTTCCATGCTGCCGGAGGTTCGTTCAAGTAGCGAAGTCTATGGATACACTCAAAATTTACTTACAGCAACCAGCGTTCCAATATGTGGTATCGCAGGAGATCAGCAATCTGCTTTATTCGGCCAAATGTGTTCACAACCCGGCATGGTAAAAAATACCTATGGTACAGGCTGTTTTATGCTAATGAATACAGGTGACAAGGCAGTACCTTCAAAAAATAATTTGCTTACAACTGTAGCCTGGAAAATAAATGGACAGGTGCAATATGCTTTAGAAGGAAGCGTATTTATTGCAGGTGCTGTAGTGCAATGGTTACGTGATGGCCTCCGGTTAATACATTCATCTGCCGAAGTAGAAACGCTGGCTTTACAGGTTGATGATAATGGTGGAGTCTACATGGTGCCTGCTTTTACGGGATTAGGTGCCCCCTACTGGAACCAGCATGCGAGAGGAACTATTGTAGGTATCACCAGGGGAAGTACAAATGCACATATAGCAAGAGCAGCACTTGAAAGTATCGCTTTTCAAACGGCAGATGTATTGAAAGCCATGGAGGCAGATGCCGGATTATCCATTAAAGAATTGAGAGTAGACGGTGGTGCAACCGTCAATAACCAATTGATGCAATTTCAAAGTGATCTTTTAGATACTTTAGTTATTCGCCCCAGCATAACCGAGACTACTGCTTTGGGTGCTGCTTACCTTGCCGGACTTGCCGTAGGTTATTGGAATGATATAGCCGAAGTAGAAAAATATTGGCAGAAAGAAAGATCATTTACTCCTTCTATGGAAGCGGGCAGAAGAGACGATCTGCAAAAGAATTGGAAACGGGCTATACGTTCAGCACAGGCGTGGGCTGACGAAAATTAATTCCTTATTTTATTTGAATAAAAAAATATTTATGAATCCATTTTTAGGCGAATTTACTGGTACGGCCTTATTAATCATATTGGGTAATGGAGTAGTAGCGAACGTGGTATTAAATCAAACCAAGGGCAATAGCAGTGGATGGATCGTTATTACATTTGGATGGGCCATTGCTGTATTCACTGGTGTGTATGCTTCTACAGCCCTGGGTGGTGGTGGTCATCTAAATCCCGCTGTGAGCCTGGGCCTTGCCACTTTCAGCGATTTTAAAAGTAATATGTTACCGGCTTATATCGGTGGCCAGTTTGCAGGTGCTTTTACAGGCGCCATCATAGTATGGTTAACCTATAAAAAACATTTTGATGCTACTCCTGATGCAAACGCAATATTGAATGTTTTTTGTACAACACCAGCGATACGTCACCCTTTCTACAATTTTATTACAGAAGCAGTGGGCACTTTTATTTTAGCACTCGGTGCATTGTTAATGTCAAAGCCGCCTATGAGCCTGGGTACATTAGATGCCTTACCTGTGGCTTTATTGGTTTTGGGCATCGGCCTTTCTCTTGGCGGGCCTACAGGTTATGCTATTAATCCGGCAAGAGATCTTGGACCAAGGATTGCACATTTTATACTTCCTATCCGCGGAAAAAAAGACAGTGACTGGAGCTATAGCTGGATACCGGTTTTAGGACCTGTCGTTGGCGGTATGTTGGCTGGATGGGTGTATGCTTTTTTGAGGTAAAATTTTAATACTCTTTTTATCATTTATTGTCACTGTTTAAAAGTATGAGTTTAGTATAATTGAAGATGATGATCACTATAAGTTTCATTTTTCCAATCATCTCATCTTGCTTTAGAGGCTGTTTATAAAGTACAATAATATAATCTGCAGGTGATTGTTTTTTTTAATCCCTGGCTATTTGAAAAGCTTTTAATTTACTATGGCACTTAATAAATCTCTTGCATCCTGCAGGACTAAAACACAAATCTCAAGGCCTGGCATCAAGATGCATTAATCTTTTTCCTGCTTAATATTTGAATACTTTTCCGTTCACCATTACCTGCTGCGTCTTTACATCAAAGTTTGCTTTGCCACCGGTTCTTACCGCTGCGTTGGTCATGATGCAGGCAATGGAATGATTATAACCTGCTTCAATAGCGGCATTGGGTTGCTTGCGGCTACGAACACATTCCATCCAGTTACGCATGTGTGCACTTGTTAAAGGATCGCCACCTGTATTGGCAGAAGCAACAACTTGCACATGCTCTTTTATCAAATCAAGTTCAGGCAGCAAATTGGCTTGCATCTTCATGGCATCTGCATGATTTTTTCCCAGCCCTCCTTTTGGTGAAACTTTGTTGGTGATCAAATTCAATTCACCACCATTGGCATAATATAATTCTGCAGGGTGTTCATCGCCATTGTGCATGCGTGAAGAAAATATAACCTGGAAACCTGTAGTTGCATCATCAACCGGTCCATAATCAAAAACGGCTGCAGTGGTATCCCAATTTTTTCTTCCATCCTTCCACATATAAATGCCGCCATTGGCAGTTACACTTCTTGGATGATTTAATTTAGAGAACCAATGCACCGTATCAATTTGGTGTGACATCCATTGGCCGGGCATGCCTGAAGAATAAGGCCAAAACAAACGATACTCTAAATATTTTCTCGGGTCCCATTTCTCATAAGGACGATTCATTAAAAAGCGTTTCCAGTCGATATCTTCTTCTCTTATTTTATCTACAAGTGCAGGCCTTCGCCAGCGGCCGGGCTGGTTCACATTCCATGTTAACTCCACCATTGTCACTGGTCCAAATTTTCCCTGCTGAATAAAATCTGCAGCCGCTTTGTAATTCGCCCCGCTCCTTCTTTGCGAACCAATTTGAACAATTTTATTTGATGACTTCACTGCTTTTAATGCTGCAATGGCATCGTCCATCGTTTCTGCAAAAGGTTTTTCCGTGTAACTATCCCTTCCAGTTTTTACTGCTTCAATAGTATGCAGTGCATGTTGAAAATCTGCAGTGCTGATAATTACCGCATCAACTTCTTTTAGTTTATACAATTCATCATTGTTGATACATGCAGTTATATCATGGTCCATTTTCTGTTTCAAAAAAGCACTGCCTTCTTCTCTTCGCAGTTTCCAGATATCAGATACAGCCATGATGTCGAAATTCAATTCTTTATGATGATTCATAAAGCTGGGCAACAACGATTGCCGAAAGCGATCGGAGAAACCAACTACACCGATGCCTACTCTGTCATTGGCACCCATTATGCGGCTATAACTTTTTGCACTAAAACCCAAAGCGCCGAGATATACTGCTGCAGCGGTTTTGGAAGATTGTTTAATAAATCGCCTGCGTGAAGACATGGGAAAGAGTTTAAGGTTTACAAGTTCACAAGTTTACGAGTTTATGGTTGACAGTTGAAAGTTTAAGCGAATTAGCTACCATCTACCTACAATCAACATCATCTACCAACGATGTTATCTATTTCAATTCCTGTATTTTAATGCTTCTGAACGAAACTGCATTGCCATGGTCTTGTATCAGAATATGCCCCTTTGCTGCCATGCCGAAATTTTGCCATTGTGCATATTTGCTTCTTGCCACTAAAGCATAGAAATAAGGTACGCCTCTTTGGTATTCCAATACCTTCCATCCGTTTAGGAAATGCTCTACACGATTATCTGGATAGACCACGATCATTCCGCGGTTCCATTCACCAATTGGTTTCCTTGCTCTTTTTTCCTGCAACGATGGAATGAGATCATATAAAGAAGCCAGAGTTCTGTTACCAACTACGCCCAGCTTTGCATCAGGATGTTTTTCATCATCGAGTACCTGGTATTCTAATCCAATAGCAGAACCGCTATTCTTTTCTTTTTCAGTCACAAAATATTTAATGCCGCTGTTTGCACCTTCTGTTAGTTTAAAATCAAATTGCAGGATGAATGCGCCGTATTCATTTGCTGTCACAATATCACCACCGTTAGTTGATTCGGTACCGGTTGATGCCAGTACATTCAATGTACCATCTTTAAGTTCCCACCCCTTCTCCGGAAATTTATCTTTATAAGCGCCTCTCCATCCTTGCGTTGTTTTTCCATCCCATAACCCAGACACTCCATTTCTTTTTTCTGTATCTGATAAAGTATTTGGAATAAGATTCACAACAAAAATATTGTTGTAAAAAGAGGGCCTTACATTCTCTGTTTGTATGCGAAGATTTCTCCAACGTATCTGCCTGCCTTCATCTTCTTTTTTATTAATAGAGTGAACCTGCAAGGCAATAAATCCTTTCGGTGTCATATTATCAACAACGTGAGCTGTAGGCGTTCCATTAAGCCATGTTCTCAAATCATTTCCAATGCATTCTATCTTAACCTTATTCCACTGTCCTTGCTTAAAAGATTTTTTAGCTGCAGGATTCAGGTCTATCGTATACAACCAATCCCTTCTTGCTTCATCATAAATCCCGCCTGTCCATCCGCGCCTGGATGGATCGATCTCGAATTGGTAACCATGTACCCTTCCATTTTTGTATTCAGGTTTGCTTTCGCTTCTGAACTGCACACCAGAGTTCATAGTACTATCCACCTTGTATTCAAACTCCAAAATAAAATCACCATACTCTTTTTCCGTTGCTAAAAAAGAATTCGGTTCACCAAAAACAGTTGTGCCTACAATCTCTCCATTTACAATAGTATATTTTGCCTTACCATTGAGTTGTTTCCATCCTATAAGATCTTTACCATTGAAAAGAGGTTTTTGGTTTTGTGCAGCTGAGAATAATCCTAAGAATAGAAAAATAATTAGCAGAATATTTTTATTCATATAATTTTCAATTATGCCAGGGATTAAGTTAATCATTTAAATTAAATCAAACTGGTGTAACGAGATAGGAAAGATGTTTTTATATCGAGGGTACATTGGACTTTCTTTATTACTAATAAATAATTATTATGATATTTCAGTTTACCTGCAACTTCTATTTTGTAGCATTTATATATGAATTAGTAACTGTTTGGGCACCTGAAACTTCTTTATAATGCCTTTGATAATACACCTTTTATTATATAAATATTCTTTTTAAAAAAATCCTTTACCAGCAAATTGTACGATAGGTCTTCCGGATTTATCAACGATTTCAATCGTTGTAGTAGCGGGTTTAACGCTGTTGAGCTATGTTACTGATTTTCGTTCAATAAATTAAGATAAATTACTGATCTTTAATGACTGCTAACTAATTAACTCACTTCCAAACGATTGTTATGTTAATGAAAAAATTGATTTTTGTGATGTCCTGTCTGTTATTAATTTTCTTTTGTACCCCACTTGCCTTGCAAGCCCGCATACCGCCACCACACACGGTTTCAGGAAAAGTAAGTGATAGTAAAAAAGGCGTACTCTCCGGCGTTAGTGTTATACTTAAGGGAACTGCAAAAGGTGTAACTACAAATGCTAACGGAGAATATAGTATCAATGAAGTACCGGATGATGGAACATTGGTTTTTAGCTACACCGGTTTTACCACTCAGGAAATACCGGTAAGTGGAAAGGCAACCATTGATATAACCCTGGTAGAAACTGTTTCTTCCTTAGATGAAGTAGTTGTTGTAGGTTATGGCACCCAACAAAAAAAGGATGTAACCGGGGCTGTTTCACAAGTTAAGGTAGCACGACTGGAAAATGAGAACCCAGGAAATATCTCTGATATTTTGAGGGGCAACATTGCAGGGGTTAATGTTTCCACCAGCACATCAGCCAAAGGTGGAGGAAGCTTATTGGTAAGAGGAAGATCTTCACTAAATGCTGGTACTTCTCCGCTAATCGTTCTTGATGGTGTTATTTACCAAGGCCAGTTAGCTGATATTAATCCTAATGATATTGCTACTATAGATGTATTAAAAGATGCTAGTTCAGCAGCTGTCTACGGAGCTAAAGCAGCTAGCGGCGTAGTATTGATTACTACAAAAAAGGGAACAGGATCAAAACCCACTATAACATTTAATACAAATGTTGGCTTTGGAGAATTGGCAATCAACGAGCGTTTGTACGACGGTCCTGGTTTTGTGGCCTGGAGAACTGATGTATTGAAAAGTATAAATCCAACAGCCCAACCTTTTCGTTTCAATGATCCGAGGGAGTTGCCTGCAGGTATTACAGTAGCACAATGGAAAGCCTATGATAACTCCCAGGGAGATTCCATTGATATCTGGCTTACCCGGCTAAAGTTATTATCTATAGAGCGTACAAATTATAAAGCAGGAAAAACTATTGATTGGTATAGTATGATGTTTCAGAAAGGAATGCGTCAGGATCATACTGTAAGCATTGCCGCTCGAAAAGAAGATGTTTCTTATTATATGTCTTTGAATTATACCAACAATCAGGGAGTAATTAGAGGTGACGAATTTAAAACCTACAGAATGCGTCTAAATCTTGAAGCAAAGGCAGCAAAATTTTTGACAGTAGGGATAAATACACAATTCGCAGATCGTGACGAAAGCCAGGTACCGTTTAGCTGGGCCCAAATGATTAATGCTTCTCCCTATGGTGAAAAATTTAAAGCGGATAGCGTTACTTTAAGGGATAGCCCTAATGATGATGTTGGTAATAATACAAATCCATTTCTTGACAATACCTATACTAACAGATTACAAAAGGAAAGTACCCTTTTTGGAACTATATACGCAAAGGGTAATTTGCCTTGGGGCTTTTCTTACCAAGTCAACTTTATACCGAATTTTCAATTCTACAGGTTTTTTAATGCAAGGTCTGCAAGAGATTTCCGGGTATCCGTGCGTGGAGGAGTTGCAACAAGAACTGAGCAAACAACATATAATTGGCAATTAGATAATCTCTTGTATTGGAAAAAAGCATTTGGGGAGCATCAATTTGATGCAACATTCCTTGTGAATGCAGAAAAATTTCAATCATGGAGGAATCAGATAGATAACGAAGGATTTACCCCTAATGATAATTTGAGTTACCACAGTATTGAAGCCGGAATAAAACCTATCGTTAACAGTGATGATCAGGTAAGTACAGGTGATGCTTTAATGGGACGTTTAAATTATTCATTCAAACAAAAATATTTATTAACTACTTCTCTTCGCCGGGATGGCTATTCGGCTTTTGGTCTTCAAAACCCACGGGCAACCTTTCCATCAATAGCATTAGGTTGGATATTCTCAAAAGAAAAATTTGCAGCTGCAAGATGGTTGGATTATGGTAAGCTACGTGCTTCATGGGGGATAAATGGTAACCGGGATATTGGCCGCTACCTGGCCTTGGCAGATTTAACTACCGGCAAATATCAATTTGTAAAACCTGATGGTACTGTTGTATTGGTTTCACAGTTATTTGTAAACCGTTTACAAAACCCCGGACTTAAGTGGGAAAAGACTGAAACTTATAACTTAGGCCTGGATTATTCCATACTTAAAGACAGGATTGGCGGATCTATT